>Ga0307416_100001424_pt1 | contig 12995 bp, 12 predicted proteins | sample DK1Cmetagenome_2_FD_203821 | JGI IMG/M metagenome (GOLD analysis project Ga0307416, IMG submission 203821) | Maize rhizosphere microbial communities from greenhouse at UC Davis, California, United States - DK15-C-3 | ecosystem: Host-associated > Plants > Roots > Rhizosphere > Soil | place...
GTCGCTGGCGGTGGCCAGGATGAGTCGGGTCAGCTCCTGCTGGGCCCGCAGCTCCTCCTCCACCCGTCGGCGCTCATCGATGTCGCGCGCGGCGAGCCGGACGGTACGGGTGTCGGGGTCGGCGGTCCCCTCCAGCCAGACCCAGCCACCGTCGCGGTGGCGATAACGGGCCGACACCGGCCGCGCCGCGTCGAGCGCGCTGGCGTGCGCCGCGAGCGCGTCCAGGTCGTCCGGATGCACCAGCGGCACGATCGAGGCACCGGTGAGATCCTCCGGCGGGTGCCCCAGCACGGGCAGGCTGGCCGCCGACACGTATCCGGCCACGAGGTCGGGTCCGTACCGGATGATCACGTCACCGGCACGACCGGCTGGGCGCCCCGTACCCCCCGCCATATATCAACAATAGCGGCATTTCGCCCGAACAAGTGCTCGATGCCGCAGCGTGCCGACGGTCAGGCGGAGCGGTCGGCGCGCCGGCGCCGCTGCGGTTCGGGCCGGCCCACGAGCGCCGCGGCCACTCGCCGGTCATCCGTCCAGTGGACGAGGGTGTCCCGCGTCTGGACCCGGGTGGCCCGGCTCGGCACGGCGATGCCGAGCGCGCGGGCCAGGGTCCGCAGTTGGGCCACGGTGAGACGGAGGTCGTCAAGATAGCTGACCGCGCTCGCCCGGTCCCGGGCGCCGGCCAACGCCGCCCCGATCTCCTCGGCCGGCTTGGGCAGCTCGACCGGTTTCGATCGGCGCGGCAGGGGCACGGCCTTCGGCACAAGCTCGAGCTTCGCCGTGCCCTTCGCGAGATCGGCCAACTGCTCGGACGGGAGCCTGCGCAGGAACTCAGCGACGCGTAGCAGCACGTCGTGGCTGAGTTCGGTGGGGTTGGTCACGTGCACCTCTCGGAGCATGCCATCAACGAAGCGTTTGGTGTGGCACCGACATCGCGTGGCGCGGTTATGAGACGACGACGCCGACCCGTTGGGCCATCGTGTTGGCCATGCCCTGCCGGTTCCACGCCTGCTCGACCGGCTGCACGTCACCGGTCGCGTCGGTGGCCCGTACCACCAGCTCATGCCGCCCGACGCGCGCGGTCCAGCGGTGGCGCCAGCGGGCCCAGGCCCAACGGCCGGCCGGCGCCTCCAGCGTCGCGGCCGCCCATGTCGTGCCGCCGTCCGCCGACACCTCCACCGCGGTGACCGGAGCCTGCCCGGACCAGGCCCGCCCGGTGAGCTCGTGCTCGCCCACGGTGACGAACCGGGTACGCGACATGAAGTCCGGGAAGCCGGGCGGCACCATGAGGGCGCGCGGTCGGATGCGTGTGACGGGTTGACCCGGGTCGTCCTCCTCGCGCGTGAGGCGGTACGCCACCGCGTTCTGGAATCCGGAGAACGGCTCGGACAGCACGGTGATCCGGGTGAGCCACTTCACGTGGGCCATGCCGTACCAGCCGGGGATGACCAGCCGTACCGGGAAACCGTGCTGGGGCGGGAGCGGGGCCCCGTTCATCTCGTACGCGAGCAGCGCCTCCTGCCGCATCGCCTCGGCGACCGGCAGGGCGCGCTGGTAGTCCTGTTCGACGCCGCGCTCGACGCCATGATCGAGACCGGTGAACACGACGTCCACCGCGCCGTCGGCTACGCCGGCCTCGCGCAGCAACGGTGCCAGCGGCGTGCCGGTCCACATCGCGGTGCCGACCGCCTCCGTGAGCCACGGCTGGCTCACCGGACGCGGATCCAGGTGCGCGCGCCCGTTGCCGGCACACTCGATGGTCACCGGCAGGCTGACCGCCGGCCGGGAGCGCAGGGCCTCGAGGTCGAACCGGAGGGGTCGGTCGACCCGGCCGTCCACGTGAAGGCTCCAGGAATCCGGCTCCACGTACGGGATGTCGTAGTGCACCAGGATGTAGTGCAGCCCGGCCGGCGTGATGTCGTAGCGCAGCGCCTCGAGCGGCATCGCGTGGTTGCGGGCGGCCAGGGCCAGCTCGTCGAGGCCGATCCCCTCGCCCGGCTCCGCCACTCGTGAGGGTCCGTCGTGCGTCACACGCACGGGTTGTCTTCCGTCACCTGGGAAGTGGTGAACACGCTGCCGTCGGTGGCCGTCAGCCTCACCCACCACGTGACTTCCGGCTGGATGCCCGGGTGGATCGTCAGGTCCGCCGTTTTGCCGGTGCGGTTCATCGCCTCCGAGTCCTGAGGCTGGCCCTCGTATTTCCAGAACAGGCGGGCCCGGAACAGCGGCTTGGTCGCGCTCGCCTCCACGAGCATGTCGGCGCCGGTCGAGCCTGGGCACCCCAATGTGGCGTCCGCCCACCCGAAGAACGCCACGAGGGTCACGGTCACCATGGTCGTGGTCGGCGGTTTCGTGGTCGGCGGTCCGCCCGTCGGCTGGACCACGCCAGGGCCGCCGGTCGCGGCGACCCCCGTCGGGATCGGCGTGGGGGTCGGCGTGGCCGAGCCACCGCCTCCGCCGGGCGCGATCTGGCCGCCGCCGCCGAGCCCGGCCGCAGCCGATCCCGGCGGCCCGGTCTGCGACCCGAACGCCGGGTCCAGCGAGCCGCGGGCGAACACCACCGCCGAACCACCGAGGACAAGCAGTACGGCCAGGGCGGCGGCCACGACGAGGGTGCGTCGCGAGCCCGGCTGGCCCGGGAACCCGTCCGGGCCGAGCCGGATCGCCGGGACCGAGCCGTCGGCCATCCGTTCGGCGGCCCGCTCGCCGGCGCGGTCCAACCGGGCCACCAGGCGCGCGTCGGTGACGAACGGCAGCATGGCGTACACGGAGAGAAGCTTCGACGGCTGCAGCTCCTCGCGCTGCACATCCGCGCACCGGGCGCATTCCTCGACATGCCGGCCGATCCGCTTGCGTACCAGCGCGGTCAGCGCCCCGTCCCAGCCCTCCAGGATCCCGGCCAGCTCCGGGCAACTCTGCCCGCCCTCGCGCGCCACGACGAGGGCGCCGAGGCAACGCTGGAGTTGCTGGCGCGCCCGCGACATGCGCGCGTGCGCGTGGTTGGCCGACACCCCCAGCACCGCGCCCACCTCGGCCGCCGACATGCCGTGCCGGATCGACAGCTCGATGACCTCGCGGTCGCCCGCGCTCAGGCCGGCCGACGCGGCCCGCACCAGCGCCCGTACCTGGTCGGCCTGCACGGTCGCGGTGGGGTCCACCGATTCGGCGACCGGCTCGCCGGCCTCCTCCAGAGGGGTGCTCCGGCGGCGGGTCCGCAGCACGCGCAGGCACTCGTGGCGCGCGATGGCGTAGAGCCAGGACCGCAACCGTTCCGGCTCGCGCAGGTCGCCGACGCGCTGGCTCGCGATGAGGAATGTGTCGTGGACGACGTCGGCGGCGGTGTCGGCGTCGCGCAGAAGGGCCCGGCAGTACCCGTAGAGCGGGTCGACGTAGCGCCGGTAGGCGCCCTCGAGCCCCGTGGGGTCCCGGCGCGCCATCGCCTCGACCAGGGTGCGGTCGTCCACACCCGGCACGGTACCTGCCTTCGCGCGTCCGTCGCGCCGTTCGGCCGCAACCCGACACGGCGATCATCGACAAAGTCGTTCGGGGCCACGGACGTGCAAGCGGGGGCTCAGGCGGAGAGCTCGCGCTCCAGCGGCGTGCGGAAGCGCGGCCGGACGCGGACCGGTCCCACCCAGGCGGCGAGCCGGGCCGCGGCCGCCTCGATCTGGCCCACCTTGTCGGATCCGACGTCCTCGAGCAGCCGGTGGACGATCTCGCCGTCCGGCCGTTGCGTCCATCCGCCGACGATCCGGCCGTCGCTCCAGATCGTCGGGCCGACATTGCCCGATCGGTCGAACAGCGATGCGGCGTGCGGGCCGAGATACCAGTCCCGGCCCGCCCAGCCCATCGGCGTCGGATCGAGCGCGGGCAGCAACGCGACCCATGGCTTGGCGCGAACGGGTTTCAGATCGTCGGCGAGGACGAGGCCGGTCGCCCCGTCCAGGTCGACCTCGACCGGCTCGATGACCGCGAGCGCCTGCTTGACCTGCGCCGCCGTCCAGCCCGTCCACCACCGCAGGTCGGCCACCGTGCCCGGGCCGTACCGGGCCAGCCACCGGCGCACCAGCTCCACGCGCGCCCGCTCGACCGGCCACTCCTCGACACCGTGGGGCAGCCAGGCTTCGACCGGCGACCACCGGTACTGGCTGCTCGTCCACGTCCCCCTCGGTCGCCCGCGCACGATGCGGCCGTCGGCGGCGAGCAGGGCCAGCACCCAGGTGGTGATGTTCTGCTCGCCGCCGTACGCCTTGCCCTCGTTGAGGCGGACCCGGCTGCGCAGCTCCGGCACGTCGCGGGCGAGGTCGGCCCCGACGGCCTCGCCCCGCTCGGCCGGCGCCGCCGCGGTGGCGTCCTCGACCTTCTCCAGCCACGGACCATCCCCCACGCCGGCAGCGCCGAGGAACTTCAGGTACCGGCCGCGCTGCTGCGCCGCGATCGCCTTCGTGCTGGACGCGTGCACCACCGGCGCCAGTTCGACCGGCACCACGAACACGGTGCGGCGCATGCCGAGCATCCGGATGAGCGACCGGTCCTCGTACAGCGCCCGTTCGATCGCGTCGGCCCCGGCGGCCGGGGCTCGAGCGTGGATGGACAGGAACACCGAGGCCGGATCGGTGGAATGCAGCGCGACCACGCTCCGCGCGACGTCCAGCGGTGTCGTCTTCCGGGACGGCGGCGCCAGCAGGTGCCGCACCCCGAGCCGGGCCCGCCGCTCCTCGACCGTGATGCCGTACCTCATATCAGGCCGACGGTCTCGACCGGCTCACCCGCGACTTCGGCCGAGACCTCGGCCGGGGACCGGGCCGACGCGGCCCACCAGCCCAGGCCGACCACGATGACCACCTCCGAGAGGGCCAGCACCCGTTCCACGGCACCCAGCGGCACGGCCCGGAACCAGCGGACGCCGGTGATCGGCTGGGACAGGATCGCGTAGGCCAGCGGGGAGAAACACAGCAGCGAACAGCCGCCCAGGACCACCGTGCGGTACGCGTGCGCTCGCCAGAGCGAATGCGAGCGCCATACCCATCCGATGGCCAGCGCCGCCGCGGGCAGGCTGAGAAAGCCGATCAGGGCGACCGCCCGATGGACGGTGCCGGTCATGCTCGGTCCGACCGCCCAGTTGTGCTTCGGAAAGATCACGATCGCCGGCAGGCACGCGGTCCAGAGCATCAGCGCCACGGCGCCGGCCGACCACAGCCTGACCACGCCGGTGGCCACGAGCGAGACGAGCACCGCGGCCGAGCCGGCGGCCAGCACCAGCAGCGCGAGGTTGAACACCCAGGCCGTCTCCAGCAGCGCGTACTCGCTGATCGTGCGGCGCACCGGGTTGACCCGTCCCGTCGGCGTGATGAGGTGCAACAGCCCGACCAGTCCGGTCCCCACCGCGGCCAACCCGATGCCCCCGACGGCCAGTCCGTGCGCCCCACGCATAGCCGCTATCGTGCCACGAGGATTTCGGGGTCGGCATGGATGGTTTCCCGGATGAGTCCGACCCGCGCACCGGACATACTGGATGCGTGCTGATCGACGCGTACGTCGCCGACCTCGGTCGCAGCCTGCGGGGGCCGGCCCGGGCCAAGGCGGACCTGCTGCGGGAGGCACGCGACGGGTTGTACGACGCCGCGGCGGCGTACCGGGACGACGGGCTCGATCCGGAGGCGGCGCAACACCGGGCCGTGCGCGACTTCGGGGACGTGCGCGAGATCGCGCCGGACTACCAGGCCGAGCTGGCGGCGGCCCAGGGGCGCCGGACCGCGCTGTTGATCTGCCTCGTGCTGGCCCCGCAGTCCCTGCTGTGGCAGTACGTCGGCGGCGCGCTCGCCGAGGGGCATGAACGCGCGGCGGCACCGGGCTACGACGTCGTGGACGCGTTGACGTCGTGGCTGGGCACGACGGCGGTGATCGGGACCCTACTCGCCGCCCTGGCCTGCGGGGTGGGCGTGAGGTACATGCGCGACCGCCGCCGGACCGTGCTGGCGACGGGCTATTTCGCGTACGTGGTGACCGCGATGTTCGCGACGACCGGCCTGTTCATGGTCGCGCTCGGGCCCACCGACGCGTTCAGCCCGGCCGGGCTGCCGATGTACCTGCTGTGCCTCGTGCTGCCCCTGGCCTGGGTGGCGCGGTCGGGCCGGCGCTGCATCGCCGCGGCGCCAACCCGGTAGGGCGCCCTGTCAGGCCGGGCGGGGACGCAGCACGTTCTCGATGACGGCGGCGAAGTCGCGCCACTCGGAACGTTCCGCGGCCAACAGCCGCCGGCCGGCCGCGGTGAGCCGGTACGTCCGTCGCTGGCGCCCGCCCACGGTGCTCCAGTCGCCGCGAAGGTATCCCGCCCGCTCGAGCCGACGTAGCGCGGGATAGAGCGTCCCGGTCGGCAGGTTCAGAGCGCCGCCACTGCGCTCGAGCAGCGCCTCCATGATGGCGTAGCCGTGCATCGGCTCCGGCTCGACGGCCGCGAGGATCAGCGCGTCCAGGTGCCCGCGGAGGGCGTCCGACTTCATGTAGACAGCCTACATGTGGCCGCGCTATTGTGTCTATCTACATGTAGGTCGTCTACATGTAGATTGCCGAGAGGACGGGGCGATGAGAACGGTGAGCGTGAGCGTGGTGGGACTGGTGACCGGACTCGTGGCCGGGATCCTGCTGTCGGAGTTCATCGGCATCGTCTCCTACCTCGCCTTCGACCGCCTGGTCGGAGTGAGGTTCCTTCCGGTCTACCTCGGTGTCGCCGGCGCCGTCGTGGCTCCGCTGGTGTACCGACGCACCCACCGCCCCTGACCGGTCGACCCGGGAGGAAATCATGCGCCGGATTCTGATCCTGGTCGCGAGCCTCATCCTCGTCGTCTGCGGCGTCTGCGCCGGCCTGGCCACCTGGGTGTGGAACGCCGCCGCGCTGTCCACCGAGGGGCGTGTCGCGTTCGTCAACCGGCTCGCCGTACCACCCCTGGCACCGTCGCGGATGGACGGCCAGGGCCGGCGGGTCTTCGACCTGCGGGCGGCCCAGGCCGTGCACGACTTCGGCGGTCGCACGGCCACCGCGTGGGGCTTCAACGGCACATATCTCGGACCGACCCTGCGCGCGGCCCGGGGCGAGACGGTGGCCGTCAACGTCCACAACGGCCTGACCGAGACGACCACCGTCCACTGGCACGGCATGCACCTGCCGGCCGCGATGGACGGCGGCCCGCACCAGTCCGTCCAGCCCGGACAGACCTGGTCGCCCACGTGGACGGTCGACCAGCCGGCGGCGACCCTGTGGTACCACCCGCATCCCCACGGCGCGACCGCCACGCACGTGTACCGCGGGTTGGCCGGCCTGTTCATCGTCGACGAGGCCACCACCGGGGCCGACCTGCCCCACCGGTACGGGATCGACGACGTACCGGTGATCGTGCAGGACCGGCGGTTCGGACCCGACCGGATGATCGAGGAGCCCACCGCATTCACCGACGACATTGGATTCCTGGGCGACACCGTGGTGGTGAACGGGACCATCGGGCCGTACCTCGATGTGACCACCGAGCGCGTCCGGCTGCGGCTGCTCAACGCGTCCAACGCCCGCGGGTACGCCTTCGGGCTCGCCGACGACCGCGAGTTCGCCGTGGTGGCCAGCGACGGCGGGTTGCTGGCCGCCCCGCACCGCATGCGGCGGCTCACGCTGGCGCCGGGCGAGCGGGCCGAGATCGTGGTCACGATGCGGCCGGGCGAACGCACCGTGGTGCGCAGCACGCCCCCGGATCTCGGCCTGAACCCGATCGGCCGCCGCTTCGTCGGTGGGGTCGACACGCTCGACATCCTCGAACTGCGGGCCGCGGCCACGCTGGCGCCGAGCGCGCCGGTGCCGGGCCGCCTGGTCGACCTGCCGGTCGCCGACCCGAGCCGCGCGGTGGCCCAGCGCGCGTTCCGCCTCGCTGGGCACGCCATCAACGGCCGGCGCATGGATCCCGCCCGCGTGGACGCCACCGTGACGAAGGGCACCACCGAGGTGTGGCGGCCCCTCAACGCCGACGGCGCGCCCCACACCTTCCATCCGCACGGCGTCAGCTTCCGGGTGATCTCCGCCGACGGTCGGGCGCCATCGCCCGAGCTGAGCGGATGGAAGGACACGCTCTACCTGAAACCGGATGTCCGGTACGAGATCCTCGTCGACCTGCCGCACTACGCCGACCCGCATGTGCCGTACATGTTCCACTGCCACGTGCTCGAGCACGAGGACCGCGGCATGATGGGCCAGTTCGTGGTGGTCGAGCCGGGTGGCACCGCCGGCGCGCCGCACGGGTCACACGGCTGACGCCTCTCACGGGACGCGAGCGTCCCCGGCTAAGGAAGGGACGCTCGCGCCACGCGAGGGTCGGTGTGCCGGTCGCCTCTCGGCGAGTGGCTCGACGCGGCTCCAGCGAACGAATTCCGGTATTCCGCGAAGGCATATGGGTGAGGCCCGGGGACACATAACACACCGACGGAGGAATCAACGCGACGGTCCGTCAGCCTGTTCCGACTCCACGTGTGGTCCCGGCCACAGGGCGACACACAGGTGTCGCACAGGAAACACTCAGCCCGGGCCGAGGCCCGACCGGCACGATCGGTGCCATGGAAGAACTGCGTCGGGCCAACGGCCAGCCCGTGCGCGTCCTCGTGGTCGACGACGAGCCTCTGCTGAGCGACCTGCTGTCCATGGCCCTGCGGTACGAGGGGTGGGAGGTCCGCACGGCCGCCACGGGCAACGCGGCGGTCAGCGCGGCCCGGCAGTTCCGGCCGGACGTGGTGGTCCTGGACCTGATGTTGCCCGACATCGACGGTCTGGAGGTGCTGCGGCGCCTGCGCGGGCACCGGGCCGACGTGCCGGTGCTGTTTCTCACCGCCCGCGACGCCGTGGAGGACCGCATCGCCGGGCTGACCGCCGGCGGCGATGACTACGTGACCAAGCCGTTCTCCCTGGAGGAGGTGGTGGCCAGGCTGCGGGCTCTGCTGCGCCGGGCCGGTCTGGCCGCCGCCGCTCGCGACGATTCGACGCTCGTGGTCGGTGATCTCACCCTGGACGAGGACAGCCGTGAGGTACGCCGGGCCGGCCACGCGATCGCCCTCACGGCGACCGAGTTCGAGCTGCTGCGGTTCCTGATGCGCAACCCGCGCCGCGTGCTGTCCAAGGCTCAGATCCTCGACCGCGTCTGGAACTACGACTTCGGGGGCCAGGCCAACGTGGTCGAGCTGTACGTGTCGTACCTGCGCAAGAAGATCGACGCCGGCCGGCCACCTATGATCCACACCATGCGGGGCGCGGGCTATGTCCTCAAGCCCGCCGAGTAGCCGGCGGCACGACGCCCGCCTGCGGCGCCTTGCCGCCCGCCTGTCGCTGCGGACCCGGTTGGTCGCGGCCATCCTGGCCCTGATGGCGATCGTGTCGTTCCTGATCGGGGTGGCCACGACCGTCGCGATGGAGCGGGTGCTCATCAGCCAGCTCGACGCCCAGCTCGTCAAGGCGGGCAACCGGTCGGTGCGCGCCGGCGGTCGGGAGCCGCCGGGCGGCCACGGCCCGGGTCCGGGTTTCCTCGACGCACCGGGCCAGGCCGCCGGCACGCTGGGCGCCATCCTCACATCCGGCCACGTATACAACCCCGGCGTGCTCGACGCCAACGGCGACCGCCAGGCCGTGCCGGCCGCCGACGTGACCGAGCTGGGTTCGGTGCCGGTCGACGGGCGGCCGGTGACGATCGCGCTGGGCGAGCTCGGCGAGTACCGCGTGATCGCCCGCCGGACGGACAGGGGCGGCGTGGCCGTGACCGGGCTGCCGCTGGCCGACGTCCACCAGGCCGTGTGGTGGCTCGTCGGGTTCGAGATCGTTGTGGCCAGTGTCGGGCTGGTGCTCGCCGGCCTGGCGGCGGCGGTGATCGTACGGCTGTCACTTCGTCCACTCACGAGGGTGGCCGCCACCGCCAGCCGGGTGGCCCAGCTGCCCCTGTCGACCGGCGAGGTGGCACTCCCGGTCCGGGTACCGGAGTCCGACACCGACCCGCGGACCGAGGTGGGGCGGGTGGGAGCCGCGCTGAACGCCATGCTGGGGCACGTGGCCAACGCCCTGACCGCGAGGCAGGCCAGCGAGACCCGGGTGCGCCAGTTCGTCGCCGACGCCAGCCACGAGCTGCGTACGCCGCTGGCCGCGATCCGCGGGTACGCCGAGCTGACCCGCCGGGGGCGCGACACCGTACCCCCGGACATCGCCCGCGCGCTCGGCCGGGTCGAGTCCGAGGCGGCCCGGATGACCACGCTGGTCGACGACCTCATGCTGCTGGCCCGGCTGGACTCGGGCCGACCGCTGGTCCGGGAGCCGGTCGACCTGACCGCTCTGGTCGTGGACGCCGTCAGCGACGCCCGGGTGGCCGGCCCGGATCACCGGTGGACGCTGCGGCTACCCGAGGAGGCGGTCACGGTCACCGGGGACGCCGCCCGGCTGCATCAGGTGGTGGCCAACCTCCTGACCAACGCCCGGACCCACACGCCGGCCGGCACCTCGGTCACCGCCGCGCTCGACACGGTCGACGGCGAGGCGGTCGTATCCATCGTCGACAATGGACCGGGGATTGCGCCGGACCTGATGCCACAGGTCTTCGAGCGGTTCGCCCGCGGCGACACGTCCCGGGCCCGCGGCGCCGGCAGCACCGGCCTCGGCCTGGCCATCGTCGCCGCCGTGGTCGGCGCCCACGGCGGTCGGGTGGATGTCGACAGCGGCAACGGACACACCCGCTTCGCCCTCCACCTCCCGGGTGCGACCACCGGTTAGGGCCATTACCCGGCGCGGGCGCCTGTCGTTGAACGCGACGTGAGCCCAGCCCGGTGGGAGACGTCGTGGTGCTCGCGGTGAGGCTCTACCGCGCCCTGCCTCGGAGCGTTCGGGGCCGGGTGCTGACGGCCGTGCCCCTGCCCCGACAGCTGCGCCTGGCCCGCCGGGTGGTGCGCTGGCCCCGCGAACAGCGCCGACCGCGGGCCGGCCTGATCTCGGTCCGGGACGGTGGTCGGCGCGTGACGGCCCGGGTGGTGGAGGACGCCACGCCGCCCTCCGTCGCTGGCGACAACCGGGACGCCGTGCTGGCCCTGCTCGACCGGGCCAACGTGCCGTACTTCCTTCTTCCCCAGATCGGACTGCGGAGCGTGGTCGGCGTCCCGGCCGAACACCGGGACACGGTCATGGGCCTGGTCCTGGCCGAGGCGGAACACAACCACGCTCATGTGGCCCGTGATGGGCAGGTGTTGCGGGCGACCGTGTCGTCGCAGGACATGGTGGCCGACCTGAGCGTCTGCTTCCCGGTGACCGACCCCCACGGCCGATGGGTGCTCGGCCTGGAGTACGGCTGTGTCATCCAGTTCTGGCGAACCGACGGCGACCGCCGCGTGGGACCGGGGCCGGAGCCGGACCTGTACTCGGTGCCCGTCGAGGAACCCGTCGTGCCGGCGCCCGAGCACGTGGTCAACCCGTACCTGGACGCCGTCGTGGCCACGCCGAGACGGCCGATGCCGCGGGCGATGGCCACCATGCCGGTGGAGCGGGTGGACTTCCCCATCGACGCGGTCTACACCTGGGTGGACGGCTCGGATCCCGACTGGCAGCTGGCCAAGAACCTCGCCCTCGGCCAGGCCGACGAGTCTCGGCACGAGACCGCCGCGTCGACGTCGCGCTACGTCAACCGGGACGAGCTGCGGTACTCGCTGCGCTCCCTCGCGTACTTCGCGCCCTGGATCCGTCACGTCTACCTCGTCACGGCCGACCAGGTGCCGGCCTGGCTGCGGTTGGACCACCCCCGGCTGACCGTGGTCTCGCACCAGGAGCTGTTCGGCCAGCGGGGCACGCTGCCGACCTTCAACTCCCACGCCATCGAGAGCCAGCTGCACCACATCCCCGGCCTGGCCGAGCATTTCCTCTACATCAACGACGACGTGTTCCTCGGCCGCCCGCTGGTGCCCACGTCGTTCTTTCACGCCAACGGCATCGGCAAGTTCTTCCTGTCCTCGGCGCAGATCGGCTTCGGGCCGCCGTCGGTGGCCGATCAACCCGTCAACGCGGCGGCGAAGAACAACCGGCGCGTCCTGGTCGAGCGGTTCGGCCGGCTCATCTACACGAAGATGCGCCACGCCCCGATTCCGCTGCTGCGCAGCGTGCTGGAGGAGATCGAGGACACTCTGGCCGACGAGGTCAAGGCGACCGCGTCGCACCAGTTCCGGCATCCGGAGGATCTGGCCATCCCCTCGTCCCTGCACCACTACTGGGCCTATCAGACCGCGCGCAGCGTGCCCGGGCACGTCCGCTACCGGTATGTGAACCTGGCCCACCCGTGGGCGCCGGTCGGTCTGTCGCAGTTGCTCCGGCAGCGTTCGCACGACGTGTTCTGCCTCAACGACACCGACTCGGCCGAGGCGGCGATGCCGGAGCAGCAGGACCTGCTGACCCGGTTCCTCTCGGCCTACTTCCCGTTCCGGTCGCCGTTCGAACTGCCCGACGACATCACGGCCCAACGCTCCCGGTACACGGCGACGACCCTCGCCCGTGCGACCGTCGCTCCCAGGCAGCCGGTCGGCGACCGGATGTGACCAGTGCGTAGGGTGTCCCGCCGCCTTCTGCGCCGCGTCCGCCGGACCGTGAGGACCGGAGCGCGCCGCGTGGTGCGCGTCTCCTGGCGGGCCGCCGGTGTGCTGCGGGCGGGGGCCTCGACCCCTCGGGCCCGCTGCCTCTTCATCGGCGTCGTCGACGGTGCCACGCTGAGCCTCGTGGCCGCGGTTCCCGTCGGTGGCGCAGGCGCGCGAGTACTCCTGCGGCGGGGAGGACGGGTCGAGCGGGCGCGCGCCGAGGTCCAGCGGCACCCGGACGGCACGATGACGGTGGAGGCGACCGTTGCCTTGGGCGACTGTCACCTCACCCCCGGCCGCTGGTCGCTGGGGCTGGAGGTGGAGGATTCCGCGGGCCGGCCAGAGCTGTACACGGTGGACGGTTCCTTCCGGGCCGG
>Ga0307416_100001426_pt1 | contig 12990 bp, 19 predicted proteins | sample DK1Cmetagenome_2_FD_203821 | JGI IMG/M metagenome (GOLD analysis project Ga0307416, IMG submission 203821) | Maize rhizosphere microbial communities from greenhouse at UC Davis, California, United States - DK15-C-3 | ecosystem: Host-associated > Plants > Roots > Rhizosphere > Soil | place...
TAAGTAATGTGAGCGCGAAGGAATCCATAGCATCAGAGCTAGCCCTCATTGCAAACCTTTACACGCAGGGCGCTCTCACCCCGGAAGAGTTTGTGGCCGCCAAGCGCCGTGTACTCGGTATGTGAGTGGACGCTCCCCGACTACGCAGTCGAAGTACACGCGGTCGTTACCGTTACTTTCCGCTTTCGCTCGAGCACCGCTTTGCCTCGATGAAGTGGGGCCAATTTTGCCGGTGCCTGAGCGGCCAATTGGGGTAAGTCAATGACGATGGTTTCTGACCGGCAAGGGGCAAGCCTCCCGTTTCGTGAGGACTTTGCCGATGAAGGGCGGCGCCACCAACCCCGGTTTGACGACCACTGGAGCATCGTCGTAGACGCACCAGGTCCAGGGGTCCGGACCCGCAACCGAGCCTCCGGGGTACGAGCCTTAGTCGGCCTTTGACGCTGGATAGAGGAAAACGTCCACTGAGTGTCCGCGGTAGTGGAACCGGACGATGCTCCCATCTGGGAGACCTTCAATTAAGGCGGGCCCCCACAGTGGCCACGCGCCAATGTCTGCAAATAGATCCACCCCAGGCGGTACGCAATTGGCGCCATCGACCGCGGGACCTGAACGTTCGATGACCCTCAAGCACTGATAGCCCCGCCTATCCATGTGGAACACCGGCTCGACTCCCCGATACGGCTGGTAGCCGCGAATCGTGGATTCATCGGCGTTCGATCCAAGGAACCTCAGCGTCTTGAACACCGCGTTGTCCTCGTCTGCGACTGGTGATAGGTAGTCGCCTGCCCGGTTCACGGCCACGAGGCACGGAGAGCCGAAAGCGTTCACGCCGGACCAGATTTTGAGGCCGTGATACGACCCGTACGCGCGGAGGGTTGAGGTGTCGATTTCATACCAGCGCGCTCGCTCGGGCAGGGTCACCACAGTGCGGACTTGGTCGTCGGCCTCGGCCGCCGTCTGGCGCAAGGTAGCGTCGGGTCGGGGCGCGGATATGAGGAGGGCGGTCACGACGATCGCGGCCGCGACGACCAGTGTGCCAGCCGCCCACGCGAGACGGCCCTGCCAGGTCCTCGTCGCGCGTTGCAGGAGCGACCGCAACGAGCTTTCCGTCACCGGCTGAGACGGCGCGGAGACCGCCCATCCAGGCTCCGGCGGCCCCTGACCTCCAGCTGAGCCGGCAACGGTGGGAGCCGCCCTTTCGCGGTTTCCGTACCGGCTGAGCTTTCGCTCGTGGGGGCGTTCGCCCGGCGCTCGACGTCGGCGAGGTGCACGGCCTCGAGTTCACGCAACCTCGCGAGAGCCCGAGGATCACCATCGATGTCGTGATCCGGACCGTACGCCCTCGCGCGCAGTTCATCTAGCTCGCGGCCGGCGTCCGAAGGGTGCGTGAAACCTTCCACAGCTGAAAGTACACCCGCTGCCGGGGCCGAGTCCATACGCGACCACGCCTGGGCCTCCCAAGGCGCGTCAAGTAATGGAGGAGGCGTCGGGCGCCATGGATGTTTGTGACTTTCATCGATAAATGGCGGCCTTTTTCGAAGGGCTATTTGGCGCACAGTGCGGCCCGCAAGGGAATCCTTGACGCACACCCAGAATCAAAGCACGCGGCCCAAGCGAAGTGCATGGTTCGGATCGAAGGGCCGAGCTATAACATTGGGCGGATGAAGGTTGCGAAGGTCCACGGGCGTTCAGAGCGGAAACTGCAATAATCGGCGACCGGGATCGGGATGCGTCAAGACGCCCGCGGCAGGCCCGGCCACGTGACGCTCTTGGGCGCCCGCTGCCGTACGGAAGCGCCGGCGTGGAGCCGGTTTCTGAGGAGCCGCTGCCGCCAGCGGAGACGTTGGTCTCGGCCAGAAGCCTGGTCGAAGCGGGCCGGCCCTTCGCCGCACATGAGGTACTTGAGGCCCGATGGAAAGCTGGGCCGTCCCAAGAACGCAACCTTTGGCAAGGTCTCGCCCAGATCTGCGTCGGGCTGACCCACGCCGCCCGGGGGAACAGCGTTGGCGCGCTCCGGCTCTTCGAGCGCGGCGCGGCCCGACTCGAGGAGTACGGTTCAGGCGAAGGGCCGACCTACGGGCTCGATTTATCCGCCGTTGTGAGTTGCGCGCGTGATCGGATGGGCACCGGCCGCTGAACTCGCGGCAGGCGGCGGAGGCACTTGTCCTTAAGGGGAACCTTGAGCGGGACATCACTCGAAGGGCCTAATCCTGCATTACCTTTTTGGGCTTCTGATGGATATTTCGCCGCTGCTGAGGCGACCTCGAAGGCAGTCAGCAACCCGTTCAGCGTCTTCTTGTGTCGCTGTTTCGAGCAGCTTGATACCCAGGTGCGTAGAAGGTAAATCTGCCGATTGGATCGACTCCTCAATGAGCGGATCCTCAAAGCAGTGATCTGTTGAGGCGCCGTCCCTCGGTCCGAGCACCGAGACATTCCAAGAGTCCGAGGTTCCTGGGGTGATGCTTGTTCCGTCTGCTGCCCCGCCGCAGCTGGCCAGGACAAGAGGCAATAGGAATAAACCCATCCAACGGCACGCCTGGCGTTTCATTTACGGCTCCTTTCCCCGACCCTTTACGGATCTTTCCTGACAAGTTCGAGGACGTGGGCATAGTTTTCTTTGAGTGTGGGATTTGGGGTCGCGAGGCGCCGTAGGGCGATGTGGACCACGTCAATGGCGACGTTTCTGGTGACACGAACCAAGGGGTATCCCTCCTCGACTACCTCCCAGTGGGCGCCGGGGACAGTGTGCGTAAGGAGGTCTCCGTAGAACATCCCAATGGGGCGGACAAGTTCGGCAGGTAAACCTTCAGTGATCGCCTCATCAAGAGTGGTGAGGCTTTCTGCCTGGCGCGGCAGTGTTTGCCCTCGGTCTTGAAAGTAATTGAGGAGTTCGTCGTATCCGCCGACATGAGTTGGCGGCGATGCCGCGCTACCCGAAGTGACTGGCTTGTATTCGGCGTACCTTCTCGGCATTCCTTCTGGCAGCTTTTGTAGGGGTTCGGCGGAATCTTCGGCAGCGCCCATGCGGTTATCCTAGCGTTCCGAATCGCGAGGACGGGTGATACTTCCTTCCTTCGTCCACTACGGGGAACCTTCTACGGGACGCTTCCGCTGGTTCCTTGGCTCGAATCTTGACCCCTTCAGTACGTACCACGAGGGGACCGTTCACGGCGCCGTAAATTGCTAACGCGGCTCCACCGCTGCAACCGGTGATGATCCTTCACCGCGCTTCTAACGCCCAGTCAGAGAGTCTATTTTCAGCGCTTCAGCGTGGCGCATGATGAGAGAAGCTGCAACTAAGACCGCAGAGAATAGGACGCACACCACTGGGGCTAGCAGGTAGATCGTTGTGACCAGTATTGCCACGGGTGCGTCCCCCACGAATGTAGTGGTGCCGAAATTACCAATGATGAGCGGGCTCATCACTGCCAATACGGCAGCGATTACAGCCAGACCTATCCCGGTACGCATCGTCGTCGTTGACAATTTTGACGCTTCCACCTTGGACCCCCATCCATCAATCAGATGAGTACCAGACAAACAGCACAGCCCGTCTTCCGCAAGGAGTTAGCCAAGAACGTTACCTCCTGGAGGCTGTAAATGGTTTCGACGCGCCTTCAGCGGATCCTATGCGCCGCCGAAAACGGTAATGGGCCCGGGGGACGGCCATGAGCACATCCCGAAAGAGGGCCGCCCGCAACCCGTCCCGTTAGTCGGTGGCTGGCGCGACCCTTCTACGCCGCGTTTGAGGAACCCTCTACGGGACAGTCTCATTTGGCCCCGTGCTAAAGGGGGCCGGTGAAAGCCCTGCGGAGCCACCGGCGGTATTCTGGGCCCTACGGCAGCCGCTGGTTTCCTGCGAAGCTTTGCCGCTGAGACTCGGCGACTACCCGTGGGGAATATCCCTGCTGAGCATTAGCAGGGCAGGCACTCCGGCGACGAGGGCCGGGATAAGTAGCAGCAGCCCGTAACCGGGAACAAATGCAGATATGAGGGCAGCGGCAACAGCGGCTGCTGAGGAAACAACCAAGGCAAGGACAAGCCCCTGCGTTGGTCCAGGGCATTGAAGAAGCGAAAGCCTCCGAGAGCCGCAGTGACTACGGCACAGGCGACAACGATGACTGTAACTGTCCCCACCTCTGGTCCCGGAACGTTCTTGAGCCGATCGATGAGGGCGATCGGAACGACGAGCATCCAGCCCCCGAGAAGCACCGTGAGGATGCAGCCGGCCAGGCGTCGTTGTGGCACTGCTTCTTGGAGGTAAACCTGCTCGGCAGGCCGGTCTGTTTGCTTGATGTGGCGATGGGCTGCCGGAGGTGGTGGCTGAGACGGCCGAGCGGTATTTTCAAGCATGTTTCCCCGAAATATCGTTGCTTCAAGTCTTTCCACCCTACAAGGGGATGCTCCACCGACAGCCAGGTGGCGGGCTACTTCAGCGGCGGAAGCGTTAGAGCGTCCCACAGATGTTTTACCATCCAAGTCGGTGTCTCAAAACCTTCCCGACTCAAAAGACTAAGGATTTGAGGCACTGGGGTTACGAGACACAGGGATTCGGCTGTGGCCGTAAGAGGATGGTCTATCGGAGGCCCCGGTGCCCTATAGGGGATCGCTCTTCGATACATCCCTAACAGCCAAGCTGTCCCGGCACGATAAGAATGCAGTTACGGTTTGGACTACTCAGATCCGAAAAGGACAGTCTCAGTAGTTACCTCTTGTTCAGCAGGGCGTCCGTACACAAGCGAATAGCGTGAACGAAGTTCTATCTTGCCCTCCGGAGATGTGTGGTTATCATCCCAACGGAGGAACACCTCAAAAGGGCTGTCCCTGCCTTGGCCGATGCCCAATCAATTGCATCGGTGACTTGTTCAGCGTCCGTAATCGTCCACTCGTCGACCAACCACGCGAAACGCGGTGATGGCGGCGGAGTCCGTATGCGCACGCGGTAGATCGGCGCCAGGTCACCTTCTCCGATGGGATCATCAGGATCAGCTCGAACGATATTCACAGGCTGAGCTTACGCAAGCTGAAACAACCGAGGAAGACCATGTGAAACCGTAAAACTCCAATGCTGCTAACTTGTCGGGCGATGCAAACCGTCAAGTAAAGGATGGTCTATCGGACGCCGTGGTGCCCTATAGGGGATCCTTTACCGCGCACACACAGGACGGATGTGCGTGGGGGGCCATGCGGGACCCCAACACCCCGGCTCGTTAAACGCTGTCCCGCATTTAGTCGCCAGAGGCGCTTTCCCCTAGCTAGTCCGTCGGGCGCTAACTATGTGCCCGACGCGACGAGCGAAGTAAACGACGGCCGCCGCGCTTACAATGCCCGAGATCCAAGTCGCCTCGATGCCGAGAACTGGACCACTAGTACAGGTGCCGATAGCGCCTGACTCAATTACGTAGTCAAAGCACTCACCTCGTCGGGACCCGATGAAAAAGACGTTTAAGCCGATTAGGCCTAGGATCGCGATCGCCCAGGGCCACCACCCCGGTGATCGATACCCTGCACTTGCGTCCATGAACTGACCATACACACGGGGGCAGCAAAATATCAGGCCTTCTAGGTCTCAATCTGAGCACCCAGAACTACGGGACTGGCAAAGCGTCGATGGGGTTAGCCGCAAATCGTGGACAGTTGATCAGGCGGCTTGTGCCGGCTGAGGTTTATTGCTGGTGAGGAACTGTTCGTGTTCCACGGGCGTGGTGCAACCCAGGGCTGAGTGGAGCCGGGAGCGGTTGTAGAACTCCTCGATCCAGCGTCCTGTTTCCCGGATCGCGTCCTGCCTGGTTGCCCATCGGCGCCGGTCATAGAACTCGCTTTTCAGGGTCGACCAGAACGATTCCTGCATCGCGTTGTCCCAGCACACCCCTGTCCGCCCGACGGACTGCCTGATGCCCAGGCCAGTGCAGACGTCGTTGAGCTGGGCGGAGGTGTACTGGGTGCCGCGGTCTGCATGGAACACGACCCCGGCCGGGCCGCCGCCACGCAGGATGTAGGCCATGCGCAACGCCCGCTCCACCAGGTTGGTGGTTTGGGTGGAGTCCATCGCCCACCCAATCACGCGACGGGAGCAGGCATCCCTGACAGCGCACAAATACACCCACCCTTCGCCGGTGCGCAGGTACGTGATGTCCGAGATCCAGACCGCATCCAAGGCCCCGGTGTCCCGCTTTCTGGCCACCAGGTCAGGGATCGAATGCACCCGCACCTCACCGATCGGCGTTACCGGCCGGAACCGGCGCGGCGAGATTCCTTCCAAGCCCTGCCGGCGCATGGACGCGGCCACAGTCTTCCGGTCAGCACCCGTCCCGTTCCTGGCCAGCGCGGCCTGAATCCTGGGTGCCCCATAAATCCCGGTCGAATCCGCGTGCGCCCGCCGGACCTTCGCATCCAGCTCCGCCCGCACGACGGCCCGTTCGGCCGCAACCGAGCCTCGTCGGCGCCACGCATAGAACCCGGAACGGGACACCCCCAGAAGCCGGGCCATCCGCTGGACCGGGTAGTTAGCCTTCCCGGCCTCCATCAGCTCGAAGCATTCCGATTCTGCTGCTTGGAAGCGAAGAAGGCTGCGGCTTTTCCCAGGAACTCGTTATCCATCCGCAACTGCGCGTTCTCCCGACGCAACCGCTCCAACTCCGACTTCTCCGCCTCAGCCGCAGCGAACTCCACGGGAGCCTCCAACCGGGCCCTCTCCTGGGCCACCCACCGGCCCAGCAGCTGCTCACCCAGACCCAGCTCCCGTGCCACCGGCGCGACCGGTCTGCCCGTATCGATGACAAGGCGCGCAGCCTCCCGCCGATACTCCGGAGTGAATTTACGTCGTGTCGTGCTCACAAGAACACCTTCCCGCAGAATCCCAGGATTCCGCTACTTCAGGTGTCCACCAACCGAGGTTAACCCCATCGATAAGTGGCTGGCCGGGACTGTAAGCCGCGGCGGAAGTAAGGTCGGCGTGTAGTCCCGTTTAGGGAACCTTGAACGGGCAGGATCTCAAGTTGGTGAGGTTTGCCAACCCGCCCTGCATTTGGGATTGAAGGACTCAGTTAGCGCCGAGTCGTGAGGAGCGCTGCAGCAGCTTTGCGGACTGCTTCGCCCCGGAGATCAGAGGTGGCAGTAATGATTTCCTGAACGTGTTGTGGATCGGCCTTCCCGGGTGATCCATGGTCGAACGGAGGTTCAGGATCGTACTCGATGGCCAGCTGGATGTTGCGGGCTATCTCGCTGCCGTAGAGCTCGTCGGCGAGGACGAAGGCAAAGTCTATTCCGGATGTGACACCGGCTCCGGTGATTCTGTTTCGGTCACGAACGACGCGTTTGCTGATGGGCGTGGCGCCGAATTCTGTCAGCATTGGCAGCGAAGCCCAGTGGCTCGTGGCCTGGTAGCCGGTGAGGAGCCCTGCTGCCGCCAGAGCGAAGGATCCGGTGCACACAGAGGTGATCCAACGGGCGTTTGCTGCTTGCCGTCGCAGAAACTCCAAGGCAGGATCATCGGCGAACAGTTCGAATGCCCCAGCGCCTCCTGGCACGAAGAGCACGTCAGCTTTCGGACAGTCTTCCAGAGTAGTGGTGGGGACGATGCACCAGCCGCCGTCGGTGGGCACCGGATCGAGGGTGTGCCAGGCGAGATCGACCCGAGCATTCGGGAACTTGGAAAAGACCTGGGCGGGCCCGGTGAAATCGAGCTGAGTAACGTTGGGGAACAGCAGCACGACGACGTTCAGAGGCTCATGAGTCATGTATTCACCCTAGACGTCTGCAACGGCGTGATCGGATATAGCCGGAGCAAGGCAGATATACGAGGACCGTCCCATTTGAGGATCCTTCATCGGACGCTACTTTACGGTCCTGCGCCAACTGCTCAGGAATCCGGTGCTGAATTGGTGAGACACCGTTCTTTGAGGAGCGCTAGGCTTGCACGGCTAGCGGCCAGCTGGAGTGTTGTTTTGTCTGAGTTGATGCTCACCCACGATCCCTCCGGGAAAAACAGTCCAGGGGGCTTTTACAGGCTCTCCAATGGCCGTGGGTGCTGAGTAGATTTCCAGTGGCCCGGCAAGAGGTCCGTTCTCGCTTGCACCCAGCTGGAAGATTAGTCGGTTTGGTTCTGCTCTTGCATAACCTCGGGCCCATCTACTCCGCAGTCCTGATCCGGGCTCTCTGTGGGCACATTCGAAAAGGCCTCGTTCCGCGTCCTGCAGTTGCCCGCTTCTTTCGCAGGGGAGCAATGACAATGAGCTGGATGGCAGTTATAAGGACGAAGCCAGCAGTGATAACGATGACCAAGGTGGGCCACCAGCCCAGGACGGCCTGCAAATGGACAAAGAGGATTCCGGCCAAGAAGGCCAGCGGCAAGGAACCGAAGGCATCGTATGCCCGTTCCAGCCGGCTCCTCCGTGTTGGTTCCAAGTCCCGTTCGCGCATGGGAAACCCGCTTCCTGTGATGTCGGGAGTCTAATCACCAGGATGGTCTCTTGATAAGGCTGGTCGTGATGGGGTGCGAGCGGGGTCGAAGGATCCTGTCAGGCTGTCCGTAAGCCCGTGGTCTTCCAGCCACTCCAAGCGCCCGATTGGGGATCGTCTACCGGGCGCTGCTTTCGAGAACGCCCAAGTTTCGGCTCGCCAAGTCGCGCTGTTGGTCTTACCGTGAATGCAGCCACCAGCTCTCAAGCCCTTAGGCTAGTGCTGACCAGGTATGACAGGGGGTAGGGCTTGGGCAGCGTAAAAGCCGTGGATGCTCACTACGAGATTCATTTCGGCGGCGAGCCGGAATACTGGAGTTTTAACGACCATCCAGAAATGGTCGGTGTGCTGGAATGGCCCAAGGGAGCATCACTCAAGCCATTTCACCTCTATGCGACGCTTGGCCTTCATGGCTTAGTTCATGGTCCGTTGGACCACAACCACGGGTTCGAACTCTACACCTGCGTGGCGGCAGGAACAGATGACGTTAGGTTGTCATTTGGTCTGATGGCCAACTATTTAATTGCCCAGCAAATCGTCGTGGAACCCGGTCACATGGTTACACCGGCAGAGGAGCGTATCCTCGAGGGCCGCGACTTCAGAGCATGGCTGATGCTCGAGAGAGTGGATGATTTCATCCCGCCCCTGCGGCTCGACAACGGGCACCATGTGGTCTTCCTGGACGCCACACCAGTCTTCCCTGAAGAAGCCCGGACCGTGAAGGAACACGGCTTGGACGCATTGTTTGAAATTTGGGACGAGGATCCACCCAGACTTTCCGACCTGAACCGCGAACTCCCGGGCCCGTTGCGTGCGTAGCCGCCGACGTAGCTGAATCCCGCGCCGGGTGAAGGATCCCTTACGGCACGGCCCGTAAGCCGAACCCTCATCGGGACACTATCGGCCCTTTCGCCTCAACCTATGGGGTCTTGCTCGTCCGCATCACGTGCTGTCTTCGTGGCCGAATCAACTCATCGACAGGGCGTGATAGCTCCCAACTTCTGAGGGAAGCGGGATATCGCCCCTTTGAGGAACCATCTACGGGACAGTCACGACCGTGAGAGAGCGTTGGCTCGTTTCGTTTGCCTGGGCGTCCTGTCATGGCCTTGGAGAGGGGGATGGGTAGGCGGGTATTCCGCCTCCGGAGCCTGACGCCATGAAGACTCCGACCTTGGTTTCGCCGTCACTAAGGTACACGGGGATCTCGCGTGGAGGGCGTGGGGTGTTGAAGTTCTTGACGGCGTCTTCCGGGCTCGTGGGCATCGGGCCTCCGTTAAGGTCGCGGGCGTAGGCGTACCCGGATTGCCCGTTGGTGGCCATTACCGCGATCAGGTCGGGGGTTCCGTTTTCTGGGCTATCGACTCCGTAGGTTTCACCCTTGGCATTGACACCCAGCGGTGTCCGCTCCTGCTTCACATACTTGGCGGTGAGCCGCCAGCGGGCCTCGGGGTCAGTTTTGATCGTGACACTGTCCTGGCCAGGGGCAAGGCTGATGGTGTAGCCGCTCCAACCCAGTCTGTCGCTTGCCGCATCCTCCTCCGAGCAGTTACTGGCTGCGCCGTCCGGAAACTCGAACCAGCCAGGGGTCAGGCACCAGAATTCCATTTGAATCCCCGTGGTTCCCTCAGGGGGATTACCCAGCTCAACCGTTGCTGTGCCGGTGTAGGTGGTGGTCACGGGCGATGCCAACGGTGTCACCTTTTCCCCTCCAGGCATCAAGAAAAGCCCTGCCGTTGCCGCTCCAACACCAAGCAGTCCTGCTCCGGCCAGCGCCCCGGAACCAAGCCACACCCTGCTGCGCTTCCGTTTCGCAGCCGGTGCTTCCTTAGCGACCTCTGAAACCAGTTCTGCCCTTAGTGCGTTGCTGAACCGGTCATCGACATGGAACTGGTTCATGACCGTTCTCCTTCCAAAACTGAAGTTGCTTGGCTGCGGGCAGGAGCGCCCGCGCCGCCGCTATTGCCGCAGAGCGCAGCTTTCATCCGTTGCTTCGCCCTGTGCATGCGCGTCTTGGCCGCGCCGGGAGTCATGTTCAAAACGGCTGCTGCGGCAGTGAGGGGGTAGTCCTCGAAAACGACCAGACTTACCAGGTGCAGGTCCGTGGCGTTGAGCGTGCCCAGCGCGTGGGAGAAGTCCTTGTCCAGGCTCTCTTGGTGCCCGGCAAAGAAGTCAGTCTCCAGGGGCAGTGAAGACTCTTCGGTGCGCGGCAGCGAGTCCAGCAGCTTCCGATAGCGGAGGGCGGAACGGCCGTTATTGCGGGCCATGTTCGTCGTCGTAACCAGCAGCCAGGGAAGGATAGATCCTTCCACTACACGGACTTTGGCGCGCCGCCGCCACAGCTCAAGAAAGGCGGCCGCCATGACGTCTTCGGCGTCGTGATGGTTCCCCGCTAGCCGGTAAGCATGACGGAACACTCGGTCACGATGCCTGTCATACAGCACACCAAAGGCCTCGCCGTCACCGCTCAGGCTGCGGGACCAAAGGCTGTCCTCGTCACTCTCAAGGTTCCCCATGCCCTGTATTGTCCGGGACAGCAGAAAAGGTTACACAGAATCAAAGAACTTTTCAGAATCTCTTTTGGCGAACCCTTTACGGGACACCCTGTCAGGGTGATCATGCAGACACCCTGCAAGCCCGCTTCAGACGTGTGTGGGCAGCGTGCGTATGGTGTTTGCATGGCAAAGACTCCTGGCGTCCTTCTCGTTCCGAGTGCGGAATCTGTGGTGGCCTTTATTGATCGCGTTGTCACTTTAGATTGGCCCACTGGCATCGAGGATCTAGGCGACTACTTTCCCAGGCTGGGCCTCCACCCAGCCGCGGGACATTCACGGGATTTCGATTCTCCAGAAGTCCTAAGAGGGGATTTACGTAGTCCTGACCTGGCTGCGTCTGCCGCTTCTTGGATGTCCTACAAAGGCGAGCTCTTCAGCATCAACCTTTTCCTTTACGAAGATTCTTCCCCCAGCGGAGCCGCAGCCGTGACGGCGTACCCTTCGATTTATGAGCGGCTTCAAGCACGATATGGTCCGCCGGCCGATGCAACCGCCCTCCCGTCGGGGCTGGCGTCCTCTCTCTGGAAAGTGAGCGACACCGGCATAGAGATGTACTGCCACATCGACCCCGCACCCACACTGCAGCTAGGGCTCAGCCACATTGCCCGAAACGCGGCTTACGAAGCACGCCCAACATCATGAACGAATCCGCCCCGTAGAGGGAACGGCTTGCGGCCGGGGAGTGTGACATCAGTCAACTCTCCCCACATCATGGATTCATGATCGTGCTGAGCTGGGATGGCCTCGAATCGGACAGCACGGAGACGTGTTCTGTGAGCGAATCCGAGGATGGCGTTCAGGTTGAGAGCACCGTCCACGGGGCCTTCGGAGAATGTCTCTACACACTGATTGCTGACGATCACTGGCAGTTCCGTTCGCTAACCCTCGTGCTTGGTTCTCGATCGCTTCGGATCGAGTTTGACGGCACGGTGTGGACGGTGGACGGCCGCGAGCGGCAAGACCTCGAGGCGGCCCGCGAAGTGGATATTGCCATCTCACCGCTGAGCAACACGCTGCCTATCCGGCGGCTTGAATTGGCCATCGGTGAGAGTGTCGACATCACGACCGCATATGTCGCGGTGCCCGACCTCACGGTGGTAACCGACCCCCAGCGCTACACCCGCCTCGCAGACCAGGAGTACCGCTATGAGTCGCGGGACTCCGACTTCGAGCGGGTAGTCACGGTCGATGAACATGGCCTGGTGGTCACCTATACGGGCCTCTTTGCTCGAAGTGCCCGATAGACGAACCTTCAACGAGACGCTTCTAGTGCTTCGACAGCTTCCGGTCACCCACTCCAGGGGTCTACTTCCTGGAGTGCTGTCCCGAGCAATTCGCGTAACTCTGATCCACAACGAGACGATTCTTCGCTTTCGGAGAGTGAATACGGGTCCTGGCTCTGCCCGGCCTCGGGTTTCAAATCACACGGAACACCCTGGCTGTCAGGGATAGGCGGTCTCGTTTCGATTCCAACTGGAAGGACTAAGTAGTAGGAGCTTTCGCCCGCGCGTAGCTTGATGTCATGGGGAAGCTTGTAGCGGTAGCGCAGGTAGGGCTTGTGGTGTCTCTTCTTGTAAGCGGGTGCGGCGACGTTCCAAGTGGTGGCCCGGTACCGAGTAGTGGTCCCGTAGCGAGTGGTGGGCCCGTATCAAGCAGTGGCCCCATAACGTGCGTTGACTGGGTCCGGTTCGAGACCCCTCAAGACCAATACGACAACGCCGGCATGGTGCTCATCGGAAAGTCTGTAAGCCGGGCTGGTGAGACCAGCATTTACGGTTACAAGGCCACGACCCACCTTGTTGAAGTCGAGCAGGTACTCAAAGGGGACCCCGGAGACGGGAACCTCCGGATCTCCTCCATGCCCCCGACCTGCACTGTAGGCGAGACCTACCCGGAGGGCGATCCGCTCGATCCCAATCAGAGAGTCATCATCTTTGCGGCCAAGCAGGGCGGTGACTGGTTCACCATCACGCCC
>Ga0307416_100001427_pt1 | contig 12984 bp, 9 predicted proteins | sample DK1Cmetagenome_2_FD_203821 | JGI IMG/M metagenome (GOLD analysis project Ga0307416, IMG submission 203821) | Maize rhizosphere microbial communities from greenhouse at UC Davis, California, United States - DK15-C-3 | ecosystem: Host-associated > Plants > Roots > Rhizosphere > Soil | place: USA...
CTACTCTCCGCATCGGGCGCAGCTGCGCGCCGACAAGAAGGCGAGGCGGCCGAAGACGGCGAAGCTGGCGGCGAATCAGCGGCTGCGTCAAGAGGTGCAGGATAGGTTGAAACATCATCACAGCCCGGAGCAGATCAGTGCTCGGCTGGTGACGGATTTCCCCGATGATCCGGAGATGCGGGTGTCGCCTGAAACCATCTACCGCTCCTTGTATGTCCAGGGCCGTGGCGCGTTGAACCGGGAGCTGACGCGAAGATTCCCCTTTGTGGCAGGGACCGTCTTTAGGCTGTTGCGGCGGCGGCGTTGAGGGTGACGTCGTAGCCGAGTCGTTGGAGCTGACTGAGTGCGTGTTGCTTGAGTCGTTCGGGATCGCGGCGGGTGAAGTAGTCCGCGCCGGGGTCGTCGTAGAGGGCGCCGGTGTGGGCCATGGTCCAGATCGCGGTCAAGATGGCGTGCTCGACGGCGACGAGTGCCTTCTTGGGTCCGCGCCGGGCAGCGATCCGCTTGTACTTCGCCGACAGGTAGGTGCCGTGGGTGTGGGAGACCGACAACGCGGCGGCTCCGAGGGCGCCCTTGAGGTAGGCGTTACCTGGTCGGGTTGCGGTCGATTTCACCCGGCCGGCTGACTCGTTGCTGCCTGGGCAGGTCCCGGCCCACGACGCCAGATGCGCCGCGGTCGAGAAGATGGACATGTCAGCGCCGGTCTCGGCGACGATCACCTCCATGCACCGAGGCCCGATCCCGGGGATGGTTCCGATCAGTCCGCAGAACGACTGGTAGGGCTCCATCGCCACCTCGATCCGCGCGTTCAGCTCCTCGATCTGTCGGGTCCGCTGATCGATCACCTCCAGGTACATGCTGGTCAAGAACGCGTGATGTTCGCTGAACCGGCCGGTGAGTGCCTCGGTCAACGCAGGGATCTTGGCTCGGAGCCGTCGCCTCGCCAACTCTGCGAGCAGCGCGGGATCGCGTTGCCCCTCGACCAGGGCCTGCAGCATCAACCGGCCCGAGACCCCGGTGATGTCGCTCGCGACGCTGGACAGCTTGATCCCAGCGTCTTCCAGGACCTTCTCCAGCCGCTGGATCTCTCGGCCTCGTTCGCGGGTCAGCATCGTGCGAGCCCTGGTCAGGTCCCGCAGTTCGCGGATCGGGGCCGGTGGCACGAAGCACCCGCGGACCAGCCCGTGCGCGCCGAGCTGGGCGAGCCAGGTCGCATCGGAGACATCGCTCTTGCGACCGGGCAGGTTCTTCACCTGTCGGGCGTTGACCAGCATCACCTCGAACCCGGCGTCTTCCAGCAGGTAGTAGAACGGCTTCCAATAGTCACCGGTCGCCTCCATCACCACCAGCGTGACCTGCTCGGTGATCAGGTGCTCACGCAGCCGCAGGATCGCGTTCGTTGTCGAGGCCCAGGTGCGCACCGTCTCCACGGTCTTACGCCGCCCACGGCCAGCGACTCGGACGCACACCTTGGCGTCCCTCTTCGACACGTCCATCCCCGCGCAGCGGCCATGAACGATCTCCATGATCAAACTCCCTCCACCCGTGCCGACCAGGACCGGTTCGACGCGGGGAGGGCCAAAGAAGGAGTAAGTCTGACGCTCGTGCTCATGGCGACAATCCACGGTTCACGTGGAGACCCTCCGCGCCATGCTGACTAACGGGCTCACAGGCACCACAGAGGCAACGGCGACCACCGCGACGAACATCCAGATTCTCGACCCGGCCAGCCGCCCAGCACCACCGGCCAAGCGCACTCGGCGACGAATCTTCCCAGCATCACAATCCACCCGCGAAGCGGTGGCTCGTTGCTGACTAGGGTGGAGCCAAGGGGACTCGAACCCCTAACCCCTTGCTTGCAAAGCAAGTGCGCTACCAATTGCGCCATGGCCCCGGACAGCCGGAGGCCCCATCCCCGAGAGCGGCCCGGCCGACCCACGATGTTACGTCATGGCGATTGCCGACACCAACGCTGAAAACTTCACTTCAACGGAAGTACCTTCGTTGATTTCACGCTCAGCGCGCGGGGCGCGAGTTCGCCTGGGGTGAAGTTCTCAGCGGAACCGGTCGGCCAAATTCTCAGAATCGCCCCCGAGCGAAGGCAGCGGGCGACTCTGCACGCTCAGCGCAAGCCAGAAGTTCCCGCTCGGGGGGCGATTCCGCGAAAGATCACATAGGGTCGCCTCGCCGCCCGAGTCCACGTACGCTGTTGCCCATGTGGTCCCAGCGCGAAGTCATCGACTACGCGCTGCAGCGACGCTCCACGCTCCAGGCGCTCCGGCGCCCTGGACGCCGACTCGCCCTGCAGGAAGCTTGTGACGCGGATCCGATGTTGATCCGCGCGGCCAAGCACCACGGCGAGCCAGCGAGCGTGGACTGCCCTGTTTGTGAGTCAGACGAGCTGGTCAACCTGCAATACGTGTTCGGCGACCAGCTGGGGCAGTACTCCGGGCGCATCAAGCGGACCGCAGAACTAGAAGAGATGGCACACGAGTTCGGGGAGTTTAAGGTCGTGGTCGTCGAAGTTTGCCCAGCCTGTGGCTGGAACCACATGATCCTTTCCTATCTGCTTGGCGACGGGGTGAAGCGCAAACCTCCTCGTCGACAGCAAACGGTTGAGGATATTTATGGCTGATCCCCACTGGGGACCGGTCGAATGGCACCCCCAAGACACTGGAGCGCGCCCCAAAACACGGAAGTCCCGCCGAAGGTGGGCACGAGGCATCGGCATCGCCATCGGCGCGCTGACCATTTTCGGCATGCTCAGCGTCGCCGGCGTTGTCGCGTACGGCTACAACACGACCAAGCTGCCCGCCGCAAACGCGGAGTTCAATACCGCGACCACCTTCGTTTACTACAAGGACGGCAAGAGTCAGCTTGGCGACTTCGCCATCCAGAACCGCACTCCACTCACCTACACGCAGCTGCCGGAAACGATAAAACAGGCCGCGATTGCCGCCGAAAACCGCACCTTCTGGACCGACCAGGGCATCTCCATCCGCGGCATGGTCCGTGCCGCTTGGAAGATCGCCCGCGGCACCGACGTTCAGGGCGGCTCAACGATCACCCAGCAATACATCAAGATCTTGTACCTGAACTCCGAGCGCACCATGAAGCGCAAATTCCGAGAGCTCTTCCTCGCGTACAAGATCAACAAGAAGATGAGCAAGGAAGACATCCTCGCCGGCTACCTCAACACGATCTACTTCGGGCACGGCGCGTACGGCGTACAAGCGGCCAGCAAGGAATACTTCGACATCGACGCCAAGAAGCTGAGCGTCCCACAGGCGGCCTTCCTTGCGACCGTAGTCAACAACCCGAGTCTGTACGACCCTGAGGACACCGACAATCACGCCCGGATCCTCAGCCGCTACCGCTACGTCCTGCATTCGATGGCCGAGATGGGCAATATCACCCCTGTCCAGGAGGCCAAGTACGCCCAGAAGCTGCCCAAATTCCCCAAGGTTCCGGCCAATCGACGCTACGGCGGGCCGAAAGGCTTCCTGCTCAAGATGGTCGAGCATGAGCTCGGCGCTGCGGGTTTCGACTCCTCTCAAATCAGCGGTGGCGGCCTCAAGATCACCACCACCTTCGACAAGGGCGCCCAGCAGGCCGCAGTCGAGGCAGCCCAGAAGTACACGAAGCAGTCCGCTCGGGCCGTCGGCCGAAAGTCGTCCAGCCTGCATGCCGCGCTAGCGTCGGTGGATGTGAACAACGGCGAGGTGATCGCCCTCTACGGCGGACCCGACTTTGTGAAGAACTCCCGCAACTGGGCCACGACGCCACGCCCGACCGCCTCGACGTTCAAGACCTACGCCCTGGCAGCCGGCTTAAAGGACGGGTTCAGTCTGGCCGACAAATTCAATGGCAACACCTGGAAGCCGCCGGGCGACAAGAACCCGGTTCGCAACGAATTCAGCCACCAATACGGCCCCAAAGTGGACTTGATCAAGGCCACCAAGGACTCGATCAACACGGCGTTCGTGGATCTCACCACCCAGATGGACAACGGCCCGCGCAAGATCATGCGCATGGCGCGGGCAGTGGGCGCACCCAAGGGCCCCGGCTGGGACAACAACGACCGCATCCCGCTGGGAACCGCCGAGGTGAGTCCGCTCGCCCAGGCCAGCGCGTACGCGACCTTCGCCAATGACGGCGTTGTGGTCTCGAACCACGTCGTACGCGAGGTCCGGGATCGAAAGGGCAGGTTGATCTACGAGGCCAATCCGGAGAAGAAGCGCGTTATCGAGGAGGACATCGCACACGACGTCACGTTCGCCCTTTCCAATGTGGTCGAGCAGGGCACTGGACGCGCCGTTCAGACTCTGGATCGCCCGGTTGCCGGCAAGACGGGAACCAAGGACCGGAAGAACGCCGACGGTTCGAGCGACATCGTCTCGGCATGGTTCGTGGCCTACACCAGGCAGATCTCCACCGCGGTCATGTATGTCGCGGGTAATGATGGTAATGGTGATCTTGACAAGTACGCCCGGCCCGGTGACAGCACCTTCTTCGGTGCCACCTATCCGGCCTTGACCTGGGCGGATTACATGAAGTCCGCGGCAAAGGGTCAAACGGTCAAGGAGTTCGCGCCACCGGCGTACGTGAACAGAGATAAGCTCCCCAAGCCGGAGCAGACCATGCAGGAGACTCTGCACCCGACGGATGAACCCACTCCGGCGCCCGAGCCGAGTCAGACCTGGCAATGGCCGCCAGGTTGGCCGACACCATCGGCCACAAGGACCAAGAGTGGTCCCGGAGGCACCAAGACGACGACTCAGCCCCGTTGGAAGCGACTCCTCCCGAGCGGAAATCCGACCGGCGGACAAGGTTGAGCAGAGTCCCGGCCGTGCTTGACGCGAGATCGGCTCACACCCTGCCATCGGCGACTGATGATTTTGTGAGCAGGGTCAGTCAGCGAATCGGCGGACCGCTGGGACGGTACGCGGCAGCCGGCCGGGCTTGGTGGAATCCGCTACGCGTCACGCTGCTGGTCGGGACTATGACCTATCTGATCGGCGTGGTATTCCGCGTGCCCTGCCGTATCACCGAGGCCGGTCAGGCGCCGGATCACTTCAAATATCTGTGCTACTCCGACATCGGGCTGCTCTACGCCGGTCGCGGCCTGCTGCAAGGCAACACTCCCTACCTGGACTCCGGTGACTACCCGATCTTGGAATACCCGGTGCTCACCGGCTGGTTCCTGGAGCTGGAGCGGGTGATCACTCGAGCGCTCGGCGGCCTGCAGGGGCCCGGACTTACCGATCAACAGCAAGTTGACTCGACGTTGATCTTCGTTGACGTCAACACGGTTCTGCTCGGCGCCTTGTTTTTGATCGCGCTGTGGGCCTTGGTGCGTACCCCAGTGGGCCGGCCCTGGGACGCCATGATGTTGGCGGCATCGCCCTGCGTCGCTGCTGCCGCCTTGATCAACTGGGACATGCTGCCGGCAGCTCTCACCGGACTCGCCATGGCGTTCTGGTCGGCACGCAAGCCGGGCTTAGCCGGTGTGATGCTCGGGCTCGGTGCCGCCGCCAAGCTCTATCCGGCACTGCTGCTCGGCCCACTTTTTCTCCTATGCCTACGTGCCAAACGCATGGGCGACTTCGTCATGACACTGTCGACGTTCCTGGTGAGCTGGGGTCTGGTCAATCTGCCGGTACTACTGCTGGCACCGGATGCTTGGTTCAGTTTTTGGCAATACAACGAAGAACGCGGCGGCGACCTCGGCTCTATCTGGTACGTGCTCTCCCTCGCGGGCCATCCAGTGCCTTATCTCAACTGGGTCAGCGGCGGACTGTTCCTGCTCTGCTGCATCGGCATCTTGATCTTGATCTTGTACGCGCCAGTCAGACCGCGGTTTGGCGCCATGGCGTTCCTGGTCATTGCCGCGTTCCTGATGACCAACAAGGTCTACTCGCCGCAATACGTACTCTGGCTGCTGCCGTTGATGATCTTGGCTCGACCGAAGTGGCGGGATTGGTTGATCTTCAGCGCCGGCGAGCTGATCTACTTCGTTGCGATCTGGTGGCATTTGGGCGGCTTCCTGACTCCGGGTGACAGCTCAGCGGACCGGATTTATTGGCTCTCGGTTTTGATCAGGCTCTGCACCCAGAGCTGGGTCGTGATCATGGTGGTCCGTGACGCGATACGGCCCGGCCACGATCCGGTACGCCGTGAGGGAGCCGACGACCCCACCGGCGGTGTACTCGATGAGGCGCCAGATGCCCGCTGGTTCCGGGTGTTCGCGGGCACAACGACCCCAAGGCGGGTCGCGTGACGAGCCCGATGAGCGCCGCGGTTGTCGAAGCGCGCTCATCGACAGACCTCGGCCACGCCAGCACTTCCGCGCCGGGAAGGATCGTTGTGCAGGCCTGGCTGGCCAGCCGCGGACTGATCTTCGCAGTCGCCCTGGTGCTGGCTGTGCTCCAGCACCGCACGCTCACCAACATGGTGAGCAATTGGGATGTACAGCATTTCGGCAACCTTGCGGCCGGCGGATATCTTGCCGAGCCCGATGGCACGTTGATGGCCTTCTTCCCGGGCTGGCCCGGGATCCTGTGGCTATTTGATCAGTTGGGTGTGCCGGTCACGATCAGCGGCGTGATGATCTCGACGGCCTGCTCAGCCGTCGCGGCCGCCGCGCTTTACCGGCTGGGCGGCCCATGGGCGGCGGTCGCCTGGCTCTTCGCTCCGACTGCCGTCTTCACGGTCGTGCCCTACACCGAATCGCTGTTCTGCGCTCTGGCGTTCTGGGCCTGGGAACGGGCCCGCGCCGATCGCTGGCTGGCCGCGACGCTGCTCACCACGCTCGCGTGCACCGTGCGCGTTTCGGGTCTGTTCTTGATCGTCGCGCTGCTCGTCATGATCTTCACTAGCGGCAAGCTGGCACCGATCAAGCTGCGGCGCGCTGCCCTAATGCTGATACCGGCGTCGATGATCATGGCCTTTGCGACGTACCTGTACGGCCTCACCGGCAGCTGGACGGCCTGGTATCGCGCTCAGTCGACGGGATGGGTGCGCGAGCTTACCTGGCCCTGGGATTCTTTCCTGAACACGATTCCGGCGATCCTGCCCGGCGCGTACACCAATCATCCCTGGTGGGCAGCGGTCTTCCGGGGCGAGATGATCTCGATGGCCGTCGGCATTGGCGTCACCATCTGGTGCATTGCGGTGAGTTTTCGCGTTAGGAAGTCTCCGAACGCGGCTCTGTTGATCCCGGGGGGGACGACCCCCCCGCGCCCCCCCGGGTTGAGTCGCACAATGTGGGGCGAGGCGAGCTGGGTCGGCGTACAGGTACTCGCCTTCTCCTTGTCGTACTGGTTCTTCTCGGTCAACCGTGCGACGCTGCTCTGGTTTCCGCTGTGGATCATGATTGGTCGCTCGGTTGCTGGTCCCGGCCGCTTTCCGCAGCTGCATCGAGTGCTGGTGGCCTCTGCCTTCACGATCGAAATCCTGCTGATGCTCTGGTGGAGCTGGTTGTTCTTTACCGGCCACTGGGCCAGCTAAGACCTCAGCGTGAGATGACCGGGAAGCTGCAGCGGGCCGGCATCAGATCACCTAAGCTGGATCCTTGGTGACTCGGTCGGGGGACATCGGGGAAAGTTGCCAATGCGGGCCCTGGCCGGGATCTAACCAATGTCAGGTCTCAGAGGGGAATCGTGGTCCGCTACCGCAGGACGGCAATTGCTGCACTGGCTGCCTCCGCATTACTCCTGACATCCGGCGCTGCGTACGCGCGCGAGCTCAGGCTGCAGAAGGTCGCCCGTGAGGCCCCCACTGTCTCGAGCATGAGCTGGGCCGATTACCGGGGCGATCTCACTGACCTTTCGAGCACTGACAAGGTGTTCGATGGCGCCAGGGCGATGGCATACATGATGGGAATCAACGACGAGAGCACGTTCAGACTCAACGTTCAGGGCCTTCCCGAAAGCGCGACCAGCAAGGATTATCCGGCACACCTCCACGAGGGCCCCTGCGTGGCCGGCGACGGTGCAGCTGCACCAGGTCACTACAACACCCAAAAGGAGACCGGACTTCCTTCGCCTTGGGCGATTAGCGATCAAACGGAGGTCCACCTTGATTTCAAGGTGAATTCCGACGGAAGCGCCCAGATAACGGTGACTGTGCCATTCATCCCGAAGGCCGGCGCTCGCTCGATTGTGATCCACAGTGATGAGCCGCCGCCGCCCGGATCCTCTCCCCTTCGCCTGGCCTGCCTGCCGCTCGAGATCAAGCAGTTGACCGGCCGGAACTAGCAAACGCATCTAATCGCCACCTGGTCGGCCGTTTGAACCCTATTACCCTGACTGGGTGGAACGGATGTGGATTGACCTGGAAGGCCTAGCCAACCTGCGCGACGTCGGCGGAATTCCGACTAGCGACGGCGGCAAGATCATTCCCGGTCGGCTGCTCCGGTCGGACAATCTCCAGACGCTCAGCATCTCTGACGTCGATCAGCTGCTCGGCCTCGGCCTTACCGATGTCATCGACATGCGCAGTGACTACGAGGTCCAGCAGGAGGGACCCACTCGACTGATCAGCTCCAGCGTACGGATCCAGCAGTTCTCACTCTTTCGTGAGTGGGAGATCGGCGTGGGAGAGGACAAGCCGGACGTACGCCCCGAGGTGCTGCCTGAAGAGGCCTTGCCCTGGATCGATCTAGAGCCCAGCGTCCAGCTCGACAACGACGTCGCGTCGGTCTACTTCTCCTATCTGGTGGATCGCCCCGACTCGGTAGTCTCCGCCTTGCGGGCCGTCGCGCAAGCACCGGGTGCGGCGCTCGTGCACTGTGCCGCGGGCAAGGACCGCACCGGCACCATCGTCGCGCTGGCCCTGTCGGTAGCTGATGCCGATCAGCAAGCGATCATCGATGACTACGCGGCGAGCTCGGAGCGTGTGGCCGAGGTGGTGGCACGCTTGAAGGCCTCTGCGACGTACGCGGAAAATCTGGAAGATCGAGACCTGTCCTCACACCTGAGCCATCCAGAAACCATGATCAGCTTCCTGCGCCACATCGACGAGACGTTTGGGAGCGTGACGCAGATGTTGATCAAGATGGGCTGGACCGAGGAAGACAACGAGCAGCTCCGCACCAAGCTCCGTGGGTGACAAGTCGAACCGTAACCGTGGCGAATGAAACCCGGGAGATCGTTCTGAGCATGCAGGACCTTCGTGAGGTCACCCGTTACGCCGCCGAGAGTGCGCAGGAAGTCCTTGAGATCTTTGAGAGAGTACACCCGGCCGACTCTCATGCCCGCGACGCGATTGACGCTGCATGGACCTTCGCTCGAGGTGGCAAGCGCGGGAAGATACTGCGCGACACCGCATTGGCCGCGCAGAAGGCTGCCCGAGACGCAGAGACCGAAGCCGCGGGCGAGGCGGCTCGAGCAGCGATGTGTGCAGCATCCGCTGCGTACTTGCATCCGCTGGCAGACGCCCATCAGGTGAAGCACATTCTCGGAGCAGCTGCCTACGCGGCGAGGGCGGCCGAACTCATCGCAGGTGATGATGGAGATGTCGGCGCCGCTCACCTTCAGCATGCGCTTCGGCGCGCGACACCGGCCGTGGTAGCGGTGCTCGAACGCTACCCTGCGGCACCGCCTAGCCGAATGCGCGTCGGGCAGCTACTTCGCGATCTTGATGAGGCCCTCCGGGTTTGATTGCTCGGTTCGCTAGCGCTCGCTAGGTCCAGGCCACACAGTCAACGGTCGCTGTGGTCAGCCGCAGCTCCACCGGAATCTCGTCGCCAATCCGCGGCGGCTTCTCCTTCGCCGGCAGGAAGACTTGACTTGATTGCATATGCGGCGGCTCCAGGAACCACCGCTTCTTGCCGTTGATCGTGTACGGGCTCAGGGCCAGCCCGGCAGCAGCGAGCGACCCGGTGGCCAGCGCGATCGCTCGATGCCGCAAAGTCTTTGCCGAGGTCGGTGCCTCCATGCCAATGCCATGTGAAGTGCCGCCAGCCACCACCACGATCCAACCGTCAGCCGGACAGACGCGCTGCCGGTAGCCGGCCCGTTCGCCGCGCTTGATCGGATGGACATCTAACACGGTGGCGGTGTTGGTACGCGCCAACTTGTCACCCAGCCAAAGCCTGGTGCCGACTCGCTGCCGTACCGCGACCGGATTGCGGTCTGCTCCGCCCAACTGCCGAGCCAGGCCGACGGTTTCCTCCGACGGCAGATGCGAGAACCACAGCGTCGCCGGCGCCACCGCGAGGGCAGCCCGGCTGAGACGCTCGGCTTCGGCGTAGCGACCATCGACATGCAGCGGCAGGTGAATGGTCCAGCCCTCAAAGCGCACGCCGGGCAACAGGTTAGTGACCTTTCCAAGATCATCTTGCGGGATTCCGAGGCGTCGCATGGAGGTCAGGAGCTCCACCAGAACCCGCGGCTGATCATCACGGGCAGCCAGCAGCTCGAGATCCGATAGCCGGGAAACTGTAGTGATCACCGCAGGCTCCGAGCTCAGCTCGGCCGCTAGCGAGCTGGAAGAGTCCCATGGGTTCAAGATCACCACATCGCCCGAAAAGACCTCTCGGACGAGATCGACCTCGGAAGGAATGCCGACCGCGATGGTGTCCGCGCCGAGATTCTTGGACTCCTCGGCGAGTCGGCGCAGGCCGAACCCGTATCCGTTGCCCTTGATCACGGGGACAATGCCGGGCGTCGCGCCTGCCACGGTGCGCAGGTGCTCCCGCCAGCGTTCCGCGTCCACACGCAGTGTTACTCCACTCATGTCAATACGATTGCACTCATTGGGATAGTGATCACCGACGTTTCATATAGAGGTCGAAAGCCTTGTACAGCAGGGGATTGAGGGGAAGATCCCATTCGCCGAGATACTCCACCGCCTCACCGCCGGTGCCCACCTTGAACTGGATCAGACCCAGATGCGGATCATCGGCCTCCAGCCCTTCGGTGATACCACGGAGGTCGTAGATTGTGGCACCCGCCTCCAGTGCATCGAGGATCATCTGCCACTGAATCGCATTCGAACCTCGGACCTCACGCTTGTCGGTCGAGCTCGCGCCGTAGGAGTACCAGGTGTGCTGACCGACGCGCACCCAGGTCGTTGCCGCCACAAGATCATCCTCGTGGTGGGCAAGGTAGAGCCGGATTCGATCAGGATCCTCGGCCAGCAAGGCGTTGAACATAGTTTGGAAGTACGACAGCGGCCGCGGTCTGAAATGATCACGCTCCGCGGTCTCGACATAAAGCCGATGAAACTCGGGAAGTTGATCAACTGCGCCGCGGCGTACCACAACGCCTGCCTTGGCCGCCTTCTTGATGTTGCGCCGCCACAGCTGATTCATCCCAGTGAGCAGTTCATCAGGAGTACGTCCCGCAATCGGCAGTTGGAAGACGAATCGTGGTTGTCCGGCGGCAAAACCTTCCTCGTCTTCTTGCGGCTGGCGCCAGCCCAGCTCTCGCAATTGGTTACGAGTCCGAGTGGTCTCGTGAATGACCTGATCAGGCATTGCCTCGCTGAGCCGGGTCACTTGTTCGTCGGCGATCGCCGCCTTGATCGTTTCGGCGCTCCAGCGGCGCGCGACGGCGGGCGCTCCGATCCGGATGCCGAAGGCACCAGCTCCGCGTACATGATCAGCCAATGGCCGTAGCCATTCGCCGATATCTGGAGCTGCCCAATCGATCACCGGCCCTTCGGGCAGGTATGCGAGATACTTCTTGATCTTGGGGAGCTGCCGATAGAGCACGAGCCCGGCGCCGACGGGTCCATCCTTGCCGTTGAACCAGCCCACCGACTCGCTGCGCCACTCACTTTTGACCTGTCCCCAGGCTGGCGTCTGCAGGAAGCTCACCGAGGGTTGCGCGGCGTTGAACTCGCGATGCCGATCAACCTCGATAGTGCGTACCGAAAGAGCCACAGGTGAGAATGTAATGCACGTGAGTTGGATGCGTCCTGAGCCTCTCAAAGGATGCCGCACCGCATTTCGACGAGCTCAGCGCACTTTGCAAGCGGTTGCGCGCGACTTTCTCTCGTGGCGCAACACAAAGGCGGCCCGGAAAGCCCGAAGGACGAGTACCGTTCAGGTGAAGTCTCTCGGGCTGCCCGGAATAGGCCCAACGCATCGGCCCCCGTGTTTCCCCGCGCGGGTTGGTCCCATCCCCTGTGCGGACCGCCTATTCCGGGTTAAACCTGAGCCTGTGATGCGTCTTGAACCTGTCCTTGCGCCGTGAGCTCGTCGAGCTCCCGTCATACGCAAAGCTCCTCGCTGGTACAGAAGTGCTTGTGCAGTAGATGCCCGTTGGTGCCCAGCGCGAGTACGTCGATCCGGTTTTCGCCCCACGATACGGCCGCCGGAGTGTCGTCGATGGCGCCGCCGATAGTCTCCCAGCGAGTCCAGCTACGGCCGTTCCATGACTTGTGCTGCAGGGTGTTGTTGTCGCCCTCACGAAAAAGATCAAGTCGACGCAGTCCCCAGGTCGACACTGCGACGTCGGAGTGCAGTCCGCCACCAAGATCATCCGGCCGCTGCCAGGTCGAGCCGTCATAGGACATTTGGTACAGATGGTTGTCGCGGCCGCGGAAGAAGACATCGATCAAGTTCGGGCCCCGCGAAACCGCTGCAGGTGCGCCTTCCAGGTTGCCGCCGAGGCGTTCGAACTCACTCCAACCCGCGCCGTTCCACGATCGGTGGTAGAGCGCATTGTCGCCGCCTTTAACGAAGACATCGAGCCGATTTTCCGCCCAAGACGCCACCGAAGGGTTCGACGTGAGGTAGCCGCCAAGCGGGACATAGCCCAGCCATGCTCCCCCAGCCCAGACCTTCGTCCAGAGCTGGTTGTCGGTGCCGCGGACAAAGATGTCGAGCCGGTCCGGGCCCCACGCTACGGCGCTTGGCGCGCCCATGATGGCCGGACCAAGATCATCGGGCGGATACCAGGCGTTGCCGTCGTACGCCTGGTGCAGCATAGTCTGGCCGGCTGCCTGGGCAAAGACGTCCAGTCTGTTCACGCT
>Ga0307416_100001429_pt1 | contig 12970 bp, 14 predicted proteins | sample DK1Cmetagenome_2_FD_203821 | JGI IMG/M metagenome (GOLD analysis project Ga0307416, IMG submission 203821) | Maize rhizosphere microbial communities from greenhouse at UC Davis, California, United States - DK15-C-3 | ecosystem: Host-associated > Plants > Roots > Rhizosphere > Soil | place...
GATGAGCTCGCTCATGCCGCGGGCAAAGATCCGAAGGATTTCCTGCTCGACCTTCTCGGGCCCGACCACGTCGTTGACATGAGTAAGGCAGGGCTGACGGGTAAGCCGTGGAACTATGATCGGAGCTTCGAGGACTATCCGATAGATACGGCACGCTACCGCAACGTGGCCGAGATGGCTGCCGAGAAATCAGGATGGGGAAAGCCGCTGCCGAGCGGGCGAGGTCGTGGAATAGCGGTGCACCGAAGCTTCCTGAGCTACGTGGCCACCGTGATGGAAGTCGAAGTGAAGTCCGACGGCACGGTCACGATCCCCCGAGCAGATGTAGTTATCGACGCCGGTACTGTCGTGAACCCGGAGCGGGTCCGGGCGCAGATGGAAGGCGCCACTATCATGGGCATTGGTAATACGCTGTATGGTGAGATCACCTTCAAGAATGGTCGTCCCATACAATCCAACTACACGGATTACCAGGTGGCCCGGATCGATGCGGCCCCTCGTGAGCTGAACGTGTACATCGTGCCGAGCACCGAGCTTCCCGGCGGGGTAGGTGAGCCCGGCGTTCCCCCGGTTGCTGCCGCTCTCTGTAATGCCATCTTCGCGGCGACTGGACGGCGGATTCGGAGTCTGCCGGTTGCTCGCCAGCTGGCCGGCGGTATTGCGAGCGCGGGATGAGAATCGAGCGCCGCTGGCGTCTCGGGCTCGTGGCTCTCCTGGGCGGCTGCGTCGCCGGGTCCGAGGGTCCTACTGATTCAGGCGGTCCTCGAGAGCCCGATCCCGGCCTCCGGGCCGACCTGTTTGCGGGGCCAATCGCCGTGCCCGACGAGATCCCGATTGATTCGATCCTGGAAATGATGATTGGGGTACGTAACGGCGGTACCCGGCAGGCGGAGCCCGGCTGGGTTGTTCGTGTCGTGCTCTCGCGTGACCAGATCATTGACTCGGCCGACATCGAGATCGACCACTTCTCCGCTCCGAGAGTCCTCTCCCCAGGAGCCCAGGATGACTATCTGCGGCATAAGAAGCTTCGGGGAAGCACCCCTCTGGGCCTGTATTACGTGGGGTCCATGCTCGACGTAACCGGAGCTGTTCGGGAGGCAAACGAGGGGAATAACACGCTGCAGTTTCCGTCGCCCATCGTCCTGCTGTCGAAGAGCGCTCCCCCGACGGGTGACGAATAGCTTCACCAGTGACCGGCATCAAGCTGACCGGCGCGGCGGCCCCGGTTATTACCCGCCTTGCCAGACTCGGCTTTGCCGCCAAGGGTATCGTCACCATCCTGATCGGCGCACTCGCCCTGCGGTTCGCCCTGGGTTTGGGTGGCGGTATCACAGGACCTCGAGGCGCCATCGGGGTACTCTACAACGAGCCGTTTGGCCGAACCAATCTCGCGTTGCTCGCCACGGGGCTCGCGGGATATGCTCTGTGGATGTTTGTTGAGGCTATCCTCGATCCTGACAGGAAAGGAGCCAGCTTTCAGGGCCTGGCCGAGCGAGTCGCGTTCTTTGTGACCGGCTGGAGCAGGGCAGATGGCTTCTCGGCATCGTTTCAGCAGGGCTCATCCTGTACGGGTTCTACTTCGTCCTGCTCATGCGTTACCGCGCTTTGTAAGAGCGCACGGGTGTGCCCTCTCGCCTGTTGCGAGTCCGAGGGGCGTCCACTCTGGACACGGTGGCTGGGCTGCGCGCATTATGCAGGTGCTGGTTCCACCACCTACCGATGGAAGAGGAACACATGGCGGCTGACAAGCAGGAGGGCGCTCTCAAGCCTGTAACGCCCACGCGAGTTGCAGAAGAGCTCAGAAGATTGAGTAGTCAGCGGAAAGACGGCACTCTGGATGCCGATGAGTACGAGCATCGCTTTGCCCGTATGATCGGGGAGCTGCGGGACCGGCGTATCGATGGCAGCCGGGCCGACATTCTCGCCACTCTCACCCCCCTCAAGGATGAAGGCATCGTCTCGGTCGCCGATTGGCACCGGCTGACGAGGCAGCTCGGCCTCGCGTGATTCATTCATCCCAGCCATGATCCCCGGCCGGAGCCTCGGCCCGGGCGCTCCGCGGGTAACCGCCGTCGGATACGGCGGGATGCACCTCTCGATTCAAGACCGGCCTCCTGAAGAGCAGGGTATTGGTGTCATCCATGCCGCTCTCGACGCCGGCGTCACCCTCATCGATACGGCCGATGTGTACTGCCTGGATGAGGTGGACCTTGGTCATAACGAACGCTTGATCGCAGCAGCCCTTCGGAGCTGGGGTGGCAAGCGGGACCAAGTGACCGTCGCAACGAAGGGCGGCATCACGCGGCCGGCCGGCCGCTGGGAGACGAACGGCCGCCCCGACCACCTGCGCACAGCCTGCGAACGCTCGCTGCAAGCTCTGGGGATCGAGTGCATCGATCTCTACCAGCTTCATGCGCCGGACCCTCGGGTTCCCCTGGCGGATAGTGTTGGTGCGCTGGCAGACCTCCAGCGGGAAGGAAAAATTCGCTGGGTCGGGCTCTCCAACGTGTCGGTGCCGCAGATCTGGGAGGCAAGCTCGATAGTCCCGGTCACTACGGTTCAGAACCGGCTCAATCCGTTTTTCCGGGAGGCCTTGTCACAAGGAGTAGTGGAGTACTGCGAGAGCAGGGGGATCGGCTTCCTGGCTTACAGCCCCATCGGCGGGGGTCGACTCAACCGCAAGCTTCCCGCCCACCCCGTTCTTCAACCCATGGCTGCCCGTCTGGGCGTCACGCCCCACGCGCTGGTCCTGGCTTGGGTCCTCGCCCGGTCTCCGGCTGTCATCGTGATTCCAAGCGCGCGAACGGTCGAGCATGTGCTGGACAGCGTCAGTGCAGCGGGCATCGCGCTGAGCGAGTCCGATCTGTCCGCCATTACCGCCGCGGAGTTTTCTCGAGCCTGAGCGTCATTGCCAGCGAACCAATGTGGCTCCAGACGTTAGTCCAGCGCCCACGGCAGTGAAAACCACCAGGTCCCCCCGAACGATCTTCCCACTTCGGATCACGTCATCCAATGCCAATGGCAAGGTAGCGGCCGTCGTGTTTCCGTAGCGCGACAGTACCGTAGCTACGCGCTCGTGGGGCAGGCCCAGCCGCTCGGCGGTCGCATCCAGAATACGCTGATTGGCCTGGTGCGGGATAACCATGGCCAGGTCGGAAGGTGCCAGACTATTGCGACTCAGGATCATCTGCACGCTTTCCACCATCGTGGTAACTGCGAACTTGAAGACCGCTCGTCCATTCTGTTTCAGGAAGTGCTGCCGAGCTGTAACGGTCGCGATGCTCGGCGGGAGCAAACTCCCACCGGCGGGCATCAGGAGGTCGTTTCGACCACTCCCATCCACCCGATGGTAGAAATCCAGGACGCCGTAGTCCTGTTCGGCTGGTTCCAGCAGTGCCGCCCCGGCGCCATCTCCAAAGAGCACCGCCGTGGTTCGATCGAGGGGATCTATGATAGAACTCATAAGATCCGCGCCGACTACCACCACGCGCTGATGAACGCCGCTGGCGACCAACTGGGCACCGGTCGTCAGCGCATACAGGAACCCCGAACAGGCCGCCGAGAGGTCGAAGCCCCACGCGCTGGTCAGACCGAGCTGATCCTGAATGAGGCATGCGGTGGCGGGGAAAAGCATGTCCGGCGTGACGGTCGCCACGATGATTGCATCAATGTCGCCGGGTTGAAGCCCGCGCCTATCCATGAGCCGCCGCACTGCTTCGGCACCCATCATCGACGTAGTCTCACCGGGTCCCCCGATGCGGCGCTCCCGAATTCCCGTGCGGGTGACGATCCACTCGTCGGACGTATCCAGCCGTTGTGACAGCTCGGCGTTGGTGAGGACCCGGTCAGGAACGTAGGCCGCTACCGCAGTAATGGCGGCACGCGCTGGTCTGGCCCGGGGCTCGTCTGGCATGCTCGAATCTCACCGATGCCGGGAATGGGGCGCAAGTTGAATGGGCCTGCCTGCCGGGTCTCCCCCTATATTTCAGCCCTATGCCTTCCTCGACGCGCCGGCGCACAGTTACCACCCGGGTAGGCGGTGTTCCGGTCGGTTCTGATCATCCGATCGTGGTCCAGTCGATGACCAACACCGACACGGCGGACGTTCCGTCTACCACGCAGCAGGTGGCGGATCTCGCCCGCTCCGGGAGTGAGCTCGTTCGGGTCACCGTCAACAACGAGGCATCTGCCGCCGCCGTTCCCGAGATTGTCGAGGCGCTCGACCGCCTCGGACTCGCGGTCCCCATTATCGGCGACTTTCACTACAACGGGCACCTGCTTCTCACGAAGTATCCGGCATGCGCGCAGGCGCTCGCGAAGTACCGTATCAACCCAGGCAACGTCGGCGGTAAGCGACATGACGAGAATTTTCGGGCTATCATCGATGTGGCATTGACTCATGACAAGCCCGTCCGCATCGGTGTGAATTGGGGTTCACTGGATCAGAGCCTGCTCACACAGATGATGGATGCCAATGCCAGGAGAGCCGAACCAGCGGACACACGGGACGTCGTCATGGAGGCCATGGTTGAGAGTGCGCTGCAGTCCGCGTCGCTCGCCGAGACTACCGGCATGCGCCATGACCGCATCGTGCTGAGTGCGAAGGTTTCCGGGGTGCAGGATCTGGTCGACGTCTATCGAATGCTGGCTGCCCGATGCGACTACCCTCTCCATCTGGGCCTGACCGAGGCGGGCCTTGGATCGAAGGGCATTATCGCCAGCACGGCCGGTCTCAGCATCCTGCTCCAGGAAGGCATTGGTGACACCATACGGGTATCTCTGACGCCTGCACCCGGTGGAGACCGGACGGAAGAGGTCAGAGTGGGCCAGCAGGTACTCCAATCACTCGGGCTCCGCAGCTTCAGTCCCCAGGTGACCAGCTGCCCCGGTTGTGGGCGGACCACGAGCACCTTCTTTCAGCAGATGGCGCAGGAAATTCAGGATTACCTCCAGGCAAAGATGCCGCTGTGGCGCAGGGAGCGCCCCGGCGTCGAGCATTTGAAAGTGGCAGTCATGGGCTGCGTGGTGAATGGCCCCGGAGAGTCGAAGCATGCGAACATCGGTATCTCTCTTCCGGGAACGGCCGAGGAGCCAAAGGCGCCGGTCTATGTAGACGGACGCCTGCTGGTAACGCTCAGGGGAAACGAGATAGTCAGCGAGTTCCTGACGATCCTGGAAGACTACGTAGCCGCCCGGTACGGTGCGGGCGAGCCGGCAGTGAGGCCCTGACCTTCGGTGCTCCTGGCAGTCGCCGCTGGACTGGAAGCTGCCCTGAGGGAGCAGCCGCTGCTGGCGCTGGCTGTGCTGTTCGGCGCTGGCCTGGCGACGAGCTTCACGCCATGTGTATACCCGATGATCCCGATCACCGCAGGCATTCTCGGCGGGGTGGGTTCGACTCGTCGATCCCGGGGTCGGACGCTGGTCCTCACCCTCGTATACGTCCTGGGTCTCGCTCTGACGTATTCGATTCTGGGACTGCTTGCCGGGCTGTCAGGTACGCTGTTCGGCACTGTGAGCTCCAGCCCCTGGGCGCTATTCATCATGGGGAACCTGCTCCTCGTGTTTGGACTGGCCCTTCTGGACGTCTTTACCGTCAACGCTCCAGCTCGTTTGATGGCGTGGAGCGGACGCCTCGCTGGCGACTCGACCGTTGGCGTCTTTGCTCTTGGGGCAACATCGGGCCTCGTGGCAGCTCCATGCGGAGCACCGGCATTCGCGGCGGTGCTGACATTTGTGAGCACAACTGGAAGCGCACTTCTCGGTTTCCTGTACCTGTTCGTTTTCTCGCTTGGTCTCACTGCTCTGCTGGTGGGCGTCGGCCTCTTCAGCGGCACCCTGGCAGCGCTGCCCCAGGCGGGAAAGTGGACGCTGTGGATCAAACGCGCGGGAGGCGTGCTCCTGCTGCTCATGGCCGAGTACTACTTCGTCAGAATGGGAAGTGTTCTATGAGGGGCAAGCTGACCCTGGCGTTGGTCTGCGCCGGCAGCATCACTATGGCAGGGAGCATCCGCGCTCAGGAATCCGGAATAGCCGTCGGCTCTGCCGCGCCCGCCGTGAGGGTCCGGGATCTGGACGGAAAGACTGTCGATCTGGGACAGTACATCGGGAAGAAGCCCGTGCTTCTCGAGTTCTGGGCTACCTGGTGCGAACTTTGTGAGGAGCTCCTACCCAGAATTCGCGCTGCAAAGACCGCGTACGGATCGGCCGTGGAGTTCATCGGCATCAACGTGACGGTGAACCAGACACCAGCCCGGGTTCGGCGCTACCTGGAAGAGCACCAGCCACCCTTTCGCACCCTGTACGACGATGAGGGGGTGAGTACACGGGCCTACCAGGTCCCGGCCACGTCCTATGTAGTGATCGTCGATCGCGCGGGAAAAATTGCATACACCGGTAGTGGTGGTACCCAGGACCTCGATACGCCTTTGCGGCGAGTCACCAAGAACTGATTCACCTCCATCATAGGGAATAATTCGGCATGCGAGCATACACCGCACTCCTGCTTCTCATGGCTGCCGTCGCGCCTTCCGCCTCCGCTCAGAAGGACAGCGCCGTCAAGGCGGTCATGCTGGGTGGTCCCGAAGTGGGCCGCCGAGCTCCTGATTTTTCGCTACCCTGGGCCAACCGCGACGGCGTGGGCCCGGTCGAGTCCCCTTATCAGCTCGCAAGTGACCGCGGCAGGACCGTGGTTGTTGCGTTTTATCCCAGGGACTTTACGAAGGGATGCACGGCCCAGATGCAGACCTTTGGCGAGCAGTACGACAGTTTGTTCGGGCCCGACGTAACGCTCGTCGGGATCAGCGCCGATTCAGTCACCACGCATAGTCGCTTCGCGGCCAGCCTCCGTTTACCGTTTCGCCTGTTAAGCGACCCTGATCAGCGAGTGTCAAAGCAGTACGCCAGCAAGGACGCGGGCGGGTACAACCGACGCACCGTGTACGTGATAGGGCCTGACGGGCGAGTGAAGTACCGGAACATGAAATTCAATGCGCTGGATCCACGCGCCTATTCGGAGCTTCGGGAGGCAGTCCAGGCCGTGCGCGGCAGTTGATGCGTTCCCGTCTCCCCGGTGGGTCTCGCGCGGTTCTGAGCCTGGCAGCAATGACCCTTTGCGGAGCTTTGCCTCTGCGGGGGCAGGAGGCCGTTGCCGGTCGTGAGGGGCCCGTCTGGACGCTCGAAGGGCTGCAGGTCGGCCAGTGCGTTCGCTTCCTCATGGAGCCGGGTGCTGCTGCGAAGCAGCTTCGCCCCGGCAGCCGCCTTCTCCGTGCTGATCAGGTTCAGACCCTGCACTCCACCCTCCAAAGCGTCATTGACCAGCAGCCTGAGTTCGCGTCCTGGGCGCCGGCATCCCTCTGCCTCTACTACTCCGATGCAATCCGTTTGGGTGCCCGCCGGCTCGGCAGCAAGGACCCAAGGAAAAGGCAGATGCTCGGGGTTTGGGCTGTGGCGGCAACGGAACAGGGAGGCAGCCGACGAGACCTGGTCCTGGAGCTCTTTGGAGCCAGCGGTGAGCTTGCACATTCCGCCGGGCAGACCAAGATAAAGCTGCGAGAGGCGCAGTCGTCCCTCTCCAAGCCGAACCAGCGTGAGAACGACCGCTACACTGTGAAGGTAGGGAAGACGCGCCTCATCTGGAACGGCAGGGCCACCGGCGACAGCACTCGAGTGGATGGTCCACTGCGGGAGCTCTGGCTCACGCGGGGGGCCAGCGGTACGATGTGGCGCGTTCAAGCAACCCTGCAGCCGACCTGGATGAGACCTCTCGTGGGAGTGCTTACTGTCGAGGGGAAGGATGATCTCGCCAAGTCACTCAAGGCCTCTCCGACACGATTTGTCGGGCCACTCTACTTTGGAGGGAGCGCCGAGCTTCGCTTTTCACGGTAGCAGGGAAGTCAGCTAGCTAATCCTCCTTCACGACTCTCACCTCAGATCAGTACCGCAGAGTTAGTTCCGCCCGGGCCCTCGCCCGAAAGTTCTCCACTCCAATTCCTGCGTCCGTTTCCTCTCAGACGTGGCTCGAGCGCCAGGTTATCCACGGCAATATTCCCCATGCCAACCGTTGCGCCAAACCGCATGTCGATACTGTTCATAATCAGATTCTCTGCATAAATAGTCGAGCACAAGCGACACTGTCATCATCCTAACTTTCGCTTTCGGCCGAGGGGCCCAAGTATATAGCTCGCACCACTTAGCTATAGAACCTAATGTAGTGTCTCAGGCTGATGTCTACGGATTTCTGAGCCGATACCCTCAAATTAGATATTCACTTCCGGGACTTTTCCACATGTGGAAACAGCCCCAGTTTGCGGTTTGGCTCTTCACGGTGATAACCGGAGACAATGATGCAGGTGCGCCTTGTTCCCATTAGACTGATGCCATGTCGCGCACTCCTATTCGTCGGACGAAGATCGTTGCCACGCTGGGCCCTGCCTGGGAAGAATCAGGGAAAATGATTGCCCTCCTGGATGCAGGTGTGGATGTGGTTCGGATCAATGCCTCCCATGGTACTCAGGAGGTTCGGGCCCGCTGGGTGACGGAGCTGCGCCGAGTGCTCGCAAGTCGGCGGTCGGCGGCGGCACTTCTTCTCGATCTGCAGGGACCCCGTATTCGTATCGGCGCTTTGTCGCAGCCCATCCGGCTGGACCCAGGGCAGCGCGTCGTGTTCGCCCCGGAGGATCAGACCCGAAGCGGAGAAATTCCCACCACCTACGATGACCTTTCGAAAGACGTGCGTGTGGGCGCGCGGATTCTCCTGGATGATGGTCTGATATCCCTGGAAGTACGCGGGATCCGCGAGGAACGCGTTGAAGCGGTGGTGCATTACGGGGGTGACCTCAAGGCGAACAAGGGCATGAACCTCCCAGGCATCGAAGTCAGTGCTCCAGCCCTGACTGAAAAGGACATCGAGGATGTTCATCAGGCGGTAGCGCTGGGGGTGGATTACATCGCCCTGTCGTTCGTCAGGCGGTCCGAAGACATGGAGCAGTTGCGGGCCCTGGTTCCCCGCGGGGTGAAGCTCATTGCCAAGATCGAGAAGGACACGGCGCTGAAGAATCTCTGCGGGATCCTCGATGCGTCTGATGCCATCATGGTGGCGCGTGGTGACCTTGGGGTGGAGTTGCCGTTCGAAGAGGTACCGCTGATCCAGAAGCAGATCATCCGCGAAGCGAGCCTGCACGGCAAGCCGGTCATTACCGCGACTCAGATGCTCGAGTCCATGGTCCACGCCCCCCGGCCAACCCGGGCAGAAGCCTCTGACGTCGCCAACGCCATTCTGGATGGCACTGATGCGGTGATGCTGTCCGCCGAGACAGCGGTGGGTGAATATCCGCTGGAGGCGGTTCAGGCCATGGACCGCATCGCCCGCGAAATGGAGTCTCAGCGTCAATCGCGCGGCGCCACCATCGATGTTGCACTCGGCCGGCGTTCTGCCGGCGACGGTGCGCTAACCCATCATCGCTCGATCCAGGCAGGACCGATCCGAACCGAGGATGCCATTGCGGTTGCCGTGTGTGCCGCCGCCGAAATGCTTTCCGCACCACTTATCGTCTGCTTCACGAGCAGCGGCTTCACGGCCCGGAAGGTGGCGACGTGCCGGCCGACCGTCCCGGTGTTCGCGTGTACCCCGGAGCCCGAGACATTCCGGCAGCTGGCGCTCGTCTGGGGGGTCACGCCAGCGCTGACGGAGCATTCAACGGATTACGACACCATGCTTGCCGTAGCCCGCCAGCAGATTCTCGAGCGGCAGCTCGCCAAACCTGGTGAACGGCTCGTCGTCACTGCCGGGGTCCCGTTCGACATGCCTGGTACTACCAACCTCCTCAAGGTCGAAGCAGTTTAGGAGATGCGCCTCACGTTTCTCGGCACGGGCACGTCGTTCGGCGTGCCCCAGATCGGGTGTACCTGCGCCGTCTGCCGATCCAACGATCCCCGAGACAAGCGGACGCGCTCGGGAGCAATCCTCGAGACGGACGGGACAACGATCCTGATCGATACCCCACCCGAGCTCAGGCTGCAGCTGCTCGCTACCGGCTTCTCACGCATCGATGCGGTGGTGTACACCCACGAGCACGCGGACCATGTCAACGGCATCGATGACCTCCGGGTCTTCTCGGTGCGTCGTGCCCAGCCGCTCCCCATTTACGGTCCGCCGGAAACGCTGCAGCAGGTGCGTGCCTCATTCAACTACATCTTCGATGATGCGATACGGCTCTATGAGGGCACCTCCAAGCCGCGCCTCAGTCTGCATCCAGTAGAGCCAAACCACCGGGTCTCTGTGGCCGGTATCGACGTGCTCCCACTCGCCTTCGATCACGGCCATCTGCGCGTATTCGGCTATCGGTTCGCGAACCTGGCTTATATCACCGATGTAAAGGAGATCCCTCAGGGTGCGCACGAGCACCTGCAGGGGCTGGATGTACTGGTACTGAATGCGCTGTGGTGGCGGCCTCATCCCACGCATCTGAGTATATCCGAGGCAGTGGATACTGCGCGCGCGCTTGGCGCGAGGCGCACGTATCTGACCCACCTGACGCACGAGACGGGGCACAGAGACCTCGAGGAGAAGCTGCCGCCGGGTATTTTCCCTGCCTACGATGGACTAGCGGTGGAGGTGGCGTGATCAAGCTGCAGTATGGCCGGATGTTTCGCGAGCAGCTCGACGGCGAGCACGGGCTCGAGCGGGCCCGCCTCGGCGAACTGGCGGGTAAGTTCGGCGCCATACAGAGCGAAGTCCGGCAGCGGCGCACCGCCGGCGAATATGGCTTCTACAAGCTCGTAGATCAGGACGCCACCGTCCGGCAGATCAAGGCCTTTGCAGAAGGTCTCGGGCAGGCGCACGACCACGTGTTGGTCCTCGGCATCGGGGGGTCGGCGTTGGGGACCAAGGCACTACTCAATGCGCTGCGGCGGCCGGGCTGGAATGAGTGGGACGATGAAGGACGTGATTTTTTTCCGCGGCTCAGCATCCTGGAAAATGTGGATCCAACCTCCGTTGCAGCGGCGCTGGACCGAATCGACCCACGGCGGGTGCTGGTCAATGTCATCAGCAAGTCCGGTGGTACCGCCGAGACGATGGCCCAGTACCTGGTGGTTCGGCGATGGCTGGAGGAGTCGCTCGGCGATGCGGCAGCACGGCACCTCGTGTTCACTACCGACCCCGCGCGGGGAGCGCTGCGGGAGCTGGCGCAGAGGGAGCGCATCGCAACCCTCGATGTGCCGTCTGATGTTGGAGGGCGTTTCAGCGTGCTTTCACCAGTCGGTCTGTTGCCGGCGGCGCTTGTGGGTATCGACATAGAAGGGCTGCTGGCTGGAGCCCGGCAGGCTGTGAAGCGGAGTGCTGCGGATGACCTGCTGCAGAACCCGGCGGCACTCTACGCCGGACTTCATTGGACTGCCGACTCAGATCTCGGCGCCCGGGTCCATGTGCTGATGCCCTACACCGACCGGCTGCGGGAGTTGGCTGAATGGTACCGTCAGCTCTGGGCTGAGAGTCTTGGGAAGCGGATGGACCGCCAGGGAAACACGGTTCACGCTGGTCCCACGCCTGTGGGAGCTGTTGGTGCGACCGACCAGCACAGCCAGGTTCAACTGTTCATGGAGGGCCCATTCGACAAGGTCATCACCTTTGCGGTGGTTGATGATCTGGGCCTGGATGTCACCATACCAGAATCTTCCGATGGTGGGGGATCGGCAGCCTTGCCTGCTGACCTGGAGTACCTCCAGGGCCACACCCTCGGTGAGCTGCTGCAAGCGGAATACGAAGCGACATCTACCGCACTGGGACAGATGGGGCGGATGAGCTGCACTCTTCGTCTCCCCGATCTCACAGCCGCCACTATTGGGGAGACCATCATGTTCTTTCAGCTTGCAACCGGGTACGCGGGCGCCTGGTACGGAATAGATCCGTTCGACCAACCTGGAGTCGAGCTTGGGAAACGCCTGACGTACGCTGCCATGGGTCGACCGGGCTACGAGACCGAGGCTACGCGCGAGCCGGCATCGCGAGACGAGATATAGGAGCGGGCTGGGGACGGAATCGTTGCGAGGCTCCAGTTCTCGCCCTACCTTTGGCTCAGGCTGTATAAGCCCTGTCTTCAAGAGGATAGACGTGCATGGCTGATGCAACACAGCGGGTCATTGATCTCTATGGGGGCGCTGTCACACTGGTCCCCGGCGGGGTTCAGGTCCGGGACCAGGCCAAGCTCCGCTCTCCGGCGACTGACCGCCTGGTCTGGCAGGCCGTTTTTGAAACTGGCGACGACCGGGAGGCCGCCCGTTGGCTGCTATGGGAACTGGGTCAGGTAAGCGGGGCCCGACCGGCTTCCATCAACGATCTGTACCTGGCACGGGGCCGCGGGGAATGCGGCGGGTTCACCGTTCCGGCGATCAACGTGCGCATGCTGGCCTACGATACCGCGCGAGCGATCTTCCGTGCGGCCCGGGCGGGGAAGGCCGGGGCGATAATCCTGGAGATTGCGCGCTCGGAGATCGCGTACACGGAGCAGCGTCCATCGGAATACGTCTCCGTACTGATCGGCGCAGCATTGCGGGAGGGTTATACTCTGCCGCTCTTCATTCAGGGCGACCACTGCCAGGTCAATCACAAGAAATATCAGGCGGATCCGGCTGCCGAGATCGGTGAGGTGAAGAAGCTGATCGCCGAGGAGGTAGGGGCGGGGTTCTACAACATCGATGTGGACACCTCGACCCTGGTAGATCTCGCTCAGAAGTCGCTCGAGGAGCAGCAGCGTTTGAACTACGAGCACGCGGCGGACATCACCGCCTTCATACGCGAACAAGAACCGGAAGGCGTTACCGTCTCAGTAGGAGCAGAAATCGGTGAAGTTGGAATGAAAAACAGCACAGTGGAGGAGCTGCACGCGTTCATGCAGGGCTACAACCGAAGCCTGGCCCAGCTGGGAGACTACACCGGTATCAGCAAGATCTCGGTGCAAACAGGTACCTCTCA
>Ga0307416_100001431_pt1 | contig 12960 bp, 8 predicted proteins | sample DK1Cmetagenome_2_FD_203821 | JGI IMG/M metagenome (GOLD analysis project Ga0307416, IMG submission 203821) | Maize rhizosphere microbial communities from greenhouse at UC Davis, California, United States - DK15-C-3 | ecosystem: Host-associated > Plants > Roots > Rhizosphere > Soil | place: USA...
GGATCGCACGAGCTGCCGCTCGAGCCGTTCCACGGGCGGGCCACGCTGGTGGACGCGAGCGCGATGAAGGGCGAGATCTCGCTCGCCCAGCTCGAGGCGCTGGCCGACCTGACGACGGTGGAGCGGCTGCTCGTGCGGACGGGGCGCACCATCGCCGCCGGCACCTTCCCGGCCGACTGGCCGACGCTCACGGAGGCGTGCGTACGGGCGCTGCTTGGCCGCGGGCTCCGGCTGCTCGGCGTGGATGCGCCGTCGGTGGACACCCGTGAGAGCACGACGCTCGCCGTACACCACATGCTCTTCGAGGGCGGCGCGTTCAACCTCGAGAACCTCGATTTACGCCGCGTGCCCGCAGGCGAGTACGAGCTGATCGCCTTCCCGATCCGGCTCATGTCGCTCGATGCCGCGCCGGTACGCGCGGTGTTGCGGCCGCTGGGCGCGGGCGGCGGCGCGTGATGTCATAACCTGAACGGCGGCTCTCCCTGGCGACAACCTGAGGAGGCGGTGCCATGACGAGAACGGGACGGGGACTGCGCCTGGCCGCCGCCCTCTCGGCGGCCGCGCTCGCCCTGCCGCCGTACAGTGCGGGCGCGCAATCGTCGTACGCCTTCGGCGGCGGGATCGCCGGCGGGATCGCCGGCGGGATCGCCGGCGGGCGGCCGTCGTCGGCGCCGCGTGGGGGACGCGCGCGGAGAGGAGCGGCGCGTATTCGATTGGCGGCCTGGGGGCGTACAGTCTCGCCGAGCAGGGTCGCTCGCACTGGACGACCGCGCCGGGTGTGAACGGCGGCACTGGCGTGTCGTATTTCGAGCGGTGGGGACTCAATCGCTTTTTCGCGGAAGCCCGCTGGCACCGCATCATCGGCGGCGACCGATCCGCGAATTCCGTCATACCTCTGTCCGCCGGCGTCCTGTTTTAACGCAGTACAACGCAGTACGAAGAGTGACTCTCCGATGAGCGGCTCTCAGCTCTCGGCGCTCGGCTGGGGCGTTCATCAGGAACGGCTCGGCTTGAGGGACGTCCGCCTGCCGCTCCCGCGGTAGCCGAGAGCCGAGAGCCCACAGCCGAGAGCCGTAGTAATGCGCAGCGCGACTTAACTCATTACATTCATTCGACATGTGCCCCCCACCCATCTACCTGGATCATGCTGCGACCACCCCGGTGCGCCCGGAGGTGCTCGAGGCCATGGAGCCGTTCCTCGGACCGCGCTTCGGCAATCCATCGAGCTTGCACCGGTGGGGGCGCGAGGCGCGCGCCGCGCTCGACGAGGCGCGGGAGCGGGTGGCCCACGCGCTCGGCGCCAACGCCGACGAGGTGTGCTTCACGTCCTGCGGGACGGAGGGTGACAACCTCGCGGTGCTCGGCGCCTGGCGTGCCCGGCGTGGGACCGGACGCCGGGCGGTGGTGACGACGCCGATCGAGCACAAGGCGGTGCTTGGCGTCGCTCACCAGGCGGCGCGCGAGGGCGCCGAGGAGCGGTTCCTCGAGGTCGACGCGAACGGCATCGTGACCGCCGAGAGCTTCGACGCGCTCGTGCGCGACGACGTGGCGGTCTGCTCGGTGATGTGGGTGAACAACGAGATCGGCGTCGTTCAGCCGGTCCCCGAGCTCGCGGCGAAGGCCGCGGAGCGAGGCGTCGTCTTCCACACCGACGCCGTTCAGGCGTTCGGCAAGGTGCCCGTCGACGCGGCGTCGCAGCGGTTCGACGCGCTCACCATCTCCGGGCACAAGATCGGCGCGCCGAAGGGGATCGGGGCGCTCTACATCCGGCGCGGCACGGTGATCGAGCCACTCATGCACGGCGGGTCCCAGGACCGCGGTCGCCGGCCGGGAACGGAGAACGTGGCGTTCGCGGTGGCGCTGGCCCGCGCGGCGGAGCTGGCGGTGGCCGAGCGCGAGGCGGAGTGCGCGCGGCTCGGCGCGCTCCGCGACCGGCTCGAGGCGGAGTTGCTGGCGCGGATCCCTGACAGCGTCGTGCACGGGCGCGGCGCGCCCCGGGCGCCGCACATCTTGAACATCTCCGTCCCGGGCACCGACAGCGAGTCGCTGCTCCTGGCACTGGATCTCGCCGGGGTTGCCGCGTCGTCCGGCTCGGCGTGTCAGAGCGGGAGCGTGACCCCGTCGCACGTGCTCGCGGCACTCGGCGTGCCCTATGACCTGTCCGCGGCCGCGGTGCGCATGAGCCTCGGCTCGCTCACCACCGAGGCGTCCGTCGACCGCGTGGCGCAGCTCTTCCCGGCGCTGATCCAGAAGGCGCGGCGCCTCGCCGGCGCGACCACCTGAGGGGGAGCGGCGTGGCCGGGACGATCGGGGCGGCGGACTCGGGGCCCACGACGGGGCGCGTGCTCGTCGCGATGAGCGGCGGAGTCGACTCGTCGGTGGCGGCCGCGCTTCTCGTCGAGCAGGGGTACGACGTGGTGGGCGCGACGATGAAGCTGTTCTGTTACGGCGACGACGTGCCCGATCGCCCCTGCTGCTCGCTCGACTCGATCAACGACGCGCGCCGCGTCTGCGAGCGGCTCGGCGTTCCCCACTACGTGCTCAACCTCGAGAGCTCGTTCGGGCACGACGTGGTGGACAACTTCGTCCAGGAGTACGCGCGCGGTCGCACGCCGATCCCGTGCGTCCGCTGCAACACGTTCACGAAGTTCCGCGACCTGCTGCGCAAGGCGGACGCCGTGGACGCGGAGTGGATCGCCACGGGGCATTACGCGCGCGCCTCCGGCGGCGCCCTGTATCGCGGGCTCGACCCGAACAAGGACCAGACGTACTTCCTCTGGGGAATCGATCGCAGCGTGGTGCGCCGGATGCTGCTCCCCGTGGGGCACCTGACCAAGGCCGAGACGCGTGCCCGGGCTCGGGCGCTCGGCCTGCAGGTGGTGGCGGACAAGGTCGAGAGCCAGGACATCTGCTTCGTGCCGGACGGGGACCACGCCAAGGTGATCGCGCGCCGCCTCGGTCCCGACGCCCCGTCGCTCACGCGGGGACCGGTGGTGCTCGCCGACGGGCGCGTAGTGGGGGAGCACGCCGGATTCGCGCGCTTCACGATCGGGCAGCGGCGCGGACTCCCGGGGGGATTCAGCGAGCCGATGTACGTGGTCGCGATCCGGCCCGAGGAGCGGGCGGTGGTGATCGGGCCTCGGGACGAGCTGCTTGGTCGGGGCGTGGTCGCGCGCGAGGTGAACTGGCTCGCCGATCCGGTGCTGCCGGGCACGCAGGTCACCGTACAGATTCGCCACCGCGCCCGCCCGGCCCGCGCCGAGGTCGTGCGACTGGAGGGCGACGAGATCGAGCTCGCGCTCGACGAGCCGGTCGCGGCGATCGCGCCCGGCCAGTCGCTGGTGCTCTACGACGGGGATCGCGTGCTGGGTGGCGGCTTCATCGAGGGGAGCCGGGCGACGACCCCGAGGCGGGCGAGCCTGCCGGTGCTAGGCGCGGCGTGAGGGGTGTCACGTGATGCGTGGACTACCGCTCGGGTAGGCCCGGCACACCTGGGCCCCCGGGGGCAGTCACGCATCAGTACTTCATCCCCCCCGCGTCGGCGAACTCGCGCATCATCCGCTCCTGCTCCTCGGAGAGCTTCTCGGGGACGGTGATGGTGATCTCGACGATCAGGTCGCCGCGCTGGCCGTCCTTCTCGACTCCCTGGCCGCGCACGCGGAAGCGCTTGCCGGCCGGAGTCCCCGGCGGGATGCGCACCGCGACTTTCTTCCCCTGCAGCGTCTTGACGCTGATCTTCGAGCCGAGCGTGGCCTGGGCGATGTTGATCGGCACCGTGGCCACCAGGTCGAGCCCCTCACGCTTGTAGAAGCGGTCAGGCTGCACGGCGAAGGTGATGATCACGTCGCCGGGCGGGCCGCCATTCATACCGCGCCCGCCCTGACCCTTGAGCCGGATGCGCGAGCCCGAGTCGGTGCCCGGGGGCACGGTGATCATGACGCGCTTGCGCGTCCGCACCTCGCCCGCGCCGTTGCACGTCGGGCATCGCTCGCTCGGGACCTGGCCGCGCCCCAGACACATGGGACAGGGCCGCGTGACGGCGAAGCCGCCCTGGCCGAAGGAGATGGTCCCGCGCCCGTTGCACTCCGGACAGGTGCGGAAGGTGGCGCCCGGCGCCCCGCCGTTGCCGTGGCAGGTCGGGCACTCCTCGGTGACCTCGAGGTCGACCGGTACCTTGCCGCCGGTGACCGCAGTCCGAAATGGGATCTCGAGCGTGCTCTCGACGCTCTCGCCGCGCTCGGGCCCAGGGGCCGCACCGCGATCGCCGCGGGCGCTCCCGCCGAACATCGAGCCGAACAGGTCGCCGAGACCGCCCAGACCACCGACGTCGAAGTCCTCGAAGCGGAAGCTGCCGGACGACCCTCCGGTCGAGCCGGAGTACGGCCGGCCGCCCGCGGTACCGGCGCCCGGCCGCGAGCTCGCTCCGGGACGACCCCCGCCGAAGCCGCCACCGAAGCCGCCGAACGCTCCGAGCCGGCGCATGTCGTCGTACTGTTTGCGCTTCTCGGCGTCGCCCAGAACGGTGTAGGCTTCCGAGATCTCCTTGAAGCGCTCGGCGGCCTTGGCGTCGTTGGCGTTCGCGTCGGGGTGGTACTGCTTGGCGAGGCGCCGGTACTGCTTCTTGATCTCGTCTTGCGAGGCGGAGGAGGAGACGCCGAGGACGGCGTAGAAATCCTTCTGTGCCATGGAGGTCAGCGCCTCCTCAGCCGATCCACTGCTTCACGACGACACGGGCTGGCCGGAGGAGCTGGCCGTTGAAGACGTAGCCCGGCTGGTACACGCGGGCGATGAGGTGATCGTCCTCGCGCGACATGGCCGGCTCGGTACCCACGGCCTCGTGCAGCGCCGGATCGAAGGGGTGGTCCACGGGGTTGATGACCTCGAGACCGTGCCCGGCGAGCGTCTTCAGGAGCTTCTTCTCGACCATCTCGGCGCCCTGAACCACCGTCGCCGCCTCGACCGTGGCCGGATCGACGTGGGCGAACCGGCCGAGGTCGTCCAGTGCCTCGAGCATCCCGCGCACCATCTCCGCCTGGCCGTGGCGCGCCGCCTCCTGGCGCTCGCGTGCCGCACGGCGGCGAAAGTTCTCGTAGTCGGCCGCGAGGCGCAGGTATTTGTCGCGCTCGACCTCGGCGACGCCACTCGCCGCGGCACCGGCGGACGCGGCACTGCCAGGCGCGGCGCTGCCGGACTCACCTGCGCCGGAGGCGCCCCCGCCCGCATCGGCGTCGGAGATCTCGCCGGTTACCGGCTGGGCGACTCCGTCGGATGGGCCCGCGCCGCGCGCGTATGCGTCGTCCGAGCCTGGCTGCCCGCGCTCATCGGCCGACGGGTCGAATGCCTGGTCGCGTCGATATTCCATCGTCTTGTGCCTTGGCTTCACTCTGCTGTCGGGGACCCGCCGCCACGCCGCTGGCTGGCGCGGGCAGATCGCGAGTGCAGGCGCGGTGACGTGCCTGCGTAAGTTGCTAGGGTGGCAAGCCGGGGTGCAACGGCCATGCCCCGCGATCCTGCCGAACCGGCATCGGTGGCACCCCACCCCGCTGCCGAAGTCAGCCGCGCGCTGCCCCCGTGGCCGGGGCCGCGGATTGCCGCGGAGACCGCGTCGGCTGATTGGTCGCAGGGTCGCCCGCGTTCATCCGCGGCTGGTCTTCTGGTTGCACGCGGCGACGGCTCACGCCGTGATCGCCCGGCGGAGCATGTCGAGGGCGGCTTGGGCGGCGCGCCGGCGGATCTCGTCGCGGTCGCCGACGAAGATCGTGCGCGCCGCGCGCACCGCGCCCTCGACGTCGAGCGCGAGCCAGACCGTCCCCACAGGCTTGTCGGGAGTGCCGCCGCTGGGGCCGGCCACGCCGGTGATGCCAATGCCGACGGCGGTGCCGAGGCGCCCCCGGACGCCCGTCGCCATCTGGCGGGCCACCGGCTCGCTCACGGCACCGCCGTCGCGGAGGTCGCTCTCGCGAACGCCGAGGAGTGCCTGTTTCACCCGGTTGTCGTACGCAACGACCCCGCCCTCCACCACGTCGCTCGAGCCCGGGACGGCGGTGAGCCGCGCCCCGAGCAGGCCTCCGGTGCAGCTCTCGGCCACGGCGATGCGCAGGGCCCGCTCGCGGCAGAGCTGGAGGACCACCGCGGCCAGGTCGTCCGTGCCCTCGCCGTAGACGTAGCGGGCAAGGCGCGCGCGGAGCTGCTCGATCCCCTCGGCGAGCCTGGCGTCGGCCTCCGCCGGCGGCATGTCGCGCGCCGTCAGCCGGAGGTCGAGGCCGTCGATCCCCGGGAGGTAAGCGAGCGGCAAGCCGGCCACGTGGCGGGCGATGTCGCCGAGCTGTACGGCGGCCGAGGACTCGGCGAGGCCCGTCGTGCGCAGCGTCCGCGAGCGTACGACGCGGTCTGCGGATCCGGCGCGCCGCCGGAGCAGTGGGAGGAGCTCGTCGGCGAGCATGCCGCGCATCTCGCGCGGTACCCCGGGGAGCATCGCCACCCAACGCCCACGGTCATCCTCGAGCCAAATCCCGGGCGCCGTACCGTGGCGGTTGACGAGCACGCACGCCCCGTCGGGGATCATGGCTTGTTGGAGGTTGGGCGCCGGCAGGGGACCGGGCCGGCCACGCTCCTTCCAGATGCGCTCGAGATTGGCGACGATCGCCTCGTCCCGCGTCAGGGCGCGCCCGAACAGCTCGGCGATCGCCGGCTTGGTGAGGTCGTCGCTCGTCGGCCCCAGCCCGCCGGTCGTGATCACGGCCCCCGTGCGGTCGAGCGCCTCGCGGACCGCGGCGGCGATCCCGCCGGCGCCGTCACCGACGGTCGCGCGTCGGACGACCTGGATTCCGATCCCCGCCAACTCCTGGGCGAGATGCGCGGCGTTGGTGTCGATGGTGAAGCCGAGGAGCAGCTCGTCGCCGATGGTGATGATTTCAATGTCCATGGTGGCTGGCGTGGGGACGGCGGTCTGGCGGTCGCGTGACTCGACACACAGTTTAGCGGGAGCGAGGCGCATCGGGCGCCCGGATATGGCCCCGGATACGGCTCCCGTGTCCGGCGCCGCGGTCCGCCGGTGCTCCGGCCGTCTTGCCGCGGCTTCCCCCTAGCGGCGTGGTGCGAGCGACGACGATGCTTCGCCTGAACACCTTCGGCGGACTGGCCCTCCTCAACGACGGGGCTGCGCACGCCGGGCCGGCGAGCCAGCGCCGCCGGCTCGCCGTGCTCGCGCTCGTCGCGGCGGCCGGTCCTCGGGGAATCAGCCGCGAGAAGCTGTGTCGCATCCTCTGGCCCGACAGCGAGGCCCAGGCGGCGCGCCACGCCCTCGACCAGTCGCTGCACGCGATCCGGCGGTCGGTGGGCTCGGACGAGATCTTCCAGGGCACCTCGGCCCTCCGCCTGAACGGAGAGTTCGTGTCGAGCGACGTGGCGGACTTCGACGAGGCCGTCGCGCGCGGGGCGCACGAGCGCGCCGCCCGCGCGTACCAGGGGGCGTTCCTCGACGGATTTCACGTCCCGGGCGCCGACGAGTTCGAGGCGTGGGCGGAGGCGGAACGGGCCCGACGCGCCCGCGAGTACGCGAGCGCCCTCGAGGCGCTCGCCAGCGACGCCGTGGCACGCCGCGACCAGCTCGCCGCGGTGCATTGGTGGCGGCGGCTCGCGTCGGCCGAGCCGCTCAGCGCCCGCGCTGCGCTCGGGCTCGTCGAGGCGCTGGCCGCGGTCGGCGACCGGTCGGGGGCGCTTCACTTCGCGCTCGTGCACAAGACCCTCACGGAGGAGCAGCTCGGCGCCCGATGCGACGCGGCGGTGGACGCGTGGATCGCGCGGCTGCGCGCCGGGGACGCCCTGCCGTCGGCCAACGGGCGGGCGACAGGGCAGCCGGCGGCACCGCCCCGCGCCCACGGCGAACCCGCCGACGACGAGACGGCGCGGGTGGCCCGGCTCAAGAGTGCGCTCGGCGACCGCTACGCGCTGGGCGAGCGCGCGGCCGAGCGCGCGATGCTGCTGACCTACCGCGCGCGCGACCGGCGCGACACGCGGGCCGTGGAGGTGAACGTGCTCAACGCGCCGCTCGTCCCGATGGGGCGCGGCGGCGACGTCCTGCGGGTACTGGAGCGCATCGCGGCGCTGCGCGACCCGCGCATCGTGCCAGTCCTCGAGTGCGGCGCCGCCGGGGACTTCGTGTTCTTCGTCACCGAGCCGACCGAGGGGCCGTCGCTGCGCGAGCACCTCGTCCGCCGGCGCCCGCTCCCACTCGGCGAGGCCCTGCGGATCGGTTCGGACGTGGCCGGCGCGCTCGCGTACGCCCACGCGCGCGGGGTGCGCCACGGCGACCTCCGCCCCAAGCACGTCGTCCTCACGCCCGCGGGCGACGTCGTCGCGTCGCTCGGGCTGCTCGAGGCGCTGAACACCGCCGCGGCCGGCGACAACGCGGGCACGACCGCCATCACCGTCGGCGCGCCGGCCTACCAGAGCCCGGAGCAGATCGCGGGCGAGGTGGTGGCCGACGAGCCGAGCGACGTGTACAGTCTCGGCTGCATGCTCTTCGAGATGCTGGCCGGCGAGCCGCCGTTCGGCACCGCGAGCTCGTACCTCGTCTTGCGCCGGAAGCTCACCGAGGCCGCGCCGTCGGTGCGCACCGTGCGCGAGAGTGTCCCGCCGGCGCTCGACGAGCTGCTGAGCGGCTGCCTCGCCCGCTCCCCGGCGGACCGCATCCAGTCGGCGGCGACGGTCACCGAGGCGCTGTCCAAGCTGCGGGAGGGCGCCGGTGTCTGAGCCCCGCCGGCCCGCGGCCGCGTCGCGGCGTCTGGCGCGGAGGCGCGTGAACCGGTGACGCCCTCCCACGTCACGCCGTTCGGCACGAGCGAAGCCGAGGGGGGCGGGCTCACCGCCGCCCTCGACGGCCGCTACGCGATCGTGCGCGAAGTCGGGCGCGGCGCCACCGCCGTCGTCTACCTCGCCCGCGACGTCAAGCACGACCGCCTCGTCGCGCTCAAGGTGCTGCACCCGGCACTCGGCGCGGACCGGTGGGCGAGCCGCTTCCTCCGCGAGATCAAGACCGCGGCCCGGCTCCACCACCCGCACATTCTGCCGCTGTTCGATTCGGGAGCGGCCGGGGGGCGGCTGTACTACACGATGCCGCTGGTGGAGGGCGAGTCGCTGCGGCAGCAGCTGCGGCGGGAGGGGCTGCTGCCGGTGGCGCGGGCGGCAGCGATCGCCGCCGCCGTGGCCGACGCCCTCGCGTACGCGCACGCGCGCGGCGTCGTCCACCGCGACGTGAAGCCCGAGAACATCATGCTGTCGCCGGACGGCCACGTGCTTCTCGCCGACTTCGGCATCGCGAGCCTCATCGACGGCTCGAGCGACGGCGCGACAGAGACCGGCGTGGCGCTCGGGACGCCGGCGTACATGAGCCCCGAGCAGGCGGCCAGCGACTCTGCGGTGGACGGGCGCAGCGACATCTACGCGCTCGGGTGCGTCCTGTACGAGATGCTCGCCGGCGATCCTCCGCACGCGGGCCCGAACGCGCGCGCGGTACTCGTCAGACGGCTGCGCGAGCCGGCCCCGCCGGTTCGCTCGCTGCGCGGCGACGTTCCGCCGTCGCTCGAGCAGGCCCTCGACCAGGCGTTGGCCCTCGATCCGGACGACCGCTTCACCACGGCGGCGGAGTTCGGCGCCGCCGTGACCGCCGCGATTACCGCCGTGTCGTCACCCGGCAGCGCCATCCCGGCGCTGCATGCCGCACCCCCGCCCGGCGGCGGGCCGGCGCGAGACGTGGCCGGCCCCGTGGGTGACCGCGCGACGAACGGAACCCGGCGGGGACTCCGACGTACGCTGGCGCGCTCCCCGGTCTCGCGCCCGGCGTGGGCCGGGCTGGCGCTCGCGCTGGCACTCGGCGGAGCGGTCGCCCTGCCGCTCGCGCGGCGGGGCGCGACGAGCGGTGACGGGCCCACGGGCGGCCGGAAGATGCTCGTCGTCCTCCCGTTCAAGAATCTCGGCCCGCCCGAGGACCAGTACTTCGCCGACGGACTCACCGAGGAGATCACGAGCCGGCTCGCCGGCCTGTCCGGGATGGGAGTGATCTCGCGCACGAGCGCGGACCAGTACCGGAACACGACGAAGCCGCTCAGGCAGATCGGCGCCGAGCTCGGCGTGGGGTACGTACTGGAGGGGAGCGTGCGCTGGGAGCGCACCGACAGTGGGGCCGGCCGCGTGCGCGTCACGCCGCAGCTCATCCGGGTCACGGACGACACCCACCTCTGGACTGACCAGTACGACCGGGAAATTACGGAGATCTTTCGGGTCCAGGGTGAGATCGCCGGGCAGGTGAGTGGCGCGCTCGACGTCGCGCTGCGGGAGCCGGAGCGCGAGGCGCTCGCGGCCGAGCTGACGCAGAACAGCGAGGCGTACGACTACTACCTGCGCGGGAAGGAGTACAACAACCGCGGCTGGGCGAAGCGAGACCTGGAGAGCGCGGCGGAGCTCTACGAGAAGGCCATCGCGCTCGACCCGAACTTCGCCGCGGCCCACGCGAAGCTCGCCCAGACCTACGTGCAGATGTACTGGCACCACCACGACCGCACGCAGGCGCGGTTGGCGCGCGCGCGGCACGAGGCCGAGGAGGCGCTGCGCCTGTCCCCCGGGCTGCCCGACGGGCACATGGCGATGGGGTTCTATCACTACTACGGCTTCCGCGACTACGATCGCGCCCTCGAGCAGTTCGCGCTGGCGCGGCGGACGCAGCCCCGGAACCCGGACCTGCTGCGGGCGATCGGCCTCGTCGAGCGGCGGCGGGGGCGGTGGGCGGAGGCGGTGGCGGCGATGAAGGAGGGCCTCGCGCTCGACCCCCGGTCGCAGCTTCGCGCCATGGACATCGGCGACACGTACTTCTCGATGCGCATGTACCCCGAGGCCGAGCGCTACATCGACCGCGCGATCGCCCTGGCCCCGGACTGGGGCATGCCGTACACGTACAAGGCGCAGCTCTACCTCATCTGGACCGGCGACCTGCGGCGGTCGAGCGACGTGGCGCGGTGGGCGATCGAGCGCGTCGGCGTGGGGCGCTTCACGCCGAACATCACGTCGCACGACGTCACGTCCGCCTCGGTCCTGGTCGCGGACACTGGCTTGCGGCCGGTCGTGGACGGGCTGTCGCTCCAGACGTTCGAGAGCGACGACTTTCGCTACTACCTGCTCAAGGCGGAGGCCTACGGCCTCCGTGGCCGCGCCGCCCTCGCCCGCGCGTACGCCGACTCGGCCCGGGCAGTGCTCGAGCCGCGGGTTCGCGAGTCCCCCGATGCCTACCTGTACCACCGCGCACTCGGCCTCGCCTACGCGATGCTCGCGAGGAAGGCCGACGCCATCCGCGAGGGCCGGCGCGCGGTCGAGCTGCTGCCGATGTCCAGCGACGCGAACTCGGGCCCGTACATGCGCAGCAACCTGGCGCGCATCTACATGCTGGTAGGCGAGCCCGACTCCGCCGTCGCCGAGCTGGAGCCGCTCCTGTCGATCCCGTCGTGGATCTCCATCCCCGCCCTGCGCGCCGACCCCGTGTGGGAGCCGCTCCGCGCGAGCCCGCGCTTCCGCCAGCTCGTCTACGGCCGACCGTGAGGTTAGCCGGCGGCAACCGGAGCACCAATGCGGCCGCGGTGCGCTGACGCGAGCTTCCGGCCGTCCGGTCGGCGAACGTCGACACGCGTGGACTGAACGCGCCCGCTCGGATCGCGGGCGTGGGGGCTCGCCCGCGCCCGATGACTGTGGCCGGATCGGCCGTGCTCACCTGCCCGGGGCGGCGTCGAGGAAGTCGTTAGGCCGGTAGAGTGCGCCGCCGAGCATCACGTACTTGATGCGTCGCGTGTTGGCGATGTCCGCGAGCGGGTCGGCCTCGAGCACCACCAGGTCGGCGCGCTTCCCTGCCTCGACCGTGCCCGCCTCCTCGGCGACGCCGAGCGCCTGCGCGCCGTTCCACGTCGCCATGCGCAGCACGTCGCCCGCCGCGAGGCCGGCGCTCGCGAGCAGCGCGAGCTCCTGGTGGAAGGCCACGCCGGGGATCACCCACGGACTCGCCAGGTCCGAGCCCACCGTGAGGAGCACACCGCCCTCGTGCAGCCGACGGACGAGCGCCAGTTGCTTGGGCCAGGCGGCCTGCACCCGATCGAACTCGGCGGGCGTCCAATCGACCGTGGGCATCCCGAGTACTCGCCAGTTCGCGAGCACCTCGGGGACGAGCGCGCTGTCGGGGTCGTGCTGGTACAGGGAGTCGCGCCACCAAAACTTGGTGTGATACGCGACGAGCGTCGGGTCGACCGAGACGCGCCGCTCGCGCAGGAGGCGCACCATCGAATCGACGGCCGGGCCGTCGAGGTCCAGCCACTCGAGCCAGGCGATGCGCGCGCGCATGCCGCCGCCGAGCGCGGCGTACGCCGCTCGGCGGGCGGGCCGGATGTAGGCCTCGTGCCAGTTGCCCGCGTGCGTGACGAAGTCGATGCCGGCCAGCGCGGCCTCCGTCCACGACGTGCGCTGCAGGTGCCCGATCGTCGCGAGCCCGTGCCGGTGCGCCTCGTCCACGGCGACGCGAAGCTGAGTCGGGGTGATGCCCGCGTAGAGCTTGATGTAGTCGACGCCGGCTGCGGCCTGCGCCCGAACCGCGTCGCGGATCTGCGCCTCCGAGAGCCGCGGGCTCGAGAGGATCTCACCCGCCGTGAAGATGCGGGGTCCGAGCACGCGGCCCCGCACGACGTCGTCGCGAAGCGCCACGGCCGGCCCGACGGGGGAGGCACCAGGATCGCGGATCGCGGTGATGCCCCGGGACAGGGCAACGCGGAGTAGTCGCTCCGCGAGCGCGCGGTCGTAGTTGCTGTCGAGCGCTCCCGCCGCATCGCGCCGGTAGCGCATGGCGCCGGTCGTAACGTGGTAGTGCATGTCGACGAAGCCCGGCGTGACGACGTGTCCGGGCAGATCGAGCACGCGAGCGGCCCGCGG
>Ga0307416_100001433_pt1 | contig 12951 bp, 14 predicted proteins | sample DK1Cmetagenome_2_FD_203821 | JGI IMG/M metagenome (GOLD analysis project Ga0307416, IMG submission 203821) | Maize rhizosphere microbial communities from greenhouse at UC Davis, California, United States - DK15-C-3 | ecosystem: Host-associated > Plants > Roots > Rhizosphere > Soil | place...
GAGCGGGCCAAGGCCGACCGCCGCCACATCGTCCTCCCCGAGGGCAGCGACGACCGGGTCCTGCAGGCGGCCGAGCAGGTGCTGCTGCGCGGCATCGCCGACCTCACCGTGCTCGGCGACCCCGACGGCATCAAGCTCCGGGGGGCCGCCCTCGGCCTGGAGCTGGACGGCCTCCAGGTGGTCGACCCGCTGCGCTCGGAGTGGCGCCAGGACTTCGCCGACACCTACTACGAGCTGCGCCGCCACAAGGGCGTGGCCCGGCCGGTGGCCGAGGACCTGATGGCCGACGCCTCCTATTTCGGCACCATGATGGTCTACAGGGACCTGGCCCACGGGATGGTGTCGGGGGCGGCCCACACCACCGCCCACACCATCCGGCCGGCCTTCGAGTTCATCCGCACCGTGCCCGGCACCTCGATCGTGTCCAGCGTGTTCCTGATGCTGCTGACCGACCGGGTGCTGATCTACGGCGACTGCGCCGTGGTCCCCAACCCCAACGCCGAGCAGCTGGCCGACATCGCCGTCGCCTCGGCGGGCACGGCCGCCCAGTTCGGCATCGAGCCGCGGGTCGCCCTGCTCTCCTACTCGACCGGCGAGTCGGGCGCGGGCAGCGACGTCGAGAAGGTCCGCCAGGCCACCGCGATCGCCAGGGAGCGCCGGCCCGACCTCCTGATCGAGGGGCCGATCCAGTACGACGCCGCCATCGACCCCGCGGTCGCCCGGGCCAAGCTGCCCGACAGCCAGGTCGCCGGCCGGGCCACCGTGTTCGTGTTCCCCGACCTCAACACCGGCAACAACACCTACAAGGCGGTGCAGCGGTCGGCCAACGCGGTCGCCGTCGGGCCGATCCTCCAGGGCCTGCGCAAGCCGGTCAACGACCTGTCCCGGGGCGCCCTGGTCGCCGACATCGTCAACACCGTGGCCATCACCGCCATCCAGGCCCAGGCGGGTCACCGATGAGTCGGGTGCTGGTGGTCAACACCGGGTCGTCGTCCATCAAGTACCAGCTGTTCGAGATGGACCCCCAGAAGGTGCTGGCCTCGGGGCTGGTCGAGCGGATCGGGGAGGCCGGGTCGAAGCTGACCCACCGGCCCGGCGACGCCGACCCGCTGGTGGTCGAGGAACGGATGGCCGACCACTCCGACGGCTTCGACCGGCTCTTCAAGGCGTTCGAGGCCACCGGCGGGCCGATCACCGACCTGGCCGGCATCGGCCACCGGGTGGTCCACGGCGGCGACCGGCTCACCGCCCCGACCCTGGTCGACGACGCCGCCATCCAGGCCATCGCCGACCAGGCCCCCCTGGCCCCGCTGCACAACCCGCCCAACCTGCTCGGCATCAGGATCGCCATGGCCAGCTTCCCCGAGACCCCGCAGGTGGCCGTGTTCGACACCGCCTTCCACCAGACGATGCCACCCCGCGCCTACCGCTACGCCCTGCCCGCCGACCTTGCCGGCGAGCTGCGCATCCGCCGCTACGGCTTCCACGGCACCTCCCATGCCTACGTCAGCCGCAAGGCGGCCGAGCACCTGGGCCGCCCGGCCGGCGAGCTCAACCTGGTCACCCTGCACCTGGGCAACGGGGCCAGCGCGGCCGCGGTCGCCGGCGGCCGCTGCATCGACACCTCGATGGGCCTGACCCCGCTGGAGGGCCTGGTCATGGGCACCCGCAGCGGCGACCTGGACCCGGCGGTCGTGTTCTACCTGCACCGCGAGGCCGGGCTGTCGGTCGACGACATCGACGACCTGCTCAACAAGCGCAGCGGCATGCTCGGCCTGGCCGGGGCCAACGACATGCGCGAGGTCGCCCGCCTGGTGGCCGACGGCGACGAGGCGGCCACCGAGGCCCTGGACGTCTACTGCTACCGCATCCGCAAGTACGTCGGGGCCTACACCGCCGCCCTCGGCCGGCTGGACGCGCTCGTGTTCACCGCCGGGATCGGGGAGAACAACGACGCCGTCCGCGCCGGCGTCTGCGAGGGCCTGGAGGGCCTCGGCGTCGCCCTCAACGCCAAGCGCAACAAGGGCCGCTCCAAGGGCCCCCGGACAATCTCGGCCGACGACAGCCCGGTGGCCGTGCTGGTCGTGCCCACCAACGAGGAGCTGGAGATCGCCGAGCAGACCCTGGCCGTCGTCGGCGGGTAGCTCACCGGGCCGGCGGGCGCAGCCAGACCGACGCCCGGGTCGGCTGCATCGTCTGGTCGGCCACCCCCACCAGCTCGGCGGTCAGGGCGTCCAGGTCGACCTGCTCGCGCAGCCGGGCGCTGAACCCCTGGATGGTCCGGGCGGCGTCGTAGCGGCGCCGGTTGAAGCGGCGGTCGACCGCCCCCTGGACCCGCCGGCGGGCCGGCTGGAACACCGCCGCCACGGCCAGGGTGGCCCCGGCCACGACCAGGCTGGAGCCGCGGCCGAGCAGCTGGCCGAGGCCGAGGACGGCCACGGCGTAGCCGCCGCCCAGGAGCAGGGTGAGCAGCCCGTAGGCAAGGGTCCGGCTGATGATCCGGTCCAGGTCGTACAGTCGGTAGCGCAGGATCGCCGCCCCGGTGGCCAGGGGCATCAGCCCAAGCACGACCGCCGACACCCAGCCGAGCAGGACCTCGTCCCCGCTGTCGCCCACCAGCCCCAGCGCCAGGGCCAGCGCCGTCACCACCACCACGGTCGCGGCCAGGGCAGCGGCCAGGGCCAGCCAGCGCAGCTGCTGGCGCTCGACCTCGCGGGCCCGGCGGAAGCGCAGCAGCAGCGACCCGGCCGCCACCGGAGGCCCGAGCGCGGTGAGGATCCAGGCCACCCCGCCGACGGGCCGCAGCAGGCCAGCCAGCGTGGCCACGAACAGCGGGTTGGGAACCGCCTGGTAGGGCGGGTCCAGCGGCAGGAGCATCGCCGACACCAGCGCCACCACCGCCGCGCCGCCCGCGAACCAGGCCCACCAGCGCCACCGGGGCGACGGCAGCGACCCGGTCGGGGTGAGCAGCAGGACAAACTGCAGGCAGGTGAGCGCGCCCAGGATGCTCACCCCGTGGTAGAGGGCCGCCCAATCGGCCGCCGGGAGCGACCCTGGCCTGGCCATCAGCCCGTAGTTGGCGTAGCCGGTGGCCACGCCGGACAGGGCCACCGGCATCCCGAGCCCGAGCAGCAGCCAGCCCACCGGGTGGCGGGGGCGGCGGCTGGCCAGCAGCGCCCCGACGGTGGTGGCGCTCAGGGTGGCCAGCACGAAGGCGGGGATGTCGGAGGTGACGAGGGCGAGGTCGGGCCGGCCAGCCTGGATCAGCAGCCGGTCGAACCAGCCCACCAAGGCAAAGGCGACCAGGGTGAGCGCCCAGAGCGCCCAGGCCAGCGCAGCCATCCATCCTCCCGGGGACGTCGGTCTCGGCGCATTGTCGCCCGGCTGCGTCCCGGGATCGTTACGGAGGTCGTTGTTCCATGCCTGTTCCGGCGCCGGCGCTCCCGGTGAGCCGTAGACTTCGGCCATGACCAGACGACGCGTAGGGATCGTGGGGGGCGGCATCGTCGGGGTCGCCCTGGCCCACCACATCGCCGGCCGAGACCGGGACGTGGCCGTGACCGTGCTCGAGAAGGAGCCGGACCTGGCCATGCACCAGACCGGCCGCAACAGCGGGGTCGTGCACGCCGGCCTCTACTACACCCCGGGGTCGCTCAAGGCCCGGCTGTGCCGCCGGGGGGTCGAGCTGCTGGGCGAGCTCTGCGCCCGCCACGGCCTGGCCTACGACGAGTGCGGCAAGGTGGTCGTCGCCCTCGACGAGGGCGAGCTGGGCCGGCTGGAGGCCATCCACGAGCGGGCGGTGGCCAACGGCGTCCCCGGGGTCCGGATGGTCGGCCGCGACGAGCTGCGCGAGCTGGAGCCGAACGTCCAGGGGGTCGCCGCCCTGCACTCGCCCCACACCGCGGTGGTCGACTTCGCCGCCGTGACCAGGCGCCTGGCCGCCGACGCGGCCGCCATGGGGGCCGAGATCCGCACCGGCGTCGAGGTCCGGCGCGTCACCCAGGACGCCGCCGGGGTGGCCGTCGAGGCCGGCGGCGAGCGGCTGGCCTTCGACGAGCTGGTCATCTGCGGCGGGCTCCACACCGACCGCCTGGCCCGCCTGGCCGGCCACACCGACGACCCCCGGGTGGTGCCGTTCCGGGGCGAGTACTACGAGCTCGCCCCCGGCCGCCGCGACCTGGTCAACGGCCTCGTCTACCCGGTGCCCGACCCGCGCTACCCGTTCCTCGGGGTCCACCTGACCAAGCGGGTCGACGGCGGGGTCCTGGTCGGCCCCAACGCCGTCCTCGCCCTGGCCAGGGAGGGCTACCGCTGGCGCGACCTGCGCCCCGGCGACCTGGCCGAGACCCTGGCCTGGCCCGGCTTCCGGCGCATGGCCGCCCGTCACTGGCGCACCGGGGTCCGCGAGGTCATCGGCTCGCTCAGCCGCCGCGCCTTCTGTGACGCCGCCCGCCGCTACGTCCCCGACCTGCGCCCCGACGACCTCCACCGCACCCGCAGCGGCGTCAGGGCCCAGGCCGTGGCCCGCGACGGCACCCTGGTCGACGACTTCCGCATCAGCCGCCAGGGCCGGGTCGCGGCCATCCGCAACGCCCCCTCCCCAGCCGCGACCTCCTCAATGGCCATCGCCGAGCACCTCGCCGCCTGGTTGTTCGAGGACGACCGCTACCCGGGCGGGCGGCCCGCCCAGGGGTCGTAGTCGACCTCGAGCGCCTCCTGCGGGGGGCGGCGGTCCTCGGGCACGTTCCGGAGGTTCAGGCGAATCCGGTACCAGGTGGTGCTGCGGCCCCGCATCGAGTCGACCAGCACGTCGGTCGGGCCGAGCAGGGGCCAGACGTCGCCGTGGCGGGCCTTCCAGCGTTCCAGGCCCTCGCGGGCCTCGGCCTCGGTGGCCGCCCGGGCGACCTCGATCAGGGGCATGGTGGTCCGGCGGCGACCGGTCGGCCCGGCCGTCTTGCCCGGGGCCGGCGGGGGGACGAACCCCTCGCGGACGGTCGGGCCCGGCATCCGCCGCTTGGAGGGCTGGGCCCGGGCCGGCTCGCCCTCGGCCTTGACGAAGTGGGGCGGCCAGGGTGCGTCGGCGAACCCGGCCTCCTCGTGCTGGTCGGCCAGCTCCAGCAGCGCCGCCAGGGACCCGGGCTGGCCGTCGATCCCGTCGGAGGCGTCGCCGGCCTCCCGGACGATCTCGGGCACGGTGTCGATGGTGAACGCCTCCGGCCGGCAGTCCGGCACCTGGTCCCAGGACAGCGGCATCGACACCCGCGCGTCGGGGGTCGGGCGGACCGAGTAGGCCGAGGCCACCGTCCGGTCCTTGGCGTTCTGGTTGTAGTCGAGGAACACCCCGTGGCGCTCCTCCTTCCACCAGCGGCTGGAGGCGATCTCGGGGGCGCGCCGCTCGACCTCGCGGGCCAGGGCGACCGCGGCCCGCCGGACCTCGGGGAAGGTCCATTGACGCTGGATCCGGCAGTAGACGTGGAAGCCTCGCGACCCGGACGTCTTGGGCCACCCGACCAGGCCGAAGTCCTCCAGGGTCTCGCGGGTCACAAGGGCCACCTGGAGCACGTCGGGCCATGGCACCCCGGGCATCGGGTCGAGGTCGACCCGCAACTCGTCGGGATGGTCCAGGTCCTCGGCCCGCACCGGATGGGGGTTGAGGTCGATGCAGCCCAGGTTGACCACCCAGGCCAGCTGGGCCGCGTCCCGGACGACGATCTCGTGGGCGCTGCGGCCCGAGGGGAACTTGAGCTCGACCGTCTCCACCCACTCGGGCCGCTTCTCGGGCGCCCGCTTCTGGAAGAAGAACTCGCCCTCGGCCCCGTTCACGAACCGCTTGAGGGCCATCGGCCGCTCGGCCACCCCCCGCAGCGCCCCCTCGGCCACGGCCAGGTAGTAGTTCACCAGGTCGAGCTTGGTCTGCCCGGTCCGGGGGAAATACACCTTGTCCGGGTTGCTGAGGGTCACCTCACGACCAGCGACGTCCAGGACCAGCTTCCGGGTGGCCATGCCCCAAGGGTACGACACCCGGGGGGCCGGCGGCCCTCAGCCCTCCTGCTCCACCCCGACCGAGGTGTGGGCGTGGACGATCCTCCAGTTCCCGTCCTGGCGGTGGAGCACGGAACGTCAGCCGGGTCTCGAACCGCCCGCCGCCGGCCAGCTCGATGGTCGGCCGGTCGACGACCCAGCCGACGTCACCGCACTCGAAGGCCAGCAGCTCCCCGGGGTCACCCGGTTGCCCCCGCCTTCCGTCGTGTCAGGGCTCAAGGACCTCGACCCGGAAGCCCCCCTCGTCCGCGGTGACCAGCACCCCGGCGCCCTTGCCGAGCGGGGCGACCAGCTGCCCGGTGAGCCCGAGCACGGCCGCCTCGTTGGTCGGGCTGTGACCCACAGCAAGGGCCCGGTCGCCGTCCCCGAGCCGCTCCAGCACCCGGCCCAGCGCCGCCCCCAGCCCGGCTGCCTCCTCGTCGACGAACCCGGGGTCGACCGACCGCATCGCCGCCAGGTCGCCGCCGTCGGCCTCCTTGGCGATCGCCCGCCAGCGGTCCTCCCCCTCCGACCGCAGCCCGGCCTCGACCACGACCCCGTCCGGCACCGCCTGGCCGAGCGCCGCCAGCAGGCACCCGACCGTCTGGGTGGCCCGCTGGGCCCCGGTCGAGACCGCCACCCGGTACCCCCCGGCCAGCCCGGCCCCGAGCCGCAGCGCGGCCGCGACCCCCTCGGCGGTCAGCACGTCCCCGTCGTTGTCGGTGTGCCGCCGCAACTCCACGAACCGTGCCATCGGTCCTCCCTACAGCTCGATCAGCCCGGCATTGGTCGGGACGAACCCGCAGGCGTCGAAGTAGAACCCCCGCAGATGGTCCTCGAAGTCGACATGCAGCCACTCACACCCGGCCGCCCTGGCCCCCTCGACAGCCAGCTCGACCAGCCGGGTCCCGACCCCGTCGCGCTGCGCCCGGGTCGCCACCATCGTGTCCAGCACGAACGCGTGCACGACCCCGTCCCAGGCGACGTTCACGAACCCGACCAGCTCCTCCCCGTCCCTGGCGCACACCCACCCAAGGCTGTGCCCGTCGACCTGGCCTCGCCAGTCCCATTCCTGGTCGCTCAGCACCGGATGGCCAAAGCACTCGGCATGCAGCCGGTTGGTCTCGGCGCTGGTGAACGCCCCGCGCCATTCGTAGGAGATCGCCATCCCGGCATCATATGGCGGCACGCGCGGCGTGAAAGATTCCCAGTGGCAGATCGGTCATGTGGCGGATTCTATGAAGCGCGAAGGCCGTCGTCTGGGATGCGGGAGGTGGAACCGGCGTGGGCGACCTGTTCTCGGTGGAGGGGAAGACGGTGGTGGTCACCGGGGGAAGCCGGGGAATCGGGTTGATGATCGCCAGGGGGTTCGTGGAGGGCGGGGCGCGGGTGGTCATCAGCTCGCGCAAGGCGGAGGTGTGCGAACGGGTCGCCGCCGGACTGTCGGAGGTGGGTGAGTGTGTGGCGGTGCCGGCCGACCTTTCGGGGGAGGCGGCGTGTCAGCGGTTGGCCGGGGAGGTGGGGGAGCGGGAAGGGCGGGTGCATGTGCTGGTCAACAACGCCGGGGCGACCTGGGGGGCGGCGCTGGAGGCGTACCCGGGGGCGGCGTGGGACAAGGTACTGGACCTGAACCTCAAGGCGCCGTTCTTTCTGACCAGGGCGATGCTGCCGCTGCTGGAGGCAGCGGTGGGACCGGGCGACCCGGCCCGGGTGGTGAACGTGGGGTCGATCGACGGGCTGCGGGTCCCGGCGATGCCGACGTACGCCTACTCGGCCAGCAAGGCGGGGCTGCACATCTGACCCGGGTGCTGGCTCGGGAGCTGGGGCCGCGGGGGGTCACGGTGAACGCGATCGCCCCGGGACCGTTCGATTCCAAGATGATGGCCGAGACGCTGCGGGTGCTGGGTGACGAGATCGCGGCGGCAGCGCCGCTGGGACGGATTGGGCGGCCCGACGACATGGCCGGGGCCGCGCTGTACCTGGCCAGCCGGGCCGGGGCGTACGTGACCGGGGCGGTCATCCCGGTCGACGGCGGTCTCACCACCCTGTAGGCCGCTCAGCCGGCCGCGGGGCCGAGGGCGCGGACCGTCTCGCGGAGGTCGCCGCCGACCGGGAGCAGGGCCAGGATCGGGGTGTGGACGCCGGCCTCGGCGTACTCGCGGACCTGTTCGCGGCAGGCCTCAGGGGGGCCGTGGACGAGCAGGTCGTCGACCACGTCGTCACCGATGGCGGCCAGCGCGGCCCGGCGGTCGCCGGCCGCCCACGCCGCCCACATCGGGGCCAGGCGGTCGCCCCGGCCCAGCCACTCGTGGAAGGCCCGGTAGACGGGCACGTTCAGGTAGGCGGTGAGGGCGCGGCGGCCGATGGCGCGGGCCTGGTCGGGGTCGGCGGTGGGGGCGACGAAGATACGGGCGGCGATCTCCCGGCCCGGGCCGGCCGCATGGACGTACGGGGTGACGGTGCCGACGTCGCCGGGGCCGAGCCAGTTGAGGATGGCGCCGTCGCTCTCCCGGCCGGCCAGCCCCAGCATCCCCGGGCGCAGGGCCGCGACCAGCAGCTTCGGCGGTGGGTCGGGGACGAGGCCGAGGCGGAAGCCGTCGACGGCGAAGGTCTCGTAGCGCTCGGTCACCTTGGCCCCGGCCAGGGCGGCCCGCAGGAACCGGGCTGTGTCCCGGACCCGCTGCAGCGGCCGGTCGAACTGGATGCCGTTCCAGCGCTCGACGATCACGTCGGAGGAGGCCCCGATCCCGATGGCCACCCGGCCCGGGGCGGCCGCGGCCAGGCTGGCCGCGCACTGGGCCAGGGTGGCCGGCCCGCGGGTGAAGACAGGCGCGATCGCCGTCCCGAGCCGCAGCGCCGGCGCCCACACGCTGGCCAGGACCAGCGGGGTGAAGGCGTCGGCGCCGTCCACCTCCGAGGACCAGACGTCGGTGTAGCCGAGGTCGGGCAGCTCGGCGAACAGCTCGCGCTGGCCGGCCAGGGGGATGCCGTCGAACGGCACGGTGATGCCGTAGCGTTGCATGCCATGAACCTACATGGAGCGGTCGCGGTCGTCACCGGCGGGGCGCGGGGGATCGGCCGGGCCCTGGCCGAGCGGTTCGCGGCCGAGGGGGCGGCCGGCGTGGTCGTGGCCGACCTCGACCGGGCCGGGGCCGAGCGGGTGGCCGCCGGCCTCGGCTGCCCGTCGCTGGGCGCCGGGCTGGACGTGACCGACCCGGGTACCGTGGCCCGGCTGGTGGACCGGGTCGAGGACGAGCTCGGCCCGGTCGACCTGTGGTGCTCCAACGCCGGGGTGGCCGTCGGCGACGGGCTGGGCGACGACGGCGACTGGGAGCGGTCGTTCGCCGTGCACGTGCTCGCCCACGTCCACCTGGCCAGGGTGCTGGCGCCGCGGATGGCGGCAAGGGGCCGCGGCCACCTGCTGCTCACCGCGTCGGCGGCCGGGCTGCTGACCAGCATGGACAGCGCCCCCTACGCGGTGACCAAGCACGGCACGGTCGCCCTGGCCGAGTGGCTGGCCATCCGCTGGGGTGACGAGGGCGTCGGGGTGTCGTGCCTGTGCCCGCAGGGGGTGCGCACGGCCATGACCGAGGGGATGGGCGCCGGGTCCTCGGTGCTGGCCGCCGGGGCGCTGCTGGAGCCCGGGGAGGTGGCCGGGGCGGTGGTGCGGGGGCTGGCCGAGGGACGCTTCCTGATCCTGCCCCATCCCGAGGTGGCCACCTTCGAGCGCCGCCGGACCGCCGACCGGGACCGCTGGCTGGCCGGCATGCGCCGGGCCCGGGCCCGGCTCGGCACCTGAGCACCTGAGCGGCTGAACCGCCGCCGCCCCGGCGAACGGAGGGTGAGGTGGAGCGCCCGGCCGTGGTGCTGGCCGGGCGCTCCTTGTCAGGTGGACGGCGCTACACGTCCAGGCTGGCGTCGCTCGGGGTGCTGGAACGGTCCCGCCCCGACTTGTTGGGGCAGCCGCGCCCGTTGTGCCCGGGTGACTGCTGGACCTGCTCGACGGCGGGCGAGCCGCCGCTCGAGTCAGGTGAGCTGCCGGAGCTGCTGAACGCGCTGGTGGCGAACAGCACCACCGCCAGCCCGGCGAGCACGGTGGCGACAAGGATGGCGCGCCAAGGCCGCCATCCTGTCCGCGCCGTCGTGACCGGCTCTTCTGGCAAGCGAGCCTCCTTCTCTCGACGGCCCTGACCGCCCCCACCGTACGGGCAGCCAGGTAAGCGTCGCCTAAGGGATCAGCTGTCGCCTGGGTCCCTGACCCCGACCTCGTCCAGGTGCAGGAGCAGGTCGGCCGGGTCCTCGTAGACCCGGTAGGCCCCGGCCCGCTCCAGCTCCTCGCGGCCGTAGCCGCCCGACAGCAGGCCGATCCCGAGGGCCCGGGCGCGGCGGGCGGCCAGCAGGTCCCAGACCGAGTCGCCGACCACGACCGTGTCGGTGACGTCGGCCCCAAGGCGCTCGGCCGCGGCCAGGAACAGGTCGGGGTCGGGCTTGGCGTGGGCGACCTGGTCGCGGGTCACCACCGGCACGTCGTCCGGGACCCCGAGCAGCTCAAGGGTCGGCCGGGCGGCCTCGATCAGCCCGCTGGTGGCGATCGCCCACGGCACCTCGGCCTCGGTCAGCCGGGCCAGGAGCTCCCGCGACCCGGGAAGGAGCCGCAGGTCGGCGGCCCGGCGCCGGTAGGCCTCGGCGTGGAGCTGCTGGAGCCTGGCCACCAGCTCGGCGTCGACGGGCTGGCCGGTCTCGCGCAGCAGCGCCCCCACGAACAGCCCGCCGCTCATCCCGATGCGCCGGTGGATGCGCCACACCGACAGCTCGATCCCGCCCGCCTCCAGCGCCTCCTGCCAGGCCAGCACGTGCTGGTAGACGCTGTCGACCAGGGTGCCGTCGAGGTCGAGCAGGAAGACGGTCCGTCGCATGGCGGCTCCAGGAGACGCGAGGATCGGGTGACCGCGGCCATCTTGGCTATCCGCCCCGACGCCGTCCACCGGACGGCGGTAGCCTTGCAGCATGGATGGTCCCCACCTCGGCGTGGTCCTGCCCAACTACGGCGAGACGTTCGACCCAGGGCGCCTGACCGCCGCGGCCGTCGCCGCCGACGAGGCGGGGCTGGACTCGGGCTGGATGACCGACCATGTAATGGTGCCGTCGCGCCATGCCGGGGTCTACGGCACGATCACCGAGGCCCTGGTCACGGTCGGCTACCTGGCCGGGCGGACCCGGCGGCTGCGGCTGGGCGTCTCGGCCCTGATCGTGCCCCAGCGCGAGCCCCTGCTGACCCTCAAGCAGCTGGTCAGCCTGGACGTGCTGTCGGGCGGGCGGCTGGTCACGGCGGTCGCGGCCGGCTGGATGGAGGAGGAGTTCCAGACCCTCGGGGCCTCCTTCGCCGACCGGGGCCGGCGCCTCGACCAGTGGCTGGAGCTGGCCGGCGACCTGCTCCGCCAGGCGCCAGGCCGGGTGGTGGCCGACGGCCCGGTCCCGGTGCCGGACGCCTGGCTGGCCCCGGCCCCGACCCGGCCCGAGGGCCTGGAGCTGTGGGTGGCCGGGGTGTCCCGGCACACCCTGCGCCGGGCGGCCAGGACCGGGGTGTGGCACCCGGTCGCCCTCCCGCTGCGGGAGCTGAGGACCATGGCGGCCAGCTTCCGTGAGAACGTCCCCGAGGGCCGGGTGGTGCTGCGCCTGGCCGTCACCCTCCAGGACCGGCTCGAGGAGGAGGCCGCCGACGAGCGTGGCCGGCACATGGTGGCCGGGCCCGCGCCCTGGGTGGCCGAGCAGCTCAACGACTACCTGGAGGCGGGCGCCGACGGGTTCGTGGTCGACCTCGACCACCGCTCGCCCGGCCTGGAGGACCGCATCGCCACCTTCGCCGCCGAGGTCGCGCCGGTGCTGGTCGCCCGCCGCTAGCCTCGCCCTCGGGGCTGGCGCACAGGGTCCTCCTAGACCAGCAGGGACAGGCAGGTGGCGCCGCCGTCGGCCTTGGCGAACTCGCTCAGGTCGACCTCGCGGACCTCGAACCCGAGGGCGGCAACGGCGGCGGCCGTCCGCGGGCAGCCGGCCGGGAGCACGACGGTGGTCCCGACAGTCAGGACGTTGCCGGCGGCCGCCTCCTCGGGGGGCACGACCACCTTGGTGGGGACGCCCCGCAGGGCCGGCTGCTCGAGCAGCTCGGCCGTGCCGACCACGGCGTCGTCGGCCAGGGCGGTGACGGCGCTCTGGAGGTGCAGGGTGCCGGCGGGGACGGCGGCGACCTCGACCCGCCCCCCGAGGGCCTCGGCGAACCGGGTCAGCTGCCCGATCCCGGCCTGGGTGGTCCGCTCGGAGCGGCCGGCGACCAGGGTCCGGCCGAGCCGCAGCACGTCGCCCCCGTCCAGGGTGGCCGGGGCGGTCATCCGGTGCAGGTCGTCGACCAGGCCGGCCAGGGCGCCGGCCAGGGTCTCGGGCTCGCCGGCCCGCGAGGGGGCGCCGGGCCGGGTGAGCAGCGCCTGGCCGCCGAGCACGACCGCGCAGTCGTCCACGAAGCAGGCGTCGGGCAGGTCGTCGGCGGCCGGCAGGACAACCACCTGGACCAGGTCGGCCAGGGCGCCGCGGTAGGCGGCGTGCTGGGCACGGGCCCGGCCGGGGTCGATGGCCGCTCCGGTGCTGGAGATGGCCAGGGCGAAGGCGTCCGATGGCGGGCGCACGAGCGCCGCCCGGGGGGCGTCGGCTGGGATCGTCATAGCGATATCCTCCCACCAGCACATCATCGAGGTCCCAGCGGAGGGGTCATGTCGCACGACGAGCTGCTCGCCCGCCACCGCAAGGTGCTGCCCTCCTGGCTGGCCCTCTACTACGACCAGCCGATCGAGCTGGTCGACGGCAAGGGCTGCCGGGTGGTCGACGGCGAGGGCACCACCTACCTGGACTTCTTCGCCGGGATCCTGACCACGATGATCA
>Ga0307416_100001435_pt1 | contig 12944 bp, 11 predicted proteins | sample DK1Cmetagenome_2_FD_203821 | JGI IMG/M metagenome (GOLD analysis project Ga0307416, IMG submission 203821) | Maize rhizosphere microbial communities from greenhouse at UC Davis, California, United States - DK15-C-3 | ecosystem: Host-associated > Plants > Roots > Rhizosphere > Soil | place...
CACCGGCAAACGCTGCTCAGACCGCGGCAACTCCGTCGCAATCTTTCCCCAAGGGGCCCGGCAGGGGCCTCAAAGGCCCCGTTTCAGGCGTTTCGCGTGCCAAGTACGTCACAGAACCTTGAAAATTCTGAAACAATGGCTGAAGCGCCCCAGCCGACACATTTACTCAGGAGATTTCATGGACATCGAGGTATTGCGCCGCGCACCCCTATTCGCCACGCTCGACGACGAAGCATTCCGTCTGCTCACGGACGAGCTCACGGAGGTGGACCTGTCACGCGGAGCCTCGGTCTTCCGCGAAGGCGACCAGGGTGATCAGCTGTACTTCATCGTCTCCGGCAAGGTGAAGCTGGGCCGCACGTCCCCCGATGGCCGCGAGTCCCTGCTGGCCATCCTGGGCCCGGGTGAACTCTTCGGCGAAATGGCCCTCTTCGATCCGAGCCCCCGCACGGCAACCGCAACAGCCGTTTCAGAGACCCGCCTCGCCGGCCTGAAGAACGAAAGCCTCAACGCGCTGCTGCGCACCCGCCCGGAGGTCTCGGCCCAGCTCCTGCAAGCTCTGGCCCGCCGCCTGCGCCGCACCAACGACTCCCTGTCCGACCTGGTGTTCTCGGACGTTCCGGGCCGCGTGGCCAAGGCACTGCTGGACCTGGCCGACCGCTTCGGCCGCCCGGCCACCGACGGCGTCCTGGTAGCCCACGAGCTCACGCAGGAAGAACTGGCCCAGCTGGTGGGCGCATCCCGCGAAACCGTGAACAAGGCCCTGGCCGAGTTCGTGCAGCGCGGCTGGCTCCGCCTCGAAGCCCGCGCCGTAGTCATCCTGGACATGCAGCGCCTCCGCCAGCGCTCCCGCTAGTCCAACTAGCAAAAGGCCGCCCCGGTGTCGACCCGGGCGGCCTTCTTGTTTAATGCACATTCGGCATCAGGAATGAGAGAGCGTCGCAGGAAAAGCGACAACAACTGAGAGAGCGTCTCAGGAGAAGCGACAGCGAATTAGCGCTCCCGCTGGGGCTCTCCGGCGACCGTCTTGGCGGCTTCGACCTCGAGCATCAGCTTGCCTTCTTCTTCGACCAACTTCGGCTGGTAGACGTGGGCCTTGCGCTTGTAGCTCAGGTAGGCGATGCACCCGTTGGCGGCAGCCATCTTCTCGAGCATGATTTCGGAACCGGGCACCAGCAGCTGGCCGAGCGTCAGTCCCACGGTGTTTTCCTGGCCCACTTCGTCGCCCAGCGCGGTGGTGTCACGTTCGGCGATAACCTTGCTGGCGCAGACCCAGCGGCCCCACACGCCTTTGCTTTGCAGCAATGTGGGCTGCTGGTTCACAGGCACGGTGGCGGCGAAGTACCGGGTGTTGAAACGGCGGTGGGCAAAGTCCGGGCTCAGCCAGTTGACCAGCGGTTTCAGCAGGTCCGTGCGGATGGACAATCCGCGCTTGGCAAGGACATCCGTGAAGGATTTTTCCTGTTCGGCAACGGCGACCCTGGCGCGCATCCATTCCGGTGTGGAGGTGGCCTCCACCGTGGTGGACAGATCGGGGCCGGCAAGGAGCACGCCGGTTTCTTCAAAGAGTTCGCGGATGGCACCCACCACATGGCGGCGCGCCAGCCCGACGTCGGACGTTCCCATCTGGTCCGCCCAATGCTGCGGTGTGGGGCCGAGCCAGCCGACGACGTCGTCGTCGGACGACTCCAGGGAACCACCCGGAAAGGCGAGGACCCCGAGCGGGGACGAACCCGGACGGTAGCCCAGCCAGGTTTCAAGCCCGGTGGGAGCGTCACGGAGAAGGACCACGGAGGAAGCGGGCTGGGCGGCGCGCGGGGTCCGCTCGCCGTGTTCGAGCCAGCTCTGTGCTGCCCCCTCGAGCTCGGGAGGCAGCACAAACAGGCGACGGGCTAACTGGGGCAAGGGAAGTGACCGGCCTTTAGCTGAATTCGGCGATCAGTTCGACTTCCACCGGCGAGTCCAGCGGCAGGACCGACACGCCGACGGCGGACCGGGCGTGCTGGCCGGCGTCGCCGAGGACCTTGCCCAGGAGTTCCGATGCGCCGTTGATGACTCCCGGCTGGCCGGTGAAGGACGGATCGGAGGAGACGAAGCCCACCACCTTGACGATCCTGGTGATGCGGTCGAGGTCGCCGATCACGCTTTTGACGGCTGCCAGAGCGTTGACTGCGCAGACCGCGGCGAAACGCTTGGCGTCTTCGGGAGATACGGTCGGTTCGTCGGCGAAGCCTTCCGTGCCCGTGGACACCTTGCCCGTAGCTTCGAGTTTGCCGTTAATAAAGGGCAGCTGGCCGGAGGTGTAAACATGGTTGCCGGAGATGACCGCCGGGACGTATGCGGCCACAGGGGCAGCAACGTCCGGAAGGGCCAGTCCCAGCTCCGCCAGCCGCTGTTCGACGGCGGAAACCGGCGCTCCGTTTTCCGCGGCGGAGACCGGGTTTTCGGCGTGCACCGGGGTTTCCGGCGCCGTGCCTGCAGGGGTTGTCATAACTACTGCTTCTCCCTCTTAAGGTAGGCAACGAGGCCGTTGCCGTCGGGACCGGGGACTACCTGGACGAGCTCCCAGCCGTCCTCTCCCCACTGGTCCAGAATCTGCTTCGTGGCGTGAATAATGAGCGGAATCGTGGCGTACTCCCATTTGGTCATGAGCTAAAGACTAGTCCTTGCCGGTAAAGTGGAAAACATGGCGACTGGTAAGAACCCTTTATTCGACACGGCCACCACCCTCGGAAAGATCCTTGCTTTCCTTGGCGTGAGCGCTATTTGTGGTGTCCTGGTGGCGGGCCTGCTGGTCCCGGCGGCCGCCGTTTCCGGCAGCACGGCCAGCGGATCCATCGAATTCTTCGACACCCTCCCGGCGGAGCTGCAGGTGGACCCGCCCAGCCAGTCCACCAAGATCCTCGCAGCTGACGGCAGCCTGATCGCCAACCTCTATGCCGAAAACCGCACCCGCGTTTCACTGGACCAGATGTCGCCATTCATCAGGGACGCAGTGATCGCCATCGAGGACAGCCGCTTCTATGAGCACGGCGGCGTGGACACCACCGGCATCATGCGCGCGCTGGTCAGTACAGCCCGCGGCAATAAGCAGGGTGCCTCCACCATCACGCAGCAGTACGTGAACAACGTCATCAACGCCTCGCTCGAAGCTGAAGGCAACACCGAGGACATCAAGCTCAACGGCGTCAACAAGGGCGTGGGCGACAAGCTCCGCGAGATGAAGCTGGCCATCGCCCTGGAGAAGAAGTTCACCAAAGAGCAGATCCTCGAGGGCTACCTCAATATCGTGTTCTTCAACCGTGACGCCTACGGCATCGAAGCCGCGTCCAAGTTCTTCTTCAGCAGCTCCGCCAAGGACCTCACGCTCCCCCAGGCCGCACTGCTGGCCGGGCTGGTGAACAGCCCGTCGTTCTACGACCCCATCAACAACCCTGACAACGCGAAGAACCGCCGCGACCAGGTGCTGCACGCCATGTACACCCAGGGCAAGATCCAGCAGGCGGACTACGAGGCCGCCGTGGCCACCCCGGTGGAAACCAAGGTCACCCCTGCCCGCCAGGGTTGCGCCTATGCTTCCACGGCCCCGTACTTCTGTGACTACGTCCTGCACCTCCTGCTGAACGATCCCGCCTACGGCGCAGATGCCACCGAGCGCGAGCGCAAGGTTTTCCGTGGCGGCCTGACCATCACCACCACCCTTGATCCCAACGCCCAGAACGCGGCACAGGCCCAGGTTGACGCCGCAGCCGGCGCCAACCCGGACAAGTGGGGCGCTGCGGTGGTGTCAGTCCAGCCGAACACCGGCAAGATCACCAACATGGCCCAGAACACCGTGTGGTTCGCCGGTGACGGCAAGTTCGACAGCCAACTCAACTTCAACGTCGACCAGTACGATGCCAATGGCAACGACCTCAACGGCCTCGGTGGCGCGCAACCCGGTTCAACCATGAAGCCCTTTACGTTCGCCCAGTGGCTCAACGAGGGCAATTCGATGAACGCGGTCTTGAACGGCGCCGTGCGTCGCTATCCGCAGAGCTTCCCTTGGAAGAACACGTGTGAGACCCCCACTGTTGGCTGGTACGACAGCACCAACGGCGAATCCAAGGATCTGCAGAATGCTGAGGAAGGCTACTACCGTTCGATGACGGTCCTCGACGGCCTTGCCAACTCCATCAACACCATGACGTTTGCCACCGCGGCCAAGGTGGATCTGTGTGGAATCCAGAAGGTTGTGGACGCAGTGGGCCTCCATGAAGGCCTGCCCCAGAGGGACGACGCGGGAAAGATGGTCAACCCCCAGCCGCCCATCACCATGACGACGCTGGGTAACCTCCTCGGCTCCAGGCAAACGTCGCCGCTGTCCATGGCAAGCGCCTTCGCCACCTTCTCGAATGACGGCAAATACTGCGCCCCGATCGCCATCACGTCGGTGACCGACCAGACCGGCGCCCAGCTGCCGGCCCAGTCCACGAGTTGCCGCGACGCGCTCAAGCCCGAAGTCGCCCGCGGCGTGAACTATGCCCTGCAGGAGGTCCTCAATCGCGGATCCGGCTCGCTCATCCAGCCCCGGATCTCCACCAGGACCAGCTTCCCCATCGCTGCCAAGACCGGTACCTCCAACAACAACGGGTCCACCTGGGTCGTCGGACACACCACCGGCCTGGCCACCGCGGCGTGGTTCGGTGACGCCCTCGGGTCGCAGCAGCGCGCGGGCCAGAGCGTCACCGTCAACGGCAAGTTCTACAAGGGCATCGACGGCTACATGATCGCCGGTCCGATGTTCTCCAACTTCATGACGCAGGTGGCACCGGCGTACGGCACCAACCCGTTCACTGCACCGCCGTCCAACATGATCAGCGGGACGCCCACGCGGCAGACCACCCCGACGACGCGTAGTACGGCGCCCGCCCCCGCGCCGGCACCGAGCACCCCTGCGCCGGAGCCCTCCAAGGACAACGGCAAGGGCAACGGGTAGGGGCCCCGATGGTGGACGCAACGTCGCTGGCAAGCCGCGCCCGGAGCATCGGACGCGGCTTTGCCGTCACTGCAGCCGCCGGCGCCGCCGCCGGCCTGGCAGCGGCCGGATACGGTCTGTGGGAAAAGAACCAGTTCGTCCTGCGCGAGGAAACGCTGCCCATCCTCCCCCCGGGGTTCGGTCCGTTCCGGGTCCTCCACCTGAGCGATATCCACTTCGTCCCGGGACAGGACCGGAAGGCACAGTGGCTGTCCTCACTGGCTGACCTGGAACCGGACCTGGTAGTGAACACCGGAGACAACCTCAGCCACGTCAAGGCGATCGATCCGCTGCTGAAAGCGCTGACGCCGCTGATGGAATATCCGGGCGTTTTCGTGCCGGGCTCCAACGACTACTTCGCGCCCAAGCTCAGGAATCCGGCGTCTTACTTCACGGGTCCCTCGAAGGCACAAGAGAAGCCCGTGGAACTCGACTGGCCCCGGCTGCGCTCCTACTTCGGGATGTCCGGCTGGGTGGACCTGACCAACCGCAACCAGTCCGTGGTGCTCAAAGGCCTGCGCTTCGACTTCTCCGGCGTCGACGATCCCCACCTGAAACTTGAACGGTACGCGGGCTGGCCCCGCGGGACCAAAGGCCAGGACAGCACGCCCCACCTCCGGGTGGCGGTCATCCATGCCCCCTACCAGCGCGTACTGGACCACTTCACCGAGGACGGCGCGGACATCCTGTTCGCCGGCCACACGCACGGCGGGCAGATCTGCCTGCCCGGCTACGGCGCCTTGGTGGCCAACTGCGACATCCCCACGTGGCGCGCCAAGGGCCTCAACGACTGGCAAAGCAACGGACGCACGACGCCGGTCAACGTGTCCGGCGGGATCGGCACCTCGCGCTTCGCTCCGGTGCGCATCGCCTGCCGGCCGGAGGCCGTGCTGCTGACTTTGACGGAGCGCTGAGCCGCTGGTCCATTACGAACCGCAATGACTGGGCAAGATTCCGACGGCGTGCTGAATCCTGTGAACGGCGTCACTCCATGGCATAGGGTAGTTGCTAAAGGAAACTACATTCGCAGTTGAGCTTTAAGAAGCGGGCATGGCCAAGCAGCAGACTCCATTCTTCACGTCAATCAGCCGACTCTATCCGCATGTCAAGCCGATCATCCCCCGGCTTATCATGGGACTCCTGTGCGCCCTCCTTGCAAGCATCGTGGCGCTCGCCATCCCCCAGGTCCTGCGGGTGCTCGTCAACGACTCGCTGCGGCCGGGCGGCGCCACCGACGCGGTGTGGACCGCTTCCCTGATCATCCTGGGCCTGGGCATCGCCGAAGCCGGGCTGGTTGCCCTCCGCCGCCAGTTCGTCATCAACCCTGCAACCAGCGTGGAAACGCGGATGCGGGTGTCCCTCTACGGGCACCTGCAGGACCTGACTGTCTCCTTCCATGACCGCTGGGGATCCGGGCAGCTGCTCTCCAGGGCCATGACGGACCTGAACTTCCTGCGGCGCTGGATGGCGTTCGGCGCCATCATGCTGGTGGTGACCACGCTGACGGTGGTGATCGGCGTCGTCGTGATGTTCTCCATGAGCTGGCAACTGGCACTGATCTTCCTGGCCGCGGCCGTGCCCATCATGATCTACGGCTTCCGGTTCCGGACCCGCTTCAGCAAGGTGGCCCGCCGCAGCCAGGACCAGGCCGGCGACCTCGCCACCACCGTGGAGGAATCGGTGCACGGCATCCGCGTGCTGAAGGCGTTCGGCCGCAGCCGCGAGGCCCTGGAAAACTTCAACGAACAGGCCGAGGAACTTCGGCAGACCGAGATCGCCAAAGCCAAACACCTTGCCACGTTCAGCTTGGTGGTCACCCTCCTGCCCGAACTCGCGCTCGGTGCCGGCCTGGTGGTGGGCGTCATGCTGGCCGCGGACGGACAGCTCAGCATCGGCGCCCTGGTGGCATTCTTCGCCACGGCGGCCGTCATTGCCGCACCGGTGGAGTTCTGCGGCATGCTGCTGGCCATGGCGCTGACCGCCAAATCGGCCATCGACCGGCATTTCGAGGTCATGGATGCGGCCAACACCATCACCAGCCCCGGGCAGCCCCGGAAACCCGCGCAGCTCAAGGGCGCCCTCAGCTTCAATGCGGCGACGTTCGCGTTCGAGGACGCCCCGGACAAGCCGATCCTCGAGGAGGTCAGCCTGGAGATCCGCCCCGGCGAGACCATGGCCCTCGTGGGCATCACCGGCAGCGGCAAAAGCGCGCTGCTCCAGCTGGTCCCCCGCCTCTACGACGTCACCGCGGGCTCCATCACCATCGACGGCGTGGACCTGCGTGAGTTCTCCGTAGAGGAACTGCGCACTGTGGTGGGCGTGGCCTTCGAAGACACCACCCTGTTCTCCAATTCCGTCCGCGACAACGTGCTGCTCGGGGCCAGGGAACGGAGCCAGGAAACGTTGGAGGAAGCCCTTGATGTGGCCCAGGCGCACTTCGTCTACTCGCTCCCTGAAGGCCTGGAAACGCTGATCGGCGAGGAAGGCCTCAGCCTGTCCGGCGGCCAGCGGCAGCGCATCGCCCTGGCCCGTGCCATCGCCGCGAAGCCCAGAGTGCTGGTGCTTGACGACCCCCTGTCCGCACTTGATGTCAACACCGAGGAACTGGTGGAAGCCCGGCTGCGCGAGGTCCTTGCCGACACCACCACACTGATCGTCGCCCACCGGCCGTCCACCGTGGCACTGGCGGACCGCGTGGCGCTGCTCGAGGGAGGGCGGATCGCCGCTGTCGGGACGCATACCGAGCTGCTGGCACACAACGAGCACTACCGCTACGTGATCGCCAGCCTGGAAACGGAACCGCGGGACCTGGATTCCGAACTGTCGGACCTCTCAGAATTAAGGGACGAGTCCGAGGAGATTTCCCGATGAGCACCGCTACCTTCGGCACCGCCAACGAAGACAACGCCCACCTGAGCAAAAGCGAGAGCAAAACCGTACGACGGCGGTCGCTCGCCTTGCTGGGGTCCCTGATCCGTCCCGTCCGGCTGAGGTTCTGGCTCACGATCACCATGGTGGTCCTCTCGCAGGCCGCCCGGGTGGCCGGCCCGGCGCTGATCGCCTTCGGCATCGACCATGCACTGCCGGCACTCCGGGCCGGGGACAACATGCCCCTGGTCCTCACCGGCGTTGCGTACCTTGCCGCGGCAATCGCCACTGCCGGCCTGACCGCGCTGTACGTGACCTCCACGGCCAGGCTGAGCCAGGCGATGCTGCTGGACCTGCGTGTCCGCGTCTTCCGGCACACGCAGCGGCTCAGCCTGGAGTTCCACGAGAAGTACACCTCCGGCCGCATCATCGCCCGGCAGACATCGGACCTTGAAGCACTGCGCGAACTCCTGGACTCGGGCGTCAGCTCGCTGGCCTCAGGGATGCTCTTCATGGTGTTCACCGCCGTCACGGTGTTCGCCCTGGATTGGCGCAGCGGGCTCATTGTGCTGGCCGCAGGGGTACCCATGTACTTCCTGGCCCGCTGGTACCAGAAGCACTCCCAGATCGCCTTCCGTGAATCCCGGGTGGTATCCGCACGCCTGATCGTGCACTTCGTGGAGACCATGACCGGCATCCGGGCGGTGAAGGCCTTCCGCAAGGAACGCGAAAACGCTGAACGCTACGGCGAACTGTCCGAGGATTACCGCAGGGTGACCGTCCGCTCGATCAACCTCAACGGCGTTTTCCAGCCCGGCCTGGTGCTGATCGGCAACGTCTGCGTGGCCGTGGTGCTGCTGTTCGGCGGTTTCCGGGTGCTCAGCGGGGACCTCGCCGTGGGTGTGCTGCTGGCCCTGATCCTGTCCACTAAACGCTTCTTCCAGCCGGTGGACCAGATGGCCATGTTCTACAACTCGTTCCAGAGCGCCCAGGCTGCCCTCGAGAAGGTCTCCGGCCTCCTCGAGGAGATTCCCACCGTGCGGCCCCCGAAGAACCCCGTAGCGCTCCGGGATGCCCGCGGCACCATCGATTTCAACGGCGTGGAGTTCGGGTACGGCGACGGGCCGGTCATCATCCCGAAGCTGGACCTGCACATTCCTGCCGGGCAGATTGTGGCCCTGGTGGGTCAGACCGGTGCCGGCAAGTCCACCCTGGCCAAGCTGATCGCCCGCTTCTATGACGTGACCGAAGGCTCGGTAACACTGGACGGCGTGGACCTGCGCAGCCTCGCGACGCCGGACCTGCGGCGGAACGTTGTGATGGTTACCCAGGAGGCCTTCCTCTTCAGCGGCTCCGTGGCGGACAACATCGCCCTCGGCCGCCCGGAAGCCTCCCGCGAGGAGATCGAGGAAGCTGCCCGTGCCGTTGGCGCCTACGACTTCATCATGGAACTGCCCGAAGGCTTCGACACGGACGTGAACAAGCGCGGCGGGCGTGTCTCGGCCGGCCAGCGCCAGCTCATCAGCTTTGCCCGGGCATTCCTGGCCCGCCCGGCAGTGCTCATCCTCGACGAGGCCACGTCCTCGCTGGACATCCCCTCGGAGCGACTGGTGCAAAGCGGGCTCGCCGGCCTGCTGGAGGGCGTGGCCGGGCACGACGCCGGCCGCACGGCCCTGATCATCGCCCACCGGCTGTCCACGGTGGAGACCGCCGACCGCGTCCTCGTGGTCCACGACGGACGCGTCGTGGAGGACGGCACACCGGAGGAACTGATCGGCGGCGGCGGAAGGTTTGCCGAGCTGCACGGGGCGTGGAAGGACTCACTCGTGTAGCTTTCAGGTAGCTTCAGGATGCCGATTTCACATCCGGGGCAGGAATCGGATACTCTTGTGAAGTTGCTTTTGAAGCAACGGATCGGGATGTGGCGCAGCTTGGTAGCGCGCGTCGTTCGGGACGACGAGGTCGCAGGTTCAAATCCTGTCATCCCGACCAAAAGTAAGAGGGTCTTCCATTCGGAAGGCCCTCTTTGCTTTGTCCTGCGGCGGTACCGGCCGCAGTTCAGAAGCTCTCGAACGTGGATCGCTGGCTGGCCTGGCCGTCGCCCAGCAGTGGAACCCGGGGCCGGTGGGAGCCGTCGTCCTCCCGGTAGTCTCCACGGGTCGCATAGCTCTGGACCTGGTTCAGGTAGCGGTGCCTCAGCCGCAGTCCGTAGGCAAAAAGCACCAGCGCCTCCAGCAGCGCCGCGATGCCCGCAATCCCCCACACCAGCGTTCCGGCGTCGGCCGTGCCGCTTAACACGGCGATGATCGCCGACCCCGCCACGGCGGCCACAATGAGGGATGTCCCCGCTATGGTCCACACGGCGTGGGCACGCTTCATGTCATTCGATTCCCTGCGGTTCATGGCAGTCCCCCTGCTTCACGTGGCCAAAAAATAGCTCCGGGACATGGTTCGCGCATGTCCCGGAGCCTGTGTTCCCTTGCGGGAGGTCCTTCAACCGATTACATCGGGTCCGGCCAGTTGCCGATGTAAGCGGGGAAAGACATGGGGTCCGGCCAGTTACCGATGGCCTGGGCAAACTGCATGGGATCGGGCCAGTTCCCAATAGCGATGGTGCTTCCCAGCTGATCCGCCCAATTGCCGATAGGACCTGCAGACAACACTGCGGGGGCTGCGGCTGAAAATGCCAGTGCGCCAGCCAGTGCGGCGGCGGCTGCAATCTTCTTCAACATTAGGTTTCCTCAATACGAGTCGGATTCGTTACAAAGTCAGCACTGCCCTTGTTGACATACATTGTAAAATGTTTTCCACAGAGACTGTCAAGCATTTGGTATAAAGACTGTCCGGAATAAGGAGGAAACCCGTGGGGAACGGATTCGGGGAGAAGCTCCGCGCCGAACGACTCGAACGTGGGTTGACGCAAGCAGAACTGGGAAAGGACCTCTATTCTCCCAGCTACATCTCCCTCTTGGAAACAGGCCGGCGTGAGCCAACCGCCGACGTTATAGAAGAGTTAGCCCGCCGGCTCGAGCTGGCCCCCAAAGCGTTGGAAGCCTGGAGCCAGCCCATCTCGGTCAGCGACGCCGAGTATGTCCTGGCCGGGCTCTACGCCCGCCAGGCCTGGGACCTCCGGGACTATCCGCTCGCAGCGGCCCACGCCGCCACTGCCGCCCAGATAGCCCTCGAGGGCAAGAACACCAGCGCCTGGTGGAACATGACCTACATGCAGGCGGAATGCCTCATGAAGCAAGGCCAGCTGCAGGAATGCCAGAACATCATGCTGCACCTCCTGGAACACCCCATGGCCACCGAGTCCGCCGGCCTGGGAGTGCGCGCCCGGCAGATGCTCGCCGCAGTGTGCCACGGACAGGGCCAGCTGGCCACCGCCGTCGAGCATGCCCAGAAAGCCGTGGAACTGTGCTCGCAGCTGCCCAAGGGATCCACGCTGATCATCGGCGCGCTGCGCGCGCTGATCGGCGCCCTGGCCGAAAGCGGCCGGCTGGACGAAGCCTGGACGTACTGCCAGGCCATGAACGACCAGATGGACGACCAATCCATCTCGCAACTCGCAGGCGAAGTGGCCTGGGTGATCGGCAACGTTGCCTTCATGCGGCATGACTACCCCGAGGGCATCAAGTACCACGAACGTGCCGCCAAACTGCTCTCCCCGGCCAACGACATCGAGCTGTGGGCCCGCTTCAACAAGGCCTCCGCGGCAGTCAGGCTCTCCTCCGGCATCGTGGAACCGGAAACCCTCTCCGCCATCGAACGCGCCGAGCTGGCTCTTTCCATCGTGGGCGGAAACAAGACGGACCAGCTGGAAGTGGCGTTCATCCGCGCGCGCTGGCTCTACCTCACCGGCGACATCCCTGCCGCTGTGGACAAGCTCCGCGAGATCCACGCCGAGCGGAAGGCCCTCGCCCGCCACACGGCAGGCGAAGTATCACTCCTGCTGGGGAAGTCACTCAAGGCCGCCGGGGAATCCGACGAAGCCCTGGTGCTCCTCGAAGAAGCGCAGCAGGAATTCAGCGCCGCCGGTGCTTCCGACCGCGTCCAGCAGGCCATGGACGCCGTGCTGGAGATCAAGCTCGCCCAGCGGCGCGCTGCCGCGGCCAAGGCCGCGGCAGAGGCCAGCTAAGCGAACTTCAAGCCGGTGAGCTTTTCGTAGGCTTCAACGTAGCGGCCGCGCGTGCGGCGCACCACGTCCTCCGGCAGTGCCGGCGGCGGTGTGTCCGAAGCCCGGTCCCAACCGGACTCTGCGGACGTCAGCCAGTCGCGTACGTACTGTTTGTCATAGGACGGCTGGGACCTGCCCGGCTCATACGTGGCGGCGTCCCAGAATCGTGACGAGTCCGGGGTGAGCACTTCATCACCCAGGGTGATGACGCCGGTGGCCACGTCAAAGCCGAACTCCACTTTGGTGTCCGCCAGGATGATGCCGCGTCCGCGGGCGATTTCCTCGGCCGTGGTGTAGATCTTGAGCGTAAGCTCGCGCAACCGGGCGGCAACGTCCTCGCCTACCAGAGCCACGACGGCGTCGTAGGTGATGTTTTCGTCGTGCTCCCCCACCTCCGCCTTGGCGGACGGGGTGAAGATGGCTTCGTCCAGGCGCGAACCGTCCACCAGGCCCTCCGGCAGCGGGATGCTGCATACGGTCCGGGACTGCTGGTATTCCAGGAGCCCGGAGCCGGTGAGGTAGCCGCGGGCGATGCATTCCACCGGGAACATGTCCAGCTTCTTGCAGATCATGGCGCGGCCCTCGACGGCTGCCGGCACCCCGTCCTCCACGGTGGATGCCAGCACGTGGTGTTCGACGTCCAGCTGATCGAACCACCACAGGCTCAGCTGGGTGAGGATGCGGCCCTTGTCCGGGATCTCGCTGGAAAGCACGTGGTCGTAGGCGCTGATGCGGTCACTGGCGACCACCAGGACGCACTCCTGGCCGAACTGCGCCACGAGGGACTGGTCCGCGGGAACGTAGAGGTCCCGGACCTTCCCGGAGTACACATGACGCCAGCCGGGCAGATTCAGCGTCGCGGTGTCCAGGCCTGCCTTGGGG
>Ga0307416_100001437_pt1 | contig 12939 bp, 11 predicted proteins | sample DK1Cmetagenome_2_FD_203821 | JGI IMG/M metagenome (GOLD analysis project Ga0307416, IMG submission 203821) | Maize rhizosphere microbial communities from greenhouse at UC Davis, California, United States - DK15-C-3 | ecosystem: Host-associated > Plants > Roots > Rhizosphere > Soil | place...
ATCGGCGAAAAAAGTGGGGGAAACTGTCGCCCTAAAGACTCACTTATCCACAGGCTGGTTCCGGCCTGTCCCGCTGCGGGCCGCGAGTCGCGCGAAGAAGGCGTCGCGGCGCAGCGTGTCGAAACCGTTCAGCGCCTGCCGCCGATCGGTTGACACAAGTGACGCTGCCGCGGCGGTGCGACTGTTACCCTGGCCGGTTGAAATCGGGGGTCCGTCCACTTCGTCCATTTTGTGACCCTCGTTCGCCTCTAGCGCTGCGTTCCACGAAGCGGCGAACGCAGGATCGCGCTTGCGAAGCGAATAAGCCGACTTGCGGCTCATCCCCGCCTCGCGGGCGGCGAGGGTGACAGAGCCGGTCGCGGCGAGGGTGACAATGAAGGTAACAGCCGTGCCGGCGTTCCATTCGTGCGAGCGGCGCGGGCGGCGCGGGCGGGAAAGAAGGTCCATCGGTTCGGTCCGGTTGCTGCCGAGCGGTCAGACAAAGCAGGCAAGCACAGCGGCGGGCCTGTAGGACAGCGAAATCGACGGAGGCCGGGCCTGGCCTATATCGTCCGCTTTCGACCCATTGCAGACATCAGGTTCGACGGTAGCGCACGGTCCCGAATGGCGATGCGCGACTTATGACCAACGGGCATCTCGACCATGCGACGCCCGCCGCCGCCCTAACCTCCGCTGGCTGGCAGATCACTGTTGAAGATGTCCGCGGCCGCTTTCCACTCGCTGCCGATCTTGCGCCAGACGACCACGTACTTACCGGTGTCGCTCTTCGCGGTGCCGTTGGGCGCAACCGCCAGCCTATACGTCCCACGATCGAGTGCCATGTCACCCGATGACGACACAATGATCTGCTCCGGAACGAAGGTCAGTTCGAAGCCGGGTGTCTGCATCATCGATGCCCAGGTTTGCTGGATCGCGGCGCGTCCTTTCCCGATCGGCGCATTGGGTGGCATCACCGCGCCGTCCTCGGCGTAGAGTGAGGCAATCCCTGCAGCATCCCTGGCCTTCACGAGCTGAAGCCAACGATCGACTTGCCCGCGGATTGCCTGCTCCTCCGCGCCAGCGTTGACGGCGACGGCACCATTCCCTTCGGCGATGGTGTTTCCGGACCTGTCGGCTGCCTGGCACGCGGGCAGCAGCAGCGCTGTGACAGAAAGTAGCAAAAGCGTTTTCGTCATTGGGACCTCCTCTTGCTCTGCCGCGCCATTAGCACGGCCAACGTGCCTCGCGTCAGGTCGCCAGTGTCCGCTTTCCACCCATTGCGGAAATCAGACCATGGCCGATTTCGAGGTCAGCCGGCGCAGGCACCAGAAAGTCGCATGCGCTGGCATTTGTCGCGGGGCGTTGGCAGCCTCGGTCCTGAGATCAGGAAACGCTGGCGCCAATGTCAAAAGGTATAGGGGACCGTGACGCCAATGGTAAAATTGTCCGCCGGACCATTGAGGCCGATTCCGACCATCGGTTCAAGATAGAGTCCCTGCGTCAGCCAGCTGGTCAGTCCAAGCGACAAGCTATAGGCGTCCTGGCGGCGCAAAATTCCGTTAGCGAAGCGGGTACGCCCGGAAAACGCGCCGGACAGCGACGCGCTGATTGACAGCGAATCGTTGAGCGCGAGCGCGTAACCCGCGGTCAGGGTGAGTTGGTCCGTTGGCACGAGCCGTGTGACCTCGTCGAAGTCCTGGTTGAATGTCCGCAAATAGCTGGCGTCGGCATAAAGAACGACGGGGTCTAGGCTCTTCACCAGGGTGAAGCCGCCGCCAATTGCGTAATAGGCCCGGTCTGTCGGGATGGCAGCATATAAAGTCGCGATCAGGTTTGGCCGCCCCGGCCCTTCCTTGAGCAGAGTGCGCCGCACACCCAACCGGACATCGCCAAGCCTATCCCCTGAGCTGCGGGACACCGTCTGGGCTCCGACAAAAGTGTTGCTGGTCTGACGAACATAGTTGGCCCCGACGAAGGCTTCCGTCTCGTCGAAAATACCGAGGCGCGCCTGCAAGGTAGATGTGAAAGCCCTGCGTTCCCGGGTGGCGAGAGCAACACTCCCGTCAAGCGCCACGAGCACGAGATTGTCGCTTCGAGAGAAAAAGACCCCCAGGTCGGCCGTCACTTCACCTGGCGCGAGCAGCACCTTTTGGCTTCGCAGAAATATATCTTCGGCTGTGCGTTTTTCGGGCGCTTCACCGATCGGTGCCGGGCCGTTTGCGGGCGCGGCAGCCCCTTGGCTTTCTGCGGTCTCGGCTTTGGTTTGCGCGCCCGGCGCGGCCAAAGTTCTTATTAGCTTCCAATCGCCATTGATCCACGCCAGCAGGGCGTCCCGGTTGAAGCGCCATTCCCCGGCGACAAGACGGGCCGGAACCTCACCGCGCGTTGCCAAACGCTCGAGTTCAGCGGCAGGAACGCGCAGGAGCGCCGCTGCCTCATCGGTTGTCATCACTGCACTGACGGACGCCGACGCCTTCCCCACTTGGGCAGCATGCGCTGATTCCGTGAAGGCGCCGAGCATCAATATCAAGGCCCCCACCCGCTGCCAGCTTAAGGGGGGCTTTCGCGGCCGCTTCATGGAACCTGCCGCGCGAAATCATGGAACAGCGACACGGGACCGCCCACGGCGACTTTCTCGCGAACGGTCATGATCTCAGGCTGAGAAGGTCGCGTTGCGCTCAGCGCCAGCTGCGAGGCGGCGACCGGCGCACCGGCGTTTGGCTCGACCACGAAGACGATACCCCGCCCGTCCGCCTGTCGCCAAGTCTCGACAAAGGCGTAGAGCGGCATGCGGATATTGCCGCGGGCGGGATCGGCCAGGTAAACGCGGCCGCCCTTGACGCCGCGCAATACGGCAAAATGCTTGTAGCCGCGCGGCTCAATGTAGACGAGCACCGGGCCGGAGATCTTGCCGAGATCTTCCGGCGCGATCCTGAAGCCTTCTGCCTTGTAGCGCCGAGCGAGCGCCACGCGTTGCAGGTCGAGGAGGGAAAAGCCTTCCTTCCGGCTGATGATTTTCTCCTGGTCGGTAAGCAGGCCGAAGAGTTGCCTCAGTACGTCCTGTTCCGTCGCCGGGTCGCCAAACCCGTAGCGCAGCAGCGTGGCCAAAGCCGCCGCGCCGCAGGAGTAGTCGTAGCGTTGGCGAACAACATGCATGTCCCGCAACGCCTTCATCGATTTGACGCGCGCGTCTACGCGATTTCCGGTCCCCAAGCCTCCGACTGCAACACTCGAAGCTAAAGACGGCTGAGGCTGAGCGAGAGCGAATAGACAGGAGCAAACGAACAGGTGACGGATTCTAGCCATCGCGAATTCCGACAAAAAAGGCGGATGGAGAACTCCGCCCGCCTTTTTGGTCATCAAAGATTACAAGACTAGCATTGGAATTGGGCGCCGGGGATCGAGATTCCGCCTACACCTACTGCCTGAGCCACGCACAAACCGTGATAGGATGGCGCGACTGGCCGAGGATCCAATCCGTCAAGATGCGCCCAATTGTCAGGAACACCGTCACCGTCATGATCAGCGAAGCTTCCGGCGAGATGCTCTGCGCCGCCGCCGGCGTCGTCGAAATGGACATGCGCTCCGCGAACGGAAGACAAATCTGCCTGTGACATCGGCACCGCGGCGATTTCACTAAGCGATTTGAACTGATTGGTTGGGCCTGCGCCCGCGGCAAACGCCGGACTGCCAATGGTAGCTAACGAGGATACCGCAAGCGCGGCAAGCATTTTGCTTCTCATTTTGCCTCCCTCAGGCGAGAACGAATCAGGAACCCCTTGTTGTCGCCAATCTTCACCTTACGACGAACGCAGCAAAACACGAAAAAGCAATAGTAGGTTAAAAACCGATTTGGTGTCCTGTTGTGGCATTCGTTGTGTTTAGGCGCGCAATTTTTCAAGAATATCGCAGCGATTCAAATCTGTTACTCGCGCGCAATATTTCCAGTGGCGCTAGCTTGGCAATTAGAGCGCCCCTTCTCCTCCAGCTCCTCGCTTCGTCGGCATCGTCGCGAGCGCGGAGCAAATGGGTGGGTAATTGGCGCGATTGACCGGGCGCTTCGAAGACGATTACTCTATTGTTAACAGCAGGGGAGTCGTCATGCGTAAGCTGGCCCTCGCACTCGCCGCCGTCGCGGCCATTTCAGGCACCGCGCCCGCCGGCGCAGCGATCATAACCACCAGCTATTCGGTCAGCGGAAGCTCGCTATCAGGCAGCTTCTCGCTCGACTTCAACGACGCGACCTCGACCTATACGCTGCACGCACTGGACTTAACTCTCGGCGCTGAGTTCGACACGTCCAATTCGGCGATCATCCAGGAAATCGGGCTGCAAACGGTCCACGGCACGGTCAATGGCCTCGTCCCGGTGAGCGCGTCGACCGATGATTTCTTCTTCAGCATCAATCCGACCATCGACCCGGCCAGCCCGCTCATCACCTACAGCGTCGAGGGCGTCCCGCTGGTCCTCACCGGCAGTCTTTTGGTCGATCGAACCAGCGTTAGCGGGACGACGAGCGATTTCACGCTCAGCGGCCTGTTCGGCACCACCGCGTCGGGCACGATGTCGCTCGACTTCGACAACGGCACATCGGCCTGGTCACTGACCGCCTTCGACCTGTTGATCGGCCAGCAGTTCGACACCACCACCGCGGGATTGATGCAGGAGCTGTCGCTGCAAACCATCGGCGGCACCCTGAACGGCGTGGTCGGCCTCCAGGATGGGACCGCCGACTTCCTGTTCTCGTTCGATCCCACCGCGGCCGTCTCGACCCCGTTCATGCGGTTCAGCCTGGGCAACGTGCAGGTCCCGCTGTTTCAGCAGATCACCATCACCCGGCTCGATGCGCCGCTGCCCGGAGTCCCGGAGCCGGCGACCTGGGCGATGATGCTGCTGGGCCTGGGGGCGCTCGGCGTGGCGATGCGTCGGCGCACCCGTCCGGAGACGATGCCGGCTTAGTAGCGGCAATTAAACTTAGTCGTTGGCGCGAAAGGTAAGGCGCCCCGGCTTACCAAAGCCAGAGCGCCTCACGCTGATCAGGCCCAGGCCAGGAGGTATTCAGGCTCGTGCTGAAGCGAATGCCCGAGAGGTCCGTGCGAGGGCCACGATTGATCGATGCTGCTGGTCAAGGCTGAAGCGGCCGCCGTCGCCCCGGTGCTTTCGAAGATAAGATCGCTGCTCGAGAAGTTTTTGGTGCTCATCATGATCGTCAGATCCTGACTTCCCGCCAAGTCGACAAGGATACGGTCCGAAAGGACCGTCACGTTCGACATCGTCACGTGAAGGGCACTGAGATCAATATCTTCGCCCCTCTCGTAGCCGACGATCGTATCGACGCCGGCGTCCGAAAAGACGTAAACGTCCACGCCCTTCCCGCCGTCGATCCTATCGTTGCCGGCACCTCCATTGAGCCGGTTGGCTCCGGCGTTGCCAGTAATCGTGTCGTTGAAGTCGGAACCGATCGCGTTCTCTATGGAGATCAGCGAGTCCGAGCCATCTCCGCCACGCGCGGCGCCGGTGTTCAGGTTGATCGTCACCGCCGCGCTCGCGTCCGCATAGTTCGCGGTGTCGGCACCTGCGCCGCCATTCAGTGTGTCGTTCCCCCCGCGCCCCATCAGCATATCGTTGCCGCCGTTCCCGCTGAGGACGTTGTTGGCGCTGTTGCCGAGCAGAACATCATTGCCCAAGCCGCCGGTCGCATTCTCGATCACGACGCCGTTGGCGATCGTGTACCCGCCGTGGATGTCGTCGACGAACGACACGACCCCGCCGCCGGTCGGACTGTAATCCAGCGTCGCCGCAAGCAAGTCGATTCGGCTGTCGTGGCTGCCATTGTACTGGATGGTGTCGGTGCCGCCTGTATCCCAGATCGTCTGGTAGAAGGCATCATCGACGATGTCCGTCAGCGCATAGACATTGTTGCCCGTATTGTAGTCGTGCACGCCATAGCGCTCCTGCAACACCGCGATGTCGAAGGCGCTCAAGGTTCCCGACCAGCCGTTGTCGATGTTCGCTCCGGTAAACGGTGTCGCCCCATCTGGGTGCGTCTCCCACGCATCGTTGTACGACATGACCGTGTAGACGCCTTGGTTCAGGTCATAGATGCCAAGGTCCTCTGACCCATTCACGCCGAGCATCACTTCCGAACCGCCGCCGTCGTCGTGCGGGTGCGCCAGACCATGGGCATGGCCGAACTCGTGCAGAATGACCGCAAACGCGAATCCGCCCTGCTCGAGGCTCTGCTGCTGGTCGAAGCTCCAGCCGCCGCTCTCGGTGTTGAACACCAGGATGCCCTGCTGCGTGCCGAATTCCGGGTCCTGCGGATAGGCATAGGCGCCGTAGAGGTCCGACCGGGTCGTCAGCAGGCGGAACGTCGCCTGGTTCACGTCGGTCGTGATCTCATAGTTGACGCCGAGAATGTGCTCGTATTGCTCGAGCGCCTGCATCACCTGCTCTTGTTCGTAGGCGTTCCAGCCCCAGGTGCGCATCGGTCCGCCCTGGTCGTTGGTCTCGCCGAAATTCTCGCCGGCCGGCGCGAAATAGACGTAAGCCGTGGGCACTCCATTGACGTTCACGAACGGCACGTTGCCGGCGCTTTCCCATCGGATGGAAGCTAGGGGGTCCTCGTTCGCCGGGTTAATCTCCTGGACGTCGAGCGTATAGCCGCCCGTCATCGAAGCCGTTGCCTGGTTTCCCTGCGCAGGAGGCGTGTAGCCGCTTACGCGAACATAATAGGTGCCGCTGTCCTCCGGGAAAAGGTCGAGGCTGCTTTCGTAATTGATGTTCGAGGCGATGACGTTGCCGTTGGAATCGAGCAACTCGAGCACGCCAATGTTCTCGCCGGGGGCGCCGTCAAAATCGGCATCGCTGTCAATGCCGCCTGCGTAGTTGAAAGTGTAGTACAGGCCCTCGGTCAGCTGAACGCTGTACACATCGACGTCGCCGGCCGCTTCCAGGTAACCGAACACTGTGCCGGGATCGATCGCGAGCGAGGTAGCGGCCGTTCCGCCAACATCCTGCGCCGGATTAGCCTGCCAGACATCGACCGTGTAATTGCCCGGATCGAGCGACGGATCGCCGACGGCAAGCCCGTACCACGAGCCGGCGCCGACGTAATAGGTGCCCGCCGTAGGCGCGGTGAACGTGATTATGGAGGAGCGGCCCAAGCCGCCGTCATCGTCCTGCGCAATGAGATTGCCGGCCGTATTGAACAACAACAGGTAGGGATCGACGATCCCGCCGACTTCCGCACCGCGTAGCGCGAACGAGTAGGTCTGTCCGGCAGCAAGCGTGATCGGAATGACGTCGAACTGCTCTTTGCCGTCCAATGCCCCTGCAAGCTGCAGGTCCGAGTTTGTCGCCGTTCCGGCCGTGTGCGTTGCGATCGTGCCCGATCCCGAACGCAGCTGGCTCGAGTTGAGCGAAGTTGAGAAATCGGTTGGCGCCTCGCCCTTCCCGATGCTCACAATGTTTCCATCCGCATCGGTGCGGACTAATGGACAATACAGCATGGACGATCCCCTGACACAGGCCTGCCTCGGGCAGGCAACAGGTCAACAGACCATAAAGATTTCAGAGTCGCAATAGACTTTCCCGAAAAAATTTGGCAGCAGTTCCAAGATGATACTGGCGCCCGTGATTCTGGGATTGGCTCTCGCGTCGAGCCCTTATCGGCCCCTGCCTGTCGATCGACAGACAGTTCGGCAGACGGCGGTTTGCACCAAGGAGAAAGCCGTGGCGGCCAAGGGATCCCCGAACTCGGACACGACGAGCATCGCGAACCTGCCCTTTGCCATGGGGCGCCGATTCAGCACCCTCGACGAGTATCTCACGCATTTGAAGTGCCGCGCCGCGCCCATCGATCTGCCTTGGTGGAGTGAGGTCCGTCCCGGTGTCTACCAACAGGTCAAGCATCTTCCCGGCGCAAAACCGGAGGTCGCCACACGCGCCGAGCTTTTGCGGAGATTCGGTTTTTCGAAATAGCGGCTCGTGAGCACGCCAACAGTTCGAGGAATGCTCACCTGGTGTCCGCTTTCCACCCAAAGCGCACACCCTAATCCAGCTTTACCTGCTCGATCTTCGGCACCCCGACCGCCCACCAGAGGGCGCCGAACACAGCCACGGCAGCCGCGAGATAGAAGGCGGCCTCGTAGCTCTTCTGGTCAATCAACATGCCTTGAATGACCGGCCCGACGATCCCTGAAATGTTGCCAATCCCGTTCTGCACGCCGACCCAGGTTCCGGAAGCGCGCGGCCCGGCGAACATTTGCGCTACAGCGTAGAGATTGGTCGGCAGGAAAGCCGTGGCGACGCCGGCGACGCAAAGCAGTGTGCCGATCATCAGAACATCGTGAGTCATGGTGATCGCGACCAGCGCCGCCCCGGTCAGCAGCTGCCCGCTGATCAGAAAGACACGGCGAATGCGCGCCTCCGACCGGCCCGATCGAGTCCAATGATCCGACCACATGCCGATTGCGAAGGCCGTCGCCCCCTGCGTCGCGTAGCCGAGCGTCGTCAGCAGCGTCATCAGCTGAATCGACATGCCCTCGTGCTGCACGAGGTAGAGCGGCGTGAACGCGAGCAGGAAGTAGAAAGCGAAATTGCTCGACGCGTGACCGATGGACATTGCCCACAAGGACCATTGGCCGAGTAACCGTGCGACAGGGACGCCGGCCGCGCCAGTTTCGGGCGTTTGCGGCAGCGATTTCACCTCGCGATGCCAGGGGAGCAGCCAGGCAAGCGTCACCAGTCCGAATATGACGAAAATCGCTCGCCAGCCGAAATTCGCGAGAATGAGCCCGCCGGCGAGGGTGCCCGCGGCCGGTCCGATCGACAGACCTGCGGCGCACCAGGCGTTCGCCATTCCGCGCTCTTCCGCCGGGACGTGGCGCGCGATGATCTTGCTGCTCCCGGGGAAGATGATGCTCTCGCCGACGCCGAGCATGATTCGAAGCACCGTCAGTGACAGGAAGCCTCCGACGAATCCCATCAAGAGCGTGCTCGCGGCCCAGATGACGATCCCGAGAGCCACTAACCGGTAGACGGAGAAGCGGTCGCACAACCAGCCGACGACGAGCTGGACCGGCGCGTAAACCCAGAAGAACGCTGAAAACGCCGTTCCATACGCCGCCGCGCTAAGGCCCAGCTCCGACTTCATCAGCGGTGCAGCGATGCTGATGGCGCCACGATCGACATAGTTGAGGAACATCGCCGCCCCCAAGAGCAGGATCAGCGCGCTGCTCGCGCCCCTCGTGACTGCCGTCGTCGCCATGCCGCCCCCTTCGCTGGTCGCTAATAGCCGCCCTTCATCGCGTCGATCAGGCGTCCGACCATCCCCTTCTTTCCGGGGCGAATGATCGGCCCGGCGATGTCGCGGATGTCGCCGCGGCCGCTCGCCGCCAGCAGCGCGAGACCGACCAGGGTCGAGAACGCCGGGCCGCTGTGCGCGTCGGGCAGGCCGGTGATCTGCTTGGGCCGGCCGACCCGCACGGCGCGCCCGAGCACGCCCTGCATGTAATCGGCGATGTTCTTGAGCTCGGCGCCGCCGCCGGTCAGCACCACCTGCCGTCCGACCGGCCCGGTGAAACCGAGCCCCTTCAGCGCCGCCTCGACCTCATTGGTCAGCTCCTCGACGCGCTGGCGGATGACCATCATCAACTGTGCGCGCGTCAGCTTCATCGGCTCGGCGCCGGGCTCGGCACCGATCTGCGTCGCCTCGATCATCTCATGATTGTCGCGCGGCGACGTCATCGCCGAGCCGTAGAAGCATTTCAGCCGCTCGGCGTCGCGGCGCTGCACCGCGAAGGCGGCGGCAATGTCGTTGGTGATGTCCCTGGCGCCGAGCGGGATCGAGCGCAGGCCGACCAGCATCCCGCCGTAGTGCAGCGAGACGTTGGTCACTTCCGCACCCATCTCGACCAGGGCGACGCCGAGCTCGCGCTCCTCTTCGCTGAGGCACGCCAGCGCGGCGGCGATCGGCGAGGCAACAATCGCCCGCACGCCGAGGTGGGCCTGGCGGATGACCGTGTCGATGTTCCGCAGCGGCGACGGCTCGGCGGCAATAACGTGGATGTCGACGCCGAGCCGGCTGGCGTGGAGCCCGATCGGCTGCTGCACGCCTTGAGCGCGGTCGATGGTGTAAAGCGCGGGATGGGCGTGAAGCACAACCTGCCCGTTCTTGTCGATCGCGTCCTTGCCCGCCTGCAACAGCTGGTTGATGTCCGCCTGCTCGACCGGATGCCCGCCAAGCTCGACCTCGACATTGGCGACGTCGCTGACGAGGCCGCCGGCGCCGTAGCTCGCCCACACGTCATCGACGGTGTGGCCCGACATCCGTTCCGCGAGCTCGACCGCCTCGCGGACCGCGAACTCGCTCGCCGCCATGTCGGTGATGAAGCCGCGCTTGACGCCGCGGCTCTCGCGCTGGCCGGTGCCGAGCACGGTCAGCCGGCCCTCGTCGTCCTGGCGCGCGATCATCGCGCTGACCTTGGAGGAGCCGATGTCGAGGGCGGCGATGAGGGGCTGGTCGGCAACCTGCGCCACTAGCCCTCCTGTGGCGGCGGGGCCGGCGGCGCAATCGGTTCGCCCGGCGCCCGCGGCAGCCGGACGATCATCTTGCCGGGCACGCGCAAGTCGAACCGGACGATGCCACGGCCGAGCAGCCCGGTCTGCTTGTCGAGGCGAACGAACTTGGTCAGCGCCGCCTTGGCCGCCTCTTCGCCCTCGGGAAGCGCGGCCATCTCACCCGACTGGAAATTGAGGTCCCAGCGGCGGCCGCCGACCCAGGTCGCCGAGGCGAGCTGGGGTTTCAGGGTCGGGACCGCGGCCATCAGCCGGGCGAGCTGCTCTTCCTGGCGGTTGGCGCCGGGGCCGATCAGCAGCGGCAGGTCGGGCATCTTGTCGATCGGCACTCGGTCGAGGACCACGCCCTCGCTGTCGATCAGCGCGAGCCTGCCCTGGCTCTGCCACAGCGCGGCGGGGGTGCGCTCGACGATGTCGATCACCAACGTGTCGGGCAGGCGGCGCGACACGCGGGCGTCCTTGACCCAGCCATAGCCGAGCAGGCGGCGGCGGATCTCGGACACGTCGACCAGCGCCTGCGGCGCCTTGGCGGCCCCGCCCTCGTCGGCGGCGCGCTTCAGCTCCTCATTGACCACGGCGTCGACCAGCTTGCGGTCCATTCGGTCGATGCCGACGATCTGGTAGCCGCTGACGGTGAAGCCGGCCTTGCCGACCGCCGTGCCGGCCGCACGCTCGGCCTTGGCCGGGATGTCGAGCGCGACCAGCACGACGACGAGGATAGCGACGACGAACGCGCCGAACACCAGCCCGGCGACCTTGTTGGCGCGCGCCTGGTCGACCGGCAGCCGCTTGACGATCTTTTTCGGCACCGCGACCTTCGACGGCTTCCGCGCCTTGGCTCGGCCGGCGCTGCCGCGGCGGACGTGCGCGGCGCTCATTGAAGGGCCTCGGCGATCAGGCGCTCGACCAGCTCGCCATACCTGATGCCCTTGAGCTTGGCCTGCTCGGGCACGAGGCTGAGCGGCGTCATTCCCGGCTGGGTGTTGACCTCGAGCAGGTAGATACCCGCCTCGCCCTGCTCGTCGTCCCAGCGAAAGTCCGAGCGCGACGCGCCCTTGCAGCCAAGCAGTCGGTGGGCCTTCAGCGCCATGTCCAGCATCGCGGCGGCGATGTCGTCGGGCACATCGGCCGGACAGACGTGGACGGTCCGGCCGTCCGTATACTTGTGTTCGTAGTCGTAAAAACCGCTGTCGATCTTGAGCTCCGTCACCGCCAGCGCCTGGTCGCCCAGCACCGCAACGGTCAGTTCGCGGCCCTTGATGAACGGCTCGGCGAGCAATTCATCGAAGTCTGTCCACGGCCCCGGCACGTCGCGGCCGATCGGGTTTCCGTAATTGCCGTCGGCGGTGACGATCGCGACTCCGACCGACGAGCCCTCATTGACCGGCTTGAGCACGTAGGGGCGCGCCATAGGGTCTTCGCGATGAAGGCTGGCGCTTTCCACCATCCGGCCCTTGGGCATGCGGACGCCGCCCGGCACGAGCACCATCTTGGTGAGCTCCTTGTCGATCGCGATGACCGACGTTTCGAGCCCGCTGTGGGTGTATTTGAGGCCCATCAGGTCCATCAAACCCTGCACGGTGCCGTCCTCGCCGGGCGTGCCGTGGAGCGCATTGAACACAACGTCGGGCTTGAGCTCGGCAAGGCGCGAGCCGACGTTGCGGTCCATGTCGAGCTCGCTGACGTTGGACCAGCCGCGCTCGCGCAGAGCCGCGGCAACGCCGCGGCCGCTGGTCAGCGAGACTTCGCGCTCGCTCGACCAGCCCCCCATCAGGACGACAACATGCAAATCCCGGTTCATTCCTTGCCGACCCGCTGGATTTCCCATTCGAGGGTGATGTGGGTTTTGGCCTCGACGCGGCGCCGCACTTCCTCGCCCAGCGCTTCGATCTCAGCGCTCGTTGCGCTACCGAGGTTAAGCAGGAAATTGCAATGCTTTTCCGAGACTTGGGCATCGCCTATACGGAAGCCGCGGCAGCCGGCCGCGTCGATCAGCGCCCACGCCTTGTGGCCTGGCGGGTTCTTGAAGGTCGAGCCGCCGGTGCGGCTGCGGAGCGGCTGCGCTTCCTCGCGTGCGCGGGCGATCGCGTCCATCTCGGCGCCGATCGCTTCCGGGTCGCCGGGCGTGCCGCGGAACACGGCCTCGATCACCACCGCGCCCGCCGGCACCTCGCTGTGACGGTAGGTGTAGCCAAGCCTCTCCAGCGGCCATTCGACCGCCTCGCCCGACCTCAGCACCAGCCGCGCGGAAACAAGGATGTCGCTGACTTCGCGGCCATAGGCGCCGCCGTTCATCCGGACGAAGCCGCCGACCGTGCCGGGAATGCCGCGCAGGAACTCGAGCCCGGCGATGCCCTTGTCGCGGGCGGTCGAGGACAC
>Ga0307416_100001438_pt1 | contig 12937 bp, 7 predicted proteins | sample DK1Cmetagenome_2_FD_203821 | JGI IMG/M metagenome (GOLD analysis project Ga0307416, IMG submission 203821) | Maize rhizosphere microbial communities from greenhouse at UC Davis, California, United States - DK15-C-3 | ecosystem: Host-associated > Plants > Roots > Rhizosphere > Soil | place: USA...
CGCACAGCGCGCCGCGGGCCAACGCCGCGGCAGCAGGTGTGCACGACGTCTTCGTTCGCCTCATTCGCCTGCGTAATAGATGCGGTAGATGGCGCCCGCGTAGTCGTCCGAGACGAGCAGGGATCCGTCCGGCCAGACCGCCACGTCGACCGGACGGCCGCGATAGCGCTTGGTCTCGCTGTCGAGCCAGCCTTCGGCGAACACCTCGGTCTTGTCCGCCGTGCCGTCGGGCTTGAGCGACGTGAACATGATCCGCGCGCCGATCGGCTCGGTGCGATTCCACGAGCCGTGCTGCGCCGAGAACAGGCCGCCGCGATACTTCGCCGGGAACCGGTTGCCGGTGTAGAACGCGAGCCCGAGGTCCGCCGCGTGCGCATCCATCAGCACCTGCGCGTTGGTGATGTTCGGCGGCAGCGGGTCCTTGTCGTAGCCGTTCTCGGTGATGCGCGTCTTGCCCTGGATCCACGGGTAGCCGAAGAACTGGTTGGCCGCAGTGGCGCGATTGATCTCGCCCGCCGGGATGTCGTCGCCCATGCCGTCGGTCTGGTTGTCGGTGAACCAGAGCGTGTTGTCCTTCGGATTGAACTCGATGCCGACCGAGTTGCGGATGCCGCGCGCGTACACCTCGCGCTTGGTCCCGTCGAAGGCGTTCATGCGGACGATGCCGCCGATGCCGAGCTGGTCGTACAGCTTGAGCTTGTCGCGCGGCTGCACGTTGAACGGCTGGCCGAGCGCGACGTACAGCATGCCGTCCTTGCCGATGCGGCAGACGCGCGCGCCGTGATTGAACGACTCCTCCTCGGCCGGGATCAGCTTGCCCTGCGGCACGACCTCGATGACGGCGACGTCCGGGCCTTCGTAGAAGAACTCGGCGGCGGGGAAGTTCAGCACGCGGTTGTGCTCGACGACGATCAGGAAGCCGTCGCGCGTCCAGCAGACGCCGTTCGGCACCTTGAAGTTGAGCGACGGCGCGAACGCCTTCACCTCGTCGGCGACGCCGTCGCCGTTGCGGTCGGTGACCGCCCAGACGCTGGTCTTGCGCGTGCCGACGAACAGCATGTTCGTCGACGGCGCCACCGCCATGTGGCGTGCGTCGGGCGCGATCGCGAACAGGTCGATGCGAAAGCCGGGGGGCAGCTTGATGCGCTTCAGGTTCTCGCGGATCGCGTTGGCGTTGGCGCCGGATTGCGGGACCGGCGGGATGTTGAGGTCCGTCGTCGCGACCTTGAATTGCTTCAGCGTGGCCAGGTTGTCCGGCCGCTGCTGGGCGATCGCCGGCGTGCTCGCGAGGGCCGCACCGACGACCAACAACGATATCGCTCTTGCTATGCGCATGACGCCTCCTTGGTGAAGCCGCCGGCGAACCCCTTTGACGCGGCATGGATCGGCGGCTCGGACGTCAGTTTCATCCGCGGAGTTGTAGTGGTCAAGTGAACGGCGGGGACCCCGTCGAGCAGGCGTCGGAGCGCGATGTTCGCTCGGCTGGGGGCACTTGCCGGTGAGCGCGTATCGCGCGCCTCGGCGTGGCGACGGGCACGGCACCGTCGAACGTCCATCGAAAGGAAACGGGCCGGCGGTCGCCCGCCGGCCCGTTGCCGTTTCCACGCATCGCCGGCACCACGCCGGCCCCACGCGGCGCTACATCACGCCGCGTCCGCCGCCGACTCCGGTGAAGCAGCCATCGCCGGCGCCGCTTCGCCTTCGCCCACCGTTTCCGTTCCGCCGATCGTGAGTGCAGCCTCCGGTCCGAGCAGCTTCGCCTTCTTGCGCGCGTTGTGATGCGCAAGGCCGGTGCCCGCCGGGATCAGGCGGCCGACGATCACGTTCTCCTTGAGTCCGCGGAGATCGTCCTTCTTGCCCATGATCGCCGCTTCGGTCAGCACACGCGTCGTCTCCTGGAACGAGGCCGCCGAGATGAACGAGTCGGTCGACAGGCTCGCCTTGGTGATGCCGAGCAGCATGTGCTGGTACACCGCGGGCTGCTTGCCCTCCGCCATCACCTTGTCGTTCTCGTCCAGGATGTCGCTGCGCTCGGCCTGCTCGCCGACGATGAAGCGCGTGTCCCCGGCCTCGGTGACCTGCACGCGGCGCAGCATCTGCCGCACGATCACCTCGATGTGCTTGTCGTTGATCTTCACGCCCTGCAGACGGTAGACGTCCTGCACCTCGTCGGTGACGTAGCGCGCCAGCGCCTCGACGCCGAGAAGACGCAGGATGTCGTGCGGATCGGCCGGGCCGTCGACGATCATCTCGCCCTTGTTCACCACCTGGCCATCGTGCACGGTCACGTGCTTGTCCTTCGGGATGAGGAACTCGTGCGCGACAGCATCCATGTCGGTGATGACCAGGCGCTGCTTGCCCTTCGTGTCCTTGCCGAAGCTCACCGTGCCCGTCACCTCCGCCAGCATGCCCGCGTCCTTCGGCGAGCGCGCCTCGAACAGCTCCGCCACCCGCGGCAGGCCGCCGGTGATGTCGCGCGTCTTGGACGTCTCCTGGGGGATCCGCGCCAGCACTTCGCCGACACCGACCTGCTGCGCATCCTTGACGGTGATGATCGAGCCCAGCTGGAACGTGATGTTGACCGGCAGGTCCGAGCCGGCGATGCGGATCTCGTCGCCGTTGGCGTCGAGCAGCTTCACCTGCGGACGAACGCCCTTCGCGGCGCTTCCGGTCCGGCGCTTGGGATCGATGACGACGAGCGTGGACAGCCCCGTCACTTCGTCGACCTGCTTCGCCACCGTCACGCCTTCCTCGACGTTCTCGAACTTCACCGTCCCCGCGTACTCGGTGATGATCGGCCGCGCCGTGGCGTCCCAGGTCGCGAGGACCTTGCCCGCCTTGATCGTGTCGCCGTCCTTCACCTGCAGCGTCGCGCCGTACGGCACCTTGTGGCGCTCGCGCTCGCGGCCGTTGTCGTCGTGGATAGTGATCTCGCCCGAGCGGCCGATCGCGATCAGCTCGCCCTTCGCGTTGGTCACGTAGCGCATCAGCGCGGAGAAGCGGATCGTGCCGGCCGACTTCGACTCGACCTGCGAGGCGGCCGCCGTCCGCGATGCCGCGCCGCCGATGTGGAACGTGCGCATCGTGAGCTGCGTGCCCGGCTCGCCGATCGACTGCGCGGCGATGACGCCGACCGCTTCGCCGACGTTGACGAGGTGCCCGCGACCCAGATCGCGGCCGTAGCACTTGGCGCACAGCCCGTAGCGCGTGTCGCAGGTCAGCGGCGTGCGGACCTTCACCTCGTCGATGCCGAGGAGCTCGATCTGCTCGACCTCGTCCTCGCCGAGCAGCGTGCCCGGGTCGTACAGCGTCGCCTGCGTCTCCGGATGGACGACGTCGGCCACGACGGTGCGGCCGAGGATGCGCTCGCGCAGCGGCTCGACCACTTCGCCGCCCTCGACCAGCGCCTTCATCGCCACGCCGTTGCGCGTGTTGCAGTCGTCCTCGGTGACCACGAGATCCTGCGTCACGTCGACGAGTCGACGCGTCAGGTAACCCGAGTTCGCCGTCTTCAGCGCCGTGTCGGCGAGGCCCTTCCGCGCGCCGTGCGTGCTGATGAAGTACTGCAGCACGTTGAGGCCTTCGCGGAAGTTCGCGGTGATCGGCGTCTCGATGATCGAGCCGTCCGGCTTCGCCATCAGGCCGCGCATGCCGGCGAGCTGGCGGATCTGCGCCGCCGAGCCCCGCGCCCCCGAGTCGGCCATCATGAAGATCGAGTTGAACGAGTCCTGCTTGACCTTCTGGCCTTCGCGGTTGGTGACTTCCATCGAGCCCAGCTGCGCCATCATCGCCTTCGCGATCTCGTCACCGGCACGGCCCCAGATGTCGACGACCTTGTTGTAGCGCTCGCCCTGCGTCACGAGACCCGACGTGTACTGGGCCTCGATCTCCTTCACTTCCTTCTCGGCCTTCTCGATGATCGTGTGCTTCTCGGCCGGGACGAGCATGTCGTCGGCCGCGAACGAGATGCCGCCGCGCGTCGCGAGCGCGTAGCCGGCCTGCATCAGCCGGTCGGCGAAGATCACCGTCTCACGCAGCGAGCAGCGGCGGAAGCTCGCGTTGATGATGCGCGAGATCTCCTTCTTCTTCAGCGGCTTGTTGATGAACGAGAACGGCAGCCCGACGGGCAGGATCTCGGACAGCAGCGCCCGCCCGACCGTCGTCTCGTAGCGCGTCAGCTTCTCGACGCGCTCGCCGTTGCGCTTCTCCGCCTCGCGGATGCGCACGGTGATCTTCGCGTGCAGCTCGACCTGGCGCGTCTCGTAGGCACGCGCGACTTCCGCGACGTCGATGAAATGCATCGCCTCGCCTGCGGCGCCGATCTTCTCGCGCGTCGCGTAATAGAGGCCGAGCACGATGTCCTGCGACGGCACGATCGACGGCTCGCCGTTGCTCGGCATCAGCACGTTGTTGCTCGCCAGCATCAGCGTGCGCGCTTCCATCTGCGCCTCGAGCGACAGCGGCACGTGCACGGCCATCTGGTCGCCGTCGAAGTCGGCGTTGAACGCCGTGCAGACGAGCGGGTGCAGCTGGATCGCCTTGCCCTCGATCAGCACCGGCTCGAACGCCTGGATGCCGAGGCGGTGCAGCGTGGGCGCGCGGTTCAGCAGCACCGGGTGCTCGCGGATGACCTCTTCCAGGATGTCCCACACGACCGGCTCCTGGTTCTCGACCATCTTCTTCGCGGCCTTGATCGTGGTCGCGAGGCCCATCGTCTCGAGCTTGTTGAAGATGAACGGCTTGAAGAGCTCGAGCGCCATCAGCTTCGGCAGCCCGCACTGGTGCAGCTTCAGCTGCGGGCCGACGACGATGACCGAGCGTCCCGAGTAGTCGACGCGCTTGCCGAGCAGGTTCTGGCGGAACCGTCCGCCCTTGCCCTTGATCATGTCGGCCAGCGACTTCAGCGGGCGCTTGTTGGCGCCCGTCATCGCCTTGCCGCGGCGACCGTTGTCGAGCAGGCTGTCGACGGCCTCCTGCAGCATCCGCTTCTCGTTGCGCACGATGATGTCGGGCGCCTTGAGCTCGAGCAGGCGCTTCAACCGGTTGTTGCGGTTGATCACGCGGCGGTAGAGGTCGTTCAGGTCCGACGTGGCGAAGCGCCCGCCATCGAGCGGCACCAGCGGGCGCAGCTCCGGCGGCAGCACCGGCAGCACCTCGAGGATCATCCACTCGGGCTTGATGCCCGACTTGTGGAAGGCCTCGAGCACCTTGAGGCGCTTGGCGATCTTCTTGATCTTCGTGTCCGAGCCGGTCGCCGCCAGTTCCTTCCGCAGCTTCTCGATCTCGTGGTTGACGTCGAGGCTCTTCAGGAGCTCGCGGATCCCCTCGGCGCCCATCGCCGCCTGGAAGTCGTCGCCGTGCTGCTCGAGCTTCGCGAGATAGTCGTCCTCGGTCAGGAGCTGGCCGCGGTTGAGCGGCGTCAGGCCGGGATCGGTCACGACGAACGCTTCGAAGTACAGCACGCGCTCGATGTCGCGCAGCGTCATGTCGAGCACCATCCCCATGCGGGACGGCAGGCTCTTCAGGAACCAGATGTGCGCGACCGGGCTCGCGAGCTCGATGTGGCCCATGCGCTCGCGGCGCACCTTGGCGAGCGTCACCTCGACGCCGCACTTCTCGCAGATCACGCCGCGGTGCTTCAGGCGCTTGTACTTGCCGCACAGGCACTCGTAGTCCTTGACCGGCCCGAAGATCTTCGCGCAGAACAGCCCGTCGCGCTCCGGCTTGAACGTGCGGTAGTTGATCGTCTCCGGCTTCTTCACCTCGCCGTACGACCACGAGCGGATCTTCTCCGGCGACGCGAGCCCGATGCGGATCGAGTCGAATTCCTCTTCCTGCGTTACCTGCTTGAACAGATCGAGCAGTGCTTTCATGCCTGGACACTCCCAGTTCCGCGGACGGTGACACAGCCCGTCAGCGTCGTTTCCTTGTGGTTTCCGCCGTCGATCGTCGGGCTTTGCCCGCGATCCACGGGAAGATCACTCCGCGAAAAGTAGGTTTCCACTTTTCGCGGCATCAATACCTCTCCATGTCCACGTCGATCGCCAGCGACCGGATCTCCTTCACCAGCACGTTGAAGGACTCCGGCATGCCCGCCTCGATGCGGTGCTCGCCCTTGACGATGTTCTCGTACACCTTCGTGCGTCCGTTCACGTCGTCGGACTTCACCGTCAGCATCTCCTGCAGCGTGTACGCGGCGCCGTAGGCCTCGAGCGCCCACACTTCCATCTCGCCGAAGCGCTGGCCGCCGAACTGCGCCTTGCCGCCGAGCGGCTGCTGCGTGACGAGGCTGTACGGGCCGGTCGAGCGCGCGTGCATCTTGTCGTCGACCAGGTGGTGCAGCTTCAGCATGTGCATGTAGCCGACGGTGACGGGGCGGTCGAACGGATCGCCGGTGCGGCCGTCGAGGAGCTGCACCTGTCCCGACGACGGAAGCCCCGCGAGAGCGAGCATCTGCTTGATCTCGTCCTCGGTCGCGCCGTCGAACACGGGGGTCGCGAACGGCACGCCACCGCGCAGGTTCTCGGCGAGGTCGGCGATGTCGCTGTCGTCGAGCGCCTTCAGGTTCTCCGGGCGTCCGGTCGAGTTGTAGATCTGCTCGATCAGCTTTCGCACCTCCGCCACGTTCGCCTGCGCCTTCAGCATCGCGTCGATCCTGTGGCCGAGCCCCTTCGCCGCCCAGCCGAGGTGCACTTCCAGGATCTGGCCGACATTCATCCGGCTCGGCACGCCGAGCGGGTTCAGCACGATGTCGACCGGCGTGCCGTCGGCCATGTAGGGCATGTCCTCGACCGGGACGATCTTCGACACGACGCCCTTGTTGCCGTGGCGGCCGGCCATCTTGTCGCCCGGCTGCAGGCGGCGCTTCACGGCGACGTACACCTTGACCATCTTCTGCACGCCCGGCGGCAGCTCGTCGCCCTGCGTCAACTTCTTCTTCTTCTGCTCGAACATCTGGTCGAACTGCTCGCGCAGCTTCGCGAGCGAGTCCTTCATCGCCTCGAGGTCCGCCGCGGCGTCCTCGTCGGCGAGCCGGATCTCGAACCAGTCGTGACGGTCGAAGCTGTCGAGGTAGTCCTTCGTGACCTTCTGGCCCTTCGCGAGCTTCTTCGGGCCGCCGTTCGCCGTGCGGCCGGTGATCATCTTCTCGATCCGCGCGAACGCGTCGTTCTCGACGATGCGGAGCTGGTCGCCGAGGTCCTTGCGATAGTCCTTGAGCTGGTCCTCGATGATCTGCTGTGCGCGCTTGTCGCGCTCGATGCCTTCGCGCGTGAACACCTGCACGTCGATCACCGTGCCGCTGATGCCCGACGGAACGCGCAGCGACGTGTCCTTCACGTCGGAGGCCTTCTCGCCGAAGATCGCGCGGAGCAGCTTTTCCTCCGGCGTCAGCTGCGTCTCGCCCTTCGGCGTCACCTTGCCGACGAGCACGTCGCCCGCCTCGACCTCGGCGCCGATGTAGACGATGCCCGAGTCGTCGAGACGCGACAGCTGCGACTCGCCGAGGCTCGAGATGTCCCGCGTGATCTCCTCGGGGCCGAGCTTGGTGTCGCGCGCGACCACCGACAGCTCCTCGATGTGGATCGACGTGTAGCGGTCGTCGGCGACGACGCGCTCGCTGATGAGGATCGAGTCCTCGTAGTTGTAGCCGTTCCACGGCATGAAGGCGACGAGCATGTTCTGCCCGAGCGCCAGCTCGCCCATGTCGGTCGACGCGCCGTCGGCGATGACGTCGCCACGCGCGATCGAATCGCCGACCTCGACCAGCGGCCGCTGGTTGATGTTGGTGTTCTGGTTGCTGCGCTTGTACTTGACGAGGTTGTAGATGTCGACGCCGACCTCGCCCGCCGCGGTTTCCGCGTCGTTGACGCGCACGACGATGCGCGAGGCATCGATGTAGTCGACCTTGCCGCCGCGTCGCGCCATCACCGCGGTGCCCGAGTCGACGGCGGCGGTGCGCTCCACGCCCGTGCCCACCAGCGGCTTCTCCGGGCGCAGGCACGGCACGGCCTGGCGCTGCATGTTGCTGCCCATCAGCGCGCGGTTCGCGTCGTCGTGCTCGAGGAACGGGATCAGCGAGGCCGCCACCGACACGATCTGCGACGGCGCCACGTCCATGTACTGGACCTTCTCCGGCGTCGACAGCATGAACTCGTTGTGGCTGCGGCACGAGACGAGCTCGTCGGCGAGCTTGCCCTTGTCGTCGATCGCCGCGTTCGCCTGCGCGATCACGTACTGGCCTTCCTCGATCGCCGACAGGAAATGGATCTCGTCGGTGACCTTGCTGTCGATCACCTTGCGGTACGGCGTCTCGAGGAAGCCGTACTCGTTGGTGCGCGCGTACAAGGCGAGCGAGTTGATGAGGCCGATGTTCGGGCCTTCCGGCGTCTCGATCGGGCACACGCGGCCGTAGTGCGTCGGGTGCACGTCGCGCACCTCGAAACCGGCGCGCTCGCGCGTGAGGCCGCCCGGGCCCAGCGCCGACACGCGCCGCTTGTGCGTGATCTCCGACAGCGGGTTCGTCTGGTCCATGAACTGCGACAGCTGCGAGCTGCCGAAGAACTCCTTGATCGCCGCGCTGATCGGCTTCGCGTTGATGAGGTCGTGCGGCAGCAGGTTCTCGCTCTCGGCCTGGCCGAGGCGCTCCTTGACGGCGCGCTCGACGCGCACGAGGCCCGAGCGGAACTGGTTCTCGGCGAGCTCGCCCACCGAGCGCACGCGGCGATTGCCGAGGTGGTCGATGTCGTCGATCTCGCCGCGGCCGTTGCGGAGCTCCACGAGGATGCGGATGACCGCGATGATGTCCTCGTTGGTGAGCGTGCCCGGGCCGGTCAGCTCGGTACGGCCGACGCGGCGGTTGAACTTCATGCGGCCGACGGCCGACAGGTCGTAGCGCTCCTCGGCGAAGAACAGGCCGTGGAACAGCGCCTCGACCGCTTCCTCGGTCGGCGGCTCGCCCGGACGCATCATCCGGTAGATCGCGACCTTCGCCGCGTACTGGTCCGGCGTGTCGTCGCTCTTCAGCGTCTGCGCGATGAACGGGCCCTGGTCGAGGTCGTTGGTGTAGATCGTCCTGAACTCCGGCACGCCGGCGGCGACCACCTTCTTGACCACGTCCTCGGTCAGCTCGTCGTTCGCCTTGGCGATCAGCTCGCCGGTCGACGTGTCGACGAGGTTGGTGGCGAGCGTGCGGCCGAGCACGAATTCCGCCGGCACGCCGATCTCCTTGACGCCGGCTTCCGCGAGCTCGCGCACGTGGCGTGCCGTGATGCGCTTGTCCTTGGCGACGACGACCTTGCCGTTGGGGGCGACGATGTCGAACTTCGCGAGCTCGCCGCGCAGGCGCTCGGGAACGAGCTCGAGCGTGACCTCGCCCTTCTTCACGTGGAACGTGTCGAAGACGAAGAACTCGCGCAGGATGTCCTCGTTGGTGAGGCCGATCGCCTTCAGCAGCGTGGTCACCGGCATCTTGCGACGGCGGTCGACGCGGAAGAACAGGAAGTCCTTCGGGTCGAACTCGAAGTCCAGCCAGCTGCCGCGGTAGGGGATCACGCGCGCGGAGAACAGGAGCTTGCCCGAGCTGTGCGTCTTGCCGCGGTCGTGCTCGAAGAACACGCCCGGCGAGCGATGCAGCTGCGAGACGATGACGCGCTCGGTGCCGTTGATGATGAACGAGCCGTTCTCGGTCATGAGCGGGATCTCGCCCATGTAGACCTCCTGCTCCTTCACCTCCTTGACCGTCTCCTTCGGCGCCTCCTTGTCCATGATGACGAGGCGCACGCGCGCGCGAAGCGCCGAGCAGTAGGTGAGGCCGCGCTGCTGGCATTCGACGACGTCGAACGCAGGGGCGAGCAGCGAATAGCCGACGAACTCGAGGCGGGCGTTGCCCGAGTGCGAGCTGATCGGGAAGATCGACGTGAACGCGGCCTGGAGGCCTTCGTTCTTGCGCTTCTCGGGCGCCGAGAACTCCTGCAGGAACGCGCGATAGCTCGCGAGCTGCGTCTCGAGCAGGAACGGAACGGGCAGGACGCTCGCGCGCTTCGCGAAGCTCTTGCGGATGCGCTTCTTCTCGGTGAACGTGTAGGGCGTGGCTTGGGTGGTCGCCATGAGGTGTCGCTTCTCCGGTTCGACGCGGTACGTAGTCGAGCGCTTGCCGTCCCGCGTCAAGGTCGCCGCCGCACCCGGCCGGATGCGGCTTCTTGCTGTTCGACTGTCCCGCGGCATTGCACCGCTGGCCTGGTGGCTGGCCCCTACCAGCCGCTGGCGGACGACACTCCATTGCGGGAGCGCCCGACCAAACCTGCCCTCTGCAGTCGCGTCAGAGAGCGAAGCGAAGCATTCCTATCTGGGGACGGAACGCTTCGCTTCAATCTCTGTGATCGAAGCGGCCGGCCCGAGTTCCGGGCCCGCCTGGTGCTGCCGTGGTGCTGCCTTGCCACGGGGCGCTGCGGCGACGCCGGGCGAAGCCCGCGGTGCCGCCCTCCCCCTGCCAAGACTTCCTGCGCCGCGAATCGACTGGCTTCGCCAGCGATTCGCGGGTCATTCGCCCGGGCCGAAAGTCGGGACGTACGTTCGGCCGTTCCGTTACTTGATCTCGACCTTCGCGCCAGCGTCCTCGAGCTTCTTCTTCGCGGCTTCGGCGTCGGCCTTGGGAATCGCTTCCTTGACCGGCTTGGGGGCGCCGTCGACCAGGTCCTTCGCTTCCTTGAGGCCGAGGCCCGTCAGCTCGCGAACGGCCTTGATGACGTTCACCTTGTTGTCGCCGATCGCGGCGAGGACGACCGTGAACTCGGTCTTCTCTTCGACCGGCGCGGCGGCGGCCGCGGCGGCGGCCGGCGCGGCGGCGACGGCGGCAGCGGCGGACACGCCGAACTTGTCTTCCATCGCCTTGATGAGCTCGGACAGCTCGAGCACGGTCATCGACGAGATCTTGTCGAGGATTTCGGTTTGCACTGCGGACATGTCAATGGCTCCTGGTGTGTGACCAATCAAGCGGACGCGGCGGCCGCGTCCTGTTTCTCTTTGAGAGCGGCGAGCGTGCGGACGAACTTCGAGGGAACCTCGTTCATCGTCCGGACGAACTTGGCGATCGGCGCCTGCATCGTGCCCATCAGCCTCGCGAGCAGCTCCTCGCGCGACGGGAGCGAGGCGAGCGCGACGACGTCCTTGGCGGACATCACGTGCCCGGGCATCGCGCCCGCACGGATCACGAACTTCTCGTTGCCCTTGGCGAAGTCGGAGAGGACCTTCGCCACGAGCACCGGGTCGGTGCCGATGCCGTAGGCGAGCGGGCCGGTCATCTGGTCGGCCAGCTTCGCGTACGGCGTGTCGACCACGGCGCGGCGCACCAGGGTGTTCTTGACCACCCTGAAGTAGACGCCGGAAGCGCGTGCCTTCGCGCGGAGCTGCGTCATGTCGGCGACGGCCATCCCGCGGTTCTCGGCGAGCACGACCGCCTGAGCGCCGACGAGGACTTTCGCCACCTCCGCAACCACCGCTTCCTTCTGTTGTAGATTGAGACTCAAGCTCACCTCCGGTTCAGTCATCAGAGGTCACGGAAACGGGGTCACGACCCCCGCCCGATCATTGCGGCCGAGCGAGCCCGGCCAGCGCTCCGATACCTGTTTCCTGTTGCGTCGCTACCTCGAAATGCGGTGACCTTGCGTCCAGGAGAACCTGTCCGAGGGCACCATCTGCGGTGGGTGTCGGGCATCGGGTCCGGGTCGCGCGCTGGCGCGTGCTGCCCGATCCTTGATCCGTGGTTTTGAGCGTCGCCGCCCCACCGGTCTTTGACGGCGCGCGGGCGATGCTGCCGCCCGCACTCCCCCAATCCTTCGCTACTGATTCGTCTGCGCCTGGCTTCCGAAGGCCGTCGTGTCGATGCGAAGCCCCGGTCCCATCGTGCTCGAGACGCTCACCTTCTTGAGATAGATCCCTTTCGCGCCGGCCGGCTTCGCCTTGTTCAGCGCCTCGATCAGCGCCGTGAGGTTGGTCCGCAGCTGATCCGGCGTGAACGATGCGCGTCCGATCGTCGCGTGCACGATGCCGGCCTTGTCGGTGCGGTACTGGACCTGACCGGCCTTGGCGTTGCGGACCGCACCGGCGACGTCGGGGGACACGGTGCCGACCTTCGGGTTCGGCATCAGGCCCCGCGGGCCGAGGATCTGGCCGAGCTGGCCGACGACCTTCATCGCGTCCGGCGACGCGATGACGACGTCGAATTCCATGAAGCCTTCCTTGATCCGCGCGGCGAGGTCCTCGAACCCGACGATGTCGGCGCCCGCCTCGCTCGCCGCCTTCGCCCGGTCGCCCTGGGCGAACACGGCGATGCGGACCTTCTTGCCGGTGCCGGCGGGCAGCACGACCGAGCCGCGAACCGTCTGGTCGGACTTCTTCGCGTCGACGCCGAGATTCACGGCGACGTCGACCGACTCGTCGAACTTGGCGACGGCGGCCTGCTTGACGATCGCGAGCGCCTCGTCGACCGGATAGGTCTTCGTGCGGTCGACCTTCGCGCGCACCGTCTGCATGCGCTTGCTGAGCTTCGGGGTCTTCTGGGCGGTGGCCATGATCACTTCACCCCTTCGACGGTGATGCCCATGCTGCGGGCGCTGCCGGCGATCGTGCGCACGGCGGCGTCGAGATCGGCGGCCGTCAGATCCGGCTGCTTCATCTTCGCGATCTCCTCGGCCTGCGCGCGCGTCAGCTTGCCGACCTTGTCGGTATGCGGCTTCTGGCTGCCCTTGTCGACTTTCGCGGCCTTCTTGATGAGCACCGTCGCGGGCGGCGTCTTCATGATGAACGTGAAGCTCTTGTCCGCGTACGCCGTGATCACGACCGGGATCGGCAACCCCGCTTCCATCTTCTGCGTCTGGGCGTTGAACGCCTTGCAGAACTCCATGATGTTGAGGCCGCGCTGGCCGAGCGCGGGACCGAT
>Ga0307416_100001439_pt1 | contig 12935 bp, 7 predicted proteins | sample DK1Cmetagenome_2_FD_203821 | JGI IMG/M metagenome (GOLD analysis project Ga0307416, IMG submission 203821) | Maize rhizosphere microbial communities from greenhouse at UC Davis, California, United States - DK15-C-3 | ecosystem: Host-associated > Plants > Roots > Rhizosphere > Soil | place: USA...
AAACAATATAAGCAATCAGAATACGGCTATCGGCTTGAATACTTAGCTAAGTCAGAGACGAGTATGGAGTTTGCCTTGCATGACTAAGCTTCACATCCAACCAATTATGGAGTTTGGATTCTACGTGTTTCGAGTTTTCTTGCCTGTGCTTTTAGTCGGGGATCGAGTTCGATTGCCTCCCGTATGTGTAAATCAGCGCCATACCACAGACCGACGGAAATGGACTTAATCTCAATGTCACTCTCCTCACCTCGCGCAGCAGTTAGTTTAACTGGATAGGTTCCACTTTTGCTATACGTGTAAGTAGGAGAAACGCCGGTAAAGAGCACGGATCCATCCCCAAAATCCCATGTATAGTCATTCGCGTTTTTCGAAGAATTGATAAACTCCACGGTTAGTGATCTAATTCCGAACCTGCCTTCCCTTTTTGTGCTAAAGTCTGCAAACGGCCTGTCATCTTGTCGAATCGTTATTTTTTTCACAGTGTCCGACCTTACATTATCCTCATTAACAACGGATAAGGCTACATTAAACTCACCGTGATTCGGGTACTCTTTCCTAGGATTCGCTTCTGTTGAAGAGTCATTAATACCGTCAAACCTCCAGGTCAGGCGCCCGGGACCTGACTTATTAATAAAGCGAATTTGACAAGGAGCGATGCAACCGTCGTTTTCAGCATCAAAATCCGCAACTAAAGGCGCCTTTACCAACAGCTTGCGGGTGGCCGTTTGCTTTTTGCTTCCATTCACTTTCGTCAGTTGTATTGTATGCTCTCCTGGTATCCCAAAAAGATAATTGTACTTTTTTACCATTCGGATGGTCGTATCGGTATCAGTTATGTTCCAGATCAAAGAATCAAAGTCATCGGAATCGCTAGTCAATAGAGCCACGCAGGGCAAGTAGCAGGCACTCGTGTCTTTATAATTTTTTTTCGAATCCATTATCTCGAGAGTGAAAGCGGGCTCCCGATCCTTGCCAAAAAGTTTAAACAAAAGCCAGATAACCAAAGCCCCGACGACTACCGCCGCGACCGGTTTAATGTATTTTCTCCACGGAACTGCCTGCCGGCGAGGTATAATTTCGTTCAAATTAGATTCGATCGCTGACCACGCACTGTCCATGTCGTCGCGGCTGCGAATCGGGGCCAGGTCACTCGGCCAGCTTATGTAATCCTTGTCGTACTGAAGGTTGTCGATAATGACTTCGGCGATGATCAGATTGGAATGCTTTTGCTGCATGCTAACAAGCAGATCTTTGATCTCAGCACGCCTTAAGGTGAACCGATCTGTAAGCAAAAGTATAATGAGATCCTTCGGTTTTAGATCCGCTGGCAACGACGTTATGGCCTCGTCCGGTGTTAGGGGAACAAACTTACCAACCCTGCGCTCGTCGATAAACTTTTGAGAAATTTGTTGAAGGTGGCCGAGATGCAGATCGGCATCCGATTCGTGAATGCAAAAGATATCCGGAAGATTCCCCATATTATTTTAATTAAAAATCAATCATGCGTATCAATGTGCCAATCCATTACTCGCTTCTACGCGTGCAGAAAAAACACCAATATCAAACTGTCGACATCCTCCTGGCTATTTTACCTACGATCGCCAGACCTTGTCATCATCACCGAGGCTGTTCGCGCTTTATAAAACAAAAACAACAGGATTGTAACCATGCCCAGCCAGAAGGGAAGAAGGCGTGGTTCATATCCCATGATGAGAAGGACAATCGCATAACCAAAGAAGGCTACAAAGAAGAAGACAAGTGCAACGCAGGTCTTCATTAACAGTCGTTTCCAGTTTATCGCGCCAGGAACCGCTTCAATATTTTTCTTTTCGATAAGAAAAATCAGGATCGGCAAAAGAAATGCAAACGCCATGCAAAGAAAAACGGTATTATCAGGTAACTCCGGTGCGACCACATAAATTATAAACGTACCTAGAACTGCAGTCAACACAGCCAGTCCAATCAGTTTAAGGTACCTCGCACGTTGAACAGGCCGGGGTGGTTCGACTTGCGGAATAGTGGCTACTGGAAAAATCACCTGAAGATCCTGCTCGATTCCTTGCCATACGAGGTTCATATCGTCACGGCTGCGGATCGGCTTCAGATCCTGAGGAAAAGAAATAAAATGATTGTTATATGGAACATTATCAACGATGATTTCAATGAGCTTGAGCTTCTGCATATCAAGCCGCAAATTCATAAACGATCCTTCAATTTCTTCCCTCGCCGATTCGACCCGGTGTGTGAGTAAAATAATGATACCTCCGGTATTTTCGTTTGGCGATGGACTGGTGAATGATTGCAGTGTGATATCCTGGACGATGAGATCAGAAATTCTATTCTCTGACTTCATTCGCATTAAAATGGCTTTAAGCTCAGCAACATGCTGAGGCGCATCGGAAGCATGTATAACTTGAACACGTGGAGGTAAGGTCATAGCAAATACTTTTGCGCAAAATCACCGGTGTCATGATCGATGGAACGTTTCAGGTATAGCTATGTAGCAGAGATGTCAGATTGAATTTAGCGTAATTAATTTGATTCGGATACTTATTTACTGGAAACTTCATTATCATTGATATATTTCACAACGGATGCCTTCGACAAATTCCAGGCGGCTATATGCGTTATTGGTTGCCATCAATGACTACCCGGCACCGGTCCCTCCTCTGAAAGGTTGTGTTAATGACATACAAAAAGTAGCCGCATACCTTAAGAAGGAAACACCAGAATTTGATGTAAACATCAGCCTGCTTGTTGATAGCCAGGCCACGAAGGCAAACGTGGTTCATGCCTTCACCACACACTTCGAAGCAGCGGGAGAAAACGATGTGGCTTTGTTTTACTTTTCCGGTCATGGTACACAGGAAGAGGCTAACAGGATCTTCTGGCCCGTCGAAGAAGACAGGAAGCTCGAGTCAATAGTTTGTTATGATAGTTACACCGTTTCGAATGGGCAACCGATGTTCCGCTTGCTGGCAGATAAAGAGATTCGTTACATGATCAGCACGATTGCCAGGAAAGGCGCGCACATTGTCACTATTTTCGATTGCTGCCATTCCGGAGGTAATACAAGAAATGGTTTTATAGGAAAAACAGGCGAAGACATCCGCGAACGAAGGGTGATATACCGCGAGCGACTCTCGCAGGCCTTTCCGGAACGCCCGTGGACAGATTTTATTTTCTCCGAGTCGATCTTGTTAGAGAATGTTACAGCTTCGATTGAACGATACCTCCCTGAAGGAAAGCACATCCAGATGGCAGCGTGCCAAAATGACGAATCCGCTTTCGAAGTTGGCGGCGAAGGTGTGTTTACCAAAAACCTGCTTGAAATACTTACGCGCAGCGAGGGCTCAGTAACCTATTATGACCTGCAAGCCAGGATACAGAACTATCTCCGCAATCAATTCCGGCAAACACCCAAGACGTATGTTGTCGGCGAAGATGAGTCCGCTCTCTTTCTTGGGTTCTTAAATAAGAGAAAGGAAACAAAACCGCTTTACGGTAATGTCAGTTATAATGGTTCAAGTGGCTGGATGATAGATCTTGGATCCATGCATGGCTTGAGCACTGACTCTATTGTTAAAGTGGAAGGATCCGGACACAAAACATTCCATATCGGCAAGGTCAAAGAGCTCTTTTCTAATCATGCACAGCTCCAATTTCAAGAGCATGAATCTGGATCAATTGACCGTCTGCTTTCCTACAAGGGTTATACGACCGATTATTTCGCGGCGCCACTAAACGTATTTGTCAATATACACCATCCCCATGCGCGGCAAGATTTGCTCACCAAGATATCTTCTTCCTTCGACAACCGCATTACACTCGTCAAAAGTGAGGCTGCAGCTGATTACAGCATTGAAGAAAGCAACGGCGCTCTGTTTATCTCAAAGCTCGGAAGCGCGTCAGTGCCGATTGTCGCGCCTATTGCAACAGCCACAAGTAACGCAACAACCATCATTACACATTATCTTCAACACCTCTCCCAATTTGAGTTCGTGAGAAGTCTGCAAAATGCAAATGCCTTTCTGTTTAATAGTAATCCGATTGAAGTCCTTTTCCTGCAAAAAAAAGATGGACTCAGGGAGGAATCCGTCGCGGTGACAGATGGTGACGTCCGGCCACACTTCGTAAATCGAAGTGACGGGAAACGAGGAGGGAGTATTAAAATTAAGTTAAAGAACAAAAGTGACCGGAAGCTCTATTGTGCGTTGCTTTATTTGACCTTCAACTACGGCATCATTGTAAAGATGTTGAAGGATGTCGTGGTAGGCCTTGAACCCAATGCGGAAGTGTGGGCATTAGACGGAAGTGAGATTGCGCTGACACTCGAAGATGAAGTTATCGCCTATAACCTCAAGGAAAGCATGACCACACTGAAAGTGATCGTGAGCACCTCCGATTTCAAACAACAAGTTGTTCGTTTCGAATTGCCTCCCCTGCCTTCCCCTGTAAATCCAGGATCAAAAGGTTTGGATATCTTGAGCCGTCCATATAACCCCGGTCAAATCGATGATTGGCTTACCAGAAATTATAACATCAAGATCAAGAATCCGGAGTATCAGTCCCCATCACAAGCCTCTGAGTCTGTTAATCTCTAAACGATCCTTAATTTGTTTAACCCGGAAATTGTTAGGAGCGCCGGGAAACTGTTTGAAGTAATTGATGCACTTGTCGATCTGGTCTTTGACAGCCATAGTGGAACTTTGTTCCATTATCTTTATTGCGTTGAATGCCACATTGTCAAGGTAGGCCATCTTCGACTTCCCTTCTTCTAAGTGTTCGCTGTCTGGAAAAGCTAACACAAAATCGTGGTAGGAGATGAAGGTATTCTGCCTCTTTGCTGCTTCCCATGCTTTTTCTTCGTCGGGGAGCCCTGACGTTATAGGATCATCCGGATGGAGTTTTCTCTCAGCCTGATCAACATATTTCTTTTCACCAGGGCTATCGATGTATCTCACAAATGCGTCAGGACTTCCTGCTTCCACTACCTTTTCAAAAGCCTTGTCGTCTTCGTCCTTGGGCAACCGTTTAATTTCAACGCGCGCTTGCTCGGCGTACTTCCCATTGGGGAACCGATTGATGTATTCAAAATATCCTGATAAAGTGTTTTTTGAATTAGCTCTCCGCCAGCAATCCTCATCTTCGAGAGATTCAAGCGCCTTGATCGCCGGCGCAATGTACTTTCCGGTTCCCTGATACTTCTCCAAATATTCAGCAAGCGCCTTGATCGTATTCTGCTGGGATGCAGCCAGCCACTCATGCGCCTCTTCCGCTTCCTTTTTATGAGTGCTATTGGGAAATTGTTCCGCGAATCTCTTATACACCTCCTTGCTGTGCTGTTGTACGACATTTGCCCATATCTCCGCTTCGCTGAGCCTGAGATGGAAAACAAAGTCTCCGCCTTGATCATCAGCATTGACCAGCCTCGCGTCAGTCGGCGTCTGTTGTGATTCCCGTTCGACATAGGCCCGTACTTCCGCGATCACCTGCGATGCCGAGATGAACGGGTTCGTGTTGTTCGCCAGTTCGTTCAAGATCCCGCGGGCAAACGGGCTATTACCGCCTTCAGGCCCATCTCTCACTACCTCGGCTCTTCCGGATGTCAAAACACGCCTGGATTTGTATCGCTCGGAGCGCGGACTGGATTTGATTTGGGTTATCAACGTGCCAGAAAAACATGCGTCAATGATCAGGAATGTGTGCAGCGAATTAATGGTTCTTAATTTATCTACAACGACCGCAGTATTGATGAATTCGTCTTCGCTTTCGTCGCCCATATGGGCATTCACAGGGATCCAGTAGCCGGTGTTAGTCATGAAATGGCCATGCCCGGAGTAATATATGATCAGGTTATCTTCGTTAGTAATTTTTTTTGCAAAGTGTGTGAAGCCCGAGAGGATCTTCTTTTCAGTTGCTTCGTCATCCTTCAAGAATAAGATGTCCGATTTTTCAAATTGATACCTTGAAGTTACAATCTCTGCGAAGTCCTGAACATCCTTGACAGCACACTTGAGCGGTGGCCAGTGGTGGTATTTGTCAATGCCGATGAGAAAAAGATAGTTCTTACCTTTGAATCCCCAGCTTTCCTCCTCAAGCTTTACGTCGAGGCCTCTGTTTACAATAGGTTCATCCGCAGTAATCATAAGTGGTCAAAGATTTCTAAAGCATTTTGCCCTCTTTAGCAAACTCCTTTTTTATCCCTTCTCTCAAGTCCTCCAGCCTGATAGTCGTTTTATTTCCGCCCAGCGCATGAAGGCAAACGTGCTGTACAATATTAACAATGTTTGCACCGGTAAGCTCGTACTGCTCGGCGGTTTTTTCAAGGCTAAGCGTCCTTTCAAAACTGATCTGCGGTGGAAAGGTGTTCTGCCATATTTTTAAACGTTCCTCTTTCCTGGGCTTCGGGAAGTACACTATTGATTGAAACCTTCGGACAAAGGCTTCATCCATATTGTCCCTGAAATTCGAAGCCAGAATGATCATCCCTTTATAGGTTTCAATTCGTTGCAGAAGGTAAGAAACTTCCTGATTCGCATATTTGTCATGTGCATCTCTGACATTTGTACGCTTTCCAAACAAAGCATCCGCCTCATCAAAGAATAAGATCCAGTCGCGGTTCTCAGCCCGCGCAAAAAGGTTAGATAAATTCTTTTCGGTCTCGCCAATAAACTTGGAGACGATCATCGAGAGATCAATTTTATACACATCCTTTCCGGTGTATTTTCCCAGTAGTGTTGCGGCAAGGGTCTTCCCGGTTCCAGGCGGACCGTAGAACAATACCCTGTATCCTGGCTTCACCCTGTCTTTCATATTCCACTCATATAGTAGCCTGTTGCCATGATGGATCCAGTGCTCCAGATCCTTCAACTGCCGCGAGGTACGCTCGTTGAGGATCAGGTCTTTCCATTCCAACTCCGTTTCTATTAGCTGAGCGGGGAATTGAATGCCGAACTTTGGTCTTGACAGCCGGCCGTGAATAAGATAATCCAGTGCCTCGGAAGATATCACGAGTTTCCCACTCATTTTCGGCTCGCCAGATGGCGGCTCTTCCAACCAAAGAATGTGATATCTCGAAAAAAAATGCGTCTCTTCAAATACTTCACTGACTTCGAGCCTTTTTTCAAGTTCTTCACCACCGAGTATAAAAAGAACAGTTTCGCCTGTTGGAAGAAACCCGCGAAATTGTTTCCCTCGCATCCCACCTAACTGTGGAAAGTCACCACCCTGCGGAAACTTTTGCTGAATGATCTGATCGAAAAAGCCCGGCTGGATATGCGGTAACAGAGCAATTAATAATATCAGGTATTCATCTTTCGTAAATTCGTGTGTCAAGTATCTAAGGTCGGGAACGGTAAATTCCGGCTCCTGCCACGACTCGGTTTTTTCAAGCTGATCAAGTCTGCTCTTAATAACGGTGGAAAGGTCCGTGAATGCTTGTTCCCAATCCTGCCTGAGAGTCTTATTAAACATCGGTCAGAATATTTTAAGCGATTGTGAGAGGGACTTGTCCGAACGGACAAATGTCGGCGGTTCGTCCCTCGAGGGCGTCAGCGGTATCACCGTCCACAAGATCTGATGTGGACAGATTGTTCAACGCCTGAAACATGTTCATGGCAGATTTTGTCCTGGGACCAAACATGCCATCCACTTTTGTGAAGTTGCCATGTATCGTTAACAATTGTTGCAGTCGGCTCACCCGCGGCCGCAAATGAAATGTTCCGAAAACAAGGCCATCACCTGTCTTCAATCCTTCAACCTCGCTTATCACTTTTACATCTCCTGGAAACAGCGAAGGTAATACAAGTGCCTCAGCGGTTTCCCTACTAACGACAGACGAGTGCTCAAGACCCAGCCTCGATTGGAACTGATTCAAGACGGCAAGTGTGTTGTTGCCAAACATTCCATCCTCTGCTATGGAAGCTCCATGGTGGTTTAGCCTGCGTTGCAATTTCGAAACACGCGTACGTTCACTGACTTCATTTTTATCCATGCCATCCAACACCGTTAGCCCTTCCAGAACGGCGGCCTCCTCAGTAAAAGCAGAATTTGCGAAGCCAGCTTCTTCTGTAAAAGACATGGATCGGAATAAGCTTGCACTTTGAAGTACCGGAATATTTTCCAGTGATACGCATTTCTTCCCTGGCTGCGTTTTCACTCCTTTACACGAACTTACATCCGGGGTAAGATCAAGAACCTTCTTATGAAAATTAGCGCATGATGGATGAAGCCCTGCGCCAGCTAGTGGATCATTTGGATTTTCATAAAAGACGTTGCCTCTGCTCGTGATCGTTAATGGCGACTCATTAAATGTTATACACCATAACACATCATTCTTGAATCCTTTTACACAAACACCAAAGGCTTCACTGATTACCTCAGCCAGCCCATTACTGATTCCGCCGGAGTTACACGAGAAAAGTGTAATGGCCGAGCCATCGGCGAAACGGTCTCTGACCGCATCGATGCGATCTTTATTGCTTTTCAAAGTCGCCTCTGTGATCAAACCGGTCAGCGGAACTCCCGCTGTATGAACATCGCCGCTCAGTCCGAGGGCCCTCGAATTGCTATGCCCGATGATGCCCAACTGCTTGATAGACCCTTTTGTTTGACTACCAATTATTTTCAGAAGCCCAGGAAGGTCCTTCGCACCTTCGCCTCCGCCGGAGCGACCTGCGTTTGTACTGAAGTCCGTTGTAGTAGGATTCCATTTGCCGGCTTTAGCCTTGCCAACTTCCGCCGTTACACTCGGATACCCCGCATACCCGCTACCGAAAACCAGCTGACGTTGGATGCGCTTTTTTTTTAAAGCAGAATGCTGTTGAACAACATGAGTAAGTTCATGTGCAAGGAGGTGTTTGCCCGGCGCTGAGGAAGTATCGTACTTACCCTTATTGAAGTAAATGTCCGATCCGTGAGTAAACGCTTGTGCGCCGAGTTCCTGGGCCATTTGAATTGCTCCAGTGTCAGTATGCACCTTCACGTTTGCAAAGTCCGCTCCAAAAGAATCTTCCATTTGCTTTCTCGTCGTTAGTGGCAAGGCAGTCCCGTTGCCCTTGTTATTTCCGAGTTCGGAGTCGAATGACTGCGACGGTACCTGTCCAGGCTCGACATGCGTTTGCAGCCTTTCTTCATCTTCTATATCTTCTTTTTTCTGCAGCATCTCGTCTTCTTTGTCATCCACGGCTTTCAGCTGAAGGTCCTTATCTTCTTCCTCGCGGCCTTTTTTTTGAATTACCTCCTCTTCCTTCTCATCCTCAGCTTTTAGTTGCACCTCCTTATCTTCTTCCGCAGAAGCAGTTTTCCGCTGGACAACCTCCTCCTCTTCTTGTTTGAGGTCTTTCGGTTGTACTGTCTGATCCTCTTGTATCCTCTGTCGAACGCTGTTTTCCTCCTTCTCACATTCAGCGCATTTGGCCTGCACCTGTGATGGTGGCGTTTCATGCATGTGATTGACTACACGGTCAGCCATTGCATCAGCCTCTTTCTCATATTTGTCATTTGGATGACCAAAAGCCAGATTTGGTGAAAAGAATCTCTCTTGCGGAACGCTGGGCCCTGATGTGTTTTTCTTTGAAAAGAACGAGGGGCTTTTCTTTGACCCAACCTTTGATTTTTTATCCGGTGAAAGACTCGACCTGATTGTCATGTGAAAACGTTTTAGTTCAACAACACTTCGCTCTCAATGAAAGCTTCTCCTCCTTACGCACAACAGGAGCCGGCAAATGAAATCACTCAGTTCCGTGGCATGAAAGTCTGCACACGGCGATCGTAAGACACGCGCTTGCATGCAGCAACATTGATCATGCCCAATCAACTTTCAGTATATTCTTATTCCAGGGCAATTTTATGGCGGAAAGAGTGTAGGGAACATAGTCAAGCAACATATCGTAACTCTTCTGCTCAACGGTAAGCCGCCACCCGTCATCCTCCCTGGCGAGTTTTCCATCGCGGTGGAAAAAAGATGAGCGCAATCCGTTGATGGAAGTGTTCTTTAATATCGGCCAATTCCGGATCAGACTAACCAGCATGCTGTCGGCTTCTTTCTTCTCCTTTTTTATAAGTTTAATTTTCTTCATCAAAGGCCTTTCTAACGGCCACCCCGTCAGAAATTTCGGCAGGGTCAGAGTATATTCCGGATAATTCTCACCATCAGAGGCAATATAACCCATCAGGTGAATTGCGCGCTCATGAGCCTTCTCATCCTTAAAGTCCGTCGAGGACAAATACGACAACCGCGTAAAAAGCTGGTTGAGATACGGCCAGGTGAGGATGACTCCGGCATTATCGACATAATATTCTGTAAGGGCCTGGCGCAACGCATGCGATATTCCGGAAGCAGAACTGACACCTTGAGACTCGGTGGCCTCAATACCAGCTTTCGCTCCTTCGATTTTCAAGTGCGGTTTCTCAGCAGCATTTCGCATGAATGATCGTTTGTCAGCCTGCGATGAAGTCTTCCCACCTTCCACGATTCGGGGAGTGGGTTTACCATCCTGCGGTTCGTTATGTTCATCACTGTCCGAAGCACGAGTCAGATTAACGGACAACATCTCATTGCCGGAAGCGGAAGCCTGATCCTTTTCTTTATTGCTGGATCGATAACGGTCATCTTCTTCTTCGGATATCGTCGATTTCCCAACTTCCTTTCGCGAGGTAAAATACGCACTTGATGCAATAATTTTCCTCACCATGTCGTAGTATCTCCGAAGGTCATCGCCGATTGAAACATCAACGTCTGTTGACAGGAGTTTCGAAATAATAGTCGGCGAAGCCAAGTGCGGCGTGGAAGCTGGAGGGCCGTCCTTGCCCGTCATTGCAATCAATGTTATCTGACTAATCAATCCATGGATTACGATGGCGGGCAAATTCTCTTTGCGATCAGTCTCAGCAATTGCAAGTCTTTTCACTATGTTTTCGGCAACGACACGGCGAATCCGCCTCATGGTTTGTGCATCCTCTGATAAACCTGTCAACCGCAGCTTCATTAAGGACTGAAAGGCGCTAATGATTCCAACCTCTCTTGCAAATAGTAAATGAAAAATACGTCGCGTGAATGACCTCGAAAACTGATAAAAGAGGCGTTTCCGAATAAATGATAAACTCATGCGGTCAGAGAACTCACGACTGCCCACAAGCGTTTCGAAGCCGATTTCCTCACGGATCTTCTTTTCAAACTGTTCAATACTTTCAAAAGTGGTGCGCCATTTGAAAACACCATGGTCAAGAAAGTTCAAGAAAACCTCCAGTAACATTTCACGGGAGTTCCTGACTGTAACCTGGTCAGAAACATTCCTTTGTGCCTTAGACTGATTGTCATCAGTTAAAGAACCTTTCCCCAAACGTTGAGACGCCCCCGCATCTCGTTCTTTTGCTACGACTTCCTTCAGTTTCACCTCAACGGCCCTCGATACCGAGTGCGGAATGTCTGCCACAGAGATCGCACCGAGGTCAATCTCCAAACGGTCGATCAAATACCACTTCTCACCAGAAATGTTCGCGTCAAAAGCCTGGCTAAGTACAGGCAAGACCTCATGATAGTAAAAAGTAGCGCCGTGTTTGTTCCATGATGCCGCTGTTTCCTCCGATGCGAAGTCGAAATCCAGTTTCTGCTTTTGTATCAAATGCCTTTGGAGTTTCATTCCGATTCTGCTAAAGAATTAAGTTGGAGCAGCGCTTTCAGCCAGTCTTCATAACAGCTTTCAAACGTCGCCATGTTCTTTTTATTCAGCCAATGGAAGTGCGGAAGAATGTGCGCCGGTAGCTCTTCGTGAATAATGCTTTCGATTCTTGTTTTTTGATTCCGCCAATCGCGATACCAGTTGGGCAGTACAATGGACACCTGAAAAGAATAAGCCGGATATTTCTGATACTGCGTTGACATCTTTATAATGTAATCATAAAGCAAGTCAGCAGCATTGTTAAATTTTTTATTAATGATGTTCTTTTCATCCTTCCTGACAAGCAAGATGTGCTCGACCAAATAAAAGCCGAATGGTTCATTAGCTTTTATGTTCGAGAGCTGGACGTGTTTCAGACGATCAGGATTAAGGCCCAACAGAAGATAAATTCTTTTTTGAAAACCGGAGAGCAGATCGCTGTTCCAAACCTCTTCTTCATGCTTTATAGGAATACCTAAACCACGTTCACGGGTCATCATGGGAACATTCTGTAATAATGACGTTTTCGCTGCCAGAGCTCCGCTGATATCGTCAACAGAGTCTAAAGGATGGCCGAGCGGCGAGATAGTCGTAGCAAAACGTGCTAGCAGGTGATCGACAATCTGATGCTTGCGCAGCAACTGTGTTTTAATATCCTTCGCTGATGAAATTACGTCATTCCATCTTCTCTCATCTATGAGATTTAAGGCTTCAATATGAGGCAACTGATTCTTTAATCTCTCAAGTTCATTTTCCGAAGATTCAAAACCTTGCTTGACGCTGAGAAGATCGTTGAAGTGATAAAGCTTATCGAGATAATCGATCATGATCCTTTCAAACAAAAGCAGATACGTCTTGAATTGTTTTGTCCTGAGATTTATTGATTCTCCTGTGTTCGCGCTCCCGGGATTCTCATTGAGCCTGTAATTTTCCGGAAAATGCTTTTGTATTGAGTAATACTCTCTTAACGACTCAAAGAACCTGCTCTCAATTGCTTCTTTTTGCGTCTGTTCCGGGTGGCCTTTTGTCTCTTGGGTTTGACCGCCGACAAAAAATCCTCGCGACGCAGTTTCCTCGCGTGAATATTGTTCTCCTGTTTTTTCCACCACATCGGACCGGATAAATCTTATGTCAGATTTCCCCCGCGCGATAATGGGCACGTAATACGAAAATTGCTGAAGGCTGATACACTCAAAAGACGTTTCGCCTCTCAGGGAAATCGTAGGGATCCCATCGATGAATAAATTGAGACTTATAATGCGCGCCGCC
>Ga0307416_100001440_pt1 | contig 12934 bp, 9 predicted proteins | sample DK1Cmetagenome_2_FD_203821 | JGI IMG/M metagenome (GOLD analysis project Ga0307416, IMG submission 203821) | Maize rhizosphere microbial communities from greenhouse at UC Davis, California, United States - DK15-C-3 | ecosystem: Host-associated > Plants > Roots > Rhizosphere > Soil | place: USA...
GAACGTGCAGGGAGTAGGGAGTAGGGAGTAGGGAGTAGGACTACTCCCTACTCCCTACTCCCTACTCCCTACTCCCTACTCCCTACTCCCTACTCCCTGCCGTTCTCACACCGCGTCCGACAGCGACGTGAAGTTCCAGTCGCGCACGCGGAGCGCGGGCACCACGGTGCCGGCGGCGACGCGCTCGGCGCGCCCCACGTCCTCCAGCTTGTTGAGCATGAACAGCGGGCTCTCGTTCCAGCGCAGGTTCTTGATGCTCTTCGTGATCTTCCCGTTCTCGATCAGGAACGTGCCGTCGCGGGTCAGCCCGGTGACCATCACCGTCCGCTGGTCGAGGAAGCGGATGTAGAAGAAGCGGGTGACGAGGATGCCGCGCCGGACATCCGCGACCAGCTCGTCGACCGACTTCGTGCCGCCGATCATCTTGAGGCCGCCCGCGGGCCCGCCGGCGAAGCCGAAGAAGTTGCCGCCGCTCGCCCCGCCGGTCGCCGGCACCCCCTTCTGCTTCGCCCAGTAGCGCGAGTACGCGAGGCTCCTGAGCACACCCCGCTCGATCCACACCGTCCGCGACACCGGCAGTCCCTCCTGGTCAAAGGGCTGCGCCAGGAGGTCGGGGTCCGCCGGGTCCGAGTACAAGGTCACGCGCTCGTCGGCGATCTTCTGCCCGAGCTTCGTGCCGCCGCCCTTGGTCGAGAAGGCGCTCCGCCCCTCGTCGGACGAGCGGGCGGCGAAGGAGCCCATGAGCAGCGGGAGCACGTCGGACACCGCCTGCGGCTCGAGGATCACGGTGTACTGGCCGGGTTCGATCGCCACCGGATTGCGCGACGCGACGGACTTCTCCGCCGCGCGGCGGCCGAGCGCCGCGGGGTCGATCAGCCCCCAGTCGGTGGCCCCGGTGCCGGCGTAGCCCGAGCCGGTGCCGTCGGGCGTGCGGACGGTCACGGAAAGGTTGGCCGCGGTGCCGGGAAAGTACGCGAACAACCCCTTGGACGTGGCCACCGCCTGGCTGACGCCGGCGCTCGCCTCGAGGAAGCCGGCGACGAACAGGTCGTCGGGGCGGAGCGGCGCCGCGGCGCTCCCGCCGGCCGCGGGGGACGCCACGCCGGCCCGGGCGCCCGCTGCCGTCCGCACGCCCTCGAGGACGCGCTGCACCGCGAGCGCGCGCGCCTCGGGGGTGAGGTCGGCCGTGCGCTGCGCGTAGCCGTTCACGTCGGCGTAGCGTTGCTCGCCGAGCATCGGCATGTACTCCGGGTCCTCCGGCGCGAGCTTCGCCAGCCGCTCGCTCAGCTCGACGGCGCGCCTGAGTCCCGCGTCGTCGAGCACGTTCGTCTGCGCCGACGCGGCGCGCGTGCCGAAGGCGCTCGTGACCGTGACCGTCGTGTCGGTGGTGCCGCCGGCGGTGGTGATCTCGTTGCCGGCGAATCGCGTGTTGCCGCTCCACCCGCTGGCGATGTTGACGCGGGCCTCGTCGGCGCCGCTGAAGGCGAGGACGCGCTTGGCGAGGGCCTCCGCGTCGGCGCGGGACATCAGGGTATCGTCAGGCATGGTCTCGTATTGATGCGAAGTGAATACCGGGGTCGGCGGGTCGGGGTCGGCGGGTCGGAGGGTCGGCGGGAGCGGCGGAGCCGTCTCGACGCTCCGACCCGCCCTATCCGACCCGCACCACCCGACCCTCGCCGTTCACGCCGTCCGCCCCGTGTTCACGATGTTGACGTTCCTGAACCGCGCCGGCGGGCAGCCGTGGCTCACGGAGTTGGACTGGCCCGGCTCGCCCTTGCCGTCGCCGAACGTGCCGCCGAGCCAGTAACTCGACTTCCCGCCGATCATGTCCATCGAGTTCCAGAAGTCCGGCGTGCGCGACTGGTAGGCGACGTCCTTCAGCATGCCCGTGATCTTCCCGCTCTTCACCTCGTAGGCGACCTGGCCGGAGAACTGGAAGTTGTAGCGCTGCTGGTCGATCGACCACGAGCCGCGGTTCCTGACGACGATGCCGCGCTGCGTGTCGGCCACGATGTCGTCGAGCGAGAGCTCGCGCTCCCCGGGGAGCAGTGACACGTTCGGCATGCGCTGGAACTGCACGTCACCCCAGCTCTGCGCGAACGAGCAGCCGTGCGACCGGTTCACGCCGGTGAGCTCGTCGATCCACGCGGCCTGCTCGCGCGTCGTCTGGTAGTCCCTGAACATCCCCTGCCGGACGAGCAGCCACTCCTCGGCGGGCACTCCCTCGTCGTCCCACATCACGCGCGCCAGCGACTCGGGCTGCGTGCGGTCGGCCTGCACGTTCATGAACTCCGGCCCGTACTTGAGCTTCCCGATCATCTTCTCGGGCGGGGCGACGAAGCTCGTGCCGGCGTAGTTGGCCTCGTACCCCATGGCCCGGTCCAGCTCCGTCGGGTGCCCGATCGACTCGTGGATCGTGAGCCAGAGGTTGCGCGGGTCGAGGATCAGGTCGTACCGCCCGACCTCCACGCTCTTGGCCGACAGCTTCTCCGCCGCCAGCGACGCCCACCGCTCGGCGTTGCCGGGCATGTCGAGCGATTGGACGTACTCCCACCCCGAGCCGCGCGGCGCCAGCTCCTCGGAGTAGCTCTGGAAGTCACCGTCGCCGATGGCGGTGGCCGTGAACTGCGGGCCGACGCGGACGAAGGTCTGCGCGACGAGCGTGCCGTCGGTGGTGGCCAGCGTCTTCTCCTCGCGCAGCAGGGCGAGGCCGCTGTTCACGAAGCGCACCTTGGGCACCTTGAGCGCCGCCTCGTTCGCGGCGAGGAGGAGCGCGACCTTCTCCTCGACCGGCACCTCGAGCGGGTCGACCTTCACCGGCGTTCGCCACGTGCCCCGGGCGGCCTTGACGGGCGCCAGGACGATGGGGCGCTTCTGCACGCTCCGCGCGGCGCGGGCGATGCGCGCCGCCTCGCGCGCCGCCTTCTGCACCCCCGCCCGCGTGACGTCGCTCGTGCCGGCAAACCCCCACGATCCGTTGACGAGCGCGCGCACGCCGACGCCGAACGACTCCGAGTCGTTCACCCCGGTGACCTGGCGCTCGCGGGTGGTGATGAACTGGCGGCGGTAGCGGCCGGCGCGGGCGTCGGCGTACGACGCCCCGGCGTCCCGGGCGGCCTGGAGGGCCTCGAGCAGGAGGTCATTGAGCGAGGCGTCGCCCGGCGCTGAGACCGGCTGCGGTGTCGGGGCGGGGGCGGCGGTCGCGGCCCCTCCCGCCTTGCCGCAGGCGGCGAGCGCGAGGGCGGAGCCGGTGGTGAGGAGAAAGTCGCGGCGGGTGGTCATGGGCAATCAGTAGTCGGAGGTACGAGGCGGCGAACCCCGCGCGTGGGTCGCGCCGCGGATGACGGGGATACGTGCGGCCGCGCGAAGACGCTGAGCGCCGCCTCGGGCGCGCGGACTAGGCGACTGACAAAACGTTGCCGGCGAACGTGTTGACCGTGGGTTGACCGGTTGAGGTCCCGCTGGCCTCCCTCCGCCGCGTTCAGGCGGCGCTCGGCGCATCGATCGCGCCAGCACCCGGGCGATCAGGCGAGTGGCCGGCCGCGTCGGCCGCGCAGATCGAGAGAGCATCCGGCTCGATCCCGGCGAACATCGCCGAGGGCAACGGCCGGCAATCTCGGCCCGATTACCTTCGCCATCTCTCCATCGCGAACGGCTCACTGCTTGAGCTCGAAACTCACATCCTGCTCGCTGCACGACTGTCGCTCGTGAGTCCCGACGAGCTGGCGCGGATGCTGACCTTGAGCGGAGAGGTGGGGCGGATGCTTGCTGGCCTCATGCGCAAGTTGCGCGAGCCCGGTGAAGGAAGTCCCTGACCCTGGCCCTGGCCCTCACCCTGACCCTTCAACGGGCGCGTGTCCTCGATGCCATACCGCGCCACACGGGATCGGGCCCGAGCACCCGTTGAAGGGTCAGGGTGAGGGCCAGGGCCAGAGAACTACCCCGTCACTCGTATCTCAGCGCCTGAATCGGATCCAGCTTCGCCGCCCGCCGCGCCGGCCACACCCCGAACACCACCCCCACCCCCGCCGAGAACGCGAACGCCATCACCACCGACCCCACCGACACCGACGCGTTCCACGCCGCCACCCGGCTGAGCGTGACCGCCGTCGCCGCCCCGAGCAGCACCCCCACCATGCCGCCGAACAGGCACAGCACCACCGCCTCAATCAGGAACTGCAGCAGGATCGTGCGGCGAGTTGCGCCGAGCGCCTTGCGGACGCCGATCTCGCGGGTGCGCTCGGTGACCGAGACGAGCATGATGTTCATGATCCCGATGCCGCCCACCAGCAGGCTCACCGCGGCGATCCCGGCGAGCAGGAAGGTGAACGTCTGCGTCGTCTCGCCGAGCGTATTCAGGAAGTCCGCCTGATTGCGGATACTGAAGTCGTCCTCGCGCCCGGGCCGCAGGCGGTGCTCGCGGCGCAGGATGCTCTGTACCTCGGCCATCGTCTGCGGGATCGCGTCTTCGGACGGCGCGAGGACGCTGATCGAGCGAATGCGGTCCGAGCCGAGGACCCGGAAGCGGGCCGTGTTGATCGGGATGAGCACTTGGTCGTCCGGGTTGCCGAACGGCGAGCTCTGCCCCTTCTCGGCCAGCACGCCGACGACCGTGAACTGGATCCCCTTGATCCGCACGGCCTCGCCCACCAGCGCCTCGGGGGAGGAGACGCCCAGGTTCTGCAGCACGGCGGCGCCCACCACGGCGACGCGCTGCGACCCCTGGTTCTCCGCATCGCTGAACATGCGGCCGGCCGCGACGGTGTAGCGCCGCACCTCGGGGTAGTTCGCCGTCGTGCCGACGATCGACGTGTTGGTGTTCGTGCTGCCGTACTGCACCTGCGCCTGGCCCGACATCTCCGGCTGCACCGCGGCGATGTGGCGTCCGCGCTGCTCGAGCGCCTCGGCGTCGTCCATCGTCAGGCGTGCGCGGTCCGAGCCCGACGCCACGCCGCGCCCGAAGAGCTGGCCGGGCGTGACGGTGAGGAGCGTGGTGCCGAGCGCCGCGATCCGCTCGTTCACGGACTGCTGCGCCCCACGCCCCAGGGCGACCATCGCGATCACCGCGGCCACGCCGATCACCACGCCGAGCATGGTGAGGAACGACCGCAGCTTGTTGGCCCGGAGCGCTCCGAGCGCGACGCTGAACGTCTCGCCGAACTGCACCGGCTCTACCTCCCGGGACCGGCGCCCGCGCCGCGCCCGCCCCCGCGGGCGCCGCCGCCCGCCGCCCCACCGGCGCCGCCGAGCGGACCGCCGGTCACGCTCCGGAAGCGGTCGTTACGCTCCTGCCGCTGCTGCTGCAGCAGCGCCGCGGCGAGCAGCGCGACCTGGTCGCCCGGGCGCAGACCGCCGCCGCGCACCTCGGTGTAGTCGAAGTTGCTGACGCCGATCTGCACGAAGCGCGGGGACCAGCCCGACGAGTCCTTGACGAACACCACGCCGCGGGCGCGCGTACCACCTGCGCCCCCGCCCGCAGTGCCGGCCGCGGTGCGGGCGCCCCCGGTACCATCGGTGGCGCCGTCGGGGCCGGCCCCGCGCCGGCGGCGCTGGCACGCGCTAGCCGTCCGCGCGTCCACGCCGGCCCGCCCGTACAGCGCCTGGATCCGGCTGCGCGTCTCCTCGACGTTGCCGTCACCGTCGCCGCGCCGAGTGCGCTGGCGCAGGCTGTCGAGCTCCGCGCGCGTGGCCGGCGACGCCGCGAGGGCGGCGGCCACCGCCGCGCAGGCCGAGTCGGTGACGGGCACCGCCTGCCCCGCGTCGTCGCGGGGCGGGGCAGCCGCGCCGGCCGGCCGCGCGTCGCGCCGCGCGAATTGCGCTTGCATCAGCGTGCGCGCGGAGTCCTCGGTCATGCCGAGCGCCTGCGCCGCCGAGGCGAGGTCGCGGGCGCTGCGCACCGCGTCGTTCGGGACCGCGAGCACGTTCGTGCGCTCCTGCACGCGCATCGTCACCTCACCATTCATCCCGGGCAGGAGTGCGCCGTCGCTGTTCTCGAGCGAGACCAGCACCGGAAACATCGTCACGCTCTGCTGCACCACCGCCTGCGGCTCGATCTTCTCCACCGTCCCTCGGAAAGGGCGGTCCGGGAAGGCGTCCACCATCACGGTGGCGGCCTGGCCCACGCGCACGCTGCCGATGTCGGTCTCGTTGACCAGTGTCCGCATGCGGACCCGCGACAGGTCGGCGATCGTCAGCAGCGTAGTGCCGCCGCTCACCGACGACGTGGCCGACGAGATCACGGTCCCCACCGACACCGGCTTGCTGATGACCGTGCCGCCCACCTGGGCCCGCACGGTCGCGTCCTCGAGTCGCTGGCGGGCGATGTCGAGGTTGGTGCGCGCGGTCACGACCGCCGATTGCGCGCCCGCGTAGTCGGCGGTCGCCGCCTCGTACTCGGCGGCGGTGATGATTCGCTGCCCGTAGAGCTGGTCGGCCCGCGCCTTCGCCGACCGCGCCGCGCTCAGCCGGGCCTGCGCGGCGGTGAGGTCGGCGCTGGCCTGCTCGTACTGGTTGCGCAGGTCGCGCGTGTCGATCTGGACGAGGAGGTCGCCGGGCTTCACGGTCGACCCCACCTCCACCGGCATGCGCAGAATGAGCCCGCCCGCCTTGGACTTCACCGCCACGGTGTCCACCGGCTCGACGGTTCCCGTCGCCTCGGCCTCGACGACGATGTCGCGCCGTTCCACCGGAGCGGTCTCGACGAGCTGCGGCTGCTGCGCCGTGCGGCCGCAGGCGGCGAGGGCGAGCACGAGAAGGCTGGTACGGTATCGATCCACGAAGTTTCTCTGAAAGGCAGTCGGCAGTTCCTGACCCTGACCCTGGCCCTCACCCTTCAACGGGCGAGTGCCATCGACGCTGTCGCACCGCACACGGCGTCGGGCCCGACCACCCGTTGCAGGGTCAGGGTGAGGGTCAGGCGAACCCCCACCGGTAGACGCCCTGGCGCGCAGGTCGTTAAGTGCCACGTCAGGCACCTCGAGGCGGACGCCATGCTCGCGCGGAACAGCGTCAACACTCCCTAATTGCTGACCGCTGATCGCTGATCGCTGACCGCTGCATCACCGCAGCTCCTGACCCACCACCGCCTCGAGCTGCGCCCGCGCGACGCGGGCGTTATACCGCGCCTGGATGAGCTGCGCGCGCGCCTGCGAGAGCTGCGTCTGCGACGTGAGCTGGTCGAGCAGCGTCGACGCGCCGACCTCGTACCGCTGCCGCTGCACGCGCAGGTCCTCCTCGGCTGCGGCCACCGAGGCCCGCTGGATCTCGACCTGCTGCTGCGCGGTGCGCAGGGCGCCGAGCGCTTGCACCACCTGCTGCCGGGCCGCCAGGCGGGCGTCGCGCAGTTGGGCGTCGGCGTTGTCCTCCGCCACCCGGGCGCGCACCACCCCCTCCTCGCGGGCGAACTGGTTGAACAGCGGATACGAGAGACTCAGCCGCAAGGACCCCTGGTAGTTGTAGGGATCGTCGCCGAACCCGAAACGCGGATCGAAGCCGCTCCCCCCGCGGGAGTAGCCGGCGCTCACCGTCGGCAGGTACGGCGCGCGCGCCGACCGGACACCGGCGCGGGCCGCGGCGACCTGCGCCTCGGCCTGCCGCACCGCGGGCCCGCGTTCGGCAAGGTCGATCAGTGTCCCGCTGTCGAGCGGTGCCGCGGGCCCGGGAGTGTCCAGCGTGTCGCTCGGGAGGGCAGTGACTGGAGCCGGCGAGGCGGTGAGCCGGGTGAGCGCGGCGTTGGCGTTGCGCAGGTTGGTCTGCGCGGTGAGCAGCGCGAGCCGGGCGTTCCCCACCAGGATGACGGAGCGGAGCGAGTCGGACGTCGTGCCGGCGCCGGCCGCCAGCCGGCCGGTGGCGGCGCGCAGCTCCTGCTGGGCCTCGGCGAGCTGCGCCCGCGCCGCGGCCTCGCTCTCGTGCGCCGCGAGCACCGCGTAGTACTGCTGCTGCACGTCCAGCGACACGGCGAAGCGCTGCGCGACCTCGGCGGCCTCGGAGGCGCTCACGTTCGCCCGCGCCGTCCCGACGTCGAACAGGCGGCGGCCGCCGTCGAAGAGGTCGACGCTGAGCGAGAGCCCGTTGCTGTACGTCCAGGGCTCGGCGGGAATGACCTCGGTCGCTCCGGTCTGCGGGTTGAATCGCGTCCGGGCTCCTTCACCGGTGAACTGGCGCACCCCGCCCATGCTCACCGAGACGTTGGGGAGGAACGCAGCGTACGCGGACGTCACGCCGGCGCGGTTCACGCGCTCCTGGCCGCGCGCCTGCACGAGGGCCGGCGCGTTGCGCTGGGCGAGGCGCACCGCCTCGTCCAGCGAGATCGGCTGGGCGTCGTCAGCGTCGTTAGGAGCCGCCTGCGCGGCGAGCGGCGCCCCCGACGCGAGCGCCGCGAGGGCGCCGGCGGCAGCCCACGTGCCGAGCGCGGGGAGCCACCTGGTGCGGACCAGCCCGCTCATCGCACTCTCCGCCGCTCTGACTCCAACTTGCCGGCCTTCATCTCGGCGAGGATGCGGTCCCACTCGGCTTGCTGTTCCGGCGTGAGGCGGCGGCGGATCTCGGCGCGCGCGGCGTCGCGCGCGGAGTCGAGCTGCGGCCGAATCGGTTGCATGAGTGTGTCCATCGCGTCGTTCCGCCGGTCGAGTACCGTGTCGAGCGCCGCCCGCTGTGCGGTGCTCAGCCCGAGCTCGTCGGCGAGTCGGTCCCGCGCCGCCCGCTGGTCGCCCCACCGCGGGCAGAGGCGGTCGCGCACGAGCAAGCGGTCGGTTGCGAAGCCCATCGCCCCGCCCACGAGCAGCGCGCCGAGCAGGAACATGACCGCGACCTGCTTCGAGCTGCTGGCACGCGGGGCTCTCGGCTCCATCATCGGCTCCATCAATACGGCGCGGTGTAGCGCAGCGTCGGGTCTCGCTCCGAGACGCCGACGGTACGCATCGTCTGCGCACCCGAGATCAGCGGTGGCGACTCGACCACCGCCTCGTAGGCGACGCGAACCGCGGCGGCCCGCGTCTGGAACATCGCGGCCGTCGTGACCGCCGCGGCGAGGCTGGCGGCGATCAACCCGGCCCGCGTCCACCCGGCGAAGGCCTCCCACCACTCCGCGGCGGGCGCCGCGCCGGCCGCAGTCACGCGCGCCAGGATGCGCCGCTCGAGCCCCTCCCAGTAGGCGGGGTCCGCCGGCGGCTCGTAGGCCGCCCGCAGGAGGCGAGTGACGTCCGGGTCGCGGCCGTCGGGAACGCGTGCGTCGGTGGTCATAGGTCACTCCGAACGTTGCCCAGTACGCGGCGCAGAAACGCGCGCGCGTGGTGCAGGTCGGACCGAGCCGTCCCCTCGGGAATGCCGAGCATCCGGCCGATCTCCGCGTGCTTGAAGCCCTCCACATCGTGCAGGACGATCACCGCCCGCTGCCGGTCCCCAAGCCGCGCGAGCGCCCGCTGTAGCCGGGCGCGCAGGTCGCCCGCCTCGGCCGGATCGCGGAACGGCGACGCGACGGTCTCGGGGAGCTCCTCGGCCTCGCGCACCTTCCGCCGGCGCGTGAGGTCGAGCGCGGCGTTCGCCACGATCCGGTGCAGCCACGCGCCGAACGGCTGGTCGAGGCGGAAGCGGTCGAGCGCGCGGTACGCATGGAGAAACGCCTCTTGCACCGCGTCCTCCGCGTCCTCGTGTGACACGACGATCGCCCGCGCCACCGCGTACGCCCGCCGCTGGTGAATCCGGACGAGCCCCGCGAACGCCGCCGCCTCGCCGCGCTGCGCGGCGGCGACCAGTGCGCGCTCGGCCGCGGACACCCCCGCCGCTGCGTCAGGCGGCGCGTGCGACACGGCGGCGCGGGGGCGTACGGGTGTGGCGAGCGCGTAAGCCAGGGTCATGAGCGCGGATGCAGAGGGGCGTCATGATCTCTACGCGGTGGAGTAGGGGAGTGTTGAGAGACGAGTGGCCAGTGGCGAGCGAGGAGTGGCGAGCGAGGGGTGGCGAGTGCCTGCACCCGCAGTGCACTCGCCACCCCTCGCTCGCCACTCGTCCCTGCCCTTCACAGCCCGATCTCCTCCGCCCGCGCCTGCATCGCCGCGATCACGAACTCGATGTGCTCGTCCAGCTCCACCCCGAGCTCCGCGGCGCCGTTCACCACGTCCTCGCGGCTCACCCCGCGGGCGAACGCCTTGTCCTTCATCTTCTTCCGCACGCTCCTCGCGTCCACGTCGCGCACGCTCCGCGACGGCCTCACCAGCGCCGTCGCCGTGATCAGCCCCGTCAGCTCGTCCACCGCGAATAGCGCCTTGGCCATCGGCGTGACCCGCGGCACCCCGGAGTATTGAGCGTGGCCGAGGATCGCCTCGAGGATGTCCTCGGGCCACCCTCGGGCGCGCAGGATCCGCACCCCTTCCGCCGGGTGCTCTTCGGTCGGCGAGTGCGCCGCATTCGGAAAGCGCTCATAGTCGAAGTCGTGAATCAAGCCGGCGAGTCCCCAGCGCTCCGGGTCGCCGTCCAGCCGCTCGGCGTAGGCGCGCATCGCCGCCTCGACGGCGAGCATGTGCTTCCGGAGGGAGTCGCTCGCCGTGTACTCGCGCATCAGGGCGAGGGCGTCGGCGCGGGAGGGGAAGGCGGTCGAGGCGGCGTTGGTGGAAGCGGTATCAGTCATGAGGTCGATGATTGGAGGCCAAACCAATGTGCCGGCGCCGCCCCCGGTGGCGGCGGCCCGGGGCCAAACGGCTGGCCAGATGGCAACTCGTAGCGAATACGCAACATACACTGCGCCACCGCCGTGGTACGTGACCGGCCGGCAGAGCGGTCGTCTCCCCAGTGAGCCGGCGCACTCATGCGTCTGTCTCGTCGTCCGCGCCCATCCATCACCCGCGCTCCCGCCCAGCACGCTCGCCGGGCCCGTGGCGCGCCAGGCCGCCGCATGGTCGCCACCGCACCGCCCCAACCGATGGCATGCGCCTGAGTCGAGCCGCGCTCGCCGCCGGCTCGGTCCTCCTGTTCGCGACGTGCGACATGGTGACCGAGCCGGTGCCGAAGCACGTCGTGGTGGCGTACCGCGGAGACTCCACGCTCGTCGTGGGCCAGACGGCAGCGCCCGCGGTCGCCGTCAGTGTGGACGGCGAGCGGGTGGCCGACGCGCGCGTCCGCTACACGTCGCTCGACACGACGCGCCTCCTCGTCTCCGCGGACGGGCAGACGGTGACAGCGCTCCGCCGCGGACCCGCCCCGCTGCGCATCGCCCTCTTCGGGTCGATGCTCCCGCCCGCCACTCCGCCCACCGTGCAGATGGTGCGCGTCACCGTCGGCGGGGTCGGCATCGCGGGTCCGCCTGAGGACACGCTCACCAGTCTTGGCGAGGGGCCCGCGGTCGTCGCGGTGGCCACCGACGTGCGCGGCGACACGATCCGCGACCCGGTGGAGATCGACTTCGCGAGCTCCGACTCTACGGTGGTCGCCGTGGATGCCGGCGGCCGCATCACCGCGCGCCGCCCGGGCACGGCCACCGTCGCGGCGAGCGTCGACGGACGCGCGGACACAGTGACCGTGCGTGTGATGCAGCAGCTCGACCACCTCGCTTTCCGCCCGGAGTTCGTGCAGCTCGACGCAATCGGCGCGGCGGCCGTCGTGGTGGCCGAGGGCCGCGACGCGCGCGACAGTCTCATCACCTTCGCGCCGGGCACGCCCACCGAGTGGGCGAGCGAGGACACCACGAAGGCCACGGTGGACGCCGCTGGCGTCGTCCGCGCTCGGGCGACGGGCACCACGTACGTCAACGCCGCCCGCGGCGGCGTGACCGGGCGACTACGCGTCGACGTGGACCAGATCGCCGCGCGCGTGGAGGTGAGCCCCGCCGTGCCGGCGCCGCTCGAGTCGCCCGAGGACACGGTGCGACTCGGCGCCGTGCTGCGCGACCGGCTCGGCGTCCTGATCCCGGACAGCGCGTCCTGGGAGTCCCTCGACCCGACCGTCGCGACCGTCGACACGCGCGGCGGCCTCGTGACGGCGCGGGAGACGAGCCCGGACCCGCGGCTCGCCCGCATCGTCGCGCGCGCGGACGCCGCCGCCGACACGGTACTGATCAACGTGCGCAACCGGCCGGCGGCGGTGGCCATCGCCGACCGGCGCCCGCGGTTCGTCAGCGCCGGCGACGTGCTCCACCTCAGCGCCGAAGTGCGTAACGCGCGCAATGCGGCCATCGACGGGCTCGGCGTCACCTGGCGCTCGTCGGACCCGACCAAGGTCGCGGCGACCGCCGGCGGCGACGTGACCGTCGCCGGCCTTGGCGAGAGCACGGTGTACGCCACCGCGGTCGGCTACCCGTCGCTCGTGGACAGCATACCCGTGACTGCGATGCGGCCGGTGGTGCTCGTCAGCTTCGCCGTCGACGGGCTCACCCTGACCAGCACCAGTCAGGCGGCGCAGCCCGCCGTGACAATCCAAGACGACGCGGGCGCGCTGCTCGACCGCGCGGCCGCCGCGTGGACGTCGAGCGACCCGGCGGTCGTGGCCGTCTCGGCGACCGGCGTCGTCACCGCCGTCGGCCTTGGCGAGGTGCTGGTCATCGCCCGGGCGGGTTCGGCGGCGGACACGCTCCGCGTGTCCGCGTCGAACGAGCCGACGTCCGTGGAGCTCGACGCGGCGGCCGACTACTTCTCCTCGCGCGGCCAGTCGCGAACCTACACGGCGATCGTCCGCAACGGGCTCGGCGCCCCGATCGGCGGCGCGGTCGTGCAGTGGACGAGCAACAACACGAACGTGGCCACCGTGATGGCCGCGAACGCCACCCAGGCCACCGTCACGACGGTGGGGAACGGCGTCGCGCTCATCACGGCCGCCGCCGGCGCCGCGGCGGACACCGTGCGAGTGACCGTGGACGAGGCCGTGCGGCGCATCGTCGTCGTCCCGAAGGACACGACGCTCACCAGCGTCGGCGACACGGCGAGTCTCTCCGCCTCGGCGCTGAACG
>Ga0307416_100001441_pt1 | contig 12934 bp, 11 predicted proteins | sample DK1Cmetagenome_2_FD_203821 | JGI IMG/M metagenome (GOLD analysis project Ga0307416, IMG submission 203821) | Maize rhizosphere microbial communities from greenhouse at UC Davis, California, United States - DK15-C-3 | ecosystem: Host-associated > Plants > Roots > Rhizosphere > Soil | place...
GCGCGCGGCACGTTCGACCGGCCAATCGCGGAGTTCGTCCTGGCGTCGGTGCTCGCTCACGCCAAGCTCCTCCACGAGAGCCACGACCTCCAGCGCCGCCACCAGTGGCGGCACCGCGAGACTCGCGGCGTGGCCGGCGCTCGGGTCCTTGTCGTCGGCACCGGCGCCATTGGCCGTCAGATCGCCCGACTGCTGGGTAGCGCCGGTTTGCACGTACGCGGGGCGGGCCGCAGCCCGCGTGACGCCGACCCCGACTTCGGCACGGTGGTGTCGAGCGCCGACTTGCCGAGCCAAGTCGGGTGGGCTGATTACGTGGTCAACGCGACGCCGCTAACCGATACCACTCGCGGCCTATTCGATGCAGCAGTCTTCGCCGCGATGAAGCCGACAGCCCACTTCGTCAACATTGGCCGCGGAGCGAGCGTGGTGGAGGCCGACCTACTGGCCGCGCTAAGTACGCGCAGCATCGACGGCGCCTCCCTGGATGTCTTTGACACCGAGCCGCTCCCCGAGGACTCGCCGCTGTGGGACGCGCCCGGGTTGGTCGTGTCCGCGCATATGAGCGGGGATGTCGTCGGCTGGAGAGACACTCTGGCCAGGCAGTTCGTCGACGAGGCCGAGCGCTGGCTGGCTGGCAAGCCGCTGTTCAACGTGGTGGAGAAGTCCCTCGGATACGTGAAGGCAGGATCGTGACGGACCTGTCAATGATGAGTGCCGCCGCGCTGGTGGGGGGCTATTCGAGGGGTGAGTTCAGCCCTCTGGACGCCACTCGAGCCGCACTGGACGCTATCGCTTCGCATGAGCAGGCCGTCAACGCGTTCGTCCTGGTCGACGAGGAGGTCTCTCTGTCAATGGCTGAGGCATCCGCCGCTCGCTATAGCGCCGGTGCCCCAATCGGCCCCGCTGACGGAGTGCCGGTTTCGATCAAGGACATGTTCCTTACGGCGGGTTGGCCCACGGTGCGCGGCAGCGATCTGATCGACGCACACGCCGAGTGGCGCGAGGACGCGCCGGCGACGGCCCGGCTGCGCGAGGCCGGCACAGTCTTTCTCGGCAAGACCACCACTCCCGAGTTCGCCTGGAAAGGGGTCACCGACTCGATCCGCCAGGGCGTGACCGGTAATCCCTGGGGCGCCAGCCTCACCGCCGGTGGCTCTAGCGGTGGATCGGCAACTGCCGTTGGTCTGGGCATGGGCACCTGGTCGGTGGGCACGGATGGCGGTGGGTCGGTGCGTATCCCAGCCTCGTTCACCGGAACGGTGGCACTCAAGCCCACGTACGGGCTCGTGCCGATGTATCCCTCCAGTCCCTACGGCACCCTCGCGCACGCCGGACCGATGACCCGTACGGTCACCGACGCCGCAACGATGCTCGATGTCCTTGTCGGATTCGACGCGCGCGATTGGTCAGCACTACCGACCCCGACCACGTCGTTCGTCACCGGTCTCCAGGACGGTGTCGAAGGTCTGCGACTCGCCTTCTCAGCCGATCTTGGCTTCGGGTCCAACGAGCACGAGGTGGACGCCGCGGTGCGCACCGCCGTTCAGGTGTTCGTTGAGGCCGGCGCCAAGATTGACGAGATCGAGCTCGGGCTCAGCGATCCGGTCGACGCCTTTCACGTGCTGTGGTTCACCGGTGCCGCCAAGGTGCTCCAGCCCTTCGGTGAGAACGCTCTCGATCGTGTCGATCCTGGCCTGGCTGCGGCGATCCGTGCCTATGGGCTCGCCCCAACCGCATCTGACTACCTCGATGCCGTGGCGGTCCGGATGGACCTCGGCCGACGGTTCGGGATGCTCCACGAGACGTACGACGCGTTCGTCTGCCCGACGATGCCCATCGCGGCCTTCGCGGCGGGGCAACCGTCACCCGATGGCTGGCCCAGCGATCTCTGGACTTCGTGGACGCCCTACACCTACCCGTTCAATCTGACACAGCAGCCAGCCCTGTCGTTGCCGTGCGGCCTCACTACCGACCAGCGCCCGATCGGACTGCAGGTGGTCGGTCGACGCCACGGCGATGCCATGGTGTTACGCGTCGCGGCGGCCTACGAGGCGCGCACGCCCTGGCACTTGGCCGTTCCGACGCTACGGCGCGCGAGCCATTGACCACCCACCCACGACGCACATCCGAAGGAGGACTCTTAGTGGCCCGCTACATCACCATTACCCTGGACAAGCGCGGGGTGAGCTGCAAGGCTCATCTGCTCGACGACGCCGCGCCCCGCACGTGTCAAGCCCTTTGGGACGCGCTGCCGCTGAGCGCTCCCGCTTTCCACGGCAAATACGCCCGTAACGAGATCTATGCGCTGTTGCCCGCCTTCACCGAGCACGATCCAGGCAGGGAGAACACCACAGTCACGCCCATCCCCGGCGACGTGTGCTGGTTCACGTTCCACGGCGACGATCTCGCCAATCCGGCGTACGGTTACGAAGCCGAGACGGAACACCGTGCGATGACGTTCATCATCGACTTGGCGATCTTCTACGGCCGCAACAACTTGCTCATCAACGGCGACCAGGGCTGGGTGCCCGGCAACGTGCTGGGTGAGATCGTGGAGGGGCTGCCCGAGATGGCGGCTGCCTGCCAGGATGTCTGGATGGGCGGTGCCCGGGGCGAGACCCTCAGCTTCGCACGCGTCGAGACCTGACGGTCAGCCCAGATCGCTGGGTCATGCGGAGTCCTTGAGGTCGATGCCGACGTACTTGATCTCGAGGAACTCATCGATGCCGACGGCACCACCTTCTCGGCCGACTCCCGACGCCTTGACCCCGCCGAACGGTGCCGCGGGGTTGGACACAACGCCCTGGTTGATCCCGACCATGCCGGTTTCCAACTTCTCCGCCACCCGAAGCGCTCGCCGCAGGTCGTTGGTGAAGACATAAGAGACCAGGCCGAACTCAGTCGCGTTGGCCGCTGCGAGCACCTCCGCCTCGTCCCTGAACGGCGTCAGCGGTGCGACCGGCCCGAAGATCTCCTCGTGCGCCATCCGGGCGTCGCCCGGCACCCCGGTGAGGACCGTCGGTGGGAAGAAGAAGCCCGCTCCCTCAGGACGGATCCCGCCGGACAACACCCGGGCCCCCCGGCCCACGGCGTCCTCGAGCAGCTCGGCCACTTTGTTCTGAGCGGCATCGTCGATGAGCGGACCCACCTGGATGCCGGGCTCGGTGCCCCTGCCTACAGTGAGCGACGACATCTTCTCGGCCAACTTCTGCCCGAACTCCTCGATCAGGCTCTCATGCACGTAGATCCGGTTGGCCGCCGTGCACGCCTCACCCATGTTCCGCATCTTCGCAGCCATCGCCCCAGCCACCGCTTCGTCGACGTCGGCGTCCTCGAAAACCAGCAAGGGCGCGTTGCCGCCCAGCTCCATGGAGGTTCGCAGCACTTTGTCGGCGCATTGTTCGAGCAGCAGCCTTCCGACGCTGGTTGACCCGGTGAAGGACAGCTTGCGGGCGAGCCCCGACCTAATCAGCGGCTCCATAACCGGACCCGAATGCATGGTTGTGACCACGTTGACCGCGCCGTTAGGGACCCCGGCCTCCCGCAGGATCTCCACGAGCGCCAGCATTGAGAGCGGGGTCTGGTGCGCCGGTTTGACCACAGAGGTACATCCCGCCGCGATGGCCGGGCCCAACTTGCGGGTGCCCATAGCCATGGGGAAGTTCCACGGTGTAATCAGCAGGCACGGCCCCACCGGCTGCTTGGCGATCAGGAACCGGGCGCCGCCCGCGGGCGCGGTCTGGTAACCGCCGGAAATCCGGGTGGCCTCGCCGGCGAAGTGCCGGAGGAACTCTGCGGCGTATGCGATCTCGCCTCGCGCTTCCGCCACCGGCTTGCCCATCTCCAGGGTCATCAGCAAAGCGAGATCGTCGATGCGCTCGTGCAGCAGGGAGAAGGCGCGGGTAAGCATGTCGGCGCGTGCCTGCGGAGGCAATGCCGCGAAGTCGGCCTGCGCTGCGACCGCGACCTCGAGCGCCCGCATCCCGTCGGCCGGGCTGGCGTCCGCCACCTGGCAGAGCACCTCACCCGTCGCAGGATCGAGCACATCGAACGTGGCCGCTCCCTCGGCGTCGACCCACTCCCCGCCGAGGTAGAGCTGTTTCGGAACCGCGGCCAGGACCGCTGCTTCACGCCCTTCTTGGCTCATCCCATGCTCCTATCGTGATCGCTCGGTTGACACTTGTGGCAGGCCCAATACGCTGATTGTCAACAATCTACCAATGAGGGGTCCGCATGGCACAGCTGTCTATGATCCTCAAGCAGGCGACCGGTGTGGTGGCCGCCCGCGGCGAGGGTGTTTACCTGTTCGACGAGGACGACCGCCGCTACCTCGACTTCACCGCGGGCATCGGCGTAACCAGCACCGGGCACTGCCATCCTCGGGTTGTCGAGGCGGCTCAAAAGCAGGTCGCGACCCTGATCCACGGCCAATACACCACAGTGCTCCATCGCCCCCTACTCACCCTCGTGGAGCGGATGAGCGAGGTGCTGCCCCCCCATCTGGACCGGATGTTCTTCGCGAACTCCGGCTCGGAGGCGGTCGAGGCCGCACTTCGCCTGGCCCGGCAGGCCACCAGCCGGCCCAACATCATCACGTTCCATGGTGGCTTCCACGGGCGCACAGTGGCGGCCGCATCGCTCACCACCAGCGGCACCAGGTTCCGCTCGGGTTTTGGTCCGCTCATGGGGGGCGTGTACATAGCGCCGTTCCCCGACCCGAGCCACTACGGATGGGGGATCGAGGAGACCACCGACTTCGCGCTCAAGGAGCTCGACTACCTGCTGCAGACCGTCTCGAGCCCGGCCGAGACCGCGGCGTTTGTCGTCGAGCCGGTGTTGGGTGAGGGCGGCTACGTGCCTGGCAATGAGCGCTTCTTTGCTGGTCTACGAGAGCGCGCGGACAGGCATGGCATCTTGGTGGTCCTCGACGAGATCCAGACTGGTTGGGGCCGCACGGGCAAATTCTGGGGCGGTGACCACTTCGGTATCGAGTCGGACATCATCATCACCGCCAAGGGCATTGCATCAGGCTTTCCGATCTCCGGCATCGCTGCCCGCGGCGCCATCATGGACAAGGCATGGCCGGGATCGCAAGGCGGCACCTACGGTGCCAACGCGGTCGCGTGCGCAGCTGCCCTTGCGACCCTGGATGTCGTGCAGGAGGAGAACCTCGTCGAGAACGCCGCAAGTCAGGGTGAGGCGCTACGCGACGCCCTGTGTCAGGTGGCCGACAAGTGCTCCCGGATCACCGACGTGCGCGGTCTCGGGCTGATGCTCGGCAACGAGTTCCGGGACGCCGATGGCAACCCCGATGGTGCAACAGCGGCTGCCGCCCAACAGGAAGCCGCACGCCGCGGACTGCTCCTGCTCACGTGCGGAGCCTGGAGTCAGGTGGTGAGGTTCATTCCTGCCCTGGTCGTGCAGTCCGATCAGGTCCACGAGGCAGCCTCGATCTGGCTCGACTCCGTGGCTGCCGTGACCGGATGACAGGAGCCGCACGGGTCACGGTCGAGGAGCACAAGGCACGCGTCGCGTCCGTCCGTGCAGACATAGGTGCGGCCGGACTGGCCGGTGTGTGTGTCACAGAGCCTGAAAACGTCTACTACCTGACCGGGCTTAATCACCAGGGCTACTTCGCCTTCACGATGCTGGTGCTCCCGCTAACCGGTGTGCCGATGATCGTGGCCAGGCAGATGGAGGCAACCACTCTTTCGGTGCAGGTGCCGTGGTGCCGCCACCACGGGTACCGGGATCACGAGGACCCGGCGACCGCCGTCGTCGCGGCGATCGAAGCGGTGCTGGCTGCTTCGACCGCCACCCGTTTCGGCGTGAACAAGGCCGGCATGTGGTTGCCGATCGGAGTCTGGGAACGGGTGACCGCCGGGCTCCCGCAGATCACCTGGGAGGACACCTCCGACCTGATCGCCCGGCATCGAGCGGTAAAGAGCGACGCTGAACTAGCCTCCGTACGGCGAGCCGCGGCCATCTCGTCAGCGGCGATGCTTGCGGGCCTCGATGCGGTGCGGGTCGGGGTCAATGCCCGTGAGATCGCAGCGGCCGTCTACCGCACGATGATCGGACACGGCGGTGACTACCCAGGCATGGCGCCCTTCATCCGGTTCCGAGACGCGCTGCTGCAGGAGCACGTCACCTGGCCGGATCGGGAGGTTGTTCGTGGGGACAGCGTCTTCTTCGAACTCTCTGCCTCGGTCGCGCGCTATCACGCGCCGTTGACTCGGATGGCCTACGTGGGCAAGCCTCCCGACGGCACCGAGGTCGCCGGCCGCATTGCGGCCGAGGCTCTGGACGCGGTTACCGCTGCTCTTGTACCCGGGGCCCGTGCGTGCGACGTCTACGCCGCCTGGCAGGATGTGGTGAACTCGGGGCTCGGTCACGACCGCTACCGCCGCCACCACTGCGGCTACCAGGTCGGGATTGGCTTCCCGCCCAGCTGGGTCGGCGGCCCGGCTGTCGTGGGCCTTCGCTCGGACAGCCGGTGGCGCGTGCGGGCCGGGATGACGTTCCACGTCCTTTCCTGGCTGCTCGGCCAGGAACCCGCCGATTACGTCCTCTCCGACACCGTACTGGTCACACCCGAGGGTGGCCAGCTCCTCACCAGCGTCTCACGGGATCCCATCGTCGTCCCGTCCTGACCAAAATCCGCGAGAGGAGCACCATGCACATCACTGCACTTCGTGCCACGCCGGTGGCAGTCCCCTTCACCCGGCCCGAGTCGTGGGCCTTCGGCGAGCGCACTGGCATGGTCAGTGTGCTGCTCGAGGTGGACACGGACGAGGGTTTGGTCGGCCTTGGTGAGGCCGCGGCCTACCCCAGCGCCGAGATCATCGAGGCGGTGCTCCGTTCGATCGAACCGCTCGTAGTGGGTGAGACGGTGTTCAACATCGAGCGCATCATGAAGCGGATCAACATCGTGGGAACCTGGCACCACGTGGCCGCGACCAGCCCTGCGATCGCGGCGGTCGAGATGGCCCTGTGGGACCTGGTGGGCAAGGCCAGCCGCCAGCCCGTCGTGAACCTGTTCGGCGGTCGTGTCCGGGATGAGGTGGAGTATTTCTACTATCTCGCCCGCTCGGCGCCTGAGCAGATGGCAGCGGATGCGGCGGCGGGTTACGAGCGCGGGTTCCGTACGTTCTATCTCAAGGCCTGCGCTAACGACCCGGCCGACGACATCGAGCGGGTGGAGGCGGTCCACGGGGCGGTCGGCGCTGGTGCGGGTATCCGCGTCGACGCCAACGAGGCCTGGTCGGCGGCCGCCGCGATCCGGATCATCAAGGACATGGAGAAGTTCGGGCTAGAGCTGGCCGAGCAGCCCGTGTCCGGCCGCAACCTGGATGAGATGGCCTACGTCCGATCTCGCATCAACGTCCCGCTACTGGCCAACGAGGCATCATGGACCCGCTATCACCACCTCGAGATCATCAAGCACGGGGCTGCCGACGTGGTGTCGGTCGACAACCAGATGGACGGCGGCCTCGGAAACCTCAAGATCGGCGCGGCAATGTGCGAGGTTGCGGGCCTCCCCGTGCTCAAGCACAGCCTCGGAGAGCTGGGGGTGGCGACATACGCGGGCGCCCACCTGCTCGCATCGATACCCAACGCGCTCTTCGCCAGCCAGGCATACGGCTCGTTGCTCGCCGATGATGTCATCGAGGGCGCCAGCCCGCTGCCATACCGCGACGGCCGGCTCGGGGTTCCCACGGGGCCCGGTTTGGGTGTGACCTTGGACGAGGCGCGGGTCGGCGCGTACGCCGACGCCTACCGAGCGGACCCTACTGGCTATTCCTTCCACGACAAAGGCACCCTCGAGGTCACGCCGGTGATGCCCAAGTTTTGAGCACGCGGTGATCGCGCGGTGCCGATCAGTGCGCGAGGACCGCGCTCAGGAAGGTCTTGGTCCGGTCGTGCTCAGGGGCCTCGAAGATCTGGCGCGGCGGCCCCACTTCGACGATCTGACCCTTGTCGAACATCATCACCCGGTCGGAGACGTCGCGGGCGAAGCCCATCTCGTGGGTTACGCAGAGCATGGTGATGTCGGTCGTCTCGGCGAGCTCCCGAAGGACCGCGAGCACCCCGGCCACGAGTTCGGGGTCGAGTGCAGAGGTCACCTCGTCGAGGAGCAGCACCCGAGGACCCATGGCCAGCGCTCGTGCGATGGCCACCCGCTGCTGCTGGCCTCCGGAAAGCTGGTTGGGGTGGGCATCTTCCTTTGCCGTCAGACCGACATGGTTCAGCAGCTCCTTGGCCCGGGCGACCGCCTGATCTCTGCTCTGGCCCAGGGAGCGTATCGGAGCCTCGATGACATTCTGCAGCACAGTCATGTTGGGGAAGAGGTTGAAATGCTGGAACACCATGCCAATCTGTTTTCGCATCTCGCGCAGGTGCTTCTGGTCGGCGGGAACCAGCTCGGTGCCGTTGTACTTGTGCCACAACGGCTTGCCGTCGACCCAGATGTGGCCTTCGGTGAGGCTCTCGAGCGTCATCAGCAGGCGGAGGATCGTCGTCTTGCCCGAGCCGCTCGGGCCGATAAGAGTGACCTTCTCACCCGCCGCAACGTCGATATCAAGGTGGTCAAGGACGGTGAGGTCCCCATATCGTTTGACGACCTTGTCGAAGTGGATGAACGGACGGTCCGTGGAAGCGCCGTTCACGGGATCATCTTCAGGCGGTTTCAAGGCGGATCTCCAATTTCCTCATTAAAACGGAGGCGGGGTAGCTGAAGGCTAGGTAGATCAGTCCGCAAATCGTGAAAGGCTCGACATATCGGTAGGTGGCCCCGCCGATGTCCTTGGCTTGGGCGACCATCTCCGGAACTGATATGAACAGCAGGAATGGCACCTCTTTGGCCATCGAGATCACGTAGTTGCCCAGCGAGGGAAGGATCTTCCGGACAGCCTGGGGCAGAATCACCCGTTGCCAGATCGTCCTCATGGGCAACGAGAGAGCCGTGCAGGCCTCCCATTGTCCCTTCGGAATCGACTCGATGCCACCGCGGTAGACCTCAGCGAAGTAGCTCGCATAATGGATGCCCAGCACGAGCACGCCGGTGGTCACCGCATTGATCAGGACGCCCATGTCCGGAAGTACGTAAAAGACGAAGAAGAGCTGGACCGGGATCGGCGTGGCGCGGATGAACTGCAGGAAACCGGACGTCGTCGGCGACACGACCGGCACCTTCGAGTAGCGGATCACCGCCATGATCAGACCGAGGGCCGCAGCCAACAGGGTCGCCAGCACGGTGATCACCAGGCTGACCTCCAGGAAGGCCAGGAGCAGAATCGGGAAGATCTCCCGCGCGAACTGCCAATCCCAGATCATACGACCTCCCCCGCAGGCGCCGCTCCAGCCACGGTGGCGGTGCTGATCCGTACGGGCTTCTGGCCGAGTCGGCGCTTGGCCCAGTTCTCGAGGAGCTGCGTGATGCCGACGACGATCATCGACAACAGGAAGAACACGACCAACACGCCGAGATAGACCAGCCCGACCGAACCCGGCTGGCCCCGACGTATCATGTCGCCGACCGTGAAGAAGTCCACCGTACCGACCAGGAACATCAGTGGCGTGCTTTTGATCAGCTGCACCATCAGGTTCCCGGCGGGCGGGATCATCAGCGGCAGCGCCTGGGGAAGAATCACTCGGCGGAACGAATGAAGAGCCGTCAGGTTGAGAGCGGTGCAGGCCTCACGCTGCGGCTTTGGCACCGCTTTGATGGCTCCCCGGACAACCTCGGCGCCGTACGCCCCGAAGTTCAACCCCAGGGCAATGATCGCAGCGACCACGTTGTTCAATTTGTAGCCGAGCAGGAGCGGCGCTGCGTACACGATCCAGAACAACTGGACGATCAGCGAGGTGCCGCGGAAGAACTCCACGATGACGCGGGCGATGGTCCGCGGGACCACGTGGTGCTCCAGCGACAGCAGTCCCAGGGTGAAAGCCACCACGACAGCGAGAAAGGTACCGAGGATTGTGGCGTAGACCGTCACCCACAGGCCGGCCACCAGTAGCTCCAGCCAAGGTCCAAGGTCAAAGCCCTTCATGCGTCACCCTTCGCCGGCGCAGAGCTTCGCGGTGGTGAGATCTGCTGGTGGTAGCGTCTCAGGCCCAAACCCGAACGGTTCGATCAGCTTGGTGAGCTCGCCGGAGTCTTTGAGCGTCTTCAGCTGGGCGTTGAAGGCGTCGACCAGGTCGGTGTCCGCCTTACGAAACACGGCAGCACCGCACCCCAGCACCTCCTTGCCATCCACCGTTGGCACGAACGGCTTGGTCAGCTCGGCCTTAATCGACGGGTCCTGCTTGAGCGCCCAGGCCAGCGTGATGCTGGTCAGGGTGACCGCCCTGATCCGGCCCTGTTCTAGCTGCTGGATGCCCGCCGGAAGGTCGGGCACGGTGATGATGTTGCCCTTCTCAACGCCAGCCTTGGCGGCATAGCTACCCTCGACTGCGCCGCTGAAGACACCCAGCTTGATCCCGGCCTTCGCCACCGACTCGAAGTCAGTGATGTTGTCCGGGTTGCCCGGCGGTACCAGGAAGGCGGTGGGCGCGCAGTAGACAGGTTCGGAGAACGCCGCCTGCTGACAGCGGGTCGGGTTGATGAACATCCCGGCAGAGATGACGTCGAAGTCGCCTGCATTCAGCCCGGGGATGAGCGCGTCGAAACTGACCTGCTTGGCCTCGACGGTATTGATACCGGCGGCCTTCCAGATCGCCATCTGGACGGTTGGATCCTCGCCGGTCAACTTGCCGTGGTCCAGGAACGCGTAGGGCTGCTCACCGGCGATGCCGACGGTGATCTTGCCGGCCGACTTCACTTGGTCAAGTTTGCTGGTGGTGCCAGTGGACGTCTTCGTGCACGCGCTCAACAGCGTGGGACCGGCAACCACGCCCCCTAGAACCATTGAGCTTTGGATGAGGAACGAGCGCCTCGACACACTCGGCTGTTGCGACAACATGTTTTCCGCCTTCTGCAGGTGGTAAATGACCGCCGCCGGATGGCGGCGGGCCCAGTTCGTCCCAAGGATTGTACAATTGTAGACAGTAAGTCGTACAGTTGTTGCCAGGAACGGAATGTTCTAGATTCGTTTGGCCATCGCGGGCAGGAGCAGAGGTGGAGGCCCCGACCTTTGGGGGCCCTTCCTAAATCAGCATGGTTCGGGCGTGATCGGTGGTCGGCGTCGGTAGGGGCGTGAGCCGTCGGCGGCGAGCAGGATCCGGATGCGGTAGTCGGTGAAGTTGCGGAAGCCGTGGGCCAGCCGCCTGGTCTTCTCGATAACGCCGTTGATCGCTTCTGTCCCGCCGTTGCTGACGCCGCCGGTTGCGAAGCAGGCCAGGATCGCCTCGCGCCAGCGGCGCAGAGTCTTGCCGAGTCGCTTGACCTCGGGGATCGGGCAGGTGTGGAGTCTGTCGAGGAGCTTCTCGGCGAGCTTGCGACCCGTGGACTGGCTCTCGGCGTGATAGATCGAGCGGACCTGCTGGTAGACGCTCCAGGTGACCTCAACCTCGCCATTGGGGTCACCGACGCAGGTACTTGTCGAGCCGTTCGCGTTGCAGGTCGGTGAGGTGCTCGTCGCCGGTGAGAAGGGTGCGGCGGACCTTGTTGGCATAGCCACGGAACGGGTCCAGGGCGGCATGCTCGACGGTGACCTTCACGTCCAGGCCGTGTTCGGTGAGCCAGTCGGCGTAGACCTTCTCCGAACGGCCCTGGACCGCATCCAGCAGCCGGGCCTGCAGGCAGCCGTGTTCGTCGCGTGTCAGGTCGACCATCACGGTCACGGCATTGTCGGTGCTGGTGATCTTCGAGGGCCGCCAGATGTGCTCGTCCACGCCGATGGTCTTGATGCCCTTGAGCCGGTCGGGCTCGGCGATCCTGGTCTGCGCGTCGGCCTTGATTGCGGACCAGCAGGTGTCCCACGCGACGCCGAGATGCCGGGCGATCGCGGACACGGTGGTGTCGTCGTACCGCAACGCGTCGACCGCCCACGACGTCACCCTGGCGGTGAGCTTGGCGCGGGGCGTGGCGTAGGGCTGGACCTCGGTCCAGGTCCGACGAGCACACGCCGGTTCGGGACACCGCCAGATCCGGTTGCGCCATCGCACCCGCACCGGCCGTCCGAAGCACGGAGCGTCGTGCAGCAGCTGGACTCGGCGGCCGTGGCCGATCGCGACCACCCCGCAGTCAGGACAGCCAGTGAGGACGTCGTCGGACTCGACCTCGAGCAGCACGCTGCCGTCCTCGCCGGTGGCCACATCGAGGACGTGCATGCCCTGGACACCGAACAGTTCATCAGCCCGCGGACACCACCGGCCAAGAGACGGCGACGGCCCGCAGGCACACGTAGAGTGCGCCAACGTCAGGGCCTTTCAGGAGAAGCAGCTTGGTCGCCGCCGATCGTGAAGGCCCTGACGCCTTCTCAGCTCGCTGACACGCCGCGCAGCACACCCAGTCGCTGGCCCGTCGCCGCACACTGCACTGTCGAGATGCGGGGGAGATTGCCACCTCTCCCGCGGATTACTTTGACGAAACGGTCTTGATCTCGGTCGCCGGTCATCGAGTGCCGGGTCGCTGAGCCGCGTTCACCGATTAGCGGCCAGCACTGCCGCGAGGCCTTCTTGCAGATCTTTGACGAAATACTCGGGAACCTCCAGCGACGGGAAATGTCCCCCGCTTTCGGGCGACCTCCATCGCACGATCTGTCGGTACCGCTCCTGTGCCCAGGGGCGCGGACACTTCTCGATATCGCGGGGATACATACTGATTGCTGACGGGACGTCGACCCGAAGTTCGGGATCGAGCGAGTTGTGGCTTTCGTAGTAAATGCGGGCCGCCGATGCGCCGGTCCGCGTCAACCAATAGAGGGTGACGTCGTCAAGAATGCTGTCTCTGGAAATCGTCTCGAACGGGCTATCTTCGGTGTCTGAC
>Ga0307416_100001444_pt1 | contig 12917 bp, 13 predicted proteins | sample DK1Cmetagenome_2_FD_203821 | JGI IMG/M metagenome (GOLD analysis project Ga0307416, IMG submission 203821) | Maize rhizosphere microbial communities from greenhouse at UC Davis, California, United States - DK15-C-3 | ecosystem: Host-associated > Plants > Roots > Rhizosphere > Soil | place...
AAGCTGGATCCGATCCCGGCGGCTGGTACCATCGTCGCCGGCAAGGTGCGCGTCTCGAACGTCGCCGGCGGCGCGGACGGCAACTGGACGGTGACGGTGAAGTAAGGCGAGTGGCGAGTGGCGAGTAAACTGCAGGAGCAATTACCCGCCACTCGCCACTCTTCCCTCGCCACTCGCTGTTCATGTCTCGCGCATTCGTCAACGAGGATGCTGGTGCCGGGGGATCGGGCCGGCGGTGGATGCTCCCGCCGCGCGACGATCCGGGGTTCGATGAGGCGGCCGCCCGCGCGCTACTCGAGGCTGCTCGCGAGGGCGACACCGAGAGCGCGGAAGTGGCGACCGGGTACTACTGGGGTGAGCAGGTGCTTCGGCCACACGTCGCACGGGCCCTCGAGCGGGCACGGGTCGACGGCGACGAGCGCCTCGCGCAATTGGCCGAGCGATTCCTGAGGTGATCGGCGCCAGACCGTCGACGGACGGTGCGCTGGACCCGGTGGCGCTGGCGGTCGCGCTCATGGAGGTGGAGTCCACCAGCGGGCGCGAGCACGACGTCGTCGCCCTCAGCGAACGACTGCTCGTCGAGCGCGGGTGGCGGACCCGACGCATCCCGGTGAGCGAGGGACGCGCCGACCTCCTGGCCTCCTCCGGCAACGCACCGGCGGTCACGCTCTCCACCCACCTCGACACTGTGCCGCCCTTCATTCCGCCGAGACTCGACGGAGGACGGCTCTACGGTCGCGGTGCGTGCGACGCCAAAGGGATCGCCGCGGCCATGGTGTGCGCGGCCGAGCGCCTCCGCGACGGCGGTGTGCCCGTCGCGCTCCTCTTCGTCGTAGGCGAGGAGACGACCCACGACGGAGCCCACGCGGCCAATGCCGCCGCCGTGCCGCCGTCGTGCCGCGTACTGATCAACGGCGAACCCACGGAGAGCACCCTCGCCGTCGGTACCAAGGGCGCAGTGCGCGTCACGGTCACGACCACGGGGCGGGCGGCCCACTCAGCCTACCCGCACCTCGGCCGCTCGGCGACGGCCGACCTCGTGCGTCTCCTCGCGGAGCTCGACGCACTCGACCTACCGCGAGACCCGGTCCTCGGCGACACCACGATCAACATCGGACGGCTGGCCGGCGGAGTCGCGGACAACGTGCTCGCGCCGTGGGCCGAGGCGCGACTCATGGCGCGCATCGTCACGCCGGTGGACGAGGTGCTCGCGATCCTCCGCCGATGGGCCGACGGGCGCGCGACGATCGACGTCGGCGTGTTCGTGCCCGCCGTGCACCTCGCGACCGTACCGGGCTTCCCGACGTCGGTAGCCGCGTTCGCCACCGACATCCCGGCACTCACGAACTGGGGGAGGCCGTACCTGTTCGGTCCAGGCTCGATCCACGTCGCACACACCGACGGGGAGTACGTCGAGATCGGCGAGCTGCGGGCGGCGGTGGATGCGTACGAGCGGTTGGCGAGGTTGGCGCTGGAGAGAGAGGGTCTAGGGTGTGGGGTCTAGGGCCTAGAGGAGCACTCCAGACCCTAGACCCCACACCCTAGGCCCTCTCTCTCACGCCACCTTCTGCACTGTCAGCGCGCCCGTCGGACAGTGGCGGATGAAGTCGCCGTCCGCCGGGGACCACTCGACGATGTTGGTGAGCGTGAAGGCTTTCCGCGAGGCGTCGAGCGCCATGAGGCGTGGGGCGAGGGCCACGCAGGCGCCGCATCCGGTGCAACGCGCGCGGTCGACGAGGACGCGCATGCGGCGCCGAGGATAGACACCCCCGGGGGCGTCGAAGAAGGCTTCGTAGCCCTCCAGGGCCTCGCAGGCGGCGCGGTATCCCTCGGCAATGAGCTCATCGGTGTGTGAGAAGCTGAACCATCCGATGTGCCCCACGCGCGGGCGGATGAGGATCATCGGCGGGCCCTGCCACTGCTCGAGCGGCGGAAGCTGCAGGGCTCGCATCATGAGACTCGCGGCGCGCATGAAGACCGCGCTGAAGCCCTCGGTATGGACGTCGGTGGCGTGGGTGAGGTCCGCGTTCCCGACGTCAACCGCGATCAGGGCGTCCATGCCGAGCGCGGCGATGTTCACCGGCAGGTTGTCGATGGTCCCGCCATCGATGCAGAGGCGGCCATCCACGCGGCCGGGCGGGAAGAAGCCGGGAAGCGCGCACGAGGCGTACACCGCGTCGGCCACCGGGACGTTGCGCAGACCAGGGCATCCCCACACGACTTGCGAGCCGCGCTCCACGTCCACGGTATTCACGAGTACCGGTACGGGGAGCTCGTCGAAGTTCTTGGCCGGGGCCACGCTCTCGCACAGCATTCGGAGCGGCTCCTCCGCGTAGATGGACGGCGAGCGCAGCCGGTCGAGGAGCATGCCGATGTGGTTGAGACGGAAGAGGTCTCGCCGGCGGAGCGCGTGGGCGCGCTGCGCCATCTGCTCGACGGTCATCCCCCCGGCGTGTGCGGCGCTAATGAGTGCGCCGATGCTCGTGCCCGCGTAAACCGATGGCACGAGCCCTCGCTCGCGCAGGGCGCGCAGCACGCCGATATGGGCGAACCCCTTGAGGCCGCCTCCGCCCAACACGAGGGCGAACCGTTTTCGAAAAGCCGAAGCCATATACGACAGGATGGCCAAGGGGCCGAGAAAGTCACGTTCAGCTCGGTCAGGCCTGTCGATCGGCCCTCCGGGCGCGGCCCGCCTCGACCAGGCGCCGCCATACATAGTGGTACCAGTCTGAGGCAGCGAGGGTCCGTGACGCAGTGATATGCGCCACCGTGAGATGCGGTGGTGGTGTGAGAGCGCCGACGGGGTGGCATCGTGAAGTTCGGGGGGCCCCGCGCTCCTGCTTCGGCGGCGTGCCGAGTAGCCGCCGGGGGCGCCCATCCGTCGGCGCCCCCAGCGTCTCGGTGCCTTCCCGCTGCGCCTCGCGTACGGGGCGCGTACGGCGCCCGGGCTACTGCTCCTGAAGGAACCTGTACAGCCCGTACAGGCCGATCGCCGCGCCACCGATCATGATGATCGTTCCGGCGTCGTCCCCGACGATCGCACCGACGAGAAAGGTCGCCCCGCCGACGATCATCAGGATCTCGCTCTGGCCGAACCCCTGTCCGGCACGTGCCTGCACCAGCGCGGCCGCAGAGTCGGCGGAGACGGGGGTGAGGGTCTGCCCCCGCACCGCGACGCTGGCCGCTTCGAGTGCCGGCCCAGCCGCCGGACGGACCGTCGCGGCACCCGCGGCACCGGCGGCACCGGCGGCACCGGCGGCACCGGCGCCGGGCGCGATTGCGGCCGGCGGCAGCCCTGGGGTGGGAAGGTCAGCGGCTGGCGCTGGCGACTGCGCCTGCGCGGTCGCGGCGGTGAGGACGGTGGCGACGGTGACGACGGTGGCGGCGACCCCCGCGAGTCGGAGTGCTCTGCGGACCATGGTGACAGACTCCTGAGGAGTAGAGAGTGGGTCCCGCGGGAGTGGAAGATTTGCGCCAGGCCGTCGCGTACCCTTTCGCGGCCGGACGCGGCCGGTCACACTTAGTAGCCCCTTCCAACCATTCCGCCCGTATCGCATCGAATGACGCCCACGTCTCGTCGCTTGCTCGTCGTGGTATTCGGCGCCTGCCTGGCCGCCCTTTTCACGCGTCCGGCCGAGGCGCAGCGGCCGAGCGGCGCCGCCCCAAGCGCCGCGGCGCGCGAGACCGGGCGACCGCAGATTTCCGCCGCCGAGATCGACGGCCACCTTCACTTCCTGTCCTCCGATCTCCTCGAGGGACGTGCCCCCGCGACGCGGGGCGGGCGACTCGCCGCCGCGTACATCGCGAGCCAGCTCCGGGGCGCCGGCGTGGAGCCGGGCGTGAACGGCTCGTACCTGCAAGAGGTGCCGATCGACGTCGTGGGCGCGGATTCGGCGACGATCCGCGTCGCGGCGAGCGGCAAGGCGACGACGACTCTGCGCTATCCTCACGACGTCGTCGTCTGGGCGGGCTCGGCCACCGAGCGCAGTGCGGCCAAGGGCGAGCTGGTCTTCGTGGGGTACGGCGCCACGGCGCCCGAGTACGGGTGGGACGACTTCAAGGACGAGGACGTGAAGGGGAAGGTGCTACTCGTCCTCGTGAACGACCCGCCCGCGCCGGCGTCGGAGCCGACGCTCTTCGGTGGCAAGGCGATGACGTACTACGGGCGGTGGACGTACAAGTTCGAGGAGGCCGAGCGGCGGGGTGCCGCGGGGGTGCTCATCGTCCACACCACCGAGCGCGCCGGCTACACGTGGCAGACGGTGGTCGGGAGCTGGGCGAAGGAGCAGCGGATGCTCCCGCGCGACTCGTCGCTGCCCGCGCCGCTCGGCGTCCGGGGTTGGATCACCGACAGCGCCGCCGCGTCACTGCTCAGGGAATCCGGGGTCGACTTGGCCCAACTGCGTCGCCGGGCCGAGGCGCGCGACTTCCGCCCCGTGTCCACCGGCATCACCGTCGACGCCAGCTTCCGCAACCGCGTCGAGCATCTGCAGTCGGAAAACGTGGTGGGCGTGGTGCGCGGGAGCGACTCGACGTTGCGCGATGAGTACGTCGCCTACAGCGCCCACTGGGACCACCTGGGCATCGGCCCGAGGATGAAGGGCGACTCGATCTACAACGGGGCCGCCGACAACGCGTCGGGGGTCGCCGATCTGCTCGCGATCACCCGCGCGGCGGCGGCGGGCCCGCGCCCCAAGCGCTCGCAGCTCTTCGTCTTCGTCACGGCGGAGGAGAGCGGCCTGCTCGGCTCGGCCCATTTCGCCCAGAACCCGACCGTACCGATCGAGCGCATCGTCGCGAACCTCAACGTCGACGGCGGGAACCTGCTCGGGCGCACGCGCGACCTGAGCGTGCTCGGCGACACGAAGAGCTCCTTGGGCCCGACGCTAGCGAAAATGATCGCGCCCGAGGGAATGCGGCTGTCGCCCGAGGACCACCCGGAGCAAGGCCACTTCTACCGTTCGGACCACTTCTCCTTCGCCATCGCCGGCGTGCCCGCCGTGTCGATCGGCGCCGGGAACGACTACGAGGGTCGTCCGAAGGGGTGGGGCTTGGCGCAGGGCGAGGACTACACCACGCACCGCTACCACCAGCCGTCCGACGAATACCAACCCGACTTCAACCTGAGCGGCGCCGCCCAGCTCTCGGAGATCGTGCTGCGACTCGGTATGCTCGTCGCGAACTCGCCCACGGTGCCGACGTGGAACGCCGACGCCGAGTTCAAGAGCGTGCGCGAGAAGGTGGGGGCAGCCCGGGCGATGCCGTGAGCGACGACGCCGATCGCGGCGAGGCCGAGCGCCTTCCGTCCGTTCGAGGCGATGCCGCCGGCGGGTCGCCAGCGCCGGACGCGGCACTCCTCCGAGCGCTCGGCACTTGGGCGCTCGCCGCCTCGATCGTGAACGTCACCGTCGGCGGAGGCATCTTCCGCCTCCCGGCGGTCGTGGCCGGCGGTCTGGGACCCGCCGCCCCACTCGCCTACCTGGTGTGCGCGCTGGTGATGGGGTTGATCGTCATCTGCTTCGCCGAGGCGGGCTCCCGCGTGTCGCTCACCGGAGGGCCGTATGCGTACGTGGAGGTGGCGTTCGGCGCCTTCGTCGGCTTTCTGGCCGGCGTCCTTCTCTGGCTCGTCGGGACGCTCGCGCTCGCGGCCGTCTCTACGATCTTCGCCGACGCGGTCGGATCACTCGTGCCGGCACTCGGCGGGCCGGCCGGGCGGGCACTGCTCCTCGTCGCGGTGTTCCTCGTGCTGAGCTGGGTGAACGTGCGTGGCGTGCGGCAGGGCACGCGGCTGAACGCCGTCGCGACGGTCGCCAAGCTGCTTCCGCTCCTGCTGCTCGTGCTCGCGGGCGCCGTCGCGGTGCGCGCGGAGAACTTCACGCTCGCGGCTGTGCCGCGCGCCGGCGACGTGGCGCGCACCTCCATCGTGCTCATCTTCGCGTTCGCGGGGCTCGAGAGCGCGCTCGTGCCCAGCGGCGAGGTGAAGGATCCGTCGCGCACGGTGCCGCGCGCCCTGTTCCTGGCGATGGCTGGCATCACCCTCCTCTACGTGGCGCTGCAGGTCGTGTCGCAGGGAGTCCTCGGCCCAGGGCTCGCCACCGCCACGACGCCGCTCGCCGACGCCGCCGGCGTCGCCCTCGGGCCCTGGGGGCGCACGCTGCTCCTGATCGGTGCCGTGGTCTCGATGTTCGGCTACGTGAGCGGGATGACGCTCGCCATCCCGCGGGCGCTCTTTGCCTTCGGCCGTGACGGCTTCCTGCCGCGGCAGCTCGCCGCGGTCCACCCCCGCTTTCACACGCCGCACGTCGCAATCGTCGTGCAGTCCTTCGTCGTCTGCGCGCTCGCCGTCACGGGGACGTTCGAGCGGCTCGCGATCCTCGCCAACGTCGCGTTGCTCATCCTGTACGCGGCCTGCTGTGCCGCCGCCTGGGAGCTGCGCCGCCGAGACGTGCGCGCTGGGGGCGTGCCGCTCCGAGTTCCCGGCGGTGCCATCGCGCCGGTGCCGGCGTGCCTCGGGATCGCCTGGCTGCTCACGAGCATCCGGCCGCCGGAATGGGCAGTGGTCGGGGGCACGCTGGCGGCTGCGTCGGTGATCTTCGCCCTCACCCGATCTCGCAGGCGGCTGCTGGCCGCGACGGAGCGGTGATGGACCGCCGGGCCCGTTGCCGAGATGATTCCGGCGGCGTGGAAATACGCCGGGACCTTCGGCACGCGGCGGTGCAGTCGGTCTGTCTCGTGCATCTCCAGCCGGACAGACGTGCTGCGGTGCAGTGTTGAGCGTTGAGCGTTGAGCGTCGAGCGGGGAGTCGTCGACCTCGTCCCGCGTCCCTCGTACCTCGTCCCTGCCGTGCTCGATCCTCTCCTCCGCTTTCGCGCCGAGTTCCCGATCCTCGAGCGCACCACGTACCTGGTGTCGAACTCCCTGGGCGCGATGCCGCGGGCGGTGGCGGCGCGCCTCGCGGAATACGCCGCGACGTGGGCGGAGCAGGGGGTTCGCGCGTGGGCGACGGGGTGGTGGGACATGCCGATCCGAGTCGGGAACGAGATCGCGCCGCTGATCGGGGCCGCCGAGGGGGAGGTCGCGATGGCCCCGAACGTCTCGGTGGCGCAGGCCGCCGTACTCTCGGCGCTCGACTACGCCCCGCCGCGCGACACGATCGTGATGACGGCGCTCGATTTTCCTTCGGTCCGCTACGTGTACGACGCGATGGCGGCGCGCCTCGGCGCCCGGGTGGTGGTCGTCCCGTCGGAGGACGGCATGAGCGTCGACACGGACCGCCTGCTGGCGGCGATCGACGAGCGCACGCGCCTCGTGGCCATCTCACACGTGCTGTTCCGGTCGGCGTTCATCATGGACGCCGAGGCGATCTGCCGGCGCGCCCACGACGCTGGGGCGCTCGTGTCGCTCGACGCCTACCATTCGGTGGGCGTGGTGCCGGTGGACGTGAAGCGCAGCGGCGTCGACTTCCTCACGGGCGGCGTGCTGAAGTGGCTGTGCGGGGGGCCGGGCGGCGCCTTTCTGTACGTCGCTCCCGAGGTGGGCGGCCGGTTCGCGCCGGCGCTCACCGGGTGGCAGGCGCACGCGCGCCCATTTGCCTTCGACGCCGAGATGGAGTACGCCACCGGGGCGTGGCGATGGCTCACCGGGACGCCCGCCATCCCCGCGCTCTACGCCGCGGTGGAGGGGCCCCGGTTGGTGCGCGAGGCCGGCGTCTCGGAGATCCGCCAGAAGAGCCTGCGGCAGACCGCCCGCCTGGTCGCCCTCGCCGACGCGCGCGGCTATCGCGTGAATGCGCCGCGCGATCCCGAGCGCCGCGGCGGTACCGTCGCCTTCGACGTTCCGCACGCGTACGAGGTGGCGCAACACCTGCTCTCCCGCGACATTCTCATCGACTATCGACCGAACGCCGGAATCCGCATCGCCCCACACTTCTACACGAGCGACGACGAGCTCGAGGCGGCCGTGGCTGCGATCGACGAAGCCCTGGAGACCGGCGCGTGGCGCCGGTACGGTGAGCGGGTGTCGGTAGTAACTTGAACGGCAGGGAGCAGGGAGTAGGGAGTAGACCTGCTCCGCAGTCCCTACTCCCTGCTCCCCACTCCCTGCAGTCTGGCGCGGTATCACCCTCAGGAGCTTTCTTCCATGTCCACCCGCCCCAAGCGCGTCCGCAAGCAGTACACGAACACCGAGTACCCGCTCGTCATCATGCGCTTCGAGGACGGGCACGAGATCAAGGTCTACAAGGGCACCGGGAAGGAGTTCGACTGCTACCCGGGCGAGACGATCAAGCTCCTGGCGATGTACGACCCGACGTCGCACGACCGCGAGTTGATCGAGAGCCGGAAGGCGCAGGACTTCGCCGACGCCGACAACCGGTGAGCCGGTGACGCGCTCCAGCCGGCGCGCCCGCCGGCGCGTGCGCCCGCTCGCGTACCGGCCCACGCGCCGGGCCGCGCGCCGGGCCGCGCTGGCGGTCGCCGCGCTCGGGGCGTTCGTTCCGGCGGGGTGCGCGTCCGCGGCCCGCGCCCAAGGGGCGGCCCCGTGGGTGCGGGCGGACACGGCCGCTCTCCGCCGCACCCTGGACTCCCTGGCCGGCGCGCACCACGGCGTGGTCGGCTACGCGGTGCATAACGTCGACACCGGCGAGCGGCTCGAGCGCCGCGGGGACGAGACCTTTCCGACGGCGAGCCTGATCAAGGTCGCGATTCTTGTCACCGTCTACGACCTGGCGGGGAAGGGCGAGCTCTCGCTCGACGACCCGCTCACCGTGCTCAAGATCGACAAGGTGCCGGGCTCGGGGACGCTGCAGTTCATGCACGACGGCATGACGGTCACGGTGCGCGACGCGGCGTGGCTCATGTCGACGATCAGCGACAACACGGCGACCAACCTGCTGCTCGACCGGATCATCATCCGCCGCGTGTGGGAGAAAATGGAGGCGCTCGGGCTGCAGCACACGAAGGTCCACTCCAAGAGCTTCCTCCGCATCAGCAGCGTGGCGATGGACAGCTCGGTGAAATACGGCCTGGGCGTGACCACGCCGAACGAGATGGCGCGGCTGTTCGAGCTCTTGGCGCGCGGCCAGGCCGTGAGCCCGGCGGCCGACTCGACGATGCTCGACGTCCTCGAGCACAACGAGGATCTGCAGCTCCTGCAGCGCTACGTCGACGGGGTGCGCGCGCCGCACAAGACCGGCGCCACCGATCAGGTGCGCGCCGAGTGCGCGCTGTTCTACCTGCAGTCCCGCGTCGTCGCCTGCGTGCTCACGAAGGAGAACGCCGATGTGCGGTGGGTGATCGACAGCGAGCCGCAGATCACGATGGCACGCATGGGGGAAGCGATCGTCCGCGCGTGGCCGAAGCCGCCGCCGAAGGTGGAATAGGGATCCCCTGCCCGCGCGCCCGGCGAGAGGCCGGCGTAGATCCGGCGTGGGCACGCGACGTGCTCCCTCGACGGTCATGACTCGCTCGTTGCCGCGCTCCAACTTCCTCGCCGCCTGCGTCGCGGCGTCCGCAGCGTTCGCGGCGTCCGCGGCGGCGAGCTCGCCCGCGGCCGCGCAGTTCACCGCCACCGTGGCGCGCCCGCCGGCGCACGAGGCGGCGCGGCCGGCCGCCGTCGCCGCCGAGCCCACCGCGCGCGATACGATGCGCCCAACGGTCCTCTCCGACATGAAGGCGTGGGTCGACTCGGCGGCGACCGCACTCAAGGCGCCCGCCCCGCCCCCGGGTCCGCGCGACACGACGACCGCCGCCGTGCCGCAGCCTCCGGGCGCCCCACCCCGCTCGTCCCGCCCGCGTCGCCCGCCGCGCTGAGCCGTCGCGGCGGTAGTGGGTCAGTTTGCGGCTGTCATCCCGCCGAAGCGCCGCCGGCGCGAGTGGCGGGATCGACTGTCCCTCCAACGTGGCCGGCTCCGGGGCGAGGCCGGCCGATCCCGACACTCGCCCCATCGCCCGCCTTCGGCGGGCACCCGGGCGGTGCTCCTGCGGGATGACAGCCGACCCTCGCGACGCTGGAGCGCCGCGCCTGCGGGATGACACCGCACTCGCGACCCGGCGGGTCGCTCCCGCGGGAGGACACTTCACTCGCGAGCGCCGCGGCGCAGCGCTCCCGCGGGAGGACCCGAACTAACCCACGACCGTCGCCACGGCCCCTCGAAAGTGGGCCGTAGCGAGCGTGGTCGGGAGCGAAGTTTGCGGGCCCGGGCGGGCGCCATCGCGCAGGGTGCGTGGCTATTGCCGTCCGCCCCGGCGGCGCCGATATTGACCGAGCCTCGTGACTCACTCCCGCAACAGTCTGATGGGGCGGCAACACATGCCCCATGCCCGTCGGTGTCCTGCCCGCGCCCCGCTCACCGGCGCGAACCCGACGTCGCTGCAAGGACGCAAGTCTGGCTGCGGCAAGCGCTTTCGCCATCGCACCGAGCTCGCCGTCGGCAGGGGTACCCCGCTGCGCACCGTGCGCCGCGCCCTTGCGCGACACTTGCCACGCTCGATGGCCCCCGCCTGTCCGCCGCGCAGCTTTCGCCCCTGCCTGTGCCCACCCTCCGAGGTCGCCGTCTTGACGCCGGTTCGTAGAATAACGCTCACGTTTGCGCTGGCGCCGTTCGCGTTGGCGTTGATCGCGCTGCCGTCGATCGCGGTGTCGACTGCGAGCGGGCAGGAGACGCCCCCGCAGTGCGCCTGCCGGGGGGGCAACCCGCCGCCGGTGGTGCCGCCGGGCATTCCTGGCGGGGAGCCCGGACCGAACCGAGGGCCCAACGACCCGGACGGCGACCGGAGCTGGGTCGCGCTCCTTCCGCTCGGGCCGCTGGCAGCGATCCTGGGCCACCGTAGCGGCGCCATGCTCGCCGTGGCGGCGCGCGACACGAGTCAGTCGCCCAGCGTCCAAGAGGTCCTCGCGTCGCAAGCCTTCCACGCCAACGTCGATTCACTCTCGCGGGGGATGCGCGCGCCGGACACGGCCACTCCGCTGCCCACGGTCGCCGTCGTCGCCCTGACGCTCGGCGCCGCGGGCGGTCTGCTCTTGCGGAGGCGATCTGCGTAGGCTGATCGGCACCGTTTGCGTTGCGGCCGGCACCTTCATGCTGGCCGTGACCGGCCTGCAGCACTTGCGGGCCGCGGTCGCCCGCCACCAGGCGCGCGACGCGTGGGAGAGCGCACCCGTGCTCCGCCCCGCGGAAGAAGCCCGCTTCGTCGGGGCGAACGCCGGTGCACGCCCCAAGCGCTGGCCACTCGGCGTGTCCATCGCCCGTCTCACGATTCCCGCCATCGGCTTCGACGAGGTGGTCGTCGAGGGGGTGGGGTCGCGCGAGCTGGCGGCCGGCCCGGGGCACCTCCCCGGGAGCGTGCTGCCGGGCGAGGCGGGCAACTCGGTGATCTCCGCCCACCGTGACCGCCACTTTCGGCGGCTCGACAAGGTGCGGATCGGAGACACGGTCGTGACCGAGACCAATCGCGGGCCGGTGACCTGGCGCGTCGTGCGGCGGCACGTCGTCGAGCGCGACGACCCGGTTCTCTTCGCGACCTCCACCGCGACGCTCACGCTGACCACGTGCTGGCCCGTTCGCTACTTCGGTCCCGCGCCCGACCGGCTGATCCTGACCGCCGAGCCTGTGCGGCAGGGTACCCTCGTCGTCGCCGGCATGGACCGAACGCCCTCTGAGGGGCGGTGACGGAGCGGGCGCCGCTCCGCATCGTTCCGGAGGTCGACGCCGCCCGGAGGTCGGGCCGTCCCGTCGTCGCGCTCGAAAGCTCGGTGCTCGCTCAGGGGCTCCCAATCCCGGCCAACCGGGAGGCCGCCCGGCGGATGACCGCGGGTGTCCGGGCGCAGGGCGCCGTGCCCGCGGTAACGGCCGTCGTGCACGGAATACCGACGATCGGACTCGAGCCGGCGGAGCTCGAGCGCTTCCTGCGCCGCGACGGTGTGCGAAAGGTGAGTGCCCGCGACCTGGCCGCGGCCGTGGTCGCCCGCATCGATGGCGCGACGACTGTGGCCGCGTCGCTCGCCTTGGCGCACCTCGCCGGAATCGACGTCTTCGCCACCGGTGGGATCGGAGGCGTCCACCGCGACGCGTCGGGTGCCGGCGAGTCCCACGAGTCGACGTGGGTGCGTGACGAGTCGGCCGACCTGGTGGAGCTGGCGAGGACGCCGATGGTGGTCGTGTGCGCCGGCGCCAAGTCGATCCTCGACCTGCCGGCCACGATGGAGCGGTTGGAGACGCTCGGCATCCTGGTGGTGGGGTACCGTACGCTCGAGCTGCCCGGCTTCTTCACGGCGGGGACGGGGCTCCCGCTCACCGCCCAGGCGGAGTCGCCCGAAGAGGTCGCCCAGCTCTTCCGGACAGAGCGGTCGCTCGGCCGGTCGACGGCGTTGCTCGTCGTTCAGCCGCCGCCCTCGGACGTGGCACTCCCGCGACAACTGGTGGAGGCCGCTGTTACAGCAGCGCTCGCTCAGGCGCGCGCTGCCGGCGTGCGTGGCGCGGCCGTCACGCCGTACCTGCTGGCTGCCGTCGAGCGGGCCACCGAAGGCCGCTCGCTCGACGCGAACCTCGCGCTCCTAGAGGCGAACGCCGTGCTCGCTGGCCGAATCGCGGCGGTGCTCAGTGGAGGGACGAGGGACGAGTGGGGACGGACGAGCACCGCCGCGCACGGCGCCCGAAGCGCCGGAGTCCAATGACCCTCGCCCTTCACGCTCAGCTCTCACCACTCGAACCGCGGCTGGGAAGCCGCGCCGGCGGGCGCCGGTTGCCGGGCACGGCAATGGCGTTCTGCAGCGTTATCCAAGCATGATGCCGAGCGTCCTAGACCGTCCCTTTCCCGGAGGATTCGTCGGTTTCTCTCGTCCCCTGTCCCTTGCCAGTCGTCCCTCGTTGTCTGGCCCTTAACCTGCTTCTCAGCCATTGAACTTGGGCTCGCCGAGA
>Ga0307416_100001446_pt1 | contig 12906 bp, 8 predicted proteins | sample DK1Cmetagenome_2_FD_203821 | JGI IMG/M metagenome (GOLD analysis project Ga0307416, IMG submission 203821) | Maize rhizosphere microbial communities from greenhouse at UC Davis, California, United States - DK15-C-3 | ecosystem: Host-associated > Plants > Roots > Rhizosphere > Soil | place: USA...
CCGGCGCGACGCCTTGGGGACGCGCCTGGCTCGAGAACGGGCTGGCCGCCGAGGTGCACGGCGATACCGGCGCAGCGAGCAAGTTCTTCGCGCTGCTCGACCCGATGCTCGCGCAGCCCGGGGTCTATCGCGAGCTCCTCGAGTTCTTCTACGTCTGTCTCGCGCTCGGGTTCGAGGGCAAATACCGCGGCGAGGCCGGCCGCCTCACGCTGGCCCAGATCCGCACGCGACTCTACGGCATCGTCGCCGCACGCCGCCTGCCTGCCGAGGGCGGACTGTCGGCGCGCTGGCGCGGCGCCGAGATCGCCGCCCCGCGCAGCTGGCTCGCGCTGATCCGCGCCTGGCTCGGATTGAACGGCGGCGCTGCCAGGTCCGACGCCTCGCCGGCGGCCTCGCCCGAGGTCGCAGCGCTGCGCCAGCGCTTCGATGACGCCCTCGCGGTCCTGCGTCGTGCGCGCATCCTCGGTACCGACGGCCGGCGCCGTGCGGTCTCCGAGTTACCCTGGTACCTGTTCATCGGCGCCCCGGGCTCGGGCAAGACCACCGCGCTGCTGCACGCGGGCCTGCGTTTTCCGCTCGGCGATCCGCCGGGTGAGGCGACGCTTTACCGGCGCGGCGGCACGCGCAACTGCGACTGGTGGTTCACCGACGACGCCGTCCTGCTGGATACCGCGGGCCGCTATACCACCGACGAGCTCGACGACGACCGGACCGCTTGGACGGGTCTGCTCGAGCTGCTGAAGCTGCACCGCCCGCGCCTGCCGCTGAACGGCGTGATCGTCGCGCTCAGCATCTATGATCTGCTGCACTGGACCGACGACGAGATCACGCGCCACGCCGGCCAGGTTCGCAGCCGCCTGCAGGAGCTCCAGGCGCGGCTCGGCGTGCGTCTGCCGGTCTATCTCGTCGTGACCAAGGCGGATCTGCTCGCCGGCTTCAGCGAATTCTTTTCCGAGCTCGACGCCGAGCAGCGCGCGCAGGTGTGGGGCATGAGCTTCGATCGCAGCGAGGTGCAGGCCGATCCGCGCCAGGTGGTGCGGCGCTTCGAGGAGGAATTCGAGCACCTCGAGCGGCGACTCTACGGCACGCTTCTCCCCCAGATCCAGGAAGAGCGCGACCTGCAGCGCCGCGGCGCGATCTACCGTTTCCCGCAGCAGTTCCGCGGCGTGCGGCCGCTCATCGCCACGTTCGTCGACGCGGTGTTCGGCAGCGGCGCGAGCGGCGAGCGGCCGTTGTTGCGCGGCATCTATCTCGCCAGCGCCACCCAGGAGGGCAGCCCGATCGACCGGGTGCTCGCCACGCTGTCGCGCAGCTTCAATCTCGAGCGCAAGGTGCAGCCGCCGACCGTCGGCACCGGCAAGGGCTTCTTCCTGCGGCGATTGCTGCGCGACGTGATCTTCGCCGAGGCGGGGATCGCCGGCGGGCGCTGATGGCGATCAGCGTCAAGATCCTCAATCGTTCCGGGACGCGGCCGGCGCTCTACGCCAGCCGCGACTTCGACGCCGCGCCGGTGAGCATCGGCCGCGATTCGACCTGCTCGGTGGTGCTCGACGATCCAAACAAGCACATTTCGCGCTTCCACGTCGAGATCGAGGAGGTCGACGGCATCTACTGGATGTCGGTCGTGTCCAAGGTCAATCCGGTGATGGTCGGCGGCCGCCGCTTCGGTCCCGGCACGCGCCTTACGTTGAAGAGCGGCGACGCTTTCGAGATCGGCGAATACGAGATCCAGGTCGGCTTGCCGGAACCGGCCTGGGCTTCGACCAAGGCCGCGCCCGCCGATCCCACCGCGCCACCGAAGAGCGACAGCCCGCTGCTGAAAGTGCTCGCCACCGGCTCCCAGCCGATGCCGGCGCCGAAGCCCGCGCCAAAGCCTGAGCCGGCACCTGCACTCGCGCCGGCGCCTGCGTTCGCGGCCGTGGCCGATGATGCGGCTCTGCAGGAAGCGACCTTCGTTCCGTCCGCGGCGATGAAAGAGATGGCGCGCGCGCAGCCCGGTGCATCGCTGCCTCCCGACGCCGCGTTGCGCGCTTTCCTCGAGGCGGCGGGATTGCCGTTCAAGGAAGTCTCCGCCGAGCAGGCCGAGCGGATGCTGCGCGACTGCGGCGCAATTCTCCGCGCGGCAGTCGAGGGCATCATCATGCTGCTCAATGCGCGCGCCGACGCGCGCAAGGAGCTTGACGCGGCGGATCGCACGATGGTCGGCGCCCACGCCAACAATCCGCTGAAGCTGATGTCGGACCCGCACGAGGCGATGGCTTTCCTCTTCGATCCTTCGGAGCGCACCGACGGGTTCCTCGACCCGGTGCAGGCCGTGGGCGACGCCTGCGAGGACCTGAAGGCGCACGAGCTCGCGGTCATGGCCGGCATGCGCGCCGCCATCATCGGCGTCCTGCGGAAGCTGAATCCCCATGCCCTCGAAGTGGCGTTCGAGAAGAGCACGACCGCCGGGTTGCCTTTGCCCGGCCGCAAGGGGCGCTTGTGGGACCTGTACATCGCGCACCACGAGAAGCTCGCCCACGACACGCAGGAGGACTTCAACAAGGTCTTCAGCCGCGATTTCATGACCGCCTACCAGGATTACCTGCGGCGCGTGAAAGGCGGGCGCTAGAGCCTAGACCGCGCCTGATCGTTACTGTATAACTGTACAGTATCATGGCGCTCGAAGAAGTCCTGCGGCATCCCCGTGTCTGGCGCGGCCATTCCCTGGCCGGTGCTGTTCCCGGCGTACCTACCGGCTTCGCTACCCTGGATGCCGAGCTTCCGGGAGGAGGCTGGCCTGCCGGGGCGCTCACCGAGCTGCTGGTGTCCGCCAAGGGCATCGGCGAGCTCGGGCTGCTCCTGCCGGCCCTGGCAAAGCTGACCTGCGCCGGGAAGCGGGTGGTATGGCTGGCTCCTCCCTATCTGCCCTATGCGCCGGCTCTGGTCGCCGCCGGCGTCGATCTGCCGCACCTCGTTGTAGTCCGTGCTGCCGGCCGCCGCGACGCGCTCTGGGCCGCGGAGCAGGCGCTACGCGCCGGCAGTTGCCATGCGCTGCTCGCCTGGCTGGACCGCCCCAGTTACCCGCAACTGCGCCGCCTCGCGGTCGCCGCGGAGGCGAGCCAAGCCTTCCTCGCGCTGTTCCGCCCGCCGCAGGCCGCGGCCGAATCCTCGCCCGCCTGCCTGCGACTCGCGCTCGAGCCCGCGGAAGGCGGGCTGCGCGTGGAGATTCTGAAACGCCGCGGCGCCCAGGCGGGGAAGCCGCTGCTGCTGCCGGTGAAGAGACCTTTCCATGCTCTGGGTCGCGCTGCACTTTCCAGATCTTCCGAACCAGACGCTCGCGCCGCTCGCCGGCTGGGCCTGCCAGTTCACGCCTAAGGTCGCGCTGGCGCCGCCGGACGCGCTGCTCGTGGAAGTCGAGGCGAGCCTGCGCTATTTCGGCGGTCTGGACGCCTTTCTCGGCACCTTGCGGGCCGGGCTCGATTCGCTCGGTCTGAGCGCCTCGCTCGCCGTCGCCCCGACCGGCCTCGCAGCTCTGTGGCGCGCGCGCGCTGGCGGCCAGCCGCTCGAGGCGCTGCCGCTGGAAGTGACGGGCTTCGATCTCGAGTTCTTCCGCGGGATCGGCATCGCCACGGTCGGCGAGGTACTGGCGCTGCCGCGCCAGGGTCTCGCGCAACGCTGCGGCAGCGCCGTCGTCGATGCGCTCGACCGCGCCTGTGGCCGGCTGCCGGAAGGCCACGTCTTTTTCGCGCCGCCGGCGCGATTCGCGGCGCGGCTCGAGCTGCCCGGCGAGGCGGTGCATGGCGAAGCGCTGCTCTTTCCCGCTCGCCGGCTGCTCGCGCAACTCGCCGGCCTGCTCGCCGCGCGCCACGAGGGCGTCCGCGCTTTCACGCTGCGCCTGATCCACTTCGGTTCCTCCGCCGAGGACATCGAGATCGGGCTCGCTTCCGCGTCGAGGGACGCCGCGCGCCTGGCCGCTCTGCTGCGGGAAAGGCTGGGCCAGGAAAAGCTGCAGCGGCCCGTCGAGGCGATCGAGCTGCACGCCGGCGATTTTTCCCCGCTCGGGTCGCGCAGCGGCGGCCTGTTCGGCGACGCGGCCGCGGAGGAGGAGGACTGGGCGCGGTTGCTCGAACGGCTGCGCCTGCGCCTCGGCCGCGACGCGGTGAGCGGCCTCGCCACTCAGCCCGACCATCGTCCCGAGCACGCGTGGCAGCGGGTCGAGCCCGGCGAATGGGATCCCCGCGAGTTCCGGCAGCCGGGCGCGCGGCCGCTATGGCTGCTGGAGGAGCCGGTGCGCATCGACGAAACGGAATTCACGCTGCTCGGCGGGCCCGAGCGGATCGAATGCGGCTGGTGGGACGGCGATGTAGCGCGCCGCGATTATTTCATCGTGAAAGTAAGAGATGGCCTCGGCTGGCTCTACCGGGAAGCCGGCGACTGGTACCTGCATGGACTGTTTGCCTGAATATCTTCCGGCTTACGCCGAGCTTCACTGCCTGTCGAACTTCAGCTTCCTCCGCGGCGCCTCGCATCCGGAAGAGCTGGTGGAGCGTGCCCATGCGCTCGGCTATGCGGCGCTGGCGCTGACCGACGAGTGCTCGCTCGCTGGCGCGGTGCGCGCGCACCTCGCGGCGAAGGAATGCGGCCTGAAGCTGATCTTCGGCACCGAGGTGACGCTGGACGACGGCCTCAAGCTGGTGCTGCTCGCCACCGACCGGCAGTCCTATGGCTCGATCTGCTCCTTGATCACCGATGGCCGGCGCCGCGGGAAGAAAGGGACCTACGTCCTCGGCCGGAGGGATGTGGAAGGCAGGAATGCCTTGCTGCTTCTATCGTCCGAAAAGGAAGAGGACGCGCGATGGGCGGCGGAGCATTTTCCCGGCCGCGCCTGGATCGCGGTCGAGCTGCATTGCGGGCCGAACGACCGGGCGAAGCTCGAGTCGCTGAAGCGGTTGGGACTGCCGCTCGTCGCCGCGGGCGACGTGCACATGCACCTGCGCTCGCGCAAGCCCCTGCAGGACGTGCTGACCGCGATCCGCCTCGGCAAGCCGGTGGCGGAGTGCGGCCAGGCGCTGCAGCCGAATGCCGAGCGCCACCTGCGGCTGCGCATGCGCCTCGCGCAGCTCTATCCGCCGGAGCTTCTCGCCGAGACCGCGCGCATCGCCGCGCGCTGCCGTTTTTCGCTCGACGAGCTGCGCTACGAATATCCCGAGGAGCTGGTGCCGCAAGGCGAGACGCCGTCGAGCTGGCTGCGCCAGCTCACGCAGGACGGCCTGCGCTGGCGCTTCAAGGACGGCGTGCCGGCAAAAGTCCGCGACCTGGCGGAGCGCGAGCTGACGCTGATCGCGGAGCTTCGTTACGAGCCTTTCTTCCTCACCGTGCACGACGTGGTCCGCTACGCCCGCGAGCAGAAGATTCTCTGCCAGGGCCGCGGCTCGGCGGCGAACTCGGTGGTCTGCTATGCGCTCGGCATCACCGAGGTCGATCCGGCGCGGATGAGCATGTTGTTCGAGCGCTTCGTCTCCAAGGAGCGCAACGAGCCGCCCGACATCGACGTCGACTTCGAGCACCAGCGGCGCGAGGAGGTCATCCAGTACGTCTACCGCAAGTACGGGCGCGATCGCGCCGCGCTCGCCGCCACGGTGATCTGCTACCGCACCAGGAGCGCGCTGCGCGACGCCGGCAAGGCGCTCGGCGTGCCGCTCGAGGAAGTGGACCGGGTGGCGAAATCCTTCGCTTTTCCCGGCGACACGATCGAGCGCTCGAATACCTGGATGGAAATCGCCGCGACCCTCAGGGGATTCCCGCGCCATCTCTCGCAGCACGTCGGCGGCTTCGTCATCTCGCGCGGCCCGCTCGCCGAGCTGGTGCCGGTGGAGAACGCGGCCATGGCCGAACGCACCGTCATCCAGTGGGACAAGGACGACCTCGAGGCGCTCGGGCTGCTCAAGGTCGATGTGCTGGCGCTGGGCATGCTGTCCGCCATCCGGCGCTGCCTGCAGATGATCGGCAAGGAGATGCACGAGGTTCCCGCGGAGGATCCCGCGGTCTACGCGATGATCCAGAAGGCCGACACCATCGGCGTGTTCCAGATCGAGTCGCGCGCGCAGATGAGCATGCTGCCGCGCCTGCGGCCGAAGACCTATTACGACCTCGTGATCGAAGTGGCGATCGTGCGCCCGGGGCCGATCCAGGGCGGCATGGTGCATCCCTACCTGCGCCGCCGGCAAGGGCTCGAGCCGGTGAGCTACCAGAGCGATGCGGTCGAGGCCGTGCTGAAGCGCACGCTGGGCGTGCCGATCTTCCAGGAGCAGGTGATGCAGCTGGCGATGGTCGCCGCCGGTTTCACGCCCGGTGAAGCCGACCGCCTGCGTCGCGCCATGGCGGCCTGGAAGCGGAAAGGCGGCCTCGAGCCTTTCGAGGCGAAGCTCAAGACCGGCATGCGCGCCAACGGTTACAGCGACGATTTCGCCGACCGGCTCTACCAGCAGATCCTCGGGTTTGGCGAGTACGGCTTTCCGGAGTCGCATTCGGCGAGCTTCGCGCTGCTGGTCTACGTCTCGTCGTGGCTCAAGTGCCATCACCCGGCAGCGTTCTGCGCCGCGCTGCTCAACAGTCAGCCGATGGGCTTCTACGCGCCGGCGCAGCTCGTCCAGGACGCGCAGCGCCACGGCGTCGAAGTGCTGCCCGCGGACGTGAACGCGAGCGGGTGGGACTGCACGCTGGAGAACGGCGCGCTGCGGCTCGGGCTGCGGATGGTGAGCGGCCTGTCGGAGGCCTCGGGAAAAAAAATCTCTTCCTTGAAGCCGTTTCGTTCCGTTCCGGAATTGGGATTGAATCGCAAAGAGCTTCGTTGCCTTGCCTCCGCCGGCGCGCTGCGTTCCCTGGCGGGACATCGCCGTCTCGCGTACTGGGCCGCGGCCGGTGCCGGTCCACGCGCGCCGCTCGACGCGGCGCCTGTCGAATCGGCGGCGCCGGCGCTGCGCGCGCCGCGCGAAGGCGAGGACATCATCGCCGACTACGCCAGCCTGGGCCTCACGCTCGGCCGCCACCCACTGGCGCTTCTGCGCAAACGGCTGGCGGGCTTTCTGACGGCCGAGGCGCTGAAGAGCATCGGGCACGGCAGCCGCGTGCAGGTCGCCGGACTGGTGACCTGCCGGCAGCGGCCCGACACGGCGAGCGGCGTGATCTTCGTCACCCTGGAGGACGAGACGGGCTGCATGAACATCGTCGTCTGGTCGGCGCTCGCCGAGCGACAGCGCGCCGAGCTGCTCGGCTCGCGGCTGCTCGGCGTGCACGGCACGGTCGAGCGCGACGGCGACGTGGTGCACGTCATCGCCCGACGCCTTTCGGACCATAGCGCCCTGGTCGGCGCATTGGACGCTCCGGCACGAAATTTCCATTGAAGGCATACTGTGGAAGCAGGGATGGCGACCTTCGCCGACATTCTTGGACTCATCGCCGACCGCCGCGAGCGGCAGCCGGCGCGGCGGCTGCCTTTTCTCGACGCCCTGTTCCAGCGCCTCGCCGCATGTCCCGGAGCGGAAGCTGCCGCGACCGAGGAGCGCATCTGGCAGGTCTGGATGGACCATCCCAACCGCGCCGCCGCGCAGGTGCTCGAGGCTGCGGCGCGCGACATCGCCGCGCGCCGCTACGACATCGCCGAGACTCGACTGACGCGCCTGCTTCGCAGCGCGCCCGATTTCGCCGAGGCGTGGCACAAGCGCGCCACGCTCTACTATCTGCTGGCGCGCGACGCGGAATGCCTCGCCGACATCCGCCGCACGCTCGAGCTCGAGCCGCGCCACTTCTGCGCCATGCTGCATTTCGGCGAGATTCTCTTCGCCGGCGGCGCGACCGAGCACGGTCGCTTCGCGTTCCGCGCCGCGCTCTCGCTGCATCCCAATCTTCCCGGGGCGCGCCAGGCGCTGTCTGACAAACCCTGACCGGGGCGCGAGGGACGGCCCCTATAATTGCCGGCATGAACGACAAGGCTTATCTCGTCACGGTCGCGAAAGACCTCGAAGACCTGATCCCGGTCTTCATGAGCAATCGCAAGAAAGAGCTCGACGCGCTGCGCATCGCGCTCGCGGCCGCCGATTTCGAGCAGCTGCGCCAGCTCGGGCATCGCATGAGGGGCGTCGGCAATTCGTACGGCTTCGCGCAGGTTTCCGACATCGGCAAGCACGTCGAGGACGGCGCGCGCAGCGGCGATCGCGCGCTGCTCGAGTCGAGCATCACGCAGTACGGCGATTTCCTGTCGAAAGTCCAGATCACGTATGAGTGAGGTGGTCCCCGCCGGGCGCCTCGCGCCCGCGCAGGCGGCGTTCCGCGTCCTGGTGGTCGACGACGACCCGGACATGGCCGCCTACCTCGCGCGCCTGCTGGAAGGCGAGGGCATGATCGCCGAGACGGTTCACACCGGCGATGCCGCGATGGTCTACGTGATGGCGACGCCGCCCGACCTGGTGCTGCTCGACATCATGATGCCCGGCACCGACGGCTTCGAGATCTGCGAGCGCCTCAAGGCCGACGCGGCGACGGCGATGATCCCGATCGTGCTGGTGACCGCGCTCGAGGATCACCAGAGCCGCGTGCGCGGCATCCGCGCCGGCTGCGACGATTTCCTGTCCAAGCCGGTGCACCGCGAGGAGCTGATCGCGCGCGCCAAGACGCTGCAGCGGCTGCACGGCACGCGCCGCGAGCTCGAGTCGCGCCGCCTGGCGGCGGAAGTGCATCGCAAGGAGGCGCTGCGCCGCACCTTCTCGCGCTACATCTCGCCGCGCCTCGCCGACCGCATCATCTCGGACATGGAGGACGAGGACGCGCCGTTCCGCCATGGCGCGCAGCGGGTCAGCCTGGTGGCGCTGTTCGCCGATCTGCGCGGCTTCACCCGCCTCACCGAGAGCACGCAGGTCGACGAAGTCGTCGGCCTGCTGAACGAGTATTTCAGCGTCATCACCGACGCCGCCTATCGCCACGACGGCACGATCTTCAGCATGGCCGGCGACAGCCTGCTGGTCGGCTTCAACGTGCCGTTCCCGCAACCCGATGCCGCCGCGCGAGCCTGGGCCGCCGCATGCGAGATGCTCTCGAGCTTCTCGCGGGTGCTCGCACGCTGGACCGCGTCGGGCGGGGTGTCGACCGGCCTCGGCATCGGCATCGCCGCCGGCGAGGCGATCCTCGGCAACATCGGCTCGCCGCACTATATGAGCTACACCATCATCGGCGACGCGGTGAATACCGCCTCGCGCCTGGTGCAGAACGCGAAGCCGAACGAGGTCCTGGTCACCGGGCCGGTTTATGAGAGCATCCGCAACATGGTTCCGGCCGGCGCGGCGAAGTCGCAGGGCGCAGTGTCACTGCGCGGCAAGAGCGACGCGACTCCGGTCTGGTCGATCGCCCTTTAACCGTGCGCGTACTCCTCATCGACGATGACGAGGATCTGCGGACGCTGCTCACGCACTACATCCGCGGCAAGTGGGCCGACGCGCGGGTGGACGAATTCGATCCGATCGAGAAGGACTTTCCCGACGCCCGGTTCGCGCTCGGCGACTACGACGTCCTGATCCTCGACTACATGCTTGGCCGCGGCGACGGCCTGGAATGGCTGCAACGCTTCAAGCAGCGCGCCGACTGCCCGAAGATCCTGTTCCTGACCGGAGCCGGCAACGAGATCATTGCCGTGCGCGCCATGAAGGCCGGCGCCGACGACTACCAGCGCAAGCAGGAGCTGACGCGCGAGAAGCTGCTCAACTCGCTCCGCGACCTCACCGCGAGCGACAAGGAGCGCACCAGCTCGCCCGAGCTCTCGGCGCGCATCGAAGGCGTCTCGCTCGGCTCGAAGATCAGGATCCCCGGCATCAAGGTGCTGCACCTCATCGGCGAGGGCGGCACGGCGCGCGTCTACCTCGCCTCGCGCGAGTCCGACGACGAGCCGCTGGTGGTGAAGATCCTGCGCAGCGAAATCACCGCCGAGAACACCGCGCTGGCGCGCTTCATGGAGGAGTACAGCCTGGTCGAGCGCATCCAGAGCCGCCACGTCGCGCGCATCCACGACCACGGCACGGTCGACGGGCACACCTATCTCGTGATGGAGTTCTTCGAGGGCGGTGACCTGAGCAAGCGGCTCGCCGAACAGGCCGTGGCGCCCGAGGAGGCGCTGCGCATCTTCCGCGAGCTGATGTTCGCGCTCGGCGACATCCACGAGAAGGGCGTGCTGCACCGCGACCTCAAGCCGCAGAACATCATGTTCCGCAACGACGGCAGCCTGGCGATTCTCGATTTCGGCATCGCCAAGCACGTCGACGCGATCGACCGCACCGGGCACGGCGAAATTCTCGGCACGCCGCGCTACATGAGCCCGGAGCAGGTGCAGGGGCGCGCGCTCGACCTGCGCACCGACATCTACAGCGCCGGGGTGCTGCTCTACCAGATGCTCGCCGGCCGCCATCTCTTCGAAGCCGCCACCGCGGTCGAGGTCGCGCTGCATCACCTGAATACCCAGCCGCCGCCGCTGCCGGACGGGCTCGAGGCCTATCAGCCGCTGCTCGACAAGCTCATCGAGAAGGACCGCGACGCGCGCTTCCGCAACGCCGACGAAGTGATCGGTTTCCTGTCGCGTAAATTCACGCAGTAACCGGCGGCGCTAGCGGATGGGGGACTTAAGGTGCCCTGCGAGGAGAGTTTCGGCACGCGCCTTCGCCTGAAGATAGCGTTCGTCGGGCACTGTGCCGGGCACGCCGTATTCAGCCTCGATCTGCGGCACACGCGAGAGCAGCTCTGCGTCGTTTCGCTCCAGCGCAACGCGTATTCGATCCGCATCGACCGGAGGTAGGCCCAGGCGCGAGCCGATCTCCCGGCCCCTCTGGATCCGCATCGGACGCAGGGCGAAAAAAAAGCGGTACCAGAACTCAAGGTCGCGCAGTCGGGCAGTCTTGTGCGCCTGGCGGAAGGCGTGCGTCGGCAACATGATCGGCGCAGCGCCAGTGGCGAAAAGCCAGAGCTCGGCCAGCCATGTGTCATCGAACCAGAACGGAAAATAGTTCGTGAAGATCGGCCGCGCGGCGTCCAGCCAGCGCCGGCTGATGACCGGAAAGATGCACGAAGTGCGCAGGTCGGGGTGGGTCTGCCAGAACACGCCGTGCGGCGTTGCGGACAGGGCTTGCGCGATCACGAGGTCCCAGCGCGGCGTGAGGATGAACGTGCGGTCCCCGAGGAACACACAAACATCCCCAGGAACTGCGTCGAGCAGTCCGTTGAGCGCTTCGCCAAGCGCCTCGGGTGCCGGGCCCCGAACCGGGGTGACACCCCAGACCTTGCGGGAAAGCGATTCGATCGCCTCGAGCGTCGCCGGGTCGTCCTCATCGATGCCGATCGCGTAGCGAACTGGATGGACGCCGGAGGCGAGCGCGCTACACGACACGATCGTCGATTGCAGGCCAAGGGGGTTGCCGCGCGACGCGAGCGAGACGGTGATATTCATATCTTGTCCGCCTTCAGGGCGAAAGGCTCCAGCCTTCCTTTAAGGTGATCCGCCCAGGCGCGTTCGTAAAGCGCCTCGAGATCGCGCACGAACTGGGCGCTATCGAATAGCGGACTGCGATCCCTGTTGTGCGCAACTTGCACGCGCAATTCCCTCAACTTCGCCGGCGTGGTGGCCAGTTCTTCGGCCAGCTGGAAATAGGCGTCCTCGTTTTCGGCGACGAGCTCGGGCAATCCGCCGGCGGTAAGCACGCTCGCGGCGACGCGGCTGACGAAGGTTTCGCCGGGGAAAGTCAGCAGAGGCACGCCTGCCCAGAGTGCATCGCTCGCGGTCGTGTGCGAAGTGACGGGGAAGGTGTCGAGCGCGAGATCGGCGAGCTGCAGCCGCCCGAGGTGGCTTTCTTGCGCCAGGGCGGGCGCGAACACCAGCCGCTGCTCGCAGATACCGCGCGCCGCCGCCTCGGCCTGCAGATGAGTCTTTGCGGTGCGCGTGGTCTGCAACAGCCACAGGACGCTGCCGGGAACGTCGCGCAGCAGCCGGCACCAGAGATCGAACATCCGCGGCGTGATCTTGTAGCTTTGATTGAAGCAGCAGAAGACGAATCCCTCGGCCGGCAGCCCGGCTTCCTCGCGGGAGGGCACCTTGCCGACCTTGCGCTGGCGGTCATTCGGTTGATAGCAATTCGGCAGCAGCGCGAGCTTCTCGGCGAAATGCGCCGCATGAGCGAGGGGCGCGACGATCGGATCGGCGATCAGGTAGTCGGCGAGCCGCGCATGGCCGAGCGTACCCGGGTAGCCGAGCCAGTTCATCTGCAGCGGAGCAGGGCGGTAGGCGCCGATCCGGGCACGCGCGTGCGCCGTATAGCCCTTGAGATCGACGAGGATGTCGATGCCGTCATCGGCGATGCGGCGCGCCGCGTCCTCGTCGGACAGCGGGCGAAGGTCGCGCAGGGTGTCGAACGCGCCGCGGATGCGCTTGCCAATCGCGCTTTCGTCCTGCTTGCCGTAGGAGTAGCCGGTGATGTGGAAATGCTCGCGGGCATGTCGTTCGATGACTTCGGCGAGGAGAAAGCTGGTCGCATGCTGGTGATAGTCGCCGGACAGATAACCGATGCGTAACGGCTTGCGCGGCCCCCGCTTGCTCCGGTGCAGCGGCGCCGCCTCGAGGACCGCCGGCCCGTACATGATCGCGGCGAATTGGCGCGCGCAGCGGTACTGCTCGTCGGCGGTGGTTTCCGGCAGGGCCAGAAACGTGAAGGGAAAGATCTTTGCCGAAGCCTCTTCGCGGACGAGCCTGCGCACAGTTTCGGTTTCGACGCTCAGGTCGCTCCAGATGCACAGATGCTGCCGCTGGTAGGCCCGCATGCAGCGCGCCTCGGCGTATTCCGGATTCAGCGCCAGCGCCCGCCCGTACGCCTGCTCGGCCTCTCCGAGGCGCCCCAG
>Ga0307416_100001447_pt1 | contig 12904 bp, 10 predicted proteins | sample DK1Cmetagenome_2_FD_203821 | JGI IMG/M metagenome (GOLD analysis project Ga0307416, IMG submission 203821) | Maize rhizosphere microbial communities from greenhouse at UC Davis, California, United States - DK15-C-3 | ecosystem: Host-associated > Plants > Roots > Rhizosphere > Soil | place...
TGCATCACCTCGCGCGCCCGCGCCTTGGTCGCTTCGGACGTCCAGGGCGCGCCGCACAGCTCGACCACCGGAGCGAGATGCGGCGGATTCACCGGATGCGCGACGATGCAGCGCGCACGGCCGGCGAGGGCCTCGGTGAACTGCGACGCGACGATCGCCGATGTCGACGAAGCCAGCACGCAATTCGCCGGCGCGACCGCGTCGAGGGCGGCGAACGTCTCGCGCTTGACCTCGAGCACCTCGGGCCCGCTTTCCTGAACGTAGTCGGCCGCCTGCACTGCGTCTTCGAGCCTAGCGACCACCTGCACGCGCGCCGCCGCAGCAGCGGAATCCTGCACCAGTCCATGCGCCTGCAAGTCGTCGAGCGATCGCGCGATCCGCGCGTGCCCGGCGCTGCGTTGGGCGGGGGTCGGGTCCCACACCAGCACCTTCCAGCCGGCCCGCGCAAACACGTGGGCCCACGAGCAGCCGATCAGGCCAGCGCCGACGATGGCTGCCGTTTGAGTTTGGTCCGTCATTGCACCTGCCTTGCTAAAGCCACAACACCTTGCGCCGCAGCTCGAGGTCGTTCGACAACGCGGCCGACGGCCCGACATGCGTGACCGCACCACGCTCGAGTGCCACGGTGCGGTCCGACAGCGCCAGCGCGAGATCGAGGTGGTGGTCGACGATCAGGATCGCGACCTCCTGGCGCAGCTTGTCGAACGCCTCGAACAACTCTTCGACGACCGCGGGCGCGAGGCCCTCGAACGGCTCGTCGAGCAACAGGACGCGCGTGTCGCCCGAGAGCGCCCGCGCCACCGCGACCATCTGTTGCTCGCCGCCCGACAAGTAGTCGGCCGGCGACCGCCAGCGCTCCTTGATGCGCGGGAAGAACGCAAAGATCTTCTCGTCGTTCCAGTGCATGCCGGCGTGATTGCGCCGCTTCAGGCGCCCGAGCTCCATGTTCTCGGCCACCGACATGCCGGCGAAGAGGCCCCGGCCCTGCGGCACGTAGGCGACCCCGCGCCGGGCGATCTCGGCGGCCGGGCGTCGTGCCAGCGCCTCGGCACCGAGCGTGATGCTGCCGCTGGCGGGTGACGCCACGCCGATCACCGACTTGAGCAGTGTCGACTTGCCCGCGCCGTTGCGGCCCAGCAGCGCGACGATCTCGTTGTCGTGCACTTCGAAGCTCACGTTGCGCAGGATGTGGCTCTTGCCGTAGTAGGTGTTCAGGCCGTCGAGCTGCAGCAGCGTGCTCGCGCGGGCAGCGCTCGTCCGCTCGCGCGCGGCCAGCGCATGCGAGCCGGCGCCGATGTACACCTCCTGCACGCGTGGCGAATTGCGCGCATCGTCGACCGTTCCGGCAACCAGCACCTCGCCGTCGTTCATGACCGTCACTGCATCGGCCAGCGCGAAGACCCGGTCGATGTCGTGCTCGACCAGCAGCACCGGCAGGTCGGCGGAGATGCCCTTGATGAGCTGGCCGACGCGTTCGCGTTCTGCGGCGGCCAGTCCCGCCAGCGGCTCGTCGAGCAGCAGCGCGCGCGGGCGGGTCCCGAGGGCCAGTGCCATGTCCAGCAGGCGCTGACCGCCGTACGACAGCGATGCCGCCGGCGCCGACTCCATGCCGGCCAGACCCATCGTGCGCATCACGTCGGCGGTGTCGCGGTTGACGTCGACCAGCGCCGCCGCGTCGATCCAGACCGCGTGGCGCCGCGGGTGGCGGGCCTGCACGGCCAGGCGCACGTTCTCGGCCACGGACAGGGACATGAACAGGTTGGTGATCTGAAACGAGCGGCCGATCCCGGCGAGCGTGATCTGCTCGGGGCTGTCTCCCGCGATCGGTCGACCGCCGAGTGTGATGGTGCCGCGGTCGGGCGCGAACAGTCCCGAGATCAGGTTGAACGCGGTCGTCTTGCCGGCGCCATTCGGGCCGATCAGCGCGTGCAGCGTCCGGTCGCGGAGCCGAAGCGACATGTTCTTGACCGCGTGGATGCCGCCGAAATGTTTGGCCAACCCATCGGCTGCGAGGATGACGTCGCCATCGCCATGAGGCGGCCGCAGGAAGTCCGGCAGCGCGACCGTGCCGCCCAGGCGCTGCGCCATCGCGGCCTCGCCGACGGCGGGCTTTCGCCAACGCGCAGTGGCCCGTGCGTACAAGCCGACCAGGCCGCTCGGCGAATAGACGACGAAGGCCACGAACAGCAGCCCGAAGACGAGCAGCCAGTTTTCCGTGACGCGCGACAACGAGTCGCGAAAGATCACGAAGAACAGCGCGCCGAGCGCTGGACCCAGGAACGAATGCATGCCGCCGATCACGACCATGGCCAGCAGCTCGCCGGAAAAGGCCACCGAAATCGGCTCGGCGGAGGTCATGCGGTTGTTGAAGGCGAGCAGCATGCCCGCGAGGCCGGTCAGACCTGCCGAGGCCACGAACGCGGTGAGCTTGACGCGGTCGGTGGGATAGCCGATGAAGCGGGCGCGCTGCTCGTTCTCGCGGATCGCCACCAGCACGCTGCCCAGAGGGGATCGGTGGAAGCGCCACAGCGCCAGCAACGCGACGAACGCGACGCCCGCAACCAACGCGTAGTAGCTCGCTGCGCTCTCGAACGACACGCCGAAGAGCAGCGGCCGCGTGATGCCGCCGAGTCCATTCTCTCCGCCGGTGACGTCGGTCCAGCGGAACGCCACCGAGTACAGCATTGCCGACAGTGCCAGCGTCAGAAGTGAAAAGTAGACGCCGCGCCTGCGCAGGATGAGGAAGCCGAACGCCGCCGCGAGCGCGACCACGACTGCCAGACCGAGCGCCAGCGGCAGGAAGAACGCGCCCGCGAACCAGTCGCGCTGCGACATGCCCGCCGCATACGCAGCCAGGCCGAACCAGGCGCCGTGGCCGAACGACGTGAGCCCGGTGTAGCCGACGAGGATGTTCAGCGCCATGCAGGCCAGCGCGAAGACGACGACCTCGGTCGCCGAGGTCACGCCCAGGCCGATGACCGACAGCGCGAACGGCAGCAGCAACAGCGCCAGCGCGGCAATGACGAGGTGGCGACCGGTGGGCACGGCTACTCGAAGCGCAGGATGCGCTCGCCGAACAGGCCGCGCGGCCGCAGCAGCAACACCAGCAACATCAGCAGGTAGATGGCCGCTTCGGAGTACTGCGGGTAGCCGGCGGCCGTGACGACGCCTTTGGTCAGGCCCACCACCACGGCAGCGAGAACGACGCCCCAGAACGAGCCGAGGCCGCCGATCACGACGACAACGAACGCCGAGGTGATGATTTCCGCGCCCATCGCCGGGTGAACGGTGAAGATCGGTGCCAGCATCACGCCGGCCAAGCCCGCCAGGCCGATGCCGAGGAAAGCGATTGCCGCCATGTAGGGCTCGAGCGAGATGCCGAGTGCGCCGACCATGTCGGGGTTCTGCACGCCGGCTCGCACCACGCGGCCGAACGGCGTGCGCTGCAGCAGGAACCACAGCGCGGCCACGCAGGCGATGGCCACCGCCAGGATCAGCAGGCGGTAGCGCGGATAGACGAAGTCGCCGATGAAGACCTGCCCGCGCAACTCGGGCGGGATCGACCACGACAGCGGCGGCGCACCGAACGTCATGCGCAAGGCCTGCTCGGCGACCATCGCCAAGCCGAAGGTCAGCAGCAGCGACAGCGTCGGGTCGGCCTTGTAGAAGCGGCGAAACAGCAGCCTCTCGATGACGACGCCGAGCAAACCGACGGCAATCGGCGACAGCAAGGCCGCCCCGGAAAAACCGAGCGAGCCGCCGATGCTGACGGCCAGGTACGCGCCGATCGCGTAGAACGCGCCATGCGCCAGGTTGACGATGCCGCCGAGCGAGAAGATCAGCGACAGCCCGAGCGCGATCAGCAGGTAATAGGCGCCGGCCAGCAGGCCGTTGAGCAGGTGCTGGATGAACAGCACGGGGCGATTGCTCGAGGCTCAGGCCAGCGATCCGGCATCGCGCGCGGCTCGAGCAAGACCTCGAAGGACGGCGAGCGCGCAGAGCGCTGGCGTCGTCATTTCACGCCATCTTGCATTCGTTCTCCTCTGCCGTGGTCGCGATCACTTCCAGCGATTCGTTGGCTGCCGGCACGGCCGGCGACGAGCGGAAGATGTCGTAGTTGTTCTTGACCTCGGCCGCTGGCAGCGCCTGCACGGTGTACATCTCGTGCATCATCTGGTGGTCGGCCTTGCGGAAGTAGCCTTCGCGCGTCTTCATCAACCCGAACTTGGCCCCTTTCTCGAAGTGCTCGACCAGCTTGGCGGAGTCGGTCGACTTGGTCTCGCCCATCGCCTGTGCCGTGAGCTTGATGGCGTTGTAGTCGCCCCATGCCTGGTTTTCGGGCGGGCGGTTGTAGCGTCTGGTGAATTCGGCGACGAAGCGCTTGCTGTCGGGCGTGTCGATCAGGTGGTGCCACACCAGCGGCCAAGTACCCAAGAAATTGCCGCGCCCGGCGGCCCACGCGACCGCGGTGTCGAAGCCGAATCCGGCCACCGGGAAAGGCAGCCCGAATTCCGAGTACTGCTTGAGGAAATTGGTGATCTGATTGCCGGCCAGGTTGGAAATCACCAGGTCGGGCTTGGCATTGCGGATCTCGAGCAGCAGCGGCGAGAAATCGGTGGCATCCGTGGGCACGAGCTTGTCGGCCGCGAAGTCGCCGCCATTCGCCGACATGAAGCGCTTCGCCACGCGCAGCAGATCGTGGCCGAAGGCGTAGTCCGCCGTCAGCGAGAACCACTTCTTGCCCTTGACCAAGCCCTGCGTCATCAGCGAGCGACCGCAGGTCTTCACGTACATCGAGTTCTGGCTCTCGATGTGGAACATGTACTTCTTGCAGCCCTTGCCGCGCAGCTCGTCGGAGTTGCAGCCGGTGTTGATGAACAGCGTTCGCGTCCGCTCGGCGACCTGGCTGATGGTCAGGCCCGAGGCCGACGAGATCTCGCCGATGATGCAAGCGACCTTGTCGCGCTCGATCATGCGCTCGGCCTTGGTCGAAGCCGTCTGCGGGTTGACCGAATCCTCCTTCAGCAGCTCGATCTTGCGGCCGCTCACGCCGCCGGCCGCATTGATCTCGGCCACCGCCATGTCGGCTGCCTGCACCGCGAACTCGCCGAGCGGGCCGAGAAAGCCGGTGCGCGGGGTGAGGTGTCCGATGCGGATGACGTCTGCCTGTGCACGCGAGAGCACGGGAACGCCCATGGCGGCAACGGCCGAGGCGCCGGCCAGCAGAGTGCGGCGTCGGGTATCGATGGACTCGCTCATGGATTTCCCTTCGTTTGAACAGCGTTGGTTGGCTTCCGGCGAAACGGTCGATCGCCTGTGGACTCGCTGCCCGACGCGCAGACATCGCCTCGCTTGCGACGAGCCATGATCGCGTTTATCGTGCCCACAACGCTGCTGGTTGTCCAGACGGGCCTTCACTGCACTTGGCGAACTCGCGGCGACGATGCCGCAGGACTGGGGGCGCATGAATGGACCTGGAACTTCGGGGATTGCGTGTGATGGTCTCTGCCGGCGCCGGCGGCATCGGGCTGGCGATCGCGCGCGCCTTCGTGCGCGAAGGCGCCCGGGTCAGCGTCTGCGACGTCGACGCGGCCGCACTCGCGGCGCTGGCGCGCTCCGACCCGACGCTGCATGCAGTGTGTTGCGATGTTTCGAACCGGGACGAGGTGGCGAACTGGTTCGACGTCGCGCTGGCCCATCTGGATGGCCTCGACTGCATGGTCAACAACGCCGGCATCGCCGGCCCGACCGGCAAGATCGAGGCCATCGCCGCCGAGGACTGGGACCGTTGCATCGCGGTCTGCCTGACGGGGCAGTTCAATTGCCTGCGGCTGGCGGTACCGGCGTTGCGCGCATCGAGCAATGCCAGCATCGTCAACGTCTCGTCGCTCGCTGGTCGGCTGGGCTTCGCGCTGCGCACGCCGTATGCCGCCGCCAAGTGGGGCGTGATCGGGCTGACGCGCTCGCTGGCGATCGAGCTCGGCCCCGACGACATCCGCGTCAACGCGCTGCTGCCGGGAATCGTCGCCGGCGAGCGGCAGCAGCGGGTGCTGGCGGCCAAGGCGCAGGCACGCGGGCTGTCGTTCGAGGAGGTGGAGCGCATGGCCTTTGCAGGCACGTCCATCAAGCGGTACGTCACCGCCGACCAGCTGGCCGACTACGTGGTCTATCTCGCCAGCCCGCGCGCCGCGACGATCTCGGGGCAGGCGCTCTCCGTCTGCGGCGACACGAACATGTTGAGTTGAATCGGTCGGTGTTCGGCTCCGGCCTTCGCTAGCGCGCCGAGCCGAGCGCATAGAACGCCATCGCAGGGCTGCGGATGTCGAGGCGGTCGAATCTCCCGAAGCCGGCTTCTTCGGCCATCTTCCGCGCGCGGTCTTCGCCCCAACAGGCGCCCAGCCCCGGTCCGCCTTGCGCCAGCGACTGGGGCACGCAGTGCAGGCAACTGATGCCGTAGAGCATTCGCGCAAACGGGTTCTTGACGTTCTTCTCCAGGCGCTCGGCGACCTTGGGCTCGACCATCAGATAGGTGCCGCCTTCGTTCAGCGCCGAACGAATGCGCGTCATCGCGCCGAGTGGGTCCGGCAGGTCATGGATCACGTCGAACGTGCTGATGAAGTCCCAACCCGGTTCGGTCGGCAGAGCCTCGACGGACTCGGCAAGGAACTCGACCCGGTCCGCCAACCCGGCGTTGCGCGCATGGCCGCGCGCGATGTCGATCGAACGCGCGTCGAAATCAAGCCCGGCGACGACCGCCGTCGGGAAGGCCTTTGCCAAGGTGATCGGAACCACGCCGGTGCCGCAGCCCACATCGAGGGCTCGTCCTCCGCCTTGCAGGCGCGCCACCACGTCCGGCATCGCGGGCAACCAGCTGCGCACCAGGCGATGTTCGTAGACCGAGCGGTTCATCGCCTCCAGCGAACGCGGCAACTCGGCACCGAACTCGGCAAAGGAAACGCCTTCGCCGGTTTTGAAGGCGCCGACCAACCGCGGCGTCATCGCGAGCAGTCCGGGAAGGCCCTGAAACAAGCCGCCGAGGTAGTACTCCGACGAGTCGTCCGTCAGGAACAGGGCGTGCTCGTCCGGCAGCATGAAGGTGTCGGCGGCGGCATCGTGCTCGACGTAGCCGGCACCCGCCATGACCGCAAGCCATTCCTCGACGTACCTGGGAGCGACCGCCGCGCGCTCGGCGAGCGCATCGGCGCTCAGCATCCCGGCTCCGGCCATGGCCTTGAACAAGCCGCTTCGATCGCCGACGAGCAGCAACCCTGCAGCCAGGGCGGTGCCGACGTCGCCGACGAGCTTGAGCATGAACTGGGTCGATTTCTCCTTGTCCATTTGCGCCTCCCCGGCGGCCGCAGCGTCGGCTGAGCCCGGCGCATTCCGCTGCGGACATCCTATCCACTCGCATTGACGCTCGTCCGGGCGCGGCGCACAATTTCTGCGTCCTCACGAAGAAGGAGATCGAAGATGAACGTCTCTCGTTTGGCGGGCCGCGCGGCTGGTGCATTGTGTGCAGCAGCGGCGGGGCTGGCGATCTCGACCGCGCAGGCCCAAGACATCCGGATGTACGCGTTCAGCTCGGGTGCGCTGACGCTCGGCAAGGGCATCCTGCAGAATCTCGCGCCGTTGGAGCCGCCCCTTCAGCTGCCGGTAGGCTTCTACCTGATCCGCCATCCGAGGGGCAACGTGCTGTTCGACACCGGCAACAACGACAGGCTCATCACCGACCCGAGCTACTGGCCCCCTGGGCATATGGCGATGAAACCGGTGACCACGCCGGACGTCGCCATCGACGTCCAGCTCAGGAAGGCAGGCGTGAGCCCGGACGACATCCAGTATGTCGTGCTGAGTCACATGCACCTGGACCATGCCGGCAATGCCGCCAAGTTCCCGAAGGCGACGATCATCGTCCAGAAGGACGAAGTCCGGAACGCGTTCTGGCCCGAGCACGGCACCGGCGGCCCGTACGTCATGGGCGACTATCTCCCGCTGCGCAAGCCCTACGACAACCAGACCAACGCGGTGAACATGATCCAGCTGAGCGGGGACCACGACGTCTTCGGTGACGGCACGATCATGGTGAAGCGCTGGGTCGCGCACACGCCGGGAAGCCAGATGATGACCGTGAAGCTGAGGAATACCGGCCTCGTCATCCTCACCGGCGACAACGTGTACTTCCGCGAGAACGTCGAGAAGAACCTGCCGCCGAACATCGTGCTCGCGTATCTGCCGACCGGCTTCTACACGGCCTACGAATGGATCCGCCAGACGATGGCTTCGCAGAAGGCAGACTACTTCACGGCACACGATCCCGACGCCTGGAAGGCGATGAAGAAAGCGCCTGCGTTCTACGATTGACCGCGGCTTCACGACACAACGATATCGAGGCAACGCCGGGGTCGATGGGCCCCGGCGTTTTTTATCGCCTTCAGATCGCGGCTCGCGATGGCCGATAGCGCCGTGCCTCCCGTCGTCCTCGTCGAGCACCTGACGAAGTACTACGGCGCGCGCCGCGCCGTCAGCGATGTGTCGTTCGACATGCGGCCGGGCGAAGTGATGGGCCTGCTCGGTCCGAACGGCTCGGGCAAGAGCACGATCCTGCGCCTCCTGACGGGCTACCTCCATCCGTCGTCCGGCCGTGCGCAGATCTGCGGCTTCGACGTCGTCTCGCAGAGCCTGCAGGCGCGCCAATGCGTCGGCTACGTTCCGGAGGACGTACCGCTGTACGCGCAGATGCGCGTGGACGAGTTCCTGACCTTCATGGGACGGCTGCGCGGGCTCGAAGGCACGGGCTGCGCGCGCGCGGTGGCGGACGTCGTCGAACGTCTCTCCTTCGGCCACTATCGAAACCAGCTGATCGGCAAGCTCTCGCGCGGCTACCGTCAACGCGTCGCGATCGCGCAGGCGCTGCTCGGTCGACCGAAGCTGCTGGTTCTCGACGAGCCGACCAACGGCCTCGATCCGCGCCAGATCATCGAGGTGCGCGAACTCGTCCGCGCGCTCGCGAACGACATGGCCATCCTGGTGACGTCGCACATCCTCGTCGAGATCGAGCGCGTCGCCCACCGCGTCGCCATCCTCCTCGATGGCCGGCTGCTCGGCGTGCAGGCGCTCTCCGAATCGAGGATGGGTCTCGAAGAGCTGTTCCTCTCGTTGACCGAGGGCGAGCCGCAGTGAGAGTCTTTTCCGCCCTCCTCGACAAGGAGCTTCGCACCCTGTTCCAGGCGCCGATCGCCTGGATCGTGATCGGCGTGTTCCTGGGCCTGATGGGCTATTCGTTCACGCTCACGCTGTTCAACAACCGCTACGCGACGCTGGTGCACATCTTCTTCCAGGTGGCGGGCCTGTTGCTCCTGATCGTGCCGATCATCACGATGCGGCTGCTCGCGGAAGAGCGGCGCGCCGGCACGCTGGAGCTCCTGCTGACCGCGCCGGTGAAGGAGAGTCATCTGGTGCTCGCGAAATACCTGGCCGGCATGTCGGTCGTGCTGACGATGATCGGTCTCACAGGCGCCTACGCGGTCGTGCTCGGCCTGTACGGAACGCCCGAGTGGGGTCCGATCTACAGCGGCTATCTCGGCCTGGCGCTGCTCGCGAGCACCCTGGTATCGCTCGGGCTCGCGGTGTCTGCGTTCACATCCAATCAGGTGATCGCGGCCATCGTCACGATCGGCATCTCGTTCTTCCTGTGGATGGTCGACACGCTGGCGGCGATGCTGCCCGACGGCCTCGAGCGGGTGTTCATCAGCTTGTCGCTGCTGGCGCGTTTCACGCCATTCGCGACCGGTGCGATGTACACGTCGGACGCCGGATTCTTCATCAGCACGACCTTGCTTGCACTGTTCATCGCGATGCGCGCACTCGCGCGCCGCTGAGGCATGGAGCACGGCGCCTTCGACTTCGGCAAGCTCGGCTGGTTCGCAGGCTGGCTCGTCGCGGTCGTGCTGCTGTTTCTCGCCGGCGCGCGCCTGCCGCTGTCGTTTCGCCAGCGCCGCTTCCGGGCGGTCGCCTTCCATGCGGCGATCGTCGCCGCGGCGGTCGGCGTCGCCGTGCTCGCCAATGTCGCGCTGACGCTGAACGACGCGCACATCGATCTCACGCGGGAGAAGATCTACACCCCGTCGGCGCAGGCGATGAAAGTCGTCGACGAGCTGAAGCAGCCGGTGCGCCTGACCTACTTCTACCGCAGCCAGGATCCCGAAGGCCGACGCGTCAAGGAGGTGCTCGGCGTCATGGGCCGGCGCAATCCGTTGTTCGAGGTGCGCGTGGCCGACCCCGACAAGGAGCCGACGCTCGCGCGCGCGTTCGGCGTGCGGATCTACAACGCCGGCATTCTCGAGGCCGCAGACCGCAAGCTCCTCGTTCAATCGGTCGACGAGGCCGAGATCGCGATCGGCGTCCAGCGCGTCCTGCGCGAGAGGGTGGTGACGGTCTGCTTCCTCGAAGGGCACAACGAGCTGCCGATGGACAACTTCGAGTACCACACGCATGTCGAAGGCACGTCGAACCACAACCATGGCGATGCATCGTCCCAGCACGTCCAGATGCCGGACCATGGCATCGGCCGCTTGCGGCGCGCGCTCGAGGTGCAGGGCTACTCGGCCCGCAAGGTGGTGCTCGCCACGCAGCCGGCCGTTCCCCGCGAGTGCCAAGTGCTCATCATCGCCAACCCGCGCACCACGTTCCTGCCCGCGGAAAGTGCCGCCATCGAAGGCTATCTGCGCGCCGGCGGCAGCCTGCTCGCGATGTTCGATCTCGGCTTCGTGCTCGAGACTCGCCTCGCGGAGCTCGTCGGGCAGCTCGGCGTCAGCCTCCCGCAGGAGGCCGTCGTCGACCCGCTCAGCCACTACGCGAGCGACAGCGAGATGGTCGCTGTCACCGGCTACGAGGCCGGCCCGGTCACGCGCAACCTGTCGATGACGTTCTTCCCGGGAGCCCGCCCTCTCGCGCCTCGGACGCCGGCCGCCGGCATCAAAGTCACAGCGCTGTTCGCCAGCAGTCGCGACAGCTACACCCGCCCGGTGTTGGCCGCGGGCGTTCGCGACGCCGACCCGGCGTCCAAGCCGGCCACTCCGACGCCCTCGGGACCAGGGGCGCGTCTGCTCGCCGCGACGGCCGAAGGCCGCTTGCCCGGGGCCGATGCCGGCGCTTCCCCGCTGCGCGCCGTGATCGTCGGCGACGGCGATTTCGCGAGCAACTCGTTCCTTCCGTATCTGGCCAACAGCGATCTCGCGCTCTCGATGGTCCGCTGGCTGGTGCGCGAGGAGCGCACCGCGAACGTCGCCTCGAGGATCCCGGTGCCGGCGATGATCCTGCTGTCGGGCGCGCAGATGCGCACGATCTTCCTCGCCGTCGAGGTGTTGCTGCCGCTGGCCGTGTTTGCGCTGGGAATCCTGATGTGGTGGCGCCGCCGGTGAAGCGCTCCGTCGTCTGGAGCCTCGCGGCCCTCGCGAGCATCGGCTATCTCTGTGCCATGGTGATCGGCGGCGCACTGCCGGAGCTCCGCAGCCGCGTGAAGTTCGAGGCGAAAGGCGTGATGACGCTGGCGCCCGAACGGATCGACCGCGTCGAGATCGAACGGGGCGCGACGCGTGTCGCCTTGGCGCGCACGCGCAGCGGCGGATGGTCGCGCGAGGGTGGCGAGGTGCTGTCGGCCCCGGACGCGGCCAAAGTGTCCCTCGCCGTGCAGTACATGCACACCGCCGGTCCGGTGCGAACGATGAAGGCCGAGGAGATCCGCGGCGTCGCGCCGAGCGAGTTCGGGCTGGCGCCGCCCGAGCTCTCGATCACGCTGTTCGCCGGGCCGGAGCGCGTGTTGCAGGCGCGCTTCGGGGCGCGCAACGCCGAGGACCTGCTGCAATACATGACGCTTGCGGGACGAGACGGCATGTACCTGATGTCGCGTTTCGTCGGCCAGCAGTGGGACGCCTCGATCGAAGCCGTCCAGCGGCGATGAGCACACCGACGACCGACCGATTCGTTCGCCGGCTTGCCATGGCTTGGATCCTGCTCGCCGGTCCGCTGCCGTGGGCTGGTGCCCATGAGGGTGGCGCCACGGCCTTCGCGCGCATCACGCTGAGCGGGCAAAGCGTGCGCTACAGCCTCTCCATTCCGGAGCTCGCGAGCCGACCGATTGCCCCGGCGCCAGGCGACGCCCGCGCAGGTGCCGGTGCTCACGAGGCCCTGGCCAGTGCGGTGCGAAAGAGCGTCCGACTGTCGGGCGACGCAACTCCGTGTGCGGCGGGACCCGCACAGGTCGTCGCCGGATCGGGCGCTTCGGTCAGCGTCACGGTCACGATCGATTTCGCCTGCCCGTCGACCATGCGCACGCTCGCGATCCGCGACGATACGTTCGATGTCCTCGGCAGCGATCTGCACATCCTGGCGCGAATCGAGCACGACGGCGCCAGCGAACAATTCGCCTTCGCGACCGAGAACCGCGAGGCCCGCGTCAGCGTCGGCACCGCCCGCGACTCCACGCGCGGCGTGGGCAGCTTCTTCGCGCTCGGCATCGAACACATCCTGACCGGCTACGACCACCTCCTGTTCCTCTTGGCACTGATGGTGGGCGGCGGCTCCGCATGGGCGCTGGTCAAGATCGTCACCGCGTTCACGCTGGCGCACAGCGTGACGCTCGCGGCCGCCGCGCTCGATCTGATCGCCTTGCCCAGTCAGATCGTCGAGTCGGCGATCGCGCTTTCGATCGCCTATGTCGCCCTCGAGAACCTTCTCGTTGTCGAGCGCGGCAACTCGAGACGTTGGCTGATCGCGCTCGTCTTCGGTCTGGTGCACGGCTTCGGCTTCTCCGCGGTCCTGAAGGAGCTCGGGCTGCCGCCGAATGGCCTGGCCTGGTCGCTGCTGCTGTTCAATCTGGGAGTCGAGGCGGGACAGGCCGGCGCCA
>Ga0307416_100001448_pt1 | contig 12903 bp, 8 predicted proteins | sample DK1Cmetagenome_2_FD_203821 | JGI IMG/M metagenome (GOLD analysis project Ga0307416, IMG submission 203821) | Maize rhizosphere microbial communities from greenhouse at UC Davis, California, United States - DK15-C-3 | ecosystem: Host-associated > Plants > Roots > Rhizosphere > Soil | place: USA...
AAGTGGCCGATTACGTCAAGGCGAACCAGAAACTTTTCTTCAAATAGCCCGATGCTGCCGCTCATCATCGTCAACCCGAAATCGGCCGCCGGCTCGACCCGCGACAAATGGTCCGCGATAGCGAGCGATCTGCGGACGCATTTCGGGCCGTTCACCGTTGCGTTCACGAAAGGCCCCGGCGACGGCATCGACCTCGCCCGACGCTCCGCGGAATCGGGCCGCAAGCTGATCATCGCGTGCGGGGGCGACGGAACGGTGAACGAGGTCGCGAATGGGATTCTTCTCTCAGGCAATGACGTCGAGATGGGCGTCTTTCCCTCAGGCACCGGCGGCGACTTCCGCCGCACGGTCCGGATGCCGGCGGAACCGCGTGAGGCCGCCAGGGCTCTGAAAAACGGATCCACGAAAAAGATCGACGTCGGCAAGGTCACATACACGGACGAGAACGGCGGATCCGCGGAACGATACTTTCTGAACGTGTCGTCGTTCGGCCTCGCCGCCGGCGTGATCGGCCGCGTCAAAAGCGCGACCTCGCTCGACTGGCTCCCCGCCGACAACATTCGCGGCCGGGCGAGTTTCGCCCTTTCAACCCTACAGGAGGTAGTTGCCCTCCAAACCACCACCGCCCGTGTGAAGATCGACGATGGGGAAGAACGTTCCATTGGTACCGTTAACTTCTGCGTCGCCAACGCCCGTTTCTTCGGCGGCGGCATGAAGATCGCCCCGAAGGCCAAGATTTCCGACGGTTTCCTCGACGTCGTCAACATCGGCGACATCCGCACCGCGAAGATCATCCTCAACGCCTACACGCTCTACCGCGGCACGCACCTCGACCTGCCCGAGGTGAAGGACACCCTGGCGAAGCGGATCGAAGCACGGCCTTTGAATGGGGAGCAGATACCCATCGAGATCGACGGTGAGCTGGGAGGATTTCTCCCCGCCGCCTGGGAGATCGTACCCTCAGCTTTGAACCTACGCGTGCCCCCGTTAAAATGACGCTCATTGGGACTTTTTATGTCGTCGCTCTTTCTTGAACGAATGATCGCGTCCGCCACCGAGAATTCCGGTTCGGTGGCGATGCGCGTGGTCGGCGACGACTCGCAGGTCTACACGTTCGGCGAGATGCTCCGGCAGCTCCGCGCTGTCGCGTTTCGCCTCAACGAAGCCGGGGTCGAGAAGGGTGACCGTGTCGCCCTGATCGGAGAAAACCATCCGTGTTGGGCGATCGCGTATTTGGGGACACTCTATCGCGGCGCCGTGTGCGTGCCGCTCGACCCGCACGGCGAGATCGAAACGCTTTCGAACTTTATCGAGAATTCAGAAGCGAAGATGGCATTTATCGGTGCCGACTTTGCGGAGAAGATGACCGGAATAGCGACGCGGCTTGATCGCAATTTGCAGACGGTCGTGTGGCGGCAGTCGGAACCGCCCGCGTCAGCGGGCGGTCGAGAGTCCGGATTCAAGAACGTTGAATTTCGGTCGGGCGCCGCACCACCCGCTTACGCGGGCGGTTCCGACTTTTCCGATTGGGCCTCTACCGAATTTCCCGATTCCTTCGCCGCCGCGCCGCCCACGGTCACCGATGACGACACTGCCCTGCTTATCTACACCAGCGGCACCACCGGCACGCCGAAAGGTGTCCCGCTGACGCACGGCAACATCACGGCCGAGCTCGACGGCATCAGAGACGTTTTGCGTCTCGACCACAACGAAAAGATCCTCAGCCTTTTGCCCCTCTTTCACGCGTACCTGCAGATCGTGAACCTGTGGGTCGCAACGACATACGGGATCGAGGTCGGCTATCTTAAAGAGTTGTCGCCCGCCGCCCTCGGCGACGCTATGAAACAGTTCAGGCCGACGGTGCTGACCACTGTCCCCCGCCTGTGGTATCTGTTCCACAAGAAGATATTCGACGCCGTCGCGGCGAAGCCTAAAGCGGTACAAACTTTATTTCGGTCGATGCTCGCGTTCAACGGGTTCGCCCGCGACTTGATCGGGATCGATCTGGGAAAGAAGTTATTTTCCCAGGTGCATGATTCATTCGGTGGCCGCCTGCGAATCGCGGTCTCGGCCGGTTCGCGTTTCGACGACGACGTCGCCCGCGATTTTCACCGGCTCGGATTCACCATTGTGCAGGGTTACGGTCTGACCGAAACGAGCGGCGCGGCGACCGCGACGTTCGAAAGCGACAATCGCGTCGGATCGGTCGGAAAAGCCATGCGGGGGACCGAGGTGAAGATAGATGCACCGAACAATGACGGCATTGGCGAAGTCTTGATCAGGGGCGGCGTCGTTTTCAAAGGCTACTACAAGAATCGGGAAGCGACCGCCGAGGCGTTCACAGGAGACGGTTGGTTTCGCACGGGCGATTTGGGGAAATTCGACAGTGATGGCCACCTCTACATCGTCGGCCGTGCCAAAGACGTCATCGTCCTCTCCTCCGGCAAGAACGTTCACCCCGAAGACTTAGAGGTACATTACCTAAAAACGCCGCTCGTCGAGGAGATGGCGATCGTCGGTGTCCGGGACGAAGCCGAGAAGCGCGCCGGTGCCGAAAGGCTCGCCGCGGTCGTCGTCCCCGACTTTGAATATCTGCGGCAGGAGAAGATCGCCAACAGCCGCGAGGCGATCCGTTACGCCCTCGACAACCTCGGCCGCGAGCTGCCCGAATACCAACGCGTTCGCGATTACCTCATCCGCACCGACCCCCTTCCCCGCACCGCCACTCGTAAGATCAAGCGGTTCGAGCTTAAAAAAGAGATCGAAAGCGGCAAGCTCAACGGCGGCAGCCGCGAGCCGAAAGCGTGGCGGCTAGGGCCGGAGGACGCCGCTCTCCTCGAAAGTGCGGCGGCTGGCCTCGTCGTCGCCGCGATCAAACAAAACGCGAAAGACGCCGACACGGCGATCCACCCCGACATGAACCTGGAGATCGACCTCGGTCTCGATTCCCTCGCCCGTGCCGAGCTGTTTGCCGCCCTCGAGCACAAATTCGGCATCGAATTGGACGCCGAGGCCGTCGCTAAGTCGCTGACCGTCCGCGAGGTGATCGGTTTGGTTCAACAGTCAGAACCGGGAGCGGCAGCGACCGGGTCTCACGATATAGTCCCGAGACGTGAGCGCGATGGATCGGCGGTCGCCAACGACAACGAGAGCGTCTGGCCCGCCATCATCGAATCCGCCCCGACCGACGTTCCTGATATCCGCCCGGTGCTCAAGAGCCGCCCGCTGTTTACGCCGTTCGCCTTCAGCGTCTACAAGCTCTTCAACCTTTTCTGCCGCGTCTTCATGCTGCTCGAAGTCCGCGGCATCGAAAACCTGCGTGCGATGCGTTCCGACGACCCCGCGCCCCGCACTGCGAACGCCGCATTCCTTATCTGCCCCAATCATCAAAGCTTCCTCGACCCGTTCGTCGTTTGTTCGACGTATCCGTTCAATTACTTCCGCGACACGTTCCACGTCGGCGCGGCGATGTTCTTCAAGAGTTCCATGATGCGTTGGATCTCGAAGATGCTGCAGGTCGTCCCGATCGACCAGGACACGCAGCTCATGCGGGCCATGCAGGCCGCCGCCGCGGGATTAAAGAACGGCAAGATACTGAACATCTACCCCGAAGGCGAGCGTGCCTACGACGGACGCCTCCACGAATTCAAGAAGGGCGCCGCGATACTCGCGACCGAGCTCGATCTGCCGATATTGCCGGTCGCGATCGACGGTCTTTATAAAGTATGGCCGCGGCGAACGATGCGGATCCGCCCCGGCAAAGTAAAGGTCCGATTCGGCGAGCCGTTCTATGTGAAGGATGTGCTCGTAAAGGGCGGCTTTTCCGTCGAGCAAGGCGTCGTGAGCAAAAATGACGGCACGGTGATCAGCCGTGAACAGGTATACGAATTCGCGATCGAGCACCTCAAATCCAGGATCGCCTCAATGATCGACGAAATGCGTCGCGGCTAGGCCGCCGCACCCATCTCAACCAGCTTCCTTTTCAGAAACCAGATCTCTTTGCGCAGTTCGAGCTGCGTCGTCGCCGCACGGCTCAACGCCCGCAACGCGGCAAGCTGCCCGTCGCTCAGCTCCCGCGGGACGGTGTCGACCACACAGAGCGTGCCGAGCTTATAACCCTCACGCGTCGCGAGCGGCGCTCCGGCATAGAACCTGATGTGCGGCTCGGCGACTACTGCCGGGTTGTCCCTGAACCGCTCGTCCTCCTGCGCGTCGGGGACGATCATCGTGCCCTGTTCGAGGATCGCGTGCGAGCAAAACGCGATCTCGCGAGGCGTTTCGGAAAAATCGATCCCGATCTTCGACTTGAACCACTGTCGGTCCTGATCGATCAGCGAGATCAAAGCGATCGGCGTCTTACAAATATAGCCGGCCAGCCGCGTCAGATCATCAAAGGCCTTTTCCGCCGGCGTGTCGAGGACCTGGAATTCTCTAAGTGCGGCAATGCGTTCGGCTTCGTTTTCCGGCAAGGGTGCAGCGATCATACTGGCCTCTCAAGGGTGCGGGATCGGGCAGAGAAATTATAACCCACATCGGCAAATGCGTAATAAATCGAGGGGGCTAAGCGCCGTACGTTTTGTTTCTGCGGAAACTTGAGCGAGAATCAAGACTGAGACGATATTCCTATGCCATCAACTTCGATCGCCTGCGGTACGCTGCTCATCCTTATCGGCGTTATCGGTTATATAAATGGTGTGACGACCGGACACGCCAGTTTGACCGCCCTTATCCCGGCGGCATTCGGGTTGATCCTCGTGCTCCTGGGAATGTTTGCGCGAATGCGCGAGAATTTGCGAAAACACCTTATGCACGTTGCCATTGTAGTGGCACTGCTGGGGTTCATCATCCCTGCCGTCCGCGTTCTCTCAAAGCTCGGCGAACTGACCTATAACGCGGCGGCCGTCTCGCAGGTGTCGATGGCGTTGGTGTGCCTCCTGTTCGTCGTCCTCGCGGTCCGGTCCTTCATCGAAGCCCGGCGGGTTTAGGCATTTACGGGCGGAAACGCGACCGTAATGGAGCGTGCTTCAAGAAGGCCGATCGACACGTTTGCTGAATCGCGGGATACCCGTTTTGGCGCACGCTCGTTCACACTCGCGTTTCCGCACTTGATTTCTACACGCACGGCAGCGTGATCTTCACCTCGAGCCCTTCGTCGGTATTCCGCGCCGCGATCGTTCCGTTATGGGCGATCACGGCTTGTTCGGCTATGGCCAGCCCGAGGCCGATGCCGCCGGTTCTTCGCTCGCGTGCCTCTCCGACGCGGTAGAACGGTTTGAAGAGGTTTTTCAGCTCGGTTTCCGGCACGCCGCCGCCGGCGTCCTTCACGGTCACGACCGAATTCCCGCCTACCGAACGCATCGACACTTCGACCTCGCTATGTTCTTTAGTGTATTTCACCGCGTTGCGAAGCACGTTCTCGACGGCGCTTCGGATGAGGGTATCGCTGCCCCGCATGCGGCACTGATCCGCCGTAACGACTCGCACCGCCCGATCATGGGCCCGCGCTTCGAAATCGGCGTCGTCGACGACCTCGGTCAGCAGTTGCGTCAGGTCGATCTCGTTACGTTCGAAGTCACGCGTGCCGCTCTCGAGCTTCGACAAGGTCAAAAGCCGCGAGATCATCTCGTTCAAACGCTGCGATTCGTTCTCGATGCGGTCGAGCACCTTCGTGCCCTCGCCGTTGAACCTCTGCTTGGCCAGCTCTAAGGCGACGTTCATTCGTGCCAGCGGTGACCGCAGCTCGTGCGAGACATCACGCGTCAGCCGCTGCTGCGACGTGACGAGCGACTCGATCCGCTCCGCCATCACGTCGAAATCCTTCGCCAGGCTGGCCAATTCGTCACTCCTGCGGCCCACGCGGTCCGCGACCCGGGTCGAAAGGTCACCGGCGGCAAGCTGCCGCGTCGCGGTCCGGATCTTCCCGATCGGCGACGACAAATATTTCGCCAACGCGTAGCAAACGATAAGGGCCGTTAAGAACAACACTGCGAGGCGCAGATATCTTAGCCACGATTCGCCGAACATCACCGGCAGCTGCGGCCGCTCCCATCTTGCCACCAGCGCGTACATTTGGCCGTTCCCGAGCGAAAATGTTTTCGCCGTGAGGGCCGTGTCGCGGGAATTCAGCTCCAGCTGGACCGTCCCGGTCGAAAATGCCTGGCGTCCGAGGTCGGCGTAACCATCCATGTTCGCGACGTCGCCGAACCAGGGCTTGCCTTCGCGATCGATGACGTCGATCTCCGTCGCCGTGTTCCCCTCGCGCACGCGCTGCAGAAACTGACGCAGCCCCGTTTCGCCCTGTGCATCGAAAATCTGTGCAGCCGTCGCCGCGTAAATGTTGGTCTGATTCCGCACCGACGTCTGCCAGCGGCTGACGACCGGCTCGGTCTGCACCGTCCAGTTAAGGAAGATCACGATCCCGATCATCAGCGCGATCGCGGCCATGAACCACAAAAAGATCTTCAGGAAAAGGTTCATACGACGGTGTAGATGTAACCGACCGATCTGACCGTTTTGATGCGATCGCCGCCGTCCGGGCGCGGGCCGAGTTTTTTACGAAGGTTGCTGATGTGCATGTCAAGGCTGCGATCGAACGGCGAAAGCCGCCGGTCGAGCACGCGCTCGCTCAGGTCGTCCTTTTTAACGACGCTGCCGGCCTCGGCCAGCAAAGCGTGCAGCAGGTCGAATTCGACCGAGGTCAGGGTCACCTCCTCGCCTTCGAGCCGGGCCGACCGCGATGCGGGGGAAAGTTCGATGTCGCCGACCTGTATCTTTTCCGGCGCGTCGCCGTTCTCACCGCCCGTACGGCGGAGTATCGCCTTCAGACGCGCCGTCAGCTCTCTCGGGTTGAACGGTTTCGAAAGATAATCGTCCGCCCCGATCTCGAGCCCGACGATGCGCTCCATTTCGTCGCCGCGCGCCGTCAGCATCAAAACCGGCATCGCCGACCGCTCGCGGAGCTGCCTGAGCACGTCGAAGCCGTTCAGCCCGGGCAGCATTACGTCGAGTATCGCGAGGTCGAAATTTCCGTCCGAGGCCGCCGCCAAACCCGCCTCGCCGTCGTGGACGGCCTCGACCTCGAAACCCTCCGCCGACAAATACTCCTCGACCAGCTCGCAAAGCTCCTCGTCGTCGTCGATGATCAAAACCCGGGGCATAAGCTTATAAGATGAATTCTACGCCATTTTCCAGCCCCCAAAAGCCCTATTTACAATTCTTTACGCTCTGACTTGACGACAACCTGGCCGCCTACCCAAACATCGACGACCGCTCCGGAATCGTCCAACGCGACGATATCCGCCCGCATATCGGCCTCGAGCGAGCCTCGGCCCGAAAGCCCCAGCAGCCTCGCCGAATTGCCCGAAGACATTGCCGCGATCTCATCCCACGCGTAGCCCAGCGATCTCATTCGCCGCACCGCGTCGGCCATCGTGATCACCGACCCGGCGATGCTGCCGCGGTCGTTGCGGGTGCGGCCGTTCTCGACGGTAAGCCGTTCGCCCCAAAGCTCATAAACGCCGTCGCCGAGTCCCGTCGGCGCGACCGAGTCGCTGATCAGGCAAACCTTTGCCGGCGATTTAGCACGGCATGCCAGATCGAGCATCCGTGGATCGACGTGTATGCCGTCGGCGATGATGTCGAACGTCACTCCGGGGTTAGCGAGCGCCCACCCGGCCACTCCGAGGTCGCGATGATGTACACCTGTCATTGCGTTGAAAAAATGCGTCACGTGTCGCGCACCGGCGCCGAACGCCGCGTCCAACGTCTCCGCATCGGCCCGCGTATGCCCGATCGAAACGACCCAACCATCGCTTACCAGATCGCCCACCAACTCGATCCCGCCGTCGATTTCCGGCGCGATCGTCATCATATGCACGCCCCGCGTCAACTTCGGGAGCTCGCCAAAAAAGCTCCCCTCCTTACGAAGGAGGGGTGCCCGCCCCTTCGGCGGACGGGGTGGTTCTCTCTTGTCGCTCCCCTCCTGGATAGGAGGGGTGGCATTCGGCCCGCCTTTTGGGCCGAATGCCGGGGTGGTAGAACCCGACGAATAAGTTTTAAAGAACTCCGGCCGCAAAGCCCCGCACATATGCGAATTCGCGTACACGCCTTCGTAATGCACCCCGACCGCCTGAGCGACCGCTTTCCCCTCCTGCATCTCCATCAACCGGTCGATCTCCGAAACGACCCGCGCGTAATTCTCTTCAGAATCCGGCACCAGCGTCGGCAGCCACGCGGTAACGCCGCTCCGGGCCAAAAACTCCGCTACCCGCAGCAGATCCTCCGCCGTCGCCGAATTCACATCCACCCCGACCGCTCCGTGATTGTGGACGTCGATGTATCCAGGCAGAATAATGCTCCCACCGCTGGCCTCGCCGGCGGTTCGCTCGATCTTCCTGACGAGGCCGTTCTCAAATTCCATCGACGCGACCGGCAGCACGCCTTCCCGAGTCACCGCTCTGCCCGCTAATTCAACCATTGGCCCTCAATTCTAAAAGACTTCCCCAAAAACAAAAATGCCCGCGTCGTTTTTGAAAGCGACGCGGGCGGAAAAAGGATCGAAACTACGGCATTAGAAATAAAACTTAATGCCGAATTGCAAAGTCCTCGGATCGCGAACGGCCGTGACATTGCCGAAAGCCGTCGAGTTCGCCTGCACGTTGAAGCTCGAGAAGTTCGTCGTGTTCAGCACGTTGAATGCCTCGGCCCTAAGCTGCAGCCGCATGTCCTCGTTGAACTTGAAGATCTTCGTCACCGTGAAATCGATACGGAAAGTCCTCGGCCCCTCAATGACACTCTTGCCGGCGTTCCCCGGAGTCAAAGATCCGGTCGTAAACGTCCTTTGGAACGCATCGATATCAAAGAACTGCAGAAAATCGTTGGGTGCGTTCTCGTTCGGATCGCGAATCACGTTGGGACGTCCGCCGGCGGGTCCCGAACCGATGTAACCGATCCCGGACGGATCGAAGGTATTGCCTATCAGACCCGGCGTGAAGGGCAGGCCGGTCTGGTATGTCCCGATACCCGAAATTTGCCAGCCGCCCAGTAACTGCCCGACCACTCCGCGTTCGTGGTCGAAGAACGGCAGCTCGTAAACGTAGTTGACGGTCGTCACGTGGCGACGATCGAGGAACGCCCGGCCGTATTCCGACTTGACGTCGTACGTGTTCTGGGCCGCATTCGAGCGGTCGCTCAGGTTGTCGGTCAGGTTCTTCGCCCAAGTGTATGCGAGTTGGACCTGAGACGATGCTCCGAGGCGGCGGGTCGCCGAGACCTGCAGGCTGTGATAGGTCGAGTTGTATCTCGGCTGCACCATCGCGATGGCCCGGTATCCCCGGAACGGTCTGATCTGGTCCAGGATGTTTGTAGCGGTCGTCGTTGTGAACGGTATGGGCAGCCCAGCCGCGTCGACACCTTGGCAATCGACGGTCGGGGTCGTCGATGTGCCGACGGCACACCGCTGCGTGCGGGCATAGCCCGGCGGCAAATTGTTGATGTCGATGATCCCGATCAAGTTGGTGCCCTTCGACCCGTAATAGCCCACCGAAACGAAGGTGTTTTTGTCGAAGACGTGCTGCACGTCGAGCGACCAGTGTTGCATGTACGGGGTCTTGTAGTCGAGATCGACCCCGCGGATGAGATTGGGCGGCGTGTTAGACGCGGCCACCTGCAAATTCGTTCCCGGTGGTACAGGCTGGTCCAGACGCGTCCGCGTAATAGTCAGCGTTTCCTGGTAGGGCGGATTGGCCCCGAGGTGCGTCTCGATATTTCCCAGCAGCGTCTGCTCATGATAAATACCGTAGCCGGTGCGGATAACTGTGTTGCCGTTACTCCAGGGGTCCCAGGCGAGACCAACTCGCGGAGCGAAGTTCTTCCTTGGGGCCTTGAAAACGTATTTCCCGTAAGGCGATGCGATCGGGGTGCACTGATACGAGGCCGGACCGGTCTGATAGTTCTGCGCGTTTACCACGATCCCGTTGCAATAGTTGCCGGAACCCGAGACGCGGTCGCCGGCACCCGTTACGCGCGGTGCTTGCGAAGCCTGCCAAAGTTCAGGCACGAAATTGGAGAGCAGCCCGTTGGCCGCCCAAGGCGCGCCGAAGAATGAGTAGCGAACGCCGCCGTAAAGCGTCAAATTCGGCCGGAACTTGAACTCGTCCTGGGCGAATCCCTCGAAATTACGCTGGCGGAAATCCGCCGTCAGGCGAAACTTCGTTTGCGTGAAGGTGACGTTGTCGCCTAACAGAAAATTCGCGAACGTCTGCTCCGTCGACTGTATGCCGGCGCATGCGATGCCCGCACCGCTGGCGTCGGCACAGATCAATCCGTTCGTGGCTCCTGTCGCGTTGTTGAAAGTGCTGAATGCACCCTGGCCCGTGCCGCCGAGCCCGTTGTCCTCATTCTTCCGATACTTGGAGAAGAACGCTCCGAATTTCATTGTGTGGCTGCCCTTTATCCAAGTCAGGCTGCCGCTGTAGTCGTGTTTGTCGGAAAAATTGTTGTACGGGCCGAACGCCGTCAGCGTGCTCAGGCCGGGAAGGGTCAACTGCGGTACGCGGTCGTCGTCTACGTCATAAGGCAGCGGCACAGCGATCGGCGAATTTGCCTTCGCGATCGAACCCGCCGAGGTGACCAGGATCGCGCCGTAAGCATAGGTGTAACGACCTTCCAGGATCAGGTTGGGGCTAAGAATGTAGGTCGTCTGGATCGTGTGCGTGCGTCCCGGCGAATCGGTGACGCCCGGGCAAACACCCGGAATGTTACACGGCGTATTGAATACCGAATTCGGCGTCGTGGCCGGGATCTTGTCCCTCTGATAGCGGTAGTAGGCCGACCAATTGTCCGTGAAATTCGTGTCGATCTTTACGATCTCCTGCTGGAAATCGAACTTGGATACCGCCGACGCGTTGATCCCGAAGGTGCCGGTGTTGGGCACCGGTGCCCCCGCGTAAATAAAATCCAGATACTGCTGCGCGACGGGGTTGATCGGTGCAAGTGTGGAGAGGGCCGCCCCGGCCGGCAGAAACAGGTTGCACGTCCGCGTCGTGCCGACGATCGTGCCTCTTATGCAGATCGGGTTGGCGAACCGTCCGGTCCGCATCCCGGCCGTCGGGACGAGACCGCTGAGGTTCGAATACCGGCGGTCTTTGCGCTGCTCCTCGGAGAAGAAGAAATACGTTTTGCGCCAGCGGCCGAAGAGGCTGTCGTCCGGGTCATGGTCGCCGAACTTGAGAAAGTAGACCGGGCCGCCGACGGTGAATCCGTAGTTGTTGTAGCGAAACGGCGGGCGGATCGCCTTGCCGTTCGAATCGCGCGGGGTCGAGGCCGTCCGGTTGAGGATGAACGTGTTGGCGTTGAATTTCTCGTTGCGGACGAATTCGAAAAGTGAGCCGTGGAATTTGTCGCCGCCGCTGCGGGTCACGACGTTGATCTGCCCGCCGCCGCTGCGTCCCGACTCGGCCGGGTACAGCGAACGCTGGACCTTGAACTCGCGGATCGAATCGACGCTCGGATAGGCCTGGATCGTGATGTTCGAACCACGGTCGGTTATGTCCGCGCCGTCGACCGTCCACGTGTTCTGGCTCTGACGGGCACCATTGACCGCGATGCCGACCGTGTTCGCCTGGCCGTCCGGGTTAAAGCTGCCGACGTAGACCTGGTCGGACAGATTGGACGAAACTCCGGGAGCAAGCGTGACGAGCTGGACAAAGTTTCGGTTGTTGATCGAAAGCTCGCGGATCTGGTCGCCGTTGATGGTCGTCGACACCGCCGGCGTGTTCGCCTCAACCGATACTTGATCGGCCTGCACCGTCACGACTTCGGAGATGTTGCCCGCCGAAAGAACGACGTCGACCGGCCGCCGCTGGCTGACGTCGACCTTGACGCCCGTGCTTACGAATTTTTTGAAATTGGCGCCCTCGACCGCGACATCGTAAGTTCCAGGCTGAAGGTTAGGCACCGAGAATTCGCCGTTGTCGTTGCTCGTCAGCGACCGGACGACGAGATTGTCTTTGGTTGGATCGGTCACGGTAACCGTCGCCCCGGGCACCGCCGCTCCAGCGGTGTCCTTTACCGTGCCGACGATCGCTCCCGTTGTTTCCTGGCCAAACGCGTGGCCGAAGGCGAATAGAGCGACCGCGGCGGCGAAAATGATCGAACTCCAGGTATGCTTCCTCATATTGTTTCGTCCTTTTAGCGATGGCGGGCCGCGGGGCCGCGCCATAAGAATCATTTACGTTTTTGGAGGTTTATCCAAAAATTCGTTATCGTTGTTTACACAAAAAATCCGTCAGAATCCTCGAAGTCTTCAAAATAATCGGGTTGATTCAAAAATGTGTATTGCTGAAATGTTATAACCCCAATCCTGCATTTTTGCAACGCAAAAACCGTGCATCATACTGGCGGCGAAAGCCGCGAGAATTGGCTAGACCAATCCGGCGGCGAGTGGCGTGAAAAACGATGCCATCATTGTTCGTATGAGCCGGGCGCGCCGGAAATATCCACGGCCGCAACACCCGCCCGCTGCCGGAATCGAATTTGTGATCTGGTCGCCCCAAAAACCGCTCTGGTCGCCCCGGAATTCGGATCTGGAGGCCCCTTATCGTCGACCCGCGGTCGCCGAAGATCGATCTCAGTTCGCTTTCAGCCTGAGGCCGGTGCCTCGAGGGTACAGCCCAGGCAGGGAGATCGGCAGACGGCCCTGAAAATCGATCTCACCCGTCATAGCCCGCGCCGTCGCCCGCTGCAGGCTCGGCATGTCGCCGTAGGAAACGATATAGGTCTTCAGCTCCGGGAAACTGCTTAAAACATAAGGGTTTCCGAAGCTGATCCCGATCACCTTTTTGCCCGAAGCCATCGCCTCGCGAAGGATCGTGGTGCCGTTCTCCGGCAGCCCGACGCTGTTTT
>Ga0307416_100001449_pt1 | contig 12903 bp, 22 predicted proteins | sample DK1Cmetagenome_2_FD_203821 | JGI IMG/M metagenome (GOLD analysis project Ga0307416, IMG submission 203821) | Maize rhizosphere microbial communities from greenhouse at UC Davis, California, United States - DK15-C-3 | ecosystem: Host-associated > Plants > Roots > Rhizosphere > Soil | place...
GCCTTACTCCGACATGCAGTCGACGAGGTGTATCGCGGGGCCACAATGAGCAGCCTGGTGCGGCACTTCGACGCCTCCGGCGAGAAGTCGCCACGCGGAGCCAGTTGGAATCATGTCAGCTTGCTGCAGATGCTGCTCCGCCCCAAGATCGCAGGGCTAAGGGAAGTCGATGGCGAGATCGTCGATGATCCAGTGTTCCCGGCAATCATCGGCGAGGAGAAGTGGCGCGGAGTGCGAGCACTACTCAAGGCGCCGGAGCGCAGGACGTCCTTCGATAACAATGGCCGCTGGCTGCTGAGTGGCCTGGCGTTCTGCGAGTGCGGCTCGACAGTGAAGATCGGGGCAACCCGAGACCATCGTGGCGGCCGGCGTGGCGTCTACCGCTGCAAGGTGAACGGCCCCGGACATGTCAATAGGAACGCCGAGAACGTCGACCGCTACGTCAACATGCTGGTTCCGACGCTACTGCGCAGGCGTGGGCGTGGGATGGCGGAGGCGCTCAAGCAGCCGCTGGCGGCCAAGTCAATCGACCTTGAAGCGGAGGCTAAGGCACTGCGTGCCCGCCTCTTAGAGGCGGCGTCAATGGCTTCCGAGGGCATCCTGAGCATGGCGCAACTCAAGATCATGAGCAAGAAGCTGAATGCGTCCCTGGCTGAGCTTGAGAAGTCGATGGATGAGGCGTCGACCCACCATTCCGCAAGCTTCGATGCGGCCGTCTGGGACAAGCTGACGCTCGAGCAGAAGCGGACAATCATCCGCGACACCATCAAGGTGACGATCATGAAAGTTGGCTCCGCTGGCAGGCATTTCGACTACAGCAGCATCAAGGTCGAGGTGGCGGAAGGTGCGGGCTAGTCTGCGCGTTGTTGCCTGCTAGGCATCAATTGCCGAAGGTTACGCGACTGACATGTGATCTTGAGCATTTCTTTACCAATCCGTTGTAGGTTTCGGCCTTCGCTGTCAGAGGTCCGTGTTTCCTTGAAGTATCAACAGGCAACATCAGTCACATGGGGAATCACATGCCACACAAGTCCTACGATCCACGCAAGCATCTCGAGCAGATGGGTGTCCGCATTGACTACGTGGACGGCCTGCCGGAGTGCGGATACTTTTACCGCGACGAACGGCGGGTCGAGGTGCAGTGCGGGCTGTCGCCCGTCATCGAGCGCAGCGTGCTGGCGCATGAAGCGGCGCACGTCGAGTTTGGTCACGAGCCGCAGGAGGGCTGGTGCTGGGATCAGAAGCAGGAGAGGCTGGCCAGCGCAATGGCAGGCAGGCGTCTCATTGACTTCCACAAGTTCATGAAGCTGCAGGCCGCCGGCGTCGGGGAGAAGCGGATGGCCGAAGAGCTCGGTGTCGCCAGGGTGATCCTGCGGGCCTACCTGTGGCTGAGTGCACCAGCCTGGCAGGTCGCCAGCAGGGCGGCGGGTATCTGCCTGCCGCTGCTCGGCCTACCGGCCGTCCTCATTGAGGGCTCGGTCATGTAGCGAGGGGCGGCTGGCCAATAACTGAATAAGCAGTAAACGAAGGGCGTCTAGAAGCAGGCGCCCTTTTTCGTGTCCGAAATCAACTAGGGAGATAGATGCCGGGACCAGAGCCGATACCACCCGTGCGCAGGTCGGTTTCACAGCTGACCAGCTACTCACAATGCGGGGAGGCGTACCGCCTCCAGAGGGTAGCCAAGGCGCCTCAGCGGCCCGCAGCCTGGTTTGCCATGGGGCGCGCAGCCCATAAGGCAATCGAGGATTACGAGAACGAGGCCCGCAGGCATACGCCTGCCGAGCTGGTTGAAGTGTTCAACGAATCCTACGATTCGGAGATCGCCGCAGACCTCAGCAAGTGGCCCGACTGGGATGCATGGCTCACAGGAGGTCGAAAGGGCGGCCAGCAGGACATGGAAGATCGCAGGGTTATCGGCGCCTACCAGGTCGAGCAGTACATCGACTATGCGCTGGAGAATGCAGCCAATTGGCGCGTCATTGCGTCAGAGGTTGGTTTCGAGATCGAAATTGGCGGAGTGCTGACGACGGGTTTTATTGACCAAGTGCGCCAGCATGCTGACGGTGCCATCGAAGTGGCCGACCCGAAGGGCGGCTCCACTATTCCCGGCTCCGCAGTCCAGCTGGCCGTCTACAGCAAGGCCGTCGAAGAGTTTATGGGAGTCAAGCCCAGCAAGGCGTGCTTCATCAAGCTGGCGAGACCTGCCACGGCTCGCGGCAAGGCGAAGCCGACACTGGAGCTGCATCACGACCTGACGCCCTGGACCGACGAGCTACTGACTCAGATGTTCCGCGACTTCAATAAGGCCGAGCGGCAGGGCATTTACCTCGCAGACCCTCGGGACCGTTGTGAGATGACATGCACGGTTGCTGATTTTTGCACGATTCCTGGCAAAGGATTCCCCGAGCATGCCGCAAAGTTTGCCCACATCAGGAAGCGCGAAGACTACTTCGCCACACAGAAAGAGGTTGCCGCATGAGCGACACCATCACCAACAAGCCCGCAGCGCAGCTGCTAATCGCGATTAACAAGCTTGCCGGCGGCTTCAACTCGCATCCGCGTCTCGGCGTCTATGCCGGCACCGTTCCCGAGGCGACCATCACCAAGCGGCGTGCTGCTAACAAGGCAGCTCGTATCGCTCGGCGTGCCAATCGCTGATTACGAGCCCGGCTGGGCGATACCAGCGATTGAGCACGATTGGCCTTCCATCATGAAGGACGCGGTCGACAGGGCGGCGGCCAATATGAAGAAGGCCAGCGAGTCGTACTCCATTCGGCAGCCAATCACCTGGTCGACGGGCATCAGCGAACAGCAGTGGCTGGACGCTGTCGAGAACTACGCCATGCCCATGAGGATCATGGTCGGCATTGACGAAGCAACATTCAACGAGAGGAGCAAGCCCGTGGGCTTGACCAGCGATTACAAATACACCGACAACGATGGCGACTATATCGAGGCCGAGCGGTATACCGGCGCCCCGGCCGATGTCACCGCATACCTCAAGACATCCGACGATGGCGTCTATGTGACAGCAACCAACTCCGTCCCGCTGGCGCTCAACGTGCTGGGCTACGACCGGCCGGGGGCGCTTCACTCCTCATTCGTTGCGGAGGTCGGTGACCACGTGGCTGGCCAGTCCATTCCGGGCAGCAAGGACTCCCGCGACGGCCTGCTCGCTCGGGCAATCGCCAGCCTGCAGGCCGTTGATGTCTATGACCAGAAGCAGGCTGAGCGCGGGGCTGCCGAGGAGGCCAGGAAGGCGCGTGCCGCCAAGCTGACAGCCGACCTGAAGCTGGCGGGCCAGAGGCTCCGCAATGTTTCCGAATCGGTTGCCGACTACGGGGTCACCGCCTTCCGCGCCGAGGAGCTTGCAGGAGCCGCAGCCAATTATAAGGCGGCGTTCGAGGCTCACGCTGGCGCCTAGCTAGCCAGCTTCCAAATTCCCGGGCAGCCGTCAACGTGGCGGCTGCCTTTTCTGTGGCCAGATACAGGCCGCTAGTCAATTCAGCAGTACAACGAGAGGCTTTACCTTGTCATTCTTCAACACCAGCACCGGCTCCTCCGTCAAGTTCGAGGCGCAGAACGTCGAGTTCGTCGCCCAGGTTTCCGGCCCCGTCGTTACTCAGCAGGACACGGTGTTCGGCAGCCGCGACCAGCTGGCCACTTTCCCGAATGGCGATCCGAAAATGAAGGCGCTCGTCCCGCTGACCACCGAGTCCGGCGAGCAGAAGACTCTGCACGTGCCGCAGGGTTCCCGCCTGCAGAAGGCAATCGGCGCCGCACTCGCGGCGGCCGGCGTCGGAGACCTTGAGATCGGCGGCGTGCTTGGCGTGGCGTGGACCGGATTTGCCCAGGGCCGCAACCCGAGTCAGCCTCCCCGTGAGTACGCGGCCCGCTACATCCCGGCCGCCGAAGTCGCCGCAAGCGCCGAGTAACACCGTGACTACCGAAGAGTGGCCCGCCGAAGAGTGGCGGGCCATCGACGGCTACGACGGCTGGTATGAGATTTCGGACCGTGGCCGCGTGCGCACCTGGAAAGAGAGGGGCGCGAGGCCCCTGCGGCGATCCGACGAGCCTAGGCTCATGGGCATGTGGCCAAAGCCGAAGGGCCACCTCAACGTCGTGTTTACGGTTGCAGGTAGGCCAAGGGCGCGCACCATTCACCAGCTCGTCGCCGAGGCCTTCATCGGACCAAGGCCCGAAGGCCTCGAGACCTGTCATAACGACGGCGACCCGACGAACAACCATGTCAGTAACCTGCGATACGACACGCCAGCCAACAACCGCGCCGACAAGTACAGGCACGGCACTGACCGCATGGGCGTCAAGCATCCGCTGGCCAAGCTGACCGAAGACAATGTGCGAGACATCCGAAGCCGCCGCGCAAGCGGCGAGCGGGCTGTCGCCCTGGCCGAAGAGTTCGACATGCATGTCATGTCCATCTACGCAATTACCCAGCGCAAGAGCTGGGCGCACGTCGCTTAGCAACAACTGAGAGGAGTCCGACTTGTCGGACAACACCACCATCATAGAAGCGCCACTTGTATTGACACTCAAATGCTCCGACGACAGGGACGCGCCTTGGCTCGTGGCTAGGGCATCCAATATCCAGCAGCTGCAGTCGATGCTCCACGAGATTGAGAATGGCACCATCGCCGTTGACATCGGCCGCGTAGCTGCCACATTCCAAGCGCAAGCCCGCATCGGCGCAGTGCTCGAAGCGAAGCCAGTCAACCCGGCCGTTGATGGCGGTTCATTCAACGGCGTCACGGCAGCACCCGCTGCCAGCACCCCGCCAGCAGCCACTACGCCGCCTGCTGCGCCCGTAAAGAAGGCTGGCGGCTTCCCGGCATTCAAGGCGCCCGCTGCCGCAGCTAAGCCACCTGCCACGCCACCACCCGCCGCCAAGCGGGAGCCTTCGGCTCCGCCGCCCGCAGCACCTGCAACCGGCGACTTCCCGGCCGGTCCGGTATGGGGCAAGAAGTAGCAACCCCACTCCATGGCGCTCCGCAATTCGGCGGGGCGCCTTTTGTTTCGAGCGGCGGGAGCTGAGTGCAGACAATCACACAAGGACGTCGCAAGAACGCGGCAGTCGGCGAGCCAATATTCATGCCCTTTGCTTGCATGGCGAGCACCAAGACGTTCATTCGCAAGGGGCAGCTCACGCTTATTCCGGCCGGAGCCGGAACCGGGAAGTCGGCCTGGGTGCAAACAATCCTGCAGCGGGGCAATGATCGCGGCGATTTGAACACCGCACTCTACTTCTCAGCGGACTCGGACCCGGCGACCATGTTCAAGCGGAGCGCGGCAATTCACTCCGGCTGGAATCTGTCGGACATCGAGGACATCCTGCACAACGGGGACCGCAAGGGAGTCGAGGCGGCCGTCAACAAGGCCACCAGTCATATCCGCTGGGACTTTGAGAGCAGCCCGACAGAGCAGCACATCATCCTCGAGCTGGAGGCCTACGCCGCCACCTTCGGCGCGTGGCCCGACGTCGCGGTCTTCGACAACATCAAAAATGTTGACATCGGAGCAGGCGAGGGCGAGTTCGGCATGCTCGAGCAGTCGTGTGTATTCCTGCATGGCCTGGCTCGCGACACCGGCATGGCGATCATCGCGACCCACCACGTGACAGGCGAGTTCGAGAACGGCACTACGCCAATCCCACTCAACGGCGTGCGCGGCAAGATCACCAAGACGCCAGAGGTTGTGCTGACGCTGCATCGCAGCGAGGACGGCCAGCGTCTCAACGTCTCACCAGTCAAGGACAGGAATGGCAAGGCTGACGCCTCCGGCCGCTGGTTCCTGCCGATCAACGTCGAATTAGCCCGCATGTCATTCCAAGGCTAAAGGAGCCGCATGAACATTGACACAGATTCCCACGACACAATCCCTGGCGTCGAATGGGTCGTCAACTTCGAGAGCGATCCGCCGCAGCGCCTGGCGAAGATCGAGTTCGACGTCAACACGCTCATCTCATTAGTGGACGTGGCGGACGCCGCAACCTTCGCACCCGGCGCCACGACGCGGCTGAACGGCGAACTGTTCCGGGACTACTTGCTGCCAGTCATCCGGCAGCTGGAGCGCCGGTCGCTGATGGATCACGAGCAGTGGACTGCCACTGAGCACCTGGCGGCTGCCGAGTGAGCGACCGCGAGGAGTTGGCGACAGTAATTCACCGACGAATCTGCGAGGACTCGCTTTCTGACTGCCTTGAAGACGAGGGCTACTGCGTAAAAGCTGCAGACGAGATCATCGATGCCGGCTACGTCAAAGAGTCCTGCTGCTGCGGAGTGTGCGGACTGTGAAGGTGATGGGAATTGACCCGTCGCTCAATAGCACGGGGCTGGCGCTGTGCGACGGCACGCTGCTCACGCTCAAGCAGAAGGCTGCCGACGGCGACTACAGGCTGACGAAGATTCGCTGCGCGTTCATATCGGCCATCGGCCATCCCAACCGGCCAGCGCTGGCAGTGATCGAAGACCTCCCCAAGAACGCCATGGGCGCTGGCATCACCGGCCAGGTGCAGGGGATTCTCCGTGAGGTGATGCAGGACTATCGCATCCCGTATCTCAAGGTCAGCCCCGCGACCCTGAAGAAGGCGGCCACTAACAGCGGTCGAGCCGACAAGGCGCAAATGCGGGCCGCATGGCTGGAGTACTCGGGCGAAGACAACCCGCGAGATGACGAGGTCGACGCCGCTTGGATGCGCGTGCTTGGTCAATATCTAGTGGGCGACATAGAGGCGCCTGCGCCTCACTGGGAAGCCGCAGTTGCCAATCTGCGGCCTGCATTCGACAAGTTGAAACTAGGAGCGCAGCAGTGGATATCGCAGTCATAGCCCTCATCCTGGCGGTCATTCTCTGGCTGCTATACGAGCAGCCGCCCCCCAATAAACCACTGGCCGTCTGCTAGTGGAGTATCGCGCAGACGAAGCAGGCGCGGTTCAGCTGACGCTGACCGCGCACGAAGCCCAGCGGCTAGAGGACTTCATCCACCTAGCCGCGATGGCGCTCATGACTTGGCCAGTAGTTGCTGGCGACTATATGACAGAGAGGAAGATGCGCCGTGAGCGACGTTCCCAAAGTCCCGATCCGCCCGCTGTTGGAATACTACGGCGCGACGCATCTGCCTGAAGGCCGGCACGGCTGGACGCCAGTCCGCTGCTGCTTCCATGCCGACAGTCGCGCCTCCGCGTCATTCAGTGAAGAGCTCGAAGCCTTCAACTGCATGGCATGCGGAATGAAGGGCGACGGGCTCAAGATCATTATGCAAAAGGAATCACTTGACTTTTCTGCGGCCGCCGAGCGCGCTAGAGAAATCGTTGCTGGGTACGGCGACGGACAATTACCATCAGGCGCTGTTCAGCCCAGCCGCCGAAAGCCACTTAGCTTATTTTCAGAAGGAGAGAGGCTTCAGCCTCGAAACGATCAAGCAGTTCAAGCTGGGCGTCGTTCTCGGCCAAGACGTATTGGCCTCTGATGAGCCCAAGCGCGGCTGGCTAACGTTTCCATACCTCAGCCCCACCGGTGTCCTAATGATCCGCTACCGCCGCCCTCCGGGCAGCGACGCTCCGATGAAGTACTGGACTTCCAAGGGCGACAAGATGCGCATGTTCAACACGAATTCGCTCGTGAATCCGGGTCACTGGCTGGCCATTTGTGAAGGCGAAGGCGACACGATTGCCGCCACGCAATGCGGCATCCCTGCCGTCGGCATTCCCGGCGTCCATCACTGGAAGCCCTACATGCGCAATCAGCTGAGTGGCTTCAGTCGCATTATCGTGCTGGCTGACAACGATGACAAGGGGCAGGGAGCCGAGTTTGGCGAGATGCTCACTGAGCAACTTGACGAAGTCAAGGTTGTCCTGGCGCCCAAGGGGCACGACGTGAACAGCGCGCTACTAGAGCTCGGACCCGCAGGCGTCCGGGAGCATTTCGGAATTGACAAGCACAGCGACTGAGAGGGGGCGCATGGCTATCGCAGCGAGAGTCAAGTCAGTCCGGGCGGACGTGAAGGCCCCGGGCAGCATGCCACTCAGGTACGCACGAGAAGAGCTGACCGCCGGTATCGCCAACGTCCTTGATGCGGCGATACCGAACCGCAACGCATATGACCCACGGCAGGGAATTTTGACTGTCGTCTACAACTATGAAACTCAATCTTTTGAGATCAGATGGGACTTGGCCAAATGAGCGACAAGATCACACTGGCACCCGGCCAGCAATCGGCGCAGTACGACTTCGAGGCCCAGTCGTTCGAGGAACTTGGGGCGAAGCTCGACAAGTTCTACTACGACATCGACTACAACAAGGCGCATCCGCACAGCGGGGTATCAGTGAGCGTCAATGTCTCGGTGTTGCGCTCATGGCAGTACGGCGTCGAGCGCGTCTCAATTGGCGGCCACAGCGCCTCCGTAATCGTCGAGCGCAGGGAGTAGGCGAATGATCCTAATAGCACTTACTGGCGCGGCACGTTCTGGAAAGGACTCCGTCGCCGACCGGCTGGTCGAGCGCCACAACTTCACCAAGATTTCCTTCGCAGCCCCGCTGAAGCAGGCGCTGGCGGCCACCGACCCGATCCTCGGCTTCCATCCCTACAAACCCGGGCAACTTGTTCGCCTCTCCGAGGCTCTGGCCAACGAGACCGAAGACGTCATCAAGCAGACCTTCCCCGAGTACCGGCGGCTGCTGGAGAAGCTCGGCACCGAGGGTATCCGGGCGATTGACGACGAGTTCTGGGTCAACGCAGCGATGGCCAGGGCTGAGAAGCGGAGTGGCCGTTACGTCTTCCCTGACGCTCGGTTCCGCAATGAGGTTGACGCGGTGCTCGACAAGGCTTGGGGGCGTGGCGACTACCTCGCCGAAGCCTGGCACGCCGAAGCCTGGCACATCGTCCGCCCGTCGCTGGTCGGCCCGGTCGGCGAGCTGCATGCGTCAGCAGCCGCCCACGGCAACCTCGGCGAGGACCGCGAGGTTATCAATGACGGGACGCTGGGTGACCTGCACTCCATCGTCGACGCCATTGTCGAGGAACTGGAGGATGCCTAGTGGACGCACTCTATATCGCGGGCTACATCGCACTCGGATTCATCGGCATCTGCTGGGGGCTACAGCGAGTTGGCGAGTGGCTCGTGGAAAGGATCAAGAATGACTGAACCAATACATGTCCGCCGGTTCATCATCGGCGCATCACCCGACGAGGTAATCGACTGGGATAACGATCCCCGCGTTCAATGCCGCCCGATTCCTCGCGTGAGCTACGAGTATGGCGCCAGCGACCCCGACGACCATTCGCGCATTCATGTCCACCGCGACCTTGAGATGGCCCGCGAAGCGGCCGAATGGTGGGGGATCGACCGCAAGGTCTTCCGTCGCGAAGTCACTGAATGGGAGGTCTTGAATGGCTGAGCATCCATCGGCCCCACTCCTCGACCTCCGGCCTGACGGTCGGTACGACAAGGTAGCAGCCGCCTACGACGGCATGAATGACGAGAACAAGGCGGCGTTCCGAATGGCCATCAAGTCGCCGGTTAGCCAGTTCGGCCACGAGAACATCGCCAGGGCCTTACGCGGACTCGGCTATGACGTCGACCGCAAGCAGATTCACCTGTTCCGCGAGAAGCTGGCGCGCAACAAGGTGAGCCTTTGACGGCGACTGCATCGCAGATACTCATGGCCATCCGCCTCGCCTACCCGAAGTGCGCAGTCGTCCGCGAGGTATCCATCGTCGACCTGCTGCACAAGAGGCGCGACAGCGCCTCCAAGCCAGTCCGCCGTATTGACGCGCTACTGCGTGACACCAGCGGCTACACGGCCATCGAGATCAAGGTGACGCGTGCCGACTTCAAGCGAGACACCCCGGAGAAGCGGCGAGCGTGGCAGTCTCACACCCGCCGCTTCATTTATGTCACGCCAAAGGGTCTGCTGAATGCCAGTGAGATACCGGCCGGCTGCGGCCTCTGGGAGTTCGATGGCCGTCGGCTGACGGTGGCGAAGAGAGCGACGATCAACAAGAGCCCGACACCATTCCCGCGAGCGGTCTTCGACACGATGCTCTATCGCGTTAGTAACTATGAGAGGGCAGCAAGCCTATGACGAAGTCGTTGGAAGAGTTGCTGGCTACGAACCAGCCAGCATTCATCAGCCCAGAGAAGGGGATGCCAAGCGCGTTCCGCGCTGGCTCCATCAAGAAGGACGGCGTGCTGACAGCGGCCACAGGAGCCAAGTCTGCGGCCTTTGATCCGACGCATGACAACCTGCTGCGTGACCGTGGCTACGACCCCGCAGAATGGCGCATAACGTCTGTCACGGACAGCGAGTGGGACGTCCAGACGAAGAGCGGCCCGGACACGTTTCAGGCCTTTAAGTTCACAGCCGTCCCGCGTGGCGCCGGCGAAGCCGAAGCGCCTGACATTGACGAGCTGATAGCCATCGTTAATGAGGAGCCGCTGCCGACATTCACCCAGCTGCCTGACGCAAAGGTCGACAGGGCATGGGTTCACGCACTCGGCGACCTGCAGCTAGGAAAAGTCGATGGCGATGGAGTAGAGGGAACGCTTCGCCGCGTACTGGCTTCGATTGACGCAGGAGTCCAGCAGTACCTGTCGAAGCCCGCAAGGCCGTCACATGTCCACGTGGCGTGGCTCGGGGACTGCCTGGAGGGAAACGTCAGCCAGGGTGGCCGCAACATGTGGCGCACAACCAATACGGTCACCGAGCAGGTTCGCCTGCTCCGCCGCATCATGCTCTACGCCATCGACGCTTACGCGCCGCACTGCCAGCGGATGACAGTTGTCAGCGTCCCAGGCAACCATGACGAAGCGATGCGCCTGCCAGTCAACACCCGGTCGGACGACTCGTGGGCCATTGATGCGCTAGTCGCCGTCTCTGACGCCATCGAGCTGAACCCGGCCAAGTATGGCCACGTCGAATGCTACGTCCCTGGCAATGACGAGCAGGACGTCACCCTCGAAATCGGCGGGCTGGTCACTACTCACATCCACGGTCACCAGTACCGCATGGGCAAGGAGTGGGACTGGTGGAAGGGGCAGGCGTTCGGAGGCCGTCAGGCCGGGCTCGCCAAGCTACTCCTCTATGGACACCAGCATCACTTCCAGATCGATGCCAAGGGCGACAGGCTGCGCGTCTGCGTACCGGCCCTCGAATCTGAATCGACCTGGTGGGTCCACAAGACCGGCGAAGTCGGCGCACCGGGCGGCCTCGTGTTCACGATCATCGACGGGTCGCCCTCTGGGTTCACCGTCCTCTAGCAACTTACCTACATGTGGGAGCCCTTCGGGGCTCCCTTTCTTTTTGAGAGGACGGCATGACAGCCACCGACACTTACGCCCCCGCGACCATGGACGATGACTTCTACCTGCAGTATCTGCCGGTCGTCACGCGAACCGCTTACCGCGAACACCGCCAGTCGACCATCTATTCCACTGACGACATCCAGCAGGCCATCTGGGAGCACGTGCTCAAGAACTGGTCAGACTACGCCACCTACGACGAAGGCCTCGTGGTCAGCTGCATCAACCGGGCAGCCCGCACCTACACCGCACAAGCCCGCATCGAGCACATGTATGCAACTGGCTCGTTCATCTACACCCCGAAGCTGGTAGCCGCCTACTTGGCTACCTGCGCCTGGGAGCCCCTCGAAGAGGTGCCCGATGTCGACGCAAGGGTTGACTTGCAGGAGGCATTCACGCTGCTTCAGCAGTCCGCCCCCAGGCAGGCGGAGGCCGTCTTCAAGCGCTACGGCATGGGCGAGACCGGCCTGTCGGAGGCCGAAGAGAAGAACGTCTCACGCGGCGTCGAAAACCTCTGCCACCGACTCAACAGCGGACTGCGCCTGTCCTCCGAATCCATCGACCTCGCATCCAAGGAGTACTGAGCATGATCCCTGACACCACGCCCCTCGAAGTAACCATCGTCCGCCCCGCCAATAAGGAAGTGCTGCCGCAGGCGGTGCTCAACCTCTTCGTCGGCGTGCCGCTTGCTGGCCTGCTGGTGTGGGCCACATTCCTCGGAGTCGGCAACCAGCTGCTCCATGCTGACATCAACTACTGGCAGAGCTTGCTACTGGTGATCGGCGTCCGCGCCCTCAAGGGTGGCGCCTTCTACCGCAACTGGACTCGCAAGAACCCCGCCGAGAAATAGTCCGAACACGACGAAAAGCCCCCTGCTACCAGCGACCCGTAATGGGAAGTTGGTAGCAGGGGGCTTTCTTTTTTGCCCAAAATCAGGCGGGTCTAGCTGATGACATACGGGGTGCCGTCGCTGTCGATGCCGAGGCGCGGTGACTGTGCCAGGACGTCCGAGGTTGGCTCGTAGTCGACTGCTGCAAGCACATTGAGACTCGTGGTGCCTCGCGTGATTCTGACCTGCTTACGGAGCGTCTGACTAACGTTAGCCGCGTCGCGGTAAGTCGCCAGCAGGTCATACTCCCAGCTGCCAATCGAGTTGCCGACCGCATCACGGTAATAGGACTGCTGGCCATGAGGCACGAGTAGCACAACACCCGGCCCCGAAGGGCCGGTGGAGTTGCCGGAGGCTGCAGCAAGCAGCTCGCCAGTCTTCCGATGAAACACTTCGCGAGTCGGTGTCAGCGTCAGGCTAATGGCGGATGAGCCACCCTGCCACACTGCGGAGGCTGGCAGCGTCACCTCGCACAGGGTCACGCCTGCGGGGAACGTCACTGGCTACTCCTTGTCTGGCGCGAGGAATGGCAGGAACTTGCGCGTCCACTCGATCACGCCAGGGATGGCGGAGATGCGGGCGAGCGTTGCGCTAGCTGCCGTGATGACGGCGGCGGCACCGGCCAGCCACGCATAAACGCCGGGCGGCAGGTGCTCGCCAAAGCCCGCAAGGACTTCCTGAATAATCAGCGGCAGGA
>Ga0307416_100001451_pt1 | contig 12890 bp, 10 predicted proteins | sample DK1Cmetagenome_2_FD_203821 | JGI IMG/M metagenome (GOLD analysis project Ga0307416, IMG submission 203821) | Maize rhizosphere microbial communities from greenhouse at UC Davis, California, United States - DK15-C-3 | ecosystem: Host-associated > Plants > Roots > Rhizosphere > Soil | place...
CCGGACACGCAGCAGATCGCGCTCTACGTGGACGCGGCCACCGGGCTCGTTTCCAAGTACGAGCTGCTGTTCGTGGATTCGCTGGAGGGCGTGGAGGCCTCGGAGATCATATTCGGCGATTACCAGAAAGTCGGGCACTACCAGGTGCCGCGCCGCTGGACCAACCGGCAGCTCGGGGAGGACCAGACGCGCTATACCGTCAAGGCGGAATTCAACCCGCCGGTGACCGAGGACTCATTCCGCGTCCAGGCTTCGGGATACACCGAGGTGAAGGCCGTGCCGACCACCCTCGAGGAGAAGGTCGACAAGCTTGCCGAGGGCATCTACGTGATCCAGAACGTCGCGGGCCAGAACCAGAACACGCTGGCAGTCGGGTTCGCGGACCACGTTGTCGCGGTCGAGGCGCCCGGTTCGAGCGACGGCGCCGATGCGGTGATCAAGCGCATCCACGAGCTGTTCCCGGGCAAGCCGATCCGCTACGTCGCCATGACCCACCACCATGGCGACCACATCGGCGGCATGCGCAGCTTCATCGCCGAGGGCGCCACGGTCATCACGACCGCCGCCAACAGGCCGGTGATCGAGGCGATGGCGGCGTCGCAGCAGAACGACCGCCTCGGCAGGAGCCCGCGCAAGCCCGAGTTCCTGCTGCTGGAGAACGGCAGGCGCGTGCTGAAGGACGGCTCGCGCAGCCTCGAGCTGATCGACATCGGCCCGAACCCGCATGCGAAGGAGATGGTCATCGCCTGGCTGCCGCGCGAAAAGGTCGTGTTTCAGGGCGACCTGTTCTTCGTCCCGAACAACGAGGCGCCCTTCGGGCCGCCGCAGAGCTCGACCGCCTCCTTCGCGAAAAAGCTGCGCGAGCTCGGGCTGCCGGCGGAAAAGATCGCCTCGGTGCACGGGGACACGGCCACGATGGAGCAGTTCCGCGAGGCGACCGCCTCGGTCAACTGAGGTAGAGTCCGCGGGGCATGGGCGCTCCGCGATTCCTCCGCGACCTTGCCGCCATGATCGGGGCGGGCGCCGCCGCCGATTCATTCGCGGCGGCGCCGTCCCCATTTCCGCCGATCGTGCTCGGCGGCTGCGGGCGCTCCGGCACGACGGTCCTCAGGATGATGCTCGACTCGCACCGCCGCATCTGCTGCGGGCCGGAATCCAGCCTGTTCCGCCGGCGGGCCGTCGACACGCGCTGGCTCGCCGATCGCTTCGGCTTCGACCCGGCCGAGGTGCGAGCGCTCTTCGATGCGGCCGCATCGCGTCCGGCTTTCATCGAGGGCTTCGCCGCGCTCTGCATGCGCAAGGCCGGCAAGGCCCGATGGGCCGAGAAGACGCCGCGCAACATCAGCCGCATCGCCGAGATTTTCCGGTGCTTCCCGCAGGCGCGCTTCGTGCACGTGCTGCGGGACGGGCGCGACGTCGCCTGTTCGCTGAGGACCCACCCGCGGCACAGGGTCGTGGACGGCAAGCTCGTGCCGACCGGCGTCCACAGGCCGATCGCGGGCTGCGCACGGCGCTGGGTGCGGGACATCGAGAGCTCGCGCCGGTGGTGGGGCGACCCGCGCTTCCTCACCGTCCGCTACGAGGACCTGGTCCTGGATCCGCGCCCGGTGCTCGAGCGCGTGATTGCGCTGGTCGGGGAGGACTGGGACGAGGCGATGCTGGCGCATGCGGCCGCCGACTCGCCGTTCCGCGACGCCACGCGATTCGCCCAGAACCCGGAGGCGCTCGGCGCCGTCAACACCTCCTCCCTCGGCCGCTGGCAGCGTGATCTCGACGCGCGCGACCGGCGCATCTTCAAGCGGATCGCGGGAACGCTCCTGGTCGAGCTCGGCTACGCGAAGGACGACGGCTGGTGACGGGAGGCTTCGTGCGCGACCCCGTCAGGCGTTCTCGCGCCGCCTGAACGGCCACGCGAGCTGGCCGCCGAATCCGGTGGGCACCGGGTGCCCTGCGATGCCGAGCTCGTCCGGCCAGGCGCCGTCCGGCATGTGGTAGGTGCCGAACAGCCGGTCGATCCACGGGAAATGCACCGCGAAGTTGCGGTCTACCGGACGGACGGCGTGATGCCAGTAGTGGAAGCGCGGCGTCACGACGAGCCCCTCGAGCCACCGAAGGCGGAAGCGCAGGTTCACGTGGTTCAGCACGCCCTGGGTCGCGATGATCACGAGCCACAGGTAGAGCGCGGGCTCCGAGAAACCGAGCACGAACGCGGGCAGGACGACGAGCGCGCGCGTCACGACGACGTCCACGAGGTGAAGGCGCGAACCCGCGAGCCAGTCCATTTCGCGAATCGAGTGGTGGATCGCGTGGATGCGCCACAGCGCGGGAATGCGGTGGAATGCGCGGTGCACGGCGTACTGCACGAGATCCGCGACCAGCATCAGCTCGACGACCTGCAACCAGACCGGCTGCGATGACACCGCGGCGGCCACGCCCGCGAGGCCAGGCGTGCGGGCAAGCGCCGTGGCGGGCCAGAGGCTCAGGAATGTCAGGACCTGCACGCCGACGTGGTTGACGAAGAAGTAGGCGAGATCCGTGCTCCAGCCGGCGCGCAGCACGCGCTGGCCGGGCCGCAGTGGAAACGCCCGCTCGAGCGGCACGAACACGGCTGCGAACACGAGCAGGTTCAGCAGGAACCAGTCGAGCCCGAAGTGCACGCCGCCGTCAAACTCGCCGCGGATCTCGACGTCGGCGCCGCCGCCCAGCACGGACGCGAGAGTCAGGACGAGGCCGGCGATGCCGAGCGCCTTGCGTCGCCGCAGCAGGAGGTTCAGGCATGAAGCCAGGAAGGCGAGCCCGATCACGAGCTCGATCAGGCCCCGCATGAGCGGCAGCGAATAGCGCGGGCGCAGGTCCTCGGTCGTGAGCAGGTCGGGGAAGTGCAGGACGAGCACGGCACCGGCCGCGGTCGCACCGAGGAAGACGCCGGCGACTCCGCTGATCCAGCCGGACCCGACGCCGCGCGGCGCAGCGTCGTCGAACAGGCGGCCGAGCCATCGTTCCGCGACAGGCGGGGCGGGGTCCGTCATGGCCGGTCCGCGGTGACCTTGAGGAGCCGCCATTTGCCGGGGATGCCCTTGAGCGTCTCGGTGCCTCGGTCCTCGAAGCCGATGCCCGACCCGACTACGAGGTCGGCGACGGTGCCCGAGACCAGCACCTCCCCGGCGGTCGCGAGCGAGAGCACGCGGGCGGCGAGGTGCACCGCGAGGCCGCCGATCTCGCCCCTGCGGCGCTCGATCTCGCCGGCGTGCAGGCCCGCCCGGATCTCGAGCCCGAGCGTGCGCAGCTCGTCGCGCACGCGCGCTGCGCAGTGAACCGCGCGGGCAGGCCCATCGAAGGTCGCGAGGAACCCGTCTCCCGTGCGCTCGACCTCCCGCCCGCGGAAGGCGCGCAACTGCCTGCGCACGACGGCGTCATGGGCGGCACGGATTTCGAGCCAATGCGCATCGCCTGCCCGGGAAGCGTGACCCGTGGAGTCGACGATGTCCGTGAACATCACGGTGGCGAGCTCCCGCTCCGTCGGTGCGGCCGCCCGGGCCCCCGTCACGAATTCCTGGATCTCGTCGAGCACCTGCCGGCTGGCTGGCACGTAGAACGGAAAGCAGTCGGCGCCGGGAAGCTCCTTTCCGACAGCGCCCGGGATGTTCGCGACCAGGAAGCGGCCGAACTCGGCGCGGTAATGGCGATTGTCGCGGCGGTAGGCCACGAGCGTGGGCGCGGAGATCGCGCTCAGCACCGAGCGCACGTCGACGTCGAGGACCCAGCGGTACATGCGCGTCGCCGCGCCGGGCGGCATTGCCAGGCGCTGCAGGCGCATGAATGCCTCGCGCATGTGCGGATCCGCGGCCACGCCCGGCGCCGTGAGCTCGAGCATCGCGGGATCCTGGCCCCAGTGCTGCTCGTAGCGCTGGAGCAGCCTGTCGACGGTCGCATCCGGCATGCCGATCGGGTAGTCCGGCGCGCGGCGCCAGCGCGCGAAGGCATTCACGAGCACGAGCGCGGACACGCGATCCGGAAAGGTGGCGGCGAGCAGCATCGCCATGATGCCGCCCTCGGTGTCGCCGACGACCGTCACGCGCTCGGAGCCGGCGGCGTCGAGCGCGAGCAGGGCATCGTCCATCCACTGCTCGAGCGTCGGCAGCGATGCGAGCGGGACGGGGTCGGAAACCCCGGTTCCGCGCTTGTCGAAGGTGGTGACGCGCCCGATGCGTGCCAGCCGTTCGAAGAACAGCGCGCAGGACGGCTCATCCCACAGGGCATCGAGGTTGGTCGCCCAGCTGGGGACGAACAGGATGTCGCGGTCACCCTCGCCGAAGGACTGCCAGGCGACGTAACCGCCGTCCGACCGGGCGTAGCGAGTCGCGGCCCTCACTCGCGGTCGAAATTGACGCGCGTGCCCTTGACCGTGGAGTCGACGAGCTCGATCGAGACGTACGGACCCTTGCGCACCTTGATCAGCACGTCCTCGCCGTCGTCGAGCTCGATCCTGTAGACGTCCTTGTCGAGCGTCTTCTTGAAGGTGTCACGGATGTCGCGGGCGCAGCCGTCTTCGCCGCGGCCCTTCTTCAGGCTGACGGGGACGTCGATCGCGCTGCCGCCCTTCGGCGTGACGCGAAAGTTCATCACGCCGTCGTTGTTGGCACCCTCGCTGATCTGGAGCCGCCACTTGTTGGAGTAATGGAGCGTCGGCGCGGGAGCCGCCGGCTGCGCAGCCGGTTCGGCGGCAGCGGCCTGCGCGGCCTGTTCCTGGGCGCCGGCCGCGAGCGCCGCCAGCGCGAGGCCCGCGACGGCAGCGGCCGCTGCGAGCGAAATTCCTGCGACGGGCATGTCGACTCCTGTGTGTTCGGACCCCGGGCAGTCTATCGCAGGCAAAAGTGCGCGTCTTGTGGCGATCAATCGGTGTCCTTGTTCGGTGAAACCGACCCGTCGGCAGCGTAGAGCGGCTCGAAACCGAAGACCCACGGCTTCGACACGTCGACGGTCACCCGCACGGCCTTCATGTCCGGCCATCCATAGACCTGCAGCCGCGTCACGTTGGGGTGCGTGACCGTGGGCCCGTCGAGGTCGAGCTGAGTGAGCGGCCGATCGACGATGAACTCGTGGTTGTGCCCGTGGACTAGGAGAACCTGGCCTCCGAAGGCATCTGCTTCCGTGGTGATTGCCGCCACGAGCGGCTCGAACGGGCCATTCTCGAAGCGCAGGGCCGTGTCGAACGGGTTCGAGTGGAATGCGAACACGAGCGCGCGGTGCCCGGCAGACCGTGCCGCGGCAAAGGCGGACTTGATCCAGGCGAGGTTCGCCTGTTCCCGTCGCACGAACTCGCGCCAGTGCTTTTCGACCCGCAGTTCCTGGTTGTTGTGGGTGCCAGCAAGGTTGAGTGTCGAGAAAGTCGCGCCGCCGAATGACCAGCGGGCGTTCTCCCGGAACTCCGCAAAGCCCTCGATCTCATCAGACTCACGCACGAGGGGGATTCTTGTCCGGCCGAGGCTTTCCGGCCGGGACCAGAACACCTCGCGCATCAGGTCCAGGATCTCCGAAGGGTCCGCGCTCCCGCGATTCGCCTTCCAGCAATCCGCCCACTCGTTGTTGCCGGGCGCATAGAAGACAGGTCCGGTGAAGCGATCGAAGAACTCGCGCTGGCTCGTCTGGAAACCGCGGCCACAGTCGCCATAACCCTTGGTGTCGCCGACGTGAATGGAGAACGCCGGCTGCGCCGCGTTGATCGTGTCGATCAGCCGCGCGTACAGGGGATGGTCCGCCGGGATCGCGTAGGTCGTGTCGCCCAGAGCTACGAAGCTGAAGGAATCAGCCGCGGCCGACGTGACGAAGAGGGTCGCCAGGAGCAGGCGCGCGAGCATGCGGCGACTCTACCAGACCCCTGCGAGTGGTGGGCCGCCCCGACCTCGGTTAACGTGCAGCCTTCATGACGGGGGAAACCGCACCGTGACCAGACCCGACGCTTGGCACCTGCTCCTGGCAGCACTCCTGACACTCGGTGCAAGTTCCGCGCAGGCCGGGCTCGATCGCACCGAGCGCGCAATTGCGCGCCAGGCCGCGGCCGGGCAACCGGACGCCGAGGCGCTGCTGGCGCGCGTCGTCGACATAGAGAGCCCGACGGAGAACCTCGCCGGCGTGCGCGCCGTGGGCGACGTCTTCGCCGCGGGGCTCCGGGAGATCGGATTCAGCACGCGATGGGTTGAACTGCCGGCGGCGATGAAGCGCGCGGGCCATCTCGTCGCGGAGTCTTCGGGCACGAAAGGCAAGCGCCTCCTGCTGCTGGGCCACCTCGACACCGTCCTGTCGGGCGAGCGCTTCCGCCGCGAGGGGACGCGCGCCTACGGCACGGGGACCGCCGACATGAAGGGCGGGGCCGTCGTGATGCTGCAGGCGCTCGAGGCGCTGCATGCGGCGGGCGCGCTCGAGGATCGGCGGATCACCGTCATGCTGACGGGCGACGAGGAAGACGCCGGCATGCCGATCGCGGATACGCGCGGGCCCATGATCGAGCTCGCGAAACAGAGCGACGCCGCGCTCAGCTTCGAGGCCGCGATCGACGGCACGGCGACGATCGGACGCCGCGGCATCAACAGCTGGACGCTCGAGGTCAAAGGCGAGACCGGGCACTCGAGCGGCATCTTCGGCGAGGAGCGGGGCAGCGGCGCGATCTACGAGGCGGCACGGATCCTCGCGGCGATCCAGGCGGAGCTCGGCAACGAGAAATACCTGACCATCAACCCGAGCGTGATCGTCGGCGGCACCAAGGCGGCGCTCGACGACTATCGCGGTACGGCCGAGGGCAAGACCAACGTGATCGCGCCGACGGCCATCGCGCGCGGCGACTTCCGCTACATCAGCCTCGAGCAGGAACGCTCCGTGCGGGAGCGCATGCAGGCCATCGTCGAGCGTCACCTGCCGCGCACACAGGCGACGCTGCGCTTCGACGAGGGTGCCTACCCGCCCATGACGCCGACGCCCGGCAACGAGGAGCTGCTGGAGGTGCTGGACGGCGCGAGCCGCGACCTCGGCCTCGGCCCGGTGGCGGCGCTCGATCCCGCGGAACGCGGTGCCGGCGACATCGGCTTCATCGCGCACATGCTGCCCTGCCTGGACGGGCTCGGCAGCGGCGGCGGCGGCAACTCGCACGCGCCGGGCGAGTCCACGGATCTCGCGACGCTGACGCCGATGGCGCAACGCGCCGCCGTCCTGATCCACAGGCTGACGCGCTAGGACTCTTGCGTGGCCAGCGGCCGGCTGTGGTGGGAGCGTCCCGACCTGCGCTATGAGGACGGGCAGCTGCTGTTCGGCGGCGTGAAGCTCGCCGCGCTCGCGGCCGACGGGACGCCCGCCTATGTGTACCGGGCCGGGCGCGTGCGCGAGAACCTCGAGCGCCTGCGCGCCGCGCTGGACGCGGCGGGCGTCGCGCACGACGCCTACTACGCGCTCAAGGCGAACCGGTACGGCCCCCTGCTGGACATGCTCCGCGCGCAGGGCCGCTGCGGCATCGACGCCTGCTCGCCCGCCGAGGTCGAGCTCGCGATCGAGCATGGCTTCCGCGAGGAGGCCATTTCATTCACCGGCCACGCCGTGTCGGACGCGGACCTCGAGATCCTGCGCTCACGGCCGGGCGTGCACGTCAACTGCGATGCGATCAGCACGATCCGCCGACTCGGCGCACGCTCCCCGGGACAGAGGATCGGCATCCGCCTGAACCCCGGCCTCGGCGCGGGCTACAACGAGCGGCTGCGCTATGCCGGCGACAAGCCGACGAAATTCGGCATCTACCCGGAACGTTTCGACGAGGCGATGGCCGCCGCGCAGGCGGCCGCATTGACGGTCGACACGCTGCATTTTCACGTCGGCAGTGGCTACCAGGGCGACGCGCTCGACGTGCTCGACCGCGTCCTCGAGGGCGCCGGCCGCATCCTCGACGCGCATCCCGCGATTCGCCGGCTGAACGTCGGCGGCGGCCTCGGCGTGCGCATGGCCGAGACCGATGCCGCCATCGACCTCGACCGCTGGGCCGGCATCGTCGCGCGCCACGCGCGGCCGCGTGGCCTGCGGGTTGCCGTGGAGCCCGGCGATTATCTCGTCAAGGATGCCGGCCTCCTGCTCGTGCAGGTGAACACCGTCGAGGACAAGGCTGGCACACGCTTCGTCGGCGTGGACGCCGGGCTCGGCATCCTGAACCTGCTGGCCTACTACCGCATCCCGTACGTCGTCGCGCCGCTCAGCCCGCGCCCGGGCGCGAGGCGCGAGCACGTCACGATATCGGGCAACATCAACGAGGCGATCGACGTCCTGGCCGAGGACGTGGAGGTTCCGGCACTCCAGGAGGGCGATTTCCTCGCGCTGGTCAATGTCGGCGGCTACGGGTCGGCGGCCGCCTCGAACCACTGCATGCGCGGCGCATACCGCGAGTTGACACTGGACTGAGCCATGAGCGCATCCTCGGAACGCGGCGGCAGCCGCAAGGCAGCGCAGCAGCGCAAGGAACCGCGCGAGCGGCGCCTGTCGATCTTCGGCGCGCTGTGGCACAGCAGCTTCGCGCGGCGGCGGCTCGCGCCGCGGCGCGGCACGGACCGCCATCCCGTGATCACGGACTGGTTCCATCCCCAGTGGCTCGCGATCGCCATCATCATCCTGCTGCTGTCGACGGCCGACGCGCTCCTGACGCTCGAGCTCATCGCACGCGGTGCGACCGAGATCAATCCGGTGATGGAACCGCTGGTCCACGGCTCGGGCCACGGCTTCGCGCTCTGGAAGCTCGGGCTCACGGCCCTCGGCGTCGTCCTGCTGACGCTGCTCGCTCGGATGCGCATCCTCGGCGGCATCGCCGTGGGCAGCATCCTGTACGTCGTCCTCTGCGGTTACCTGGTGCTCGTCGGATACGAGCTCTGGCTCCTGCGCAAGCTGGGGGGCTTCACCGCGCTGTCCTGACCGCAGGCGGGCGCAGCATCCGGTACCAGTCGCGGAACGGGCCGATCACGTTCTGCCAGAAAGTCCGGTACTCCGGCTGCTGTTCCGGTCCGAGTCCCCAGGGTGTGGGCTCGTCCGGCTCCGGGATGTAGAGGGTGCCGAACATCCGGTCCCAGATGCTGGTTACGACGGCCATGTTCGTGTCCCAGTGCTGCGGCAGGTAGCTGTGATGCGTGTGGTGCATGGCCGGGCTCTGCAGCCACCTCTCGAGCCAGCGCGGATACCGGAACTGCACGTGGTAGTGGCGGAAGGCGCCGTTGAAGCCGAACAGCAGCGTGAATATGCCGAGGTTGAGGAGCGTCACTTCCTTGATGCTGCCGGCGAACAGCCAGGCGAAGACGGCCGCGGGAATCGCGTAGCCGATTGCGGCCGCCGCGGAGTACAGCGGCCCCTCGAGGACGTGCTCGCGGTAGCGCGTCAGGGGCGTCAGCACCTCCGCGGAATGATGGACCTTGTGGATCGCCCACAGCACCGGGACTTTGTGCTCGGCGTAATGCAGGAGGAAGAAGGTGAAGTCGTAGGACAGCAGCAGGAGCAGGCTGTAGAGCAGCATCCATGCGAGGCCGGGTTCGAGGGCGGGGCCGCTCCCGAACGCGGACGTCACCGCGCCGATGACGGACTTCTCGACGAAGGGTCCGAGCGAACCCAGGAGCAGCAGCGCCCAGACGGGCTTCAGCGCCCGCTCGAACACCCAGAGCGATATGTCGACGCGCGCGGAGACGTGCGTATAAATGTCGCGGGGCAGCAGGAACTGCGCGAAGCCGCAAGCCCGCTCGCGGCCGTCCGCGCCTTTCGCGCCGCGGCCGCGGCGCAGCAGGAAGATCAGCGTGGCAATCGCCAGCATCAGCAGTAGCCAGTTCCAGCGCAGGTCGCGCGGGACGTTCGCGGCGAGCAGGTTCCAGACCCGGGGTCCGTACTGCGTCACCAGCTCGGTGAACGGGCCGACGGCCTGCGCGCTTTCGTCCAAGGTGGACTACACCGGTTGGCGTGCCCTGCGGGCGGGTGCGGCGACTCTAGCAGAGGTGTCGTATAGTCCCGAAATGCCCTTGCCGCCCGCAGGTTGCGACCGCAGCCGGTTCCCGCCGGCACGGAGTCTGCGTCCGCGCGCGGCGGCGCTCGCCCTGGCCTTCCTGTGCATGCCGTTCGCCGGCGCCCGGGACACCGCTTCGGTGAGCGCGGGCCCGCGGCCGAACGGTCCGGCCGAGGCGGCGACGGCCGCGAGCATGCGCCTGATCTCGCAGGAGCAGTACTTCAACTCGCTCGGCTACGTGTTCGGGCCGGACATATCGGTCGCGGCCCACTTTGCGCCGTTCCGCCGCACGGACGGCCTGCTCGCGGGCGGCAGCGCATCCGCCGGCGTCACGATCGCGCAGATGCAGGAGTTCCAGCGCACCGCGCGCGCGCTGGCCGAGCAGGTCGTGAGTCCCGGCAATCGCGCCTACCTCGTTCCCTGCACGCCGCGGGACGACGCGCGTGCGGACAAGGATTGCGCGCGCAGGTTCCTTTTGCCCGTGGGCAGGCTGCTGTTCCGGCGCCCGCTCGACCCGGCGACGGCCGACGCGGTGGTCGCCCGCAGCGTCGACGCGGCGAACCGCCTGCAGGACTTTTATGGCGGCCTCGCGGTGGCGCTCGAGGGACTCCTGATGTCGCCGCAGGCGCTGTTCATCGCGGACCGCGCGGAGCCCGACCCGGCCCGCCCCGGCCAGGCGCGGCTCGATGCCTGGTCGCTCGCGAGCCGGCTCAGCTTCTTCCTGTGGAATGCGGCGCCCGACGAGGAGCTGCTGCGGGCCGCCGAAGAGGGCAGGCTGGACAGCGAAGCCGGGCTCGCCCGCGAAGTCGACCGGATGCTGGCGAGCCCGCGGCTCGAGACCGGCATGCGCGCCTTCTTCGACGACATGCTGCGCTTCGATGACCTCGCGGTGCTCACCAAGGACACGGGCATCTACCCGAACTTCGGTGCCGAGACGATCGCCGATGCGCGCGAACAGACGCTCCGCACCCTGGTCGACTACCTGCTCGTCAGGAAGGGCGACTACCGCGGGCTGTTCACGAGCAGCGAAACTTTCGTGTCGCCCTCGCTCGCGGTCATCTACGGAATCGCGGCGCCGCCCGGCTGGACCGCCTACACGAGCCCGCCGGGCAGCCCGCGCACGGGGCTCCTGACCCAGGTCAGCTTCCTGGCCGCGCACGCGCACCCGGGCCGCAGCTCGCCGACCCTGCGCGGCAAGGCCCTGCGCGAGCTGCTGCTCTGCCAGACCGTGCCGCGCCCGCCGCCCAACGTGGACTTCTCGCTGCTGGAGGATGCGGACTCGCGCCTGCGCACGGCGAGGGAGCGCCTCGACGTGCACCGCACGAACCCGGTCTGCGCCGGCTGCCACAAGATCACCGACCCGATCGGGCTCGCATTCGAGCACTTCGACGGCGCGGGCCAGTACCGCGCCACCGAGCGCGGCGCGCCCATCGATGCGAGCGGCACGCTCGACGGCCGCAACTTTGACGATCTCGCGGGACTGTCGCAGGCGCTGCACGATCACCCGCAGCTCAGTGCCTGCCTGGTCAAGCGCGTCTACGGCTGGGCGGCCGGGGCGCCCATCCAGCCGGCGGACAAGCCGATGCTGGACTGGCTCGGGCAGCAGTTCGCCGCCGACGGCTACCGGCTGCCCGACCTGCTGCGGACGGTGGCACTGAGCAGCGCCTTCGCCATGGTCCGCGAGGGCGAGCCCGCGAAGGCGGCGGGCGCGAATGCAGGAGGGAAGCGATGATCCGCTCCGCGAGACTCGCGCGGCTCAGCCGCCGGCGCGTACTGAAGGGACTGCTGAACGGGACCGCGGTCACCGTCGGCCTGCCGCTCCTCGACTGCATGCTGAGCGACAGCGGCCAGGCGCTGGCATCGGGTGCGCCGCTGCCCGTGCGCTTCGTCACCTGGTTCTGGGGGCTCGGCGGCAACTCCAGCGTGTTCGTGCCGAAGAAGACGGGCGCCGATTACGACCTGCCCGAGGAGCTCGCTCCGCTCGCGGATGTGCGCCAGCACATCAACGTCTACACGAACTTCAACGCATTCCGCGACTCGGCGCCGAACCTCTGCCATTACACCGGCTGGATCGTCTGCCGCAGCGGCATCGCGCCGATCGCGAGCGAGGACAAGCCCGGCGAGACCATCGACGTCACGATCGCGCGCACAATCGGGCGCAGCTCGCGCTTCCCGACGATGATGGTGACCGCGAACGGCGACATGCGCACGAGCTTCAGCTACGAGAACGCCAACTCCATCAATGCCGCGGAGCCGTCGCCGCTCAACCTGTATACGCGCATCTTCGGGCCCGGCTACCAGGACCCGAATGCCGAGGGCTTCACGCCGAGCCCGCTCGTCATGGCGCGCCGCAGCGTGCTGTCCGGCGTGCTGGACCAGACGCGCGAGATGTCGCGGGTCGTCGGTGCCGAGGACCGCGCGCGGCTCGACCAGTACTTCACCGGCCTGCGCGACCTCGAGCGGCAGTTCGACCAGCAGCTCACGAAGCCCGAGCCCATCGCGGCCTGCCGCCCGGTCGCGTCGCCGGGCCCGGACCCGCGGCCGGGCATCGACGCCGACATAGTCGCGCAGCGCCATCGCCAGCTGACCGACCTGATGGTCATGGCGCTCATGTGCGACCAGACCCGAGTGTTCAACATGGCGTATTCCGCGGCCTTCGCCGCCACCATCAAGCCCGGCTACGAGAAGCCTCACCACACGACGACGCACGAGGAGCCAATCGACAAGGTGGCCGGCTACCAGACGATCGCTTCCTGGTTCACGCGCCGCGCGATGGAGGAGTGGGCGTATTTCGTCGACGCCCTCGCGCACCTTCGCGAAGGTGCGCGAGGGCGGCGGGTCGCTGCTCGACAACTCGCTGATCTACGCCTCGACGGACTCCAAC
>Ga0307416_100001454_pt1 | contig 12887 bp, 10 predicted proteins | sample DK1Cmetagenome_2_FD_203821 | JGI IMG/M metagenome (GOLD analysis project Ga0307416, IMG submission 203821) | Maize rhizosphere microbial communities from greenhouse at UC Davis, California, United States - DK15-C-3 | ecosystem: Host-associated > Plants > Roots > Rhizosphere > Soil | place...
CACGGGAATCTGCGCCTCCGGCAGGATCCGGTACGGCAGCGAGGCGAAGAGCATGTCAGCCTTCTCGGTGCTGATGCCGTTGGCCAGCGCACGCTCCGAGTACAGGTCTCCAAGCGCGAGGTCCATGAGCGACTCGCTCCGGGAGATGTGGGTCGACGAACGCTGGACCATGGTCACGTCCGCGCCGTGCTCCCACAGATCGGCGCAGATATCGTGGGCCGAATTGTTGGACCCGATGACCACGGCTTTCTTGCCCGTCCAATCACCGCCGCCGGGGTGCTGCGATGAGTGGTACTGCTGGCCAAGGAACGAGTCGGCGCCGTCGAAGGCCGGGACGTTGGGGTAGCCGGAGACGCCGAGCGCGAACACGAGCTGCTTGGGCCGCAGGGTGACGGGCTCGCCCTCGCGAATCACGTCCACCGCCCATTCGCCGGCCGCCTCGTCGAACCGGGCCTTCGTGCACTCGGTTCCGGACCAGTAGTTGAGCTCCATGATCCGGGTGTAGTACTCGAGCCAGTCGCCGATCTTGTCCTTGGCGGCGAAGACCGGCCAATCGTCCGGGAACTTCAGGTACGGCAGGTGGTCGTACCAGACCGGGTCATGCAGGTGCAGGGACTTGTACCGGTTGCGCCACGAATCCCCCGCGCGCTGGTTCTTTTCCACGACGATCGTCGGCACGCCGAGCCGCCGCAGGCGGGCAGCCAAGCCGATGCCGCCCTGTCCCCCGCCGATGATGACGCAGTAGGGCTGCTCCTCATAACCGAGCCGGGCCTGCTGCTCCTCCTTGAGCTCCAGCCACGACTTGCGGCCCTTGGTGATTCTGTGCGCCACGCCCTGTTCGCGGTTCGGCCCCTTCTTCTCTTCGAAACCCTTGAGCTCCTGCATCGTGGTCAAGAGCGTCCAGCACTTGCCGTTCCGCAGCCGCAGGTGGGCCCACCCCCGGGCGGCGCCCGTCTCGAAATTGACCCACGCTTCGGTGGCCGCTTCGTCCCCGCTGGCATCTTCCGCCAGCCTCCAGCCGGAAGGACGCACGTCTGCCAGCCGCGCATCGAGCATCCGCCTGATGTCGTCCTTGCCCTCAAGGGTCTTCAGGTTCCAGGTGAAGGCGACAAAGTCCCGCCAGTAGCACTCCTCGTCGAAGAGTTCGAGTGCGCCATCGATATTGCCCGCCTGCAGGGCAACATCGAGGTCGCTGAGCCATGCCTGGGCGACGGCGTTCGCTGATTCCGCCATATCCACTCCTTGTCATTAGATCGGGCCGGTCGGGCTCGCAGCAGCGGGCCAGTGCACGTATGCTGTTGCGGGACGTGATCGACGTCACCATTCAAGGGCAGCGGGGGTTGCAGCGGCGTTGCACGCACCCCGAATGCCGCAGGTACGGGAAAGGAGCGCCAGTGCCTCCCATCCGGCACGGGAACGGCGAATCCGCCGCAACGGGGCTGGCGGCGCCCGAATCCGGACTGCGGTTCACGTCGCCGTCGGAGTACGACCAGCTGCTGCGCACCGCGCACGAACAGGTCATCAGCGGTTCGTTCCGGCCGGAAATTCCGTCCAGCCTCGTGGCCTCGTGGCACCGTTCCATGGCCATGGGCATCAGTCCGGACCAGCACAGTCCCCGGCATTTGCACGAGCCGCTGGCCGTGGCCGAGCTGCGGCGCACGCACCCTCTTCAGGCCGCCGTCCCGGCCCTGGCTGACCTGCTTGCCGACGAAGGGCCGGAAGGGCGCCACCTGCTGATCATTACGGACGCACAGGGCGAGGTTCTGTGGAGGATCGGCGGGCGAAGCGTGCTCCGCAAGGCAGATTCGCTGGAGTTCGTCGAAGGGGCCGACTGGTCCGAAGCCGGCATCGGCACCAACGCCATCAGTGAGGCGCTCACTACGGGCAACCCGGTTCAGGTCTTCTCCGCCGAGCATCTGGTCCGCACCCACCACGATTGGGCATGCACGGCCGCACCCATCAGGGATCCACGGACCGGCCGGTTGCTGGGGGTACTGGACGTTTCCGGACCGCTGGAAACCCTGACCACCGACAGCCTGCGGATGGTGCGCTGCGGGGTCCGCGTCGCCGAGGAACTACTCGCCAAAGAGACCCTCAAGGAGCACCGCAGGGACGACGGCGCCGTCCGGGCTTCCGTTCCCGCCACGCCTTCCGTTCGGGCTGCAGTGCCCGCCGGAGTCAGTTCGCTGGAGCTGCTGGGCGATCAGCCGGCGGCTGTCTTCGTGGATGGCGGGCGCGTGCCGCTGACTCTACGCCGGGCGGAAATCCTTGCGCTGTTGGAATCGCGACGCCAGGGCTGGAGCGCGGACGAACTGGCCTTCGCGCTCTACGGTGATTCCGGGACCGCAGCGACCATTAGGATCGAAATGCACCGCATTCGTTCCGCACTTGGCCCGGTCATCGATTCGAACCCCTACCGCCTGGCGCCCGGTCTGGCGGGAGCCTCCGATGCCTGCCGCGTCCGGCAGCTGCTGGGCAGCGGCGAGGTCAGCCTTGCTGTCGAAAGCTACCGGGCTCCCTTGCTGAGCCGCTCCGCCGCGCTGGCGATCGAGGAGCTGCGCCAGGAACTCGATGTGGCGGTTGCCGACTCCGTCAGGGCGAGCGGCTCGGTGGACGCGATTGCCGCCTGGCTTTCCTCGGACATGGGCTCGGGCGATGTAGAAGCCCTCGCCGGGTTGCGGCGGCTCGTCGGCTCGGACGACCCCCGGTATTTGGCCTTCCGCGCGCGCAGCGGCCGGCTGCAGCGCGCCCTGCTCTGAGGACGTCGCCAACCCCGACTTCACCAGCAGGCCTTCATCAGGCCGAGCCGGGATTCAGGCAACAGCGGGGAGCCGCCGGCGGCAGCTCCCCGCTGTTACAGCGTGTACTGCCTAGGCGAAGTCCGCAGTGGCCGGGTCCGCGCCGATGCGTCCTGCCGCGCCCTTGTCGAGCGCGTCGATGGCGGCGATGTCCTCGTCCTCCAGCACCACGTCGAGTGCTCCGAAGTTCTCGGCGATCCTGGCTGCCGTGACGGTCTTCGGGATCACCACGTTGCCCAGCGCCAGGTGCCAGGCGATGACGATCTGGGCGACAGTAGCGCCGCGCCGGTCCGCAATGGCGCGCAGCGTCGCATCATCCAGCAGGCCCTGGCCTTGGCCAAGCGGCGACCAGGCCTGGTGCAGGATGCCCTTGTCCGCCTCGAAGGCGCGCAGCTCCGCCTGGTTGAAGTAGGGATGCGTCTCGACCTGGTTGATGACCGGAACGACGCCGGTCTCCGCGATGATCTCCTCAAGGGCGTCCACCGTGAAGTTGGAGACGCCGATGCTCTTCACCCGGCCCCGCCGCTGAAGCTCGATGAGCGCCTTCCAGGTGTCCACGTACTTGCCCTGCTTCGGCTGCAGCCAGTGGATCAGGTAGAGGTCGAGGGTTTCCAGGCCCAGCCGCTCCATGGATTCGTCGAACGCCTGCAGCGTGCTCTCGTAGCCTTGGTCGGCGTTCCAGAGCTTGGTCGTGATGAACAGCTCGCTGCGGTCCAGCCCGGACGAGGCGATAGCCCTTCCCACGCCCTCTTCGTTGCCGTAGATGCGTGCAGTGTCAATGTGGCGGTAGCCGGCGCGGAAGGCCTCGCCGACGACCTTCTCGGCCACCTCGTCCTCGACCTGCCAGACGCCGTAGCCAAGCTGCGGGATAGTGCGGCCGTCATGGAAGGCCAGGAGGGGAGACTCGGTCATGGTTCTCTGCGATGTAGTCACGGGGGCGACAACCGAAGTAGCTTGGAGAATATTTCATCGGCACGTCAGGAGCATCCATTGACTACCCACGGAGAGCATTTCGCCGTCTTCCAGAAACAGCTGCCCGGAGCCATCGCGCCGCCCCTGCGCATCTACCGCGGCCAGCCGGGCCTCCTCGCCGAGCAGTTGGCCGAGGCGCTGGACAATCCGGAGCTGCTGGCTGGCAATTGGGAACTGGTGCACACTTTCGCGCGGCCCGCGGTCAATGCGGACGACGCCGTCAGCCAGTTGCGCGACGACACCTCCCTGCGCTGCGAGCCGGGGAACGAGATCGACGCCGGCGCCTGGCAGATCCTTCCCTTGCCGGCCTTCCGGTTTGCCTAGCTGGCCGTGGGCCTGAGGTTCCCGTTTCGGCGGTCCGGCCCTAGGCTTTCGACATGGCCAGATACTTCGACGTACACCCGCAGGACCCCCAGCCCCGCACGATCGGGCAGGTTGTCGAGCTGCTGCGCTCCGGCGGGCTGATCGCCTACCCGACGGACTCCTGCTACGCGCTCGGGGCCCTGCTGGGCAACCGCGAGGCACTGGACCGGATCCGCCTGATCCGGCAGCTCGACAGCAAGCACCACTTCACGCTCGTCTGCAAGGACTTCGCCCAGCTGGGCCAGTTCGTGAACATCGACAACAACGTGTTCCGCAGCATCAAGGCCGCTACCCCGGGCCCCTACACCTTCATCCTGCCGGCAACCAAGGAGGTGCCGCGCCGGATGCTGCACCCGAAAAAGAAGACGGTCGGCGTCCGCATCCCCGACCACAAGGTGGTCCATGCCGTGCTGGACGAGCTCGGGGAGCCGCTGCTGTCAAGCACGCTGCTGCTGCCGGACCAGGAGGATCCGCTCACCCAGGGCTGGGAAATCAAGGAGCGGCTCGAGCACCAGGTGGACGGCGTGGTGGACTCGGGCGACTGCGGCCCCGAGCCGACCACGGTCGTCGACTTCTCGGACGGCTACGCGGAAATCGTGCGGCGCGGCATGGGAGACCCTTCCCCCTTCGAGTAACGGGGCTGCGAAAAAAACATCGCGAAACCGTAACCTTTCACCCTGCCGCCTCGATTAGTCGGGTGTACGGGCGCGCCGCGGGCAGAAGCCGCGGCGCCGCCGTCGCCAATGATTGAGGAGATCCATGACCAACCGTTTCCGTACCCTGAGCCTGCCCGCCAAGGGCGCCGCGCTGGCCGCGATCATCGCCGTCGGCGGAGCCGGCGCAGCAGTGGCCGCACCGGCCCTGACCAGCGTTCCGGAGAACGTGAGCGCCGTGACTCCGGCCGTCCCCGCCACCCCGGCCGTTTCCGCCGAAGACGCCGAGCAGGCCGTACCGGCCGTTCCGGCGACCCCCGCCGAGACCGATGCCAAGGCCAAGGCCGACGCGGCCGCCGAGGCTGAGGCCGACGAGGAAGGTGCCGAAGCCGAGTCCGAAGCCAACGTAGAGACCGAGGCTGCCGCCGAAGAGGCATCCAACGAGGAGGCTGCTGCCGAGGTCGGCGCGGGCGCCGACGTGACCCCGGCCGTTCCCGCGACCCCGGCCATCCCGGGCACCGACGGCGAGCCGGCCGTTCCCGCGACCCCGGCCATCCCGGCCGCTCCGGAGCTGCCCGAGTCCGCCAATGCCGACGCCCAGGTGAAGATCGGTGCCCGCACCGACACCGCCGAACTGCGCGCCGAGACCGGCGTGTCCGTCTCCGGCAGCGCCAACGCCGGAAAGTAATTCCGCGTCCGGGCTGGGCGCGGGCCGCTACACTTGATGGCGCCCGCGCCCGCCCGGACAGATGTAAGGACCCAGTCTTGAGCTCAGCGCTTCCCGATGACGTGGTGGCCGCCGCGCAGTCCGGGGACGCTGCTGCCTTCAGCCGGATCTACGCCGCCCTGGCGCCCGGGGTCAACGGCTACCTCAAGGTCCGCGGGCTCGAGGACCACGAAGGCGCCGCCCAGGAAGTCTTCCTCACGGTGTTCTCGCGGATCGGCTCGGTCCACGGCGGCTTCCAGGGCCTGCGCACCTTTACCTTTTCCGTGGCGCACGCCCGCTACGTCGACGACGTTCGCAGGCGCGCCCGCCAGCCGCAGGTTTCCGGCTACGACCCGGACACGGACGTGCGGGCGGTGGATTCGGCGGAGACCGCCGCTCTGGATGCGCTGGACGCAACCGGCATCGGCCAGCAGCTCAAGCAGCTGAAACCGGAGCAGCAGGAAGTACTGCTGCTCCGCGTAGTGGCCGACCTGTCGCTGGAGCAGGTCGCCGAAATCATGGGCCGCTCCACCGGTTCCATCAAGCAACTGCAGCGCCGCGCGCTGCTCAAACTCAAATCGATCGTTGAACGGGAGGAGGCCCTGGTATGAACCGTGCAGTGAGCCATAACGACGACGACGTCCGCCACCTGCTGGAGGAAGCCGGCCTGCAGCAGACGGCTCCGCTGGAGGCCTCCCTGATGGCGCTCCGGACAGCGGGCCACGAACCCATGAAGACCGCCCCCTCCCCCGAACTGCTGGCCTTCATTGGCCCCGCAGCCGCGCCGAAGTCCTTACCCGAGTCCGCACCCGAGTCCTCACCCGTGGGGCAGGTCATTCCGCTCCACCGCCGCAGGACAGTGCGCGGGGCGGCGCTGGGCCTGGCCGTCGTCGCCGCCACCGGGCTGGGCGTCTCCGGCGTTGCCGCCGCAAGCCCCGAGTTCCGCGCCGCAGCCGGAACCGCGGTGGAGCAGGTGGTCGGCTTCTTCGACCCGTCGGATGACGGCCGGCAGCCGGTGCCGACGACCGATGGGAAGACCGGGGAATCTGATGCGCCACAGCAGCCCGCCGGCGGGAACCCGGGCGACAGCTCGGGTACCGGCGCGGCGGACCATGGAACCGCAGGTTCGGGCACGGAGGCGGAGGACACTTCCGGCGGCAGCCGTCCCGCCGATGAAACCGGCCGGAACTCCGGCTCCGGCAATCCTGCAGAGCCTGCCCCGCTACCGGAGCAGGCAGGAAATGGCGCCATCAAGGATCCCGGCAGCATTCCGTCCGAGGCAGGGGACGCAGCCAAGAAGCTGCTGGAGGATGCCCGCGGAACGCAGCCCTCCGACGTCGTACCTTCCCTCCCGGCAGACGACGTCGTGCCCGCGCCTGGCAAGCCCGGCAGCGATGTGAAGGACGTGCCGGCGCTGCCCAAGGACGCACCGGCACCGAACCAGTAGCATTTTCCGCCCCCGCTCTGGTTGAACTGCCTGCCCAGCGGGTACAACTGATGCATGGGGAAAGCCCCTCTGGTCCTCGGACCAATGATGAGGCATGTCGACCAGACCTCGGCGAGCATCTGGGTGGAAACGAGCGAAGCCGCCCGGGTGATCGTCCGCGCCGAGGCCCGCAGCTGGCAGGCCCGCACCTTCAGTGTGCAGCGGCACCACTACGCCCTGGTGGAAGTCGACGGACTGCAACCCGGCTCATCCATCCCCTACAGCCTGGAAGTCAACGGGCTCCAGGCCTGGCCGGAGCCCGGCTCACCCTTCCCGCCGCCCGTCATCCCCACCCTGGCCGAGGGCAGGGGGCTGCGCCTGGCCTTCGGTTCCTGCCGCACCAGCACTGACCACGGAAAGTCCGGCAACCGCACCCACGGCGTGGATTCGCTCCGGGCCTTCGCGCTCCGGCTGGCCCGCGAGCCGGAGCACCGACGGCCGGACCTGCTGCTGTTCCTGGGCGACCAGGTCTATGCGGATTCGACCACCAAGGAGATGCAGAAATTCATCCGAGCCCGCCGCGATATCAAGGAGCCCCCGGGCAAGGAACTGAAGGACTACGAGGAGTACGCGGAGCTGTACCGGCTGGCCTACTCGGATGAAGCCAACCGCTGGCTCCTCTCCACGGTGCCCAGCGCGATGATCTTCGACGACCATGACGTGCGCGACGACTGGAACGCCTCACTGAGCTGGAAACGGAAGATGGAGGCGACGTCCTGGTGGCACGGGCGGATCGTAGCGGGCCTTACCTCCTACTGGGTCTACCAGCACCTAGGCAACCTCTCTCCCGCGGAGCGTGCGAAGGACCCGCTCTGGCGGCGGATCACCGCATACCCGGAAGGGAACGACGACGGCGGGGACCGCGAGCTGGACCTCACCGAGGACCTCGAAGCCTTCGCCGACCGGGCCGATAAGGAGCCGCGCAGCTACCGCTGGAGCTACTGCCGGGACTTCGGCTCCACGCGGCTGATCGTTGTGGACTCGCGGGCGGCCCGGGAGCTGGCCCCGGAACGCCGGGCGCTGGTGGACGAGGACGAGCTGGCGTGGCTGGACGAACAACTGCAGGGCGGGTTCCGCCACTTGCTGATCGGCACGTCGCTGCCCTTCCTGCTGCCGCCCGGCCTGCACCATGTCGAGTCCTGGAACGAGGCGATGAGCGAAGGGGCCTGGGGTCCGCTGGCCGCCTGGATCGGCGAACGGCTGCGGCAGGCCATCGATCTGGAGCACTGGGCGGCCTTCCAGAACAGCTTCCGCGAGGTCGCCGGCCTGGTGCAGGAGATAGCGGACGGTGGGCGCGGCCCCGCTCCGGCGATCATCGCGTTCCTCTCCGGGGACGTGCACTACTCCTACGCCTCCGAGGTGCAGCGCTCCACCGGCAGCCGGATCGTCCAGGCGGTCTGCTCGCCCATCCGCAATCCGCTGCCGCGGCTGATGCGCTCCTTCACCGCGGTCATGTCCTACGGCGTGGCCACTCCCGTCGGTGCGCTGGTGGCCCGCTCCATCAAGGTGCCTGAACCCCCGTTCACGTGGCGGGGCTTGAAGGGCCCCTGGTTCGACAACAACCTGGCCACCCTCGAGGACACCGAAAACGGCCTGGCCATCCGGTGGGAGAAGGGCGAGGCGGACCGTAAGGACCCTGAGCATCCGCAGGTGCGCGAGGTGGCCAGAGTGCTGCTGGAGCCGCGCCAGGCGGCCGGGCCGCCATCCGCGCAGCCGGCCGGGCAGCCATCCGCGCAGCAACCGGCGCGCCGGTCCGACCCGCTGCAGAGCTAAGGGGCCGACGATGGACAGGATCACGGTGCCCCTGGGCGATGTCGGCGCGGGCATGCTGGCGGAGGCCGGCGGAAAGGCCGTCAACCTCGGCGTCATGCTCGCCGCGGGGCTCCCGGTTCCGGATGGTTTCTGCCTAACGACGGCGGCCTACCGCCAGGTGGCGACGGCGGCGGGGCTTGAGTGGCTGCTCGCCGCGATGGAATCCGCCGCCGGTGAGACGGTGCGGCCGCTGGCGGAACAGGGCATACCACGTGCGGACGCCGCCACCGCCGCCAGCCTGCAGCATCTGGCCCGGCAGGCGCGCGACCGGCTGGCCGCCGCGCCGCTGCCGGCACGGATCGAACGCGAACTGCGCCGCGCCTACGCCCGGCTCGGCGAGGACGTGCCGGTGGCCGTGCGTTCGTCCGCCACCGCCGAGGACCTGCCCGAGGCGAGCTTCGCGGGCCAGCAGGACACCTTCCTCAACGTCGTCGGCGCGGACGCGCTGCTCGAGGCCGTGCGCGGCTGCTGGGTGTCGCTCTGGACCGAGCGGGCCACGGCCTACCGCAACGCGAACGGGATCGGCCAGCGGAAGGTGCACCTCGCCGTCGTTGTCCAGCGCATGGTGGATGCTGCCGTTTCCGGGGTCATGTTCACCGCGAACCCGCTCACCGGTACCCGCGGGCAGACCGTGGTGGACGCCAGCCCCGGGCTGGGCGAGGCCGTGGTCTCCGGCGCCGTCAACCCGGACCAGTTTGTCGTGGACACGGCAACCGGCCGGATTGTGGAGCGTAGGGTGGGCGACAAGCTGGTGCAGGTCAGGCCGCTGCCCGGCGGCGGCACGGAACAGCTGCCCCTGGCCGGCGCGAGCGAACCGAGCCTCACCGACGATCAGGTGCGCGAGCTCGCAAGGCTCGGCCGCGCCGCGCAGGAGCTCTTCGGGGCGCCCCAGGACCTGGAATGGACGCTCTCCCCCGCCAGCGGCTTCGCTCTGGTCCAGACCCGGCCCATCACCACGTTGTACCCGCTTCCCGAGGCGGACGAGAGCACCCGTGCCTACCTCTGCGCCAGCCTGCTGCAGGGCCTGATGCGGCCGCTGACGCCGATGGGGCTGTGCGCGTTCGAGACTCTCGCCGCGGCCGGGAAGCCTGCGGGCGGCGGGTCAGGACCGCCGCCAGCGTTCCGCTACCTCAGCGTCGGCCTGCGGCTCTTTGTGGACATCACCCCGGCGCTGCGCAGCCCCGGGGGCCGGCGGCTCATCCCGCGGATGATGAAGGGCGCGGACGCCCGGTCCGTCGGCGTGCTCGAGCACCTGATGGAGGACCCGCGTTTCGCCGTGGCCAGGCGCCGCGTGCCGCCCTCCCCCGCCGGGCTGTTCCGGTCCGTCCCCCAGCTGGCGCTGCTGCCGTCCGTGCTGCATGCCATGTTCCGGCCGGCTGCCGCGCTGCGGCGTTCACGGGCGGCGGAGCGGGAGTTCGACACCCGGCTCCGGCTGCCCGATCCGGCCACCCCCGCGCAGCGGCTGGACTTCGTGGAACAGATGTTCAGCCGGGAGGTCACCGAGAGCCTCTTCCGGCTGCTGCCCCCGCCGGCAGCCGGCTACCTCTGGCTGGGTGCGGCCCGCTGGTTGCTGGGGTCCCTCGTCGAACGCGGCGAAGTGCAGGAGGTGCTGCGCGGGCTGCCGCACAACGTCACGACCGAGATGGACCTCAAGCTGTGGGATGCCGCCGCAGCCATCGGCCGGGACCCCGCCTCCGCGGAGGCCATCCGGTCCGCGGCCCCGGAGGAGCTGGCCCGCGCCTACCGCGAGGGCACCCTTCCGGCGGAGGCGCAGCGCCGGCTCGCGACCTTCCTGGCCGTGTACGGGCACCGCGCGGTCGCCGAAATCGACATCGGCGTGCCGCGCTGGGCGGAGGATCCGTCGCACATCATCAACGTCATCGCGAACTACCTGCGGCTGGACGATCCCCAGCAGGCGCCGGACCGCCAGTTCGCGCGCGCCGCAGCGCAGGCGGACGCCAAGGTCGCAGACCTGGTCCGGCGGGCCGAGGCGTTCGGTCCGGTGCGCAGCCGGCTGATCGCCTACGGCCTGCGCCGGGCCCGCGCTAGCGCCGGAATGCGCGAGTACCCGAAGTACCGGCTCGTCACGGCTCTCGCCGCCCTGCGCGCGCAACTGCGGAAGGTCGGGGAAGAACTCGCCGCCGCCGGGTCCGTCGCGGAGGCCGAGGACGTCTTCTTCCTCGACCTCGCCGAGGCTCGGGTGGGCCTGCGCGGCGCGGACCTGCACGGTATCGTGGCCGGACGCCGCCGCACCTACGCCCGCGAACTGCGCCGCCGGCACATCCCGCGGATGATCCTCTCCGATGGCACGGACGTGGAGGCGGCCATTGCCGCAGCGGCAACAACGACGGCGGGAGACCGGCTTCCGCCGGGAACCCTCGTCGGGGCTCCGGCCTCCGCCGGCACGGTGACCGGAACCGCCCGCGTCATCCTGGACCCGGCCGGAGCCAGGCTGGAGCCGGGCGAAATCCTGGTCGCTCCGTCCACGGACCCGGGCTGGACTCCGCTCTTCCTGACCGCCGGGGCCCTGGTGATGGAGATGGGCGGACCCGTGTCGCACGGGGCGGTGGTGGCGCGCGAATACGGGATCCCCGCCGTCGTTGGTGTCCCGGACGCGACCCTTCGCATTGCCACCGGCGACACAATCACCGTGGACGGCGCGGCCGGAACGATCGTGTGCAGCGCACGTCCGGCTTCTTCCTAAGGGCGGCAGAAGCGGGCCCGTTCCACAGCAGCTTCACAGTTACGCCACAGTGGCGGCTCAGGCCCGGGCCGCACCGTGGAAGCATGACAAATCATTTTGAAGACACACCGCACACCTTCCTCTCCGGCTCAGCCGGAGGCAGCGATCCTGATCCCGGACCGCAGGACGATGAGCCGCGCCTTCCGCTGATACGGCGGCCCGAGTTCATCTTCGTGCTGCTGCTGGTGGTCCTGTTCCTTGGAATCTGCGTCTACCTGTTCATCAGGTTCGTACTACCCATCCTGACGCAGATCATCGACGCCCTCCAGGCGACCGGCGCTGCCTGACCGGCCCCGGCCCTGCCACCAGAGGAGGTTCCCATGTCGAGCACGACCGCGCCGGAGCTCCGGGGCAGCCTGCTAAACGACCGCTACCAAGTAGGTCCGGTGATCGGCCGGGGCGGTATGGGAACCGTCTACCGGGCCGTGGACCACGTCCTTCGGCGCGAAGTCGCCGTCAAGGTCTTCCATCCGGATCTCCACCAGCCGGGCCTGCTGGACTTGCAGCGGCTGGAGACCGAGACCATGGCGCGGCTGAACCATCCCGGCCTCGTCGCCCTCTACGACGCGGGCACCGCTAGGCATGACAGGCAGGAGCTGTCCTTCATTGTCATGGAGCTCGTTGCGGGAGTGGACCTGCGGCTCCAGCTGGCAGCAGCTCCATTGGGGCTGGAGACGACGGTGCGGCTTGGAGCCTGGCTGGCCGCCACTCTCCACTACGTCCACGGCCGGGCAACCATCCATCGCGACATTAAACCAAGCAATATCCTGCTGGCCAGGTATTCCGATGACGAAGACCCGCAGCCCAAGCTCGCCGACTTCGGTATCGCCACGCTCATCGGGCGGCCGCGGCCCGTACCGGAGCTGACGGTCGGCACCGCCGCCTACCTCAGCCCCGAACAGGTCCGCGGACTGGAGGCCGGCCCGCCGTCGGACATCTACTCGCTCGGGCTGGTGCTGCTGCAGTGCCTCACGGGCGAAACGGAGTACCAGGGTCCGCCCATCGACTCGGCGCTGGCCCGGCTGACCCGTCCGCCGCGGATTCCCGCGGACCTTCCCGGGGGCGTGGCGGAACTTCTGCAAGCCATGACGGACTCGGACGAAGTGCACCGCCCCACTGCAGCGGAAGTCACCCTCTCGCTGAGGCGGGCAGGCAGTGATCCGGACACCGCACGCCGGCTGCGCGACCCCGCGCATAACGAGACGCCAGGGGCCCGGCTGCCGGACCGGGCGCCGCTGCTTCCTGCCCTGCGGCCCGCCGAACTTACCAACGCGACCCGGGCCTTCCTGCCCGTGGCCGTGGCACCGGCACCGCCGACAGCCAGCCTCGGTCAGCTGCTCCCCCGGGACGCGCC
>Ga0307416_100001455_pt1 | contig 12887 bp, 10 predicted proteins | sample DK1Cmetagenome_2_FD_203821 | JGI IMG/M metagenome (GOLD analysis project Ga0307416, IMG submission 203821) | Maize rhizosphere microbial communities from greenhouse at UC Davis, California, United States - DK15-C-3 | ecosystem: Host-associated > Plants > Roots > Rhizosphere > Soil | place...
GAGATGACGGCGCGCGCCGCCGTGGAAATGGCGCCAGGGACATCCGACTTCCTGCCGACGGTGCAGCGCGCGTTCGAAACTGTCGCCTTCGCAAAAGTATCGTCCAGCGCACCGGACGCCGAACGGCTGGGCTATCTTCGTCCGGTTGACGCTTTTACGATGAATCGTGAGCGATTGCTGTCAGATGCGAAGGCACGAGCCCTGCAGCGGGTGGCCGAGGGGTATCACGCTCCGGCTCCCCGGACCGCGATTCGAGTTGGTGGCGACGCAGTATTGGCACCGCTGAAACTCGGGATTCACCTTGCCTGGCGCGCGGGTCGGATCAGCGATTACGACCTCGTCATCGGACGCAAGCTGGCGACGGTGATGGCGGGCGGTGCCCTGCCGCATCCGTCGACAGTGACCGAGCAGGAGCTGCTGGATCTCGAACGCGAAGCGTTTCTCAGCCTGCTAGGAGAGAGAAGGACGCTCGAACGCATTCAACACATGTTGAAGACCGGGAAACCACTGCGAAACTAGCCGGAAGAGACAGCTGTTTTAGCAATGAAGATGATCGACCGCGGAGGCGGGACGCCCATCGTCGTGATTCCGGGCGTCCAGGGGCGCTGGGAGTGGATGAAACCGGCGATCGATGCGCTGGCGCAGCGATGCCGCGTCATCACGTTTTCGCTGGCCGACGAGCCGTCGTGCGGCGCAGGCTTTGACGAATCGCGCGGGTTCGACTGCTACGTTGACCAGGTGCTCGCGGCGATGGACGTCGCCGGAATCGCCAAGGCGGCGATTTGTGGCGTCTCGTATGGAGGATTGATTGCCTCCGCATTCGCCGCCCGGTATGCCTCTCGCACCTCGTCGCTCGTGCTGGTCTCGGCGCTGCCGCCCGGCTGGACGGCAAATCCCCGCGTCAGTTTTTACCTGCGGGCGCCCAGATTGCTGACGCCGGTGTTCCTGCTGGCCTCGCTCAGGATGTATCGTGAGATCGCGGCAGCCAATGAAGGCGTCGGTAATGGCCTCTCTCCGGCGCTGCGCCACGGAACGCGGGTGCTGACTCATATGTTTTCGCCGACAAGGATGGCTCACCGTGTCCGGCTGCTCGAAGCAATCCATCTTCGCGAAGAGCTGACGCGTGTCACGGCTGCCGGTTTCCAGCGGCCGACGCTGATCGTCACCGGAGATCCGGCACTCGACAATGTTGTGCCGGTCGCCTCCACTCACGAGTACTTGCGGTTGTGGCCGCACGCCGCGACGGCGACGATTGCCCGTACTGGTCACCTGGGACTGATTACACGGCCGGCAGCATTCGCGAGCATCGTCGTACCGTTCGCCGAAGCCGCGGCCGGAGTGTCCTCCAAAAATGACTCCCGACCCCATTACAAAGTTGGCTGAGCCGCTCCGGCAGATTGCGGGAGCGGTCGGGCCACTCGAGGCGCTGCTCGACACACCCGCCGGCGAGCCGCGGGCATCGGTCGTCTTCGCACACCCCTTGCCGACACACGGCGGCACCATGCACACCAAGGTGGTCTTCCAGGCAGCGAAAGCGCTGGCGAGAATCGGCTGCGCGGTGCTGCGTTTCAACTTTCGTGGCGTCGGGAGTAGCGCGGGCACGTGGGACCACGGACGTGGTGAGCTCGAGGACTATAGGGCGGCGCTGGAGCACATGGGGGCAAAATTTCCCGGACTCGAGATGTGGGCGGCTGGCTTTTCGTTCGGTGCTTACATCGCGACGACCGTCGGTGCCGACGACGACCGGGTGTGCGCGCTGATTGCGATTGCCCCGCCGGTCGACAAATACGAATTTCCGTCGATGAAGACCTCGCCAAAGCCGAAGTTCATCGTGCACGGCGAGCGCGACGAATTGATCTCGCTCAAACTCGTCCGGCACTTCTATGCGCAGCTTCCGGAACCCAAGGAGCTGGTCGAGATCGACCGCGCTAACCACCTGTTCGATGGCCAGGCGAGCGAAGTCGGCGATGCGCTCGTGGATTTGCTCGAGGACTTCACCTGTAAAACGGGATGAAACAAACCATGCAGGACGCCGTAATTGTGTCGGCTGTGCGGACCCCCATAGGCAAGGCGCCGAACGGATCGCTCAAGACGGTGCGTCCCGATGAGATGGCCGCGACGGTGATTGGGGAGGTGCTGCGACGCGCGCCCGGTCTCGACGCCAGTGACATCGACGACGTGATTCTCGGGTGTGCGATGCCGGAGGCCGAGCAGGGCATGAACGTCGCCAGGATCGCCAGCTTGCGCGCGGGCGTGCCGGTCTCCGCATCGGCGGTGACGGTGAACCGCTTCTGCTCCTCGGGACTTCAGGCGATTGCCTACGCTGCCGAACGGATCATGTGCGGCTTCGGCCAGAGCGCAATCGCCGGCGGCACCGAGTCGATGAGCCTGGTACCGATGGGCGGCAACAAGCTTGCCCCAAATCCGGCATTGGTCGACAGCTATCCGGACGTCTACCTGAGCACGGGCCTGGTCGCCGAAAATCATGCCCGCGAAAGCCTGATCAGCCGCGAGGAACAGGATGCGTTCGCCCTGAGAAGCCACCAGCGTGCGATTGCAGCGATCGACCGCGACGCGTTCCGCGCCGAAATGGTGCCGCTGACCTATCGCATCACGATTCCGGCCAACGGATCGGGAAAGCACGAGACGCGGGAGCTGACTTTCGACCAGGATGAGGGACCGCGGCGCGATACGTCGGCCGAGGCACTGGCGAAGCTCCGGCCGGCATTCCATACGTCCGGCACCGTGACCGCCGGCAATTCGTCGCAAATGAGCGACGGCGCCGCCGCCGTGCTCGTCACCTCGGCGGCCATCGCCAGGGAGCGAGAACTGAAACCGCTCGCTCGATTCGTGTCGTATGCGACGGCAGGCGTCGAACCGGAGCGGTTCGGCATCGGCCCGGTTCCGGCGATGAAAAAGGCGCTGAAAATCGCGGGACTGTCGATCGACGACATCGGGCTGGTCGAGTTGAACGAAGCATTCGCGGCCCAGGTGCTCGCCTGCCTGCGGGAGATGCCGATCGACCCTGCTCGCCTCAACGTCAACGGCGGCGCAATCGCCCTCGGCCACCCGCTCGGTTGCACCGGCGCCAAGCTGACCGCCAGCATCCTGCACGAGATGCAGCGGCGAAACATCAGATATGGGATGGTAACGATGTGCGTCGGCGGTGGCATGGGCGCCGCAGGTATCTTCGAACGGATGTAGGAGCACGACGATGGAAACGGCGACTCCGGTGCGGAAGGGCGGATCCTGGCTGATCGAGGACGTCGAGGCAGCCGAGATCTTCACGCCGGAGAAAATGACGGACGAGCATCGCCTGATCGCGAAGACGACCGACGAATTCGTCGACAACGAGGTCCTGCCCGCGCTCGATCAGCTCGAAACCAAAGACTGGAATCTCGCGCGCCGGCTGATCCGCCGGTGTGGAGAGCTGGGACTGCTCGGCGTCAACGTTCCGGAACAGTACGGTGGCCTCGACCTCGATAAGGTCTCGTCGCTGATTGTCGCGGAACGAATCGCGCGATCGGCGTCGTTCGCCACCGGCTACGGCGGCCAGGCCAACCTGTGCATTCTTCCTCTCGTCCTGTTCGGCACTGAAGATCAGAAGCAGCGTTATCTGCCGCGGCTCGTGAGTGGCGAGCTGGTTGGCGCCTATGCGCTCAGTGAATCCGGCTCCGGCTCGGACGCGTTCGCGGCGAGGACGCGCGCCACCAGGGCCGCCGACGGATCGTGGACGCTCAATGGCGAAAAAATGTGGATCACCAATGGCGGATTCGCCGACGTGATCATCGTCTTCGCCAAGGTCGACGGAGAGCATTTCACCGCATTCATCGTCGAAAAAGCCTTTCCGGGAGTCAGCGCCGGCAAGGAAGAGCACAAAATGGGGCTGCATGGCTCGTCGACCACCGCCATCGTCCTGCAGGACGCCAGAGTGCCCGCCGGCAACGTCCTCGGCGAGATAGGCCGGGGCCACAAGGTCGCGCTGAACACCCTCAACTTCGGACGATTCAAGCTTGGCGCCATGGGCGTCGGCGGCTGCCGCAGCGCGATTGGCGATGCCGCAAGGTACGCCCGCCAGCGCAAGCAGTTCGGCCAACCGATTGCCGGCTTCGGAGCGATCAAGCACAAGCTCGGCGAGATGACCGCGCGCACCTACGCGATGGAAAGCCTGATCTATCGGACTGCCGGATTGATCGATGCGGCGCTGGTCGATCGCGACGGCGAGTCGGTGGCAAAGGCATTCGAGGAGTACGCGGTTGAAGCGTCGATCGCGAAAGTCGGCGGAACCGAGACGCTCGACTACGTGCTGGATGAGAACGTCCAGATTCACGGCGGGAACGGCTTCGTCAAGGATTATCCGGCGGAGCGGTATTACCGCGACGCTCGCGTCAACCGGATTTTCGAAGGGACCAATGAGATCAATCGCATGCTGATCCCTGGCATCCTGATCCGGCGGGCGCTCAAGGGCGACATCCCGCTGATAGCCGCCGCCAGGAAGCTGCAAGATGAAGTGATGTCGCCTTCTCTACCCGGCGTCAGCTTTGCGGAGGACGACGGGCTCGCCGAGGAACTCCGCATCGTAACGTCCCTCAAGAAAGTCGCGCTGATGATCCTCGGCACCGCCATGCAGACGTATGGGGCGAAGCTCAACGATGAGCAGGAGGTCCTCAGCTACGCCGCGGATATCATGACCGATACGTTCGCGGCGGAGAGCGCGGTGCTCCGAGCCGGCGCCGCGCGAAGCGCATCGCTGCCGCATGCCGGCCTTCACGAAATGGCCGCCCGCACCTTCGTCCACGATGCCGCACAGCGGGTGGAGGCGGCCGCACGCAGCGCGCTCGCCGCGATGGCCGAGGGCGACACGCTGCGGACGCTGCTTGCGGCGCTGCGGCGCATCCTCAAGGTGACACCGGTGAACACGGTGGCGCTTCGCCGCGGGCTGGCGGATGCAACCGTCGAACGAGGCCGGTATATTCTTGAAGAGTGACCCGCGGAACCGTCCTCGCGTTCATCGCGTTCGCGCTCGCATCGCTCGTTGCGTGCTCCTCCGGCCCCTCGGCGCCTGACGACTCGAAATACGTCGAGCAACTCTCAGCTGCGCGCGCGCTAAAGGACGAGGCGTTCCGGCAGGCGCCCGATTCCCCGGTCCCTGCGGAGAAGCGTGGCAAGATCCTGCCGCTCCAGTACTTTCCGGTCGATCCTGGTTACGCGATACCGGCCGTGCTCCGGCTGGCAGAGGACCGGCCGGTGTTCGACATGCTGACCTCGACTGGCGAACCACGGCGAATGCAGCTGGTTGGCACGCTCGAATTCACGCTCCAGGGGGAGACGCGCAGCCTTGGTGCATTTGTCCCCGACGGAACCGAACAAATCTCCAGCCTGTTCGTCCCGTTCGCCGATCAGACCACCGGCAAAGAGACGTACGCTGCCGGCCGGTATCTCGATATCGATCCGACCACCACCGGCTACTACACGATCGACTTCAACCGCGCCTACAACCCGTATTGCGCCTACAGCCCGACCTTCGAGTGTCCCTTTCCGCCTTCCAGCAACCGCCTGACCACTGCGGTACGCGCCGGCGAAAAAGCGCCGCCGGCATGACCGGCTCGCTACAGGCGATCGTCTTCGACTTCGACGGAGTGATTGCTGACAGCGAGCCACTGCACCTTCGCGCGTTCCAGCAAACGCTCGCCGACGAACAGATCGAGCTGACTGGCCGTGACTACTATTCGCGCTACCTGGGCTACGACGACGTCGGACTGGTGCAGGCGCTGGCGGCAGACCGACACATTCCGATGAGCGATCGGGAAATCACCGCACTGGTGGCGCGCAAAGGCGCCAGGCTTCAGCAGTTGATGCGCGGCGATCACGTCCTGTTTCCCGGCGCTGTCGACTTCATCCGCGCCGCTGCCGCATCGGTGCCAATCGCCATTGCTTCAGGGGCGCTGCGCCATGAGATCGAGCAAATCGTCGAGGCCGCCGGAATACGTCACCTCTTCGCCGCGATTGTGTCTTCGGGGGATACGCCGCAGAGTAAGCCCTCGCCGGCACCCTACCTGCTCGCCTTCGAGCGGCTGCGCATCGCAAGCGGCCGCCAGCTCGACCCCAGCCGATCGGTCGCGATCGAGGATTCGAGGTGGGGACTCGAGTCGGCACGCGGGGCGGGTTTACGATGTGTAGGAGTGACAAACAGCTACCCGGCGGCTGAGCTCGAGGGCGCTGAGCTGATCGTTGACGGTCTGAACGCGCTCACGCTCGGAGCCCTCGACGCGCTGTGCGAAAACCATGCATAAGGATCTCGCCGATGCCCTCGTCGCCGCGTCGAACGAGCCGGGTATCGGCCTCGCGTACGCAGCGCTGGTCATCGCCCGGATTGAGTATCCGAAGCTCGATACCGCCGCCTACTTGGCCCGGCTCGACAGCATGGGGGAGGCAGCGCGACGCCGGATTTGCGGCCACGTCGAGCAGACTGGCGACTCCTCGCCACTCTCCTGCATTCGTGCCTTCAACGCCTTTCTGTTCGAGGAGCAGCACTTCGTCGGAAATCGCGAGCACTATGAGGACCCGCGCAACAGCTGCCTGAACGAGGTGCTCGATCGCCGCACCGGCATCCCGATCACATTGTCCGTCGTATACATGGAGGTCGGGTTGCGCGCGGGTCTACGCATCGACGGGGTGAACTTCCCCGGTCACTTCCTGGTCCGGCTGTCGGAGCCCGAGTCACGGCGGTCGAGCGGCCTGATCATCGACCCGTTCCACGCTGGCGCCATGCTGTCGGAACACGATTGCCGGATGCTGCTGCAGAAGCACGTCGGCTCGGAAGTCGCGTTCAGCAGGTCGCTGCTGGCGCCGGCGACGCGCCCACAAATCGTCGTGCGGATGTTGTTGAATCTCAAGCGTATCTACGTTCACATGCGATCGTTCCCGCAGGCGCGCGACGTCACTGAGCTGCTGCTGGCGGTTACGCCCTCCGCCCTGAGCGAACTGCGCGACCGTGGTCTGCTTGCCTACCACCTCAACGACGTGAACAGCGCGCTTCGAGACCTGCAGACCTATCTCAAGCTTGCCAGCATGGGCGAACTGGACAAGGAAACGCGCGCCGAACACCTGCAGATCTGGGAACACGTGAAGACGCTGCGTCGCCGAGTTGCCAGCCTAAACTGAGCCGTAGATCTTCGCGTCCCTCTTTTCCGCCCCGACCGCGAATGCACGATGCGCCATTACACTTGAGGCCGTGCGCATCGCTCTGCCTTCCTGCCTGACCGCCGCTTTCGCAGTTGGTCTCGTATTTCTACCAGCGATCGTCAGCGCGGCCTCATCGCAGCCGCAGTCGCAGGATCTCAAAACGATGTCGATCGAACAGCTCATGCAGATCGACGTCACCCTCGCGACTCGCGAGCCAGAGCCGATCGGACGCACCGCGGCCGCGATCACCGTCATCACCAACGACGATATCCGGCGATCAGGTGTCACCACGATTGCGGATGCGGTCGCGCTTGCCGACGGCGTTCACGTCGCCAGGTTCAACAACGGCACCTGGGCGGTATCAGCCCGCGGCTTCAATTCCACCTCAGCGAACAAGCTGCTGGTGATGATCGACGGCCGCACCGAATACAGCCCGCTGTTCACCGGCGTCTTCTGGAACATGCTGGACTACACGCTGGAGGACATCGATCGCATCGAAGTCATCCGGGGCCCCGGCGCGACGCTCTGGGGCGCCAACGCCGTCAACGGCGTAATCAACATCATCACGCGTCATACCCGCGACACCCAGGGCACACTGGTCGGCGTCGGCACCGGCAACGAGGATCCGGCGCTGGCGGACTTCCGTTATGGCGGTGCCGCGGCGGGCGCAAGCTACCGCGTCTACGGCAAGTTCGCGCGCCGCAGCCCGCAGAAGTTCGACACCGGCGATTCGTCCGAGGACGGCCGACGCCGCGGCCAGGTCGGATTCAGGATTGATCGGCCCGGCGGCGGCGGCGAGTGGCTGCTCAAGGGCGACATCTTCGACAGCCGCGACGACATCGCCGATCGCGTCAGCGGGGAGTTTCGAAACATCGGTCTGCAGGGCGGATGGACGCGTCAACTCGGCCCGGGATCCAACCTGACCCTTCGCAGCTACTACCGTCATGAATTTCGCGAGGTACCGCTTCAACTGACGCACGAAGTGGATACGATCGACTTCGATTTTCAGCACGGGTTGTTATGGCGCAACCGCCACCGCATCGTCTGGGGCTCGACCTATCGACGAAACAGCGATCAAACACTTGCCGGAACGGTAGGCTTTGACCCCGCGGATCGCGTGTATTCAGTCGTCGGCGTCTTTGCCCAGGATGAGATCACAGTTCTGCCAGAGCGCTTCGACGTCACCGTCGGGATGAAGGCCGAGCACAACGCGTTCTCCGGAACGGAGTACCAGCCGAACGTGCGCGCGCGGCTGGAAGTTGCGCCGCGGCAGATGATCTGGGGCGCGGTTTCGCGCGCGGTGCGGCGTCCGACGCGACTCGATGCCGACGTCCGCGCACTCGGTCCGACTGGCGCCCTGCTCGCCGTCGGTGGCGGCGAGGATTATGAAGGTGAGACTCTGCTGGCCGGCGAATTCGGCTACCGGGCGCAGCCACTCACCATCGCGGCGCTCGATGTCACCCTCTACACCCACGGCTACAACGACCTGCGCAGCCAGGAGCTTCCCCCGGCCGGCGCTCCAATCGTGGTCGGCAACACGCTGAACGGCCGATCGCAGGGCATCGAGCTGGCTGCCAGCGTTGCACCGGCTCCGATCGTACGATTGCGGGCGAGCTATACATTTCTCGATGTCTCGATCACCAAGGACATCGGTAGTCGCGACGTCGGCGGAGGCGCGAGTGAAGCCAATGATCCTTCCCATATATTCGGACTCCGGACGGACGTCGATCTTCCGCGCCGCGTCGAGGTCAGCCTGTTTCTCCGCAGCATTGGCGCGCTGTCAACTCCGGAGGTGCCCGCCTACACGGAATTGAACGGCCGTGCGGGATGGCGAGCGACAGAGCACTTTGAAATCGCGGTCGCTGCCCAGGACCTGCTGCATGGGCGTCATCCCGAGTTCGGTGGGCTCACTCCACGACGAGTCGAGTTCGAGCGCAGCGTTCGCATTCAGGCGTCGTTCAGGTACTGATGCGGCATTTCCTCCTGATTGCGCTGCTCTGCGCGCTAACGGCGCCTGCATCCGCTCAGGATACGGAGCTCGAGTATCGGGTCAAGGCTGCTTATCTGTTCAACTTCACGAAGTTCATCGATTGGCCTGTGACGGCAACCGACGGCGATAATTCGTTCTCGATCTGCATCGCCGGCCGGAATCCGTTTGGCGCGGCGCTCGCATCCACGCTGGTCGGCGAGACGGCCGCCGGACGTTCGACCGCGACGCGTGTCGTCAATCCAGGCGACGCCGATTCCTGCCAGGTCCTGTTCGTACCACGCGGGGTCGCCGCCGCGCCGTACTTCCGTGGCGTCGAGGGCGCGCCGGTGCTGACGGTCGGCGAGTCGCCCGACTTCCTGGCGCAGGGTGGCGTCATTAACTTCGTGATCGACGAGGGCCGCGTACGGTTCGAGATCAATCAGATGGCTGCCGAACGCGCGCAGCTGAAAGTCAGCTCTCGCCTGCTCCAGCTCGGCCGCGCCAACCCGACGCAGGGTGACAAGTGATGCGGTACTGGTTCCGCGACCTGCCGATTCGCCGCAAGCTGGCACTGATGACACTCGCGTCGAGCGTCATCGCACTGGTGTTCGCGGGGGTCGGGGTCTTCACCTGGGACGTCCTGCAGTACCGTCGCGAAATCGCCCGCGATCTAGAGGCTCTGGCACGAACCCTGGGTGAAAACAGTACCGCATCGATTACGTTCGAAGATCCAAGAGCCGCCGGCGACACGCTGGCTGTCCTCGAAATCCATCCCAACGTCGAGTACGCGTGCATGTTCAGGGCGGACGGATCGCTCTTCGCCACCTATTTTCGTGATGGACGCGGCGCATGTCCGTCTCTGACGGCCGAGATGCTGGAGGTCGGATGGCGGGACGGACAGATCATCGCACCGATCTACATCGGCCCACGCCGTGTAGGCTCGCTGCTGATTCATCGCGACCTGAGGGACGTCGTCGAGCGGCTCAGCGTGCTCGGCGGAATCATGACGGCGCTTCTGGCATTCGCCGTGCTGGTAGCGGCACTCGTCGGCCACCGGATGCAGCGGACGATTGCCGATCCGCTGCTGGCGCTCGCGAACACGGCGCGGGTGGTATCAGAGACGAAGAACTACTCGCTTCGCGGCGTCGTCAAGTCGAACGACGAAGTCGGGACGGTGGTGCGTTCGTTCAACGACATGCTGGACCGGGTCGAGGAGCGAAATGCGGAGCTGTCGCAGGCCAACCGGCTGAAGGACGAGTTCCTGGCGACGCTCTCGCACGAGCTGCGGACCCCGCTCAATGCCATCCTGGGCTGGATCCGGATAGTGCGGTCCGCAGATCTCGCGCCAGAAACGCGGACACGCGCGCTCGAGAGCATTGAACGCAACGCTGGACTGCAGGCGCGCCTGATCGAAGACCTCCTCGAGGTCTCGCGTATCGTCACCGGGAAACTGCATCTGCAGACTCGCCGCGCCGACCTCGCGACGATTGTCGACGCCGCCGTGGAAATCGTCCAGCCAGCTGCGACCGCAAAGAACATCAGACTCAATGCTGTCACGGTTGTCCGACCGGCGATGACGAAAGGCGATCCGGACCGCCTCCAGCAGGTTGTGTGGAACCTGCTGTCGAACGCGGTCAAGTTCACGCCGCCGGGCGGAACCATCAACCTACGGCTCTCGCGCGATCGAGGCTACCTGCTGACCGTGTCAGACGACGGCATTGGCATCGATCCGGCGATGCTGCCGCAGATGTTCCAGCCGTTCAGGCAGCTCGATGCGTCGCCGACGCGGCAGCAGGGCGGCCTTGGACTTGGCCTGGCGATCGTCCGTCAGCTCGTCGAATTGCACGGTGGCACCGTGTCGGCACGAAGCCAGGGCGCTGGCACAGGAGCAACCTTCGAAGTTCGACTCCCCTCGGTGCTTCCGGCTGACGAACCGCACCGGCACGAACCGACACCTGTGCCCGACCCGGCTCTGCCTTCGCGCTTGCTGTCCGGCATCGACGTGCTGGTCGTCGACGACGAAGAGGACGCACGGGAATTGTTGAAGACGGTGTTCGACAGCCATGGCGCAGCGGTCACCGCTGTCGCATCGGTGGCAGAGGCGTTGCGTGAGGTCGAGCGGTCCGTGCCGCAGGTTATCGTCAGCGATATCGGCATGCCAACCGAGGATGGCTTTTCGCTGATGCGCCGGATCCGGGCGCGTCCGGCGCGAGCAGGAGGCAATGTGCCGGCCGTCGCATTGACGGCATATGCGTCGGCGTCAGATCGCGATGCCGCGCTGGCCGCAGGTTTCCAGGCGCACGTGGCAAAGCCCTTCGAACCCGATGCCGTCGTGCGACTCATTCACGACCTGATCAGGCCGCCGCTTCCTTCACGGTCCGGCTGAAGCCGGACACTACGTACTCGGCCGGTTCCGCTAAAGCCGGGTACACAGTGTTCCCGCGGTCCGGCTGAAGCCGGACACTACATATGCCTGTGCCCGGCGCGTAGTGTCGCCTTCAGGCGGGCTCGTCCAAGCCTGCGACTTCCTTATATAGGTACGCAGACGCGATGATTCCGTTGTGGAAGTTGCTGAGGTCCAGTTTTTCGTTTGGGGCGTGCGCGTTCTCGTCGGGCAATCCGACGCCGAACAGCACGCTCGGTACCCCAAGCTCCTCCTGGAAGGTCGAGACCACCGGGATGGAGCCGCCTTCGCGGTTGAACACCGGCTTCTGGCCGAATCCCTGCTCGATCGCCCGGCCTGCGGCACGCACATACTTGTTGTCGAATTCGGTCATCCACGGCTTGCCGCCGTGCATCCGCGTCACCTTGAGCTCGACGGTTGGCGGACACACTTTCTTCACGTAAGCCTCGAACAGTTCGGCGATCTGGTCAGGCTGCTGATCCGGAACCAGCCGCATGCTCACTTTCGCCATTGCCACCGCAGGTAACACCGTCTTCGCGCCCTCGCCGGTAAAACCTGACAGCAGCCCATTCACCTCGAACGTCGGCCGTGCCCAGACGCGCTCCAGGGTGGAGTAGCTTTTCTCGCCGAAGAGCCGGGGAGCACCGAGCTCCCGCTTGTACTTGGTCTCGTTGAATGGCAGTTTCTTCCATTCGGCTCGTTCCGCGTCGGTCAACGGCCTCACCTGGTCGTAAAACCCCGGGATCTTGACGCGGCCGCCGCGATCCTTCATCTGCGCCAGTACCTGGGCGAGGACGAATGCGGGGTTTGCAACCGCGCCGCCGAATGAGCCGGAATGAAGATCGCTCTTGGAACCGCGGAGGTCGAGCTGGAAGTAAACCAGGCCGCGAAGGCCGTAGCAGATCGAAGGGATCCCGCGGTCGAACATCGGCGAATCGGAGATCACGACCACGTCCGCGGCAAGATCATGCTTGTGATCGCGGATGAAATCGTCGAGATGAACGCTTCCGACCTCTTCCTCCCCCTCGATGAAAAACCTGATGTTGACCGGCAGGCTGCCTGCCTTCTTGATATAGGCCTCGATCGCCTTGATGTGCATGAACACCTGGCCCTTGTCGTCGGCCGAGCCGCGCGCGTAGATTTCGCCGTCGCGCACCGTCGCTTCGAAGGGAGGCGTGGTCCACAGTTCGAGCGGATCCACCGGCTGGACGTCGTAGTGGCCGTAGTAGAGAATCGTCGGTTTGCCAGGCGCGCCGAGCCAGTCGCCGTACACAACCGGGTGCCCCGGGGTGTCGATCAATTTGACGTTCTGCAGTCCAGCGCCGCGCA
>Ga0307416_100001456_pt1 | contig 12886 bp, 15 predicted proteins | sample DK1Cmetagenome_2_FD_203821 | JGI IMG/M metagenome (GOLD analysis project Ga0307416, IMG submission 203821) | Maize rhizosphere microbial communities from greenhouse at UC Davis, California, United States - DK15-C-3 | ecosystem: Host-associated > Plants > Roots > Rhizosphere > Soil | place...
TTCTCCTACTTGGCTCCTGCGCGAGTGGATGCCGCGGTCATCGTCCGAGATCAGGAGGCCCCCGGACGATGACTTGGAAAAAAGACGAATGCGTGCCCGGTTGTGGGCTAACCGGGGCCTCTACTGCAATAACTGCGGCTCACCGTAGATGAAATCGTCCATCATCACGAGGTCTATGGAGTCGAACTCAGCCGCTCCGGCCGCTTTATTGCCCGCCTTGATGCGAACGGAGGCGACCCGGGCGTCCTCGAAAACGGCGCCGAGAAACGAGAGGTTTCCGTCACCCGGTGCGGACGGGGCAAAGCTGTTGAACAGTACATTCCCTTCCGCATCGAGGAACTCAACCGTCGTGCATGTGTTGCACGGGCGATTGCGAACGGGCTGCTCATTACTGTCGACATCGGTGAACACGACCCCAAAGCCACGGGTTGCAGCGGGTACGCCGCCGGCGGTGCCCGGAATAAAGAAACGTGCCACCGTCAGATTGCTGTCGATCGGCGAAAACAGCCGTACGGGGCTGAACGACCGAAAGATGTTGGCGTAAGTCGGGTTTCCGAGAAAATCACCGAGGCCCGATGCCGGAGCCTGAAGAAACCCCGGCCCATCGGTCTCGAAACGTCCGCCGCGGGTGTTGAGAAACACGTCGAACGGCGTGGTCCCGACCGACGTCGCGGTCGAGCCGCCGCCGTCCCAGTTGATCTCGCGTCGCCCGGCGGCAAGCGGCCCCGGCGTATTGCCGTTATTTGCCCCGCCCAGAGACGCACGGAACTGATCGACAGTGCCTTGGATTGACACGGCCGTCGGCCCGGCCGCCTTGAAGACTACCGGCTGAGCGCCGGCCAGGTTAGCGAACACAAGCAAAATAAAATTGCCCAATATGAATTTTCTTACTGCGTTTTTCATTTTAATCCTCCGTGAAAATGTATCGGGACGCCCAACGCCTGCAGGCGCCGAGTGCGGTTATGAATTGGAATGGCGTCTTTGCCGGTAAATGGTGCGTGCGGACCGCAAAGTCCCATGGGGCTGCATGCCCGATGATTGAATGATCTGCTGTTTATCAACAGTCCCGGTGCCGCGAATAATCTTTCCGCGGCGGCAGTTTTGCGATAAACTCCTTAATCGTCCGCGATCACAGTTATATGACCTCGATCGGTCCCATTTCTTTAGGAACTTATGAAGGTTTTCTGAAGAATTTCTGAAAGCAAAAAGGTGGGCACGGTTACAGACAAAAAATACAGATTCGCCGGATTCGAACTCGACACCGCTGAACGAACACTCATTGGCGGCGACGGCCCGATCCAATTGGCCCCGAGGGTGTTCGACACGCTGCACATGCTGGTCGAGAACCACGGCCGCGTGGTCAGCAAGGAGCGCATGCTGGACGAAGTTTGGGAAGGAAGCTTCGTCGAGGAAAACAATCTTGCCCAGAACATTTCGCTGCTGCGGAAAATATTGAATAGGGACGGCGGCAAGGGGCTCATTGAAACGGTCCCGAAATTCGGCTACAGGTTTGTCGCACCGGTGGACGAGTCGCGTGATATGGCCGGTCCTGCCGACGGCGAATCGTCCGCGTCGGGGGTGAGTGAATTGATCCTCGACAAACCGGTCCGGTCCGCATCACCACCGAAACCGGAAACGCACTATGTTCAGAACGGCGATGTGAATATCGCTTATCAGGTAGTCGGCGAGGGCGACATCGATATAGTCTTCGTGATGGGCTGGGTGTCGCATCTCGAATATTTTTGGGCGGAACCGCGGTTCGCCGCATTTTTGCAGCGCCTCGCATCATTTTCCAGGCTCATTTTGTTCGACAAACGCGGCACGGGCCTTTCCGACCGCGTGCCGCTGTCGGAACTTCCGACGCTCGAGCAGCGGATGGAAGACGTTCACGCCGTAATGGATGCTGTCGGGTCGGAACGCGCGGTGCTGGTCGGCGTTTCGGAGGGCGGTCCGATGTGCTCGCTGTTCGCGGCGACCTATCCGGAACGCACAATGGCGCTGATAATGATCGGGACCTACGCCAAGCGGACGCGGGACGATGATTATCCGTGGGGCGTTTCACCGGATGACAGGGAGAAGTTTTTCGATCTGATGCAGCGCGACTGGGGCAAACCTGTGGGCATCGAGGAGCGCGCCCCGTCGTTGGTCCACGACGAAGCCTTTAGAGAATGGTGGGCCACCTATCTGCGAATGGGCGCTAGTCCGGGGGCGGCCGTCGCGTTGACCAAAATGAACGCCGAGATCGATGTGCGTGATGTTCTGCCGTCGGTGCGCGTGCCGACGCTGGTAATCCATCGAAAAGGCGACCAATGCCTCAAGGTCGAGGAAGGCCGATATGTAGCGTCGCGTATTCCCGGAGCGCGGTTCCTTGAACTGGACGGCGTCGATCACCTGCCGTTCGTCGGCGATCAGGACGAGATACTTGACGCTGTCGAAGAGTTCCTGACGGGCGTCACCCACGCCGAAGAGCACGACCGCGTCCTCACCACCGTACTAAGCGTGCAGTTCGCGGACGCGGGCGGAATAGCGGTTCTTCGGCAGGCGGAAGCTCATGTCCGGCGCCAGCTTGAACTGTTCAAAGGACGCGAAGTCCTGGACGGGGAAGGTGGCGTCCTCGCCACCTTCGACGGGCCTGCTCGTGCTATCCGGTGCGCGTCGGCGATCAAAGGAAGCGCGGAACGGTTGCACCTCAGCGTCAGAACGGGCCTGCACACCGGCGAGTGCGATTATTCGAATGGGACATACAGCGGTTACGCGGTGGAGTTGGCGAAGAAGATCGCGGCTGCAGCCGAACCGGGAAGCACGCTTGTCTCCCGTACGGTGAAAGACCTGGTCGCCGGATCGGGCCTGGTGTTCGTGGAGTCCGGAATGCGTTCATTCGACGGGATCGACGGCGAGTGGCGGCTTTTCCGGGTCAAGTGAGGCGGCCTTCGCCCGGGTCACCACAGTTTCGGCATAACACCCCTGACTTGAAAGGCCAATTGCAGTTTTCGCGGCGGCGTCTTGGTCGCCATCGAAACCTTCCATCTGGCTTGCTGAGTTCCGGTGTGCCTGGCGATGAGTTCGTGCCACGCCTTCGCGTTTTGCGGAATGAGGCCCAACCCCGTCCCCTGAATATTAGGCGGTATCCCCGCCGGCTCGGCGTAACAGCCGTCGTGATCAACTAGGCAGCTCGGGTCGCCCATCAGGGCGCGGATGTGGAGTTGGTCGAGCGCGTGCCCGAGCTCGTGCCAGAGTGTGCGCCCGTTGACGTCGGTGTTCGCATAGGTGCCCGCGTCGGATCGAAAAAACTCGCCGTCCTTTTCTTTCCGCACAACATTGATGCTGAGATGATTTGGACTTCCGCCGCTCTTCATCCTGAAAAGGCAGATAACATTCGGCCGAATGATCCAGCCGGTCCCGATGTTTGTGATGTCGAAGCCGTCGTAATCCTGCGGTGTGATCAACAGAAACTTGTAGTTCCAGAAATCTTCGCCCTTCGCAAAACGTTTCACAAACGCTGAGCGCGAATCGACATCCCAGTTTCTGATCTGAACATTTCCCGCATTTGGCGTCGGGCGGCTCGGTTTCGCGTAATATTTCCCGTCCTGTTGGATTATCAGGCCCGGCACCGGATTTCTGCTGTCGACAAAGTTCAAAGTATAGTTGATTTTGATCGTCAGCCACGCGTTCTGATTCGGGTCCCGGCCCGACGGGATCTCAAGGGTGGAATCAAGTATGTCGGCGCTAACACTGTCGCTAAACCGTGCCCCTTCGTTTTTTGAACTGCCGTAAATTATCATTGCGAGCCCTCCTAAGGCTTTCATCCGAGAGAAGAACGAGGTTCGCTTTTGTTTTTGCGGCGGATTAACGGCCCTGGATGCAATAACTAATCCGGGAATACCGGCGTATTAAAGATCATATGAAGACAACGAGAGTATTCTTTTTACTGTTATTTGTTTTACCGTTTTTCGTCGCGGCTCAGACGCTGGACGAAAAGCTGAAAGAGATCGACGACTACGCGAACGTCGTCAACAACACATGGAAAGGCCCCGGCATGGCGATCGCTGTCGTGAAGGACGACAAGGTTGTCATGGCGAAGGGGTATGGGTCACGCGAGATCGGCAAGGATGCGCCGGTGAACGAGAACACCGTTTTCGCCATCGCCTCGAACTCGAAGGCGTTCACCACCGCCGCCCTCGCGATCCTCGTCGACGAGAAAAAGCTGGCGTGGGACGACAAAGTCTCAAAATACCTGCCTGATTTCAACATGTACGACCCGTGGGTCACCAGCGAACTGACCATCCGCGACCTGGTCACGCACCGCGTCGGGCTGGACACCTTCAGCGGTGACCTGCTGTGGTACGAAGCCAACTTCACAAGCGACGAAGTTCTGGACCGCGTTCGTTATTTGAAGCCGGTCTCTAGCTTCCGCACGCGTTACGGGTACCAGAACCTGATGTTCATCGCCGCGGGCGAGGTGATCGAGAAAGTTTCCGGGAAGCCGTGGTGCGAATTCGTCACCGAGCGGATATTCACGCCGCTCGGGATGACTAGGACTACGTGCAGCATACGGAATCTGCCGGACAACGCCGCGTTCCCGCACAACGAATCCGGCGGCACGCTTCGGATGCTGCCGCGCGGCAACGTCGACGGTGCAGCGGCGGCGGCGGGCATCAACTCCTCCGTCAACGACCTGTCGAAATGGGTGAGAACGCAGCTCGGCAAGGGAAAATTCGAGGGTAAGCAGATCTTCAGCGAGGCCCAGGCATGGCAGCTTCACCAACCGCACCTCGCGCAGCAGATATCCGAAACGGCCTGGAAGGGCAACCCGACACGCCACTTCACCGGTGTCGCTTCAGGTTGGTTCGTTTACGACTACCAGGGCCGAAAGATAATCAATCACGGCGGTGGGCTGGACGGGATGTTGTCACAAACCGTGCTCATCCCCGAGGAGAACGCCGGGTTCGTGGTGTTGACCAATTCTGAGTTCCCACCATACGTCGTGATGATGAACAAGATCCGCGACGTGCTTGTGGGCGCCCCGAAACGCGACTACAACGCCGAGGCGGTCGAGCAGGTGAAACGGAACAAAGCGGCCGCCGAGGCACAGATCAAAAAGGACGATGCAGCACGTGCCGCTAACACCCGGCCTTCGCTGCCGCTCTCGGGCTACGCCGGTACCTACTCGGACGACCTTTACGGCGCGATAACGATCGCTGAGGAGGGCGGGCGGCTGGTGATGCGTTTTTCGCGGTCACCGAATTTTGTTGCCGACCTTGAGCACTGGAACTACGACACGTTCCAGATAAAATGGCGCCCTTCCGTTTCGTACAATTTCCCGCGCGGCTGGGTCACCTTCACCATCGACAAGAATGGCAAGACCGATGAACTGAAGATCGACCAGCCGAATAACGATTTCTGGTTCTACGAACTGAAACCACGCAGAGTCATCGCTGCGGGAGTGACGGGCGGATAGTTGAGTGGTGTGCAGACGCATGAACTGGGACGATAACGCACCAATATCAAACTGGCCCTGCTGCCCGGACACAAAAACTCGACAAGGTCCGCTGTTTTGTGTCAGAATTACGGATTGATTCGCAAACAGGTTCAGAAGGAGTCGTTCTTATGTCAGAAGAGAATGAGAATAAAGAAGGTTCCGCCGATCAGTCGAAACCGACCATCACTATCGCGGAAAAGCAGTCCGACGATAAAGAGGCAAGACCGACAATTACTATCGCGGAACGCCAGGGATCCGATCAGGACCCTGACGAATAATCCGCACCCAACGCTAAAGGAGAGATCTCGTATAAATGTCAGATGAAGCAGTAAAGGCCGCCGAAGCTCCGGCACCGCCCGCCGCAGAAGAGGATGTGCACTATCAGGCCGTTGAGAAGGACGGCACCGTGACGGCCATTTGGGAAATGCAGGGGCAAAAGCACCTCCGCACCATCGACCCGCGTTCCGGCGAAGGCAAGCAGATACTTGCCCTGTTCGAGACCGCCGGTTAACCGGCGGCCGACAGATCAGCTTTTTCTAAGGACGCGAATCGGACCACGCATCGCTCGTGCGGTTCGTGTTTTTGTGTGCCTGCGTCACGGGCCCGGGATGAGGTGCATAATCGGGTGGTCGCGTCGCTCCAACGCCCGCCCGTTAAATTCGGACGCTCGCCCGACACCGATACCCGCCGAAGTGACAAACACGGCATCCGCTTCCTGCAGCACTTCCGGCCCGGGCTCGACCTCTTCGCATTCGAGATTTTCGAGGATGTGCTCGCGCGTCGTCCCCCGCAGGCAACCGGTTCGCAAGCTCGGCGTGAATAGCCGCTCGTCTTTAAGCCAAAACACATTCGCCATGCAGGCGGACGCCACCTCGCCGCGTTCGTTCAGCCTAACGGCCTCATCGAACCCGCGGTCTCTTGCTTGTCGGAAGGCCATCAAATGCTCAAGGTAATTGCAGGACTTCACAGCGGCAAGCGGCGAGGTCGTGTTGATCTTGTGAGGCGAAACCGAAAGCTTAAGATTTTCGGGGACGTCCCGACGGCCCGCAGTTACGATCGAGAGCGTTACGCTTCTCGGGGCGGCTTTGCCCCAGATTTCGCCGGGTGATTCGTCCGAAAAAGTTATCCGCGCCCGTCCCTCTATTATTTGATTATTCTCGATCAATGCGGTGAGATTTTCGGATGTCGATCCGTCGTTGAAGTGCGAAATATCAATTCCCAAACTAGCGGCATTCGCAGCCAACCGCCGCCAGTGCTTGTCCCAGAATAATGGTTCGCCTTTGAAGATCGCTATCGTAGTAAAGACGCCTTTCCCGTAAAAGCGGGCCGACGAAACGGCGTGGAGACGCGCTTCCGCAGAATGAACGATCCGCCCGTTTATCGATACAAGGTCCGCCACAAGCGTATTATCGCGTCGGACCGTAAAAAGACAAATTCTCGGGAACTTGCGCCGCGTTTTTACGTCTAATATTCCTGCGAAAGATGATTATGCCGTATTTCCGATCGATCACGCTGGCACTGATGGTTATCGGCCTCGGTGCGTGTTTCGGTTCTCCTCCGGCGAATCACGACATCGCATTAGAGCTGGTCGAAAGACCACCGACGGCCGACATCCAATCGCCGGCTATAAGAAAGGTTCTCGAAAGCGCGGACGAACAGACGCGCATAACCACCGGTTACACGCAAACCTATTACTCGATCCCTTATCCGAACGGCGATGTTCCCCGCGAAACGGGCGCGTGCACCGATGTGATCATCCGAAGTTTCAGGAACGCGGGTGTCGATCTGCAAAAAGAAGTTCACGAAGACATGACGGCGAACTTCTCCATCTACCCGAGAAAATGGGGCTTGAGGGCGACCGACACCAACATCGACCATCGCCGCGTTCCCAATCTTCGGACTTTTTTCGAGAGAAAAGGAAAAGCGCTCGCGATCACGCGGAACGCTGAAGATTATCGTCCCGGCGATGTAGTTTCGTGGGACCTCGACGAAGAAGGCGCCACCCACATCGGGCTCATTTCAAACATGTGGAACGAGAAAACGAAACGCAATCTGATCGTCCATAACATCGGCGGCGGAACCCAAGCAGAAGATCGGCTGTTCGATTGGAAGATCACGGGTCATTACCGATACTTCTAGAAGTTACGACTCGGCTCTCGGCCCGGCCGACCGCATGCGGACACTAAGAAAGTCTAATTTCGGTCAAGCGATCGCCGTCTCTCGCCGGCTCGCCACTCTTAATTACTCTTAGCAGGAAGATCGAAAAAACAATGGTCGGAAGGAAATGGAAGAAGCCGAACATCAAGACCGAGCTGAAGCCGTTAACGTTGACTGTTCTTTCGAAGTCACTCGCCCGATCTGTGCCCTCTTCAGTAACCCAATCCGCTATCATCACTATGCTTACTATCAGGTTGAATCCGATTAAGCTACCATAGATGGCCTTTAAGAAAATTCCCCGCAGATCGACCGCCAACACGGCCATCAACGGAAAATAGAGTCCGCAAAACTCAACGGTCAAGAAAAGCCAAAACCAGACGAAGTTCACGTGTCCGCCGCCTGTCAGCAGCAGCGTCCAAAAGCCATAGAGCACGGCGAATCCGATGCCTATGATGCCAGCGATTAGCCGTTTGCGGAATCGAGAATCGGAAATCATGATTTCCCAACGGTCATCTCTTCGCCTTCGTGCTGCCCAATCCGCCCTTTCTTGTCCTGGCAAAACTCGGTCACAAGTTCACTTACGATCTCACTTTTCTCCTCCGCCGGGACATGTCCGCAGTTTTTCAGGACGACGAAGCGGGAATGCAGTATCGCGTCGTGCAGTTTGTGGCCGTTGCGGATGTCGATGATCTTGTCTTCCTCGCCCCAGATGATGAGCGTCGGCTGGGTGATCAGTTCCGCGTCCTCCTCAAGTCGGCAGGCGTCCCAGTTTCGCGAGGTCGCCAGAACAGAATGATGGCCGTCCGCGGCGGACAGCGGGCGAAGGACGTTAGAGACGCGATCTTCCGTGATCAGATTGTAGTTCGCCGGCGACAAATTGCCGCGCATGCGGCGGCGGAGCATGATCTTCGAATCGACAATGAACGGCGTGAGGAGTTCGCCGATGCCCGGAATGGCTGCGAGCCGCAGGATCGGGCGGTCGAGCACTTCGTCGTTGCACACAGGGTCGATCAGAACAAGCTTTTCGACGAATTCCGGATAGTCCAAAGCGACCGTCATCGCGACCGCCCCGCCGTACGAACTGCCCACCAGCGTAGCCCGGCCGATGCCGAGTGTGTTCATGAACCGCGAGACGATGCGGGCCTGCGACGCGATCGAATATTCGAATGACTTCGGCTTTTCCGAGTACCCGAAACCGACAAGGTCAACGGCGATCACGTGAAATCCCACGCCGGCCAGCATCGGCGCGGTTTTGTGCCAGACGTAGAGCGAGGCGGTGTAGCCGTGGATGAGCACGAGCGTCGGGTGTGTGCGGTCGCCAAACTCCTGATAGTGCAGCCGTGCCCCCTCGACGTTGACGAAATGCGAGTGGTCCGAATGCGGCACGAGTTCAGCAACCTCGTCCCAATCCACCGTTTTGGCCCGCGTCAGCATCTTCACCGCGACCGCCGCCCCGAGCCCGCCTGATACCGCCAACGCAAGATTTCTGATCTTCATAACTCAAATCGGACCGTCCGCCATCGATTCATCGGTTGGTCGGAGACAATTCTAACCGAAAACGACCTTCGGCTGAACAGTTTTCTCGTCGGCCCTGTATTGACCGATCGCGATCAGATTTTCCACTTCGTCGAGCATGCGGACCGCTTCGCCGTCCCTGAGCTCGATCGTGGTGAGGGAGGAGAGGCCGTTCTTCGTTTTGGCTATGCGTTCTTCGGCCAACACGATCGCGGGCAGATGGGCTACTGCCTCGCTCATCGGGATCAAAGCCCGGTTCGGCTCCGGCATCTCGCCGAGTGCCTCGATCGTTACCGCCCTGGAAATATCGAATCTGCCCGCCCGCGTCCGCCTCAATTCGGTGAGGTATGCCCCGAGGCCGACCGCCCGGCCGATATCCTCCGCGAGCGTCCGAATATAGGTACCGGCGGAACAGGCGACGCGAATGCGGATTTCGGACCGCGGAGTGCGAATTTCGTTTTCGTCTGCAAGTTCCAACTCGTGAATGGCAACCGGCACGGCTTTGCGTTCGACCTCCATTCCCTGCCGAGCAAGTTCGTACAACTTTTTCCCTTCGACTTTCTTTGCCGAATACATCGGCGGAACCTGCATTATCTCGCCCCGAAAATTCGAAAAAACCTCGTCCCAATCGATCTCCGCAACCCGCTCTTCCAGTTCTTCATTTCGCAATCCGCACTCCGCGGTCCGCACTCCCGTCCTGTCTCCCGTGTCCGTTTCGGTACCGAACTGGACGACCGCCTCGTATTCCTTCTCGTCCTTGTCGAGGAACTGCGCGAGCCGTGTCGCCTGGCCGATGAGGATCACCATCACGCCGGTCGCGAACGGGTCGAGGGTACCGGTGTGGCCGACACGTTTTGTCTTCAACGCTCTGCGGACGCGGTTCACCACATCGTGCGATGTGATGCCTTCCGGCTTGTCGATGATCACGAGGCCGTCCATCAGATAACCGGAAAAAGAAAGGCGAGGACGTTGCCGAAACGTGCGCCCCAGGCCCCTTCTTCGTGCGTTGCGCCGGGAATTTCGAAGTATGCGAAGTCTTCCCCGTTCCTCCATCCGTGGGCGAGCAGCATTTCCTTCAGTGCCCGCACCTGATGTTTTATTTTCGACCCTTCCCGCTTCCCGATGTCCAGCCAGATCCGCAAGGGAATGCGTTCTCCGAGTTTCGCTGCCTCCCTGATTATATGGTTGTTCGCCCACCACGCCGAAGGCGATATGACGGCGAGCCGGCTGAAGACCTCCGGGTGACGCAAGCCGAGATGCATCGTGACCAGCCCGCCTAAGCTTGAGCCGCCCATCCCAGTAAATTCGCGTTCCGGCTTTGTCCGGTACTCGGCGTCGATGAAAGGCTTCAACTCCGTAATGATCATTTGCCCGTATTTATCGGCCCCGCCTCCATGGCCCTTCATTCTGCCGGTTTCGGTTTTGACAGGCGTATATTCATCGATGCGCCCGACCCCAGCGTGGTCGATCCCGACGATGATCAGCGGTTCGACATGCCCTTCCCGGATCGCGATCTGGGCAGCTTCGTCCGCCCCCCACGGCACGCCGTTGACCGCCGTCGAAGCATCGAACAAATTCTGGCCGTCGTGCATGTAAAGCACCGGATAGCGGCGTTCGGTATCGTCGCCGTACCCGGGCGGCAGATAGACCGATATCTTCCGCGGCGGAATGTTCGTGCCGGTGCCAAAGCCGTCGTGCACCCTTATCTGTTCTGCGAGCATAGTTTAAACTTATCTTAGAGTTTGTGCGCCGGGATGCGAAATCGGGAAATTGCCCATACTCTCAGATAATTCGTATGTTCCGCAAACGGTGGAAACCGAACAAGCCGGAGGACGAAGAGCCGAGGCCGATCAAGGATGCGGCGGCGGCCCGCGAACGCACGATGAACCGTGCGGTCAAACTGCTCGCGGCCAAGCCCCGTTCGGTCGAGGAGCTGCGTGAACGCCTGCTGGAGAAGAACTGGACCAACGCCGAGATCGTCGGCGGCGTGATCGCGAAGCTTGAGGAATACGGTTACCTCGACGACGAAAAATTCGCCGGTGATCTTGCCCTGTCCCGCCTGCGGCAGAAACCGCAGGGGAAACGGCGGTTGCAGCAAACTCTTTCGCAGAAAAAGCTGAGCAAGGAAAACGTCGAGAATGCAATGGTGTCCGCCTTTGAAAAGCTGCCGGAAGCCGAGCTGATCGACACTGCGATCGAAAAGCGCATACGGCTCAAAGGTGTGCCGGAGACACGCGAGGACGTTAAGAAATTCTACGACCATCTGCTCCGCCTCGGATTCGGGTTCGACCTGATCCGGTCGAAAATGTCGGAAGTATCGAGGCGAGCGGCCGACGAAACCGAGGATGAAGATCAATTACAATGACCGGATCTTCCGGCCGGTGAGCAATTCAGAAGCCGGCGAGGCGGGGGGGGGACACCGTGTTCCGCTACCGCCAGGATGGCAGCGTCGTTTGGGCTGACTACAGCGGCGGGGAGATATTACGCGGGCAGTTGATAGCAATTTGCGACGATGAAGGGCGGCTGGACATGCGTTACCAGCATATCAATGCGCGCGGGGAATTGATGACCGGAGTGTGCAAATCTATGCCGGAGGTGCTGCCGGACGGCAGGGTAAAGCTGCACGAAGAATGGCGATGGACAAGCGGGGACATGTCGGCGGGCGAATCGGTCGTCGAGGAGGTCGGCGGCGAATCGCCCGGCGCGTCAATGAATAGTTTGACCGTGTGAGTCTTTTTAATCACAATGTTCATACGGCGCCCTCCAATTGAACCTACGATATCATCGGTGCCCGCCTTAATATGACCGGAGACCAGGTAAGAAGTACTTTTTTAGGATATTTCGAACGCAACGGGCACAAGATCGTCAGTTCGGCGCCGCTGCTGCCAGCCAACGATCCGACGCTGCTTTTCACAAATGCCGGGATGAACCAGTTCAAGGATGTATTCCTCGGCAACGAAAAGCGGGACTACAAGCGAGCAGTTTCGTCACAGAAATGCATACGCGCCGGCGGCAAGCACAACGACCTCGACGAGGTGGGGAAGACGGCCCGGCATCACACCTTCTTTGAAATGCTGGGCAATTTTTCGTTCGGCGATTACTTTAAGGAAGATGCGATCAAATTTGCCTGGGACCTGTTGTTGAACGAATTCAGGCTCGACCGCGAAAGGCTTTGGTTCTCCGTTTTTGAGGGCGACGCGGAAGTGGGGCCAGACGATGAAGCGCGGCGCCTTTGGGAAAAGGTCGGGGCGAAGCCCGAACGTATCCTCGGTTTCGACCGCAAGGACAATTTCTGGCAGATGGGGGACGTAGGACCGTGCGGGCCGTGCTCGGAGATTCACTACTACATGGGCGAAGACCCGTCCGACCCGGAAAAGAACAGCCCGCATTGGGTTAATGGGCCGGGCGACACGACGATCGAGATCTGGAACCTGGTTTTCATGCAGTACAACCGCACTCAAAATGAAGACGGCACTTTTACGCTTACTGCATTACCGGCGCCATCCGTAGATACAGGTATGGGTCTTGAGCGTATGACGGCGGTTATGCAGAATGTGCCCACGAATTACGATACGGATCTGGTCCACCCGATAGTCGAGTTCAGCGCGAAACTGTCCGCCGCCGAGGGTTCGACCTAAGGTTACCTGCATTCGCCAACAAAAGCGTGAGCCGAGCGGCCGGCCGAGGTGAGAAACTTATGAACGCAAAGCAATTCAGCGGCTCCCCCAAAACACT
>Ga0307416_100001458_pt1 | contig 12879 bp, 9 predicted proteins | sample DK1Cmetagenome_2_FD_203821 | JGI IMG/M metagenome (GOLD analysis project Ga0307416, IMG submission 203821) | Maize rhizosphere microbial communities from greenhouse at UC Davis, California, United States - DK15-C-3 | ecosystem: Host-associated > Plants > Roots > Rhizosphere > Soil | place: USA...
CAAATAGAGCCGTAGAGATGAAACGGCGCTCCCAAACAGGAACGTCGGCGATCGCTCATCAAGGAAGACAAATGCACCTCACGGGGTGCCGTGTTCATCCAGAAATGGCCGCGGGGTTCATAGATTCGCCGAACGGCAAAGCAGAGAAATTGCAAGGGGAAAGATGATCGGGAATCTCACTGAGAAACACCATCTCCGGCTCGCCGGACTAATTCTGCTTTAGGCTTTTCAGAAAGCCGCTTTGCTCTAGCTCTCTTACAAACTGCAGGTCGACCACAGAACTCGTGTCGAAATCGCGTAGCTTCGGATTGCGCTGGGCAAGTTCCCTGGCAACGAGATCGAACCCTTCGGTCGGCGGCCAAGGAATCTCGCTGTACAGACGCCGGGCGGCATCGAAAGCGGCTCCCATCACCTCAGGATTCTGGAAACGCGCGTAGCGGGAGATAATCGCCAGGGAGCCTTCTCTGTTCGTTTTCAGATAGTGCAAAGCCTGAGCGAGCGCTTTTACATAGCGCAACACGGTGTCACGCTGCTCCTTCACGTAGCGCTGAGTCGTCACGGCGCCGCCCATCGGGAAGGGGGTTTTGTTGGCCACGTAATCCACGAGAACTTTATAACCGAGGCGCTTTGCCTGTTGGAGTTCCAGATCCTGAGCGACCATAAACTGAGCGACGCCCGCCGACATCGCCTGCAAACGCATCGGCGTGTTACCAACAGGGCGGAGTGATACATCCCGATCCGGATCCAGCCCGAGCGCTTTAAGTCCAATTCGCATAACAGTATCGGCCGCGGTTCCGGGGATATGATTAGCGCCCACTTTGCCTTTGAGGTCCGCAGGAGAATTAATCGACTTATCAACGATAAGATAGTACGGCATCACATTGACATAACCGGCGACGATGACCACGGGCGATCCGGCCGCGCGAGCGTTGAGCACCGCCGGACCGGTAGATTCGACAATCTGCGATTCGCCGGCGATGAGCGTCTGCATGGTGCGGGGGCTTCCTTCGACAAACACAATCTTTACGTCGAGTCCTTGCCGCTCAAAAAACCGCGCGTCCTTGGCGATCCACAATGGGGTGGAGCTTCCAATCGACACGGATTGATACGCCGTCGTCACCTGATCGGCCGCATCTGCCGCTGTAGCGGCAAGAAAAATGAGGATGGCAACGATTAAGCTGAAATGGGCGTTCGGGGGCCGCCATTTTGGCCGCTCAAAAGAAAAACCTAATCTGTTGGTTTCTTTTGCCATCGGATATGAGGCCCAATTACTCTAAGGCGAGAGAAAAGTCTACTCCTGCTCCATAGCTCGACGTACTGGGCCGTTCCTCCGAGCCATTGCATGCCGCTCCCCCTCTCGGATAAATTATTCCAGAGCGGTCGAAGATCGACTCTGACGTATCAAGACCGACGGCTCGTCCAGCATTTTACCCGAAGCTGACCCGGATTCCGGTTCGTCAATGCTAGATCTCCCCGGTCATCCCGCGAATCGGGCAAGCATCAGGTTCCTTGCTGATTTACGCATGAACGCACCCGCGCCCACAACCTGGAAAGAATACCGACTGCTACTGTACTCGGCCGTGATCGGCATCGTCGGCGGATTGGGCGCACAGCTTTTCGTTTGGCTGCTGAACTCGGTACAACGTCTTTTTTTGGTTGGATTTGCCGGCTATCAACCACCCGAACCAGGAACTTTGAATCCCGAGGCGGTCATTGGGCCGTGGGGTCTGTGGCTGGTTCCGGTCGCAACCACGCTGGGAGGCATTCTTTCGGGTATCCTGGTTTATACGTTTGCTCCTGAAGCGGAAGGACATGGGACGGATGCCGCCGTCGAAGCGTTTCACTTCAAAGGCGGTAAAGTCCGGCCTGTTGTTCCGCTGGTGAAAATATTCGCATCGGCCATTACCATCGGCTCCGGCGGAGCGGCCGGACGCGAAGGACCGACGGCACAGATCAGCGTCGGAGTCGGTTCCATGCTCGCGGACGCTTTGCGTCTGCCAGATGAAGATCGCCGAATTCTAGTCCTGGCAGGAATGGCTGCGGGACTCGCCGCAGTGTTCAGATCGCCGTTAGGCATGGCCATTTTCGCAGTGGAGATCCTCTACTCCGGCATGGCCTTCGAAACCGAAGCGCTGATTTATACGGTCATCGCGGCGGTAATCGCTTACGCCGTGAACGGCTTGTTCGTCGGATGGTCGCCGATCTTCCTGCTTCCCGAAACCGTGCAGTTTACGCAGCCCATCGCCCTTGTCGGTTACGCGGTGCTCGGCATCGTAGCCGGCATCATTGGCGCCATCGAACCACCCATCTTCTATGGTATCCGAGATATATTCCATTCGCTTAAAATCCCTAATCACATCAAGCCTGCGATCGGCGGTCTCCTCATGGGTCTCCTGGCCGTCTTCGTCCCCGAAGTCATCGCCACCGGGTATGGATGGGTCCAAAAAGCGATGACCGGAGGCTATATCGGATGGTCGCTTATCTTTCTTGCGTTCGCCAAGATTTTGGCCATGTCTCTGACGATTTCTTCCGGCGGCTCGGGCGGTGTATTCGGGCCCAATGTCTATATCGGCGGAATGGTAGGTGCGTGGGTGGCGTTCGCCACCGATCAATTGATTCCGAATGCGGCTCTGAATCCCGCTGCGTTCGCCGTCGTCGGAATGGCCGCAGTCTTTGCCGGCACCGCCCGGGTGCCGATCGCAACATTGATTATGGTGGCGGAAATGACCGGTGGCTATGGGCTAATTGTTCCGTCGATGCTGTCGACCATGATCGCTTTCATTGTGGAGAGATCCGTTTCCGCCGGCTTCAAGTATCCTCGCTTGTACGAGGCCCAGGTCGAGCTAAGATCCGATTCGCCGACTCACTTGGAAAGTATGCTCAAGGCGACGTTTGCAGTGCTCGAGCGCGGTCCTCTCGTTGACCTGCGGAACGTTACGTTGCCGCATTTAGCATCCCTGCTCCGCCACGGTACGCCAATACCCATTCACGGTGGTCAAGGCAGTCTGGTGGCCGTGGATATCGCCGACAACTCGCAGATCACCGGCCACACAATAGCGGAAGTGTTCGAGCGCTTTCCCCAGCTGCTCGCCGTCGCTATTATTCGCGATCAGCGCATTGAGCTGCCGCGCGGTTCCACCGCTCTCGAAAGTGGAGACCAGTTGCTGGTAGTCGGCAGCGAAACCAAAAGCATCGAGACCTTTACGCGTGTGGCTACGAACAGGTCATAAAGCTGGCGGTAATCGTATAGCGCGCCACGAGCGACCGCAACGTGAGTCATCGCATAACGGCGAGAGGCAAAATGAATCCCTTTGGGGGTATGAGAAACTTCTCTAATCAGAGAACGACAACAACTTGACAAGCCAAGTACATACGGCGCTAGGACGAGTTATTTGCGACGATTTTTTCCTTGCGTGCTGTCTGTCGCTGCTCGCACGGTGGACCTCAGGCGAGCCCAGCAAAGAATCGTTTGGCCGAGCTGCAGAAGCGTTGATTCGGAAGGGCGTAAGAAAACGGTGTGAACGCCGAAACAGGCGCGACTGTACCGGCCCCTCCCATTAGGAGCCCAATAGCCTGCGCGCCGCGGCGGCGCCCTGCTCCCTGAGCTTATAGACTTTTTCCTCGGACTGGTTTTCGAGCCGGTAAAACTGCTCCACCATGAGCGAGTCTTTCGATCCGATCACGCCGAACTCTTTGAGCCATTTCGTCCCGACGTCAAGACGCCGGCTGCCGACGGCCATGGTCCGGCCGAAAAGCTCTTGGCCGTCCTTTCCCAAGAGCCAGTTGGCGAACACCTTGGCCGCGTTGGGATGAGGCGGGTTTTTGATGACCATCAAATTGCCATTACCGCTGGTGGCATAGAGGCTCTCCTTGGGATAGGGCAGCGGCACGACCGACGAGCCGGCCTTGATAAAGGGCAGCAGCTCGGAATAGCCGATGCCCAAGGTGAGCGCGATTTTCCCGCTGCTTAGATTCTCGCCGAGCAAGCGAGGATCCCGGGCGATAAAAAGTTTCTGCGCAACCAGCTTTTTTAAGTACTCCTCGCCGTTGACCGAAAGCATGTGCGACCACAACGAATTGCCCAACCCCGGCGTGCGCGGATCGCTGATGCCGATCTTGCCCTGCAACTTGGGGTTCAAAAGATCCTCGAAGGATTGAAACTCCGCCGGCTTGTATTCGTTGGGATTGCACCACAGGCTCAAGGTTTGATAGGCGGCGAAGGCATAGATAAAGCGTTTGGCGTTGTCCATCCACATGTGGCCGCCCCACCACTGTTTGGGATCTTTGACTTCCGGGAGGAAGAAGTATGGCTCCACCGGCTCCAATGCCTTTTCGGCCAGTAACACGGTAACGGCAGACTCGGTTCCACCGATATGGAGATCGACATAATGGATTCCCGCCTTGGTTTCGCTAATGATTTTTTGAATGCTCGCGCTGCCGCGCACCGACACGAACTCAACGCCGATGCCGTAGCGCCGAGTAAACGCGACCTCCATCGCCCTACGGAGCTTACGACTCGGTGGAATCGAGATGACCGCCTTACCTTCGCTCTTCGCGGCTTCGAGGATCTTGTCCCACTCGTCGGGCTGGCTCTGGCCGGTTTGAGCCGCCGCGGCGCCAACGAGTTCTGCCAAAATCAGCGCCGCAACCATTAAGGCTCCGCTTAAGAATCCGCGCCTCATACCGGCTTTTTTCTGAACTCGAGCACTCATTGACACAGTTTCTCCGCTAACTTATTGCGGGGCAGAACAATATACGAGATGGAGATCTCATTATGTTATGTCATCTCTTCGATCAAGGGCTGAAATGCGAAAACTCGATTGACCCATCGTGGCGGTTGCCGCCACGTACATCCGAGAATGGTTTAGGACCGAGTCTCGACTGTTGACCAACTCCAAATGCGCTGTACCTTACCCAATAGGATGAGCTTGATATCAAAGCGTGCCCAGTGTTGAAAAACTCTGATCAAGGCTGTTCAAATAGTCCCTATGCAAGGCGCGCGAAAAGACAAGGATGAAAGCGGAAGGATGAAAACGGAATCTGCTTTGAGCTTTCATAATTCATCCTTTCTGACGCGGTGGGCCCTTTTCAACAGCCAGTTGCCCCTGCTGCTGATTGCCTTGATAGCGCAGGCGGTCGGTTGTACCCGCCAGTTTCCGACGACCAAAGTTACAACCATAAAGGCAGCAAACCCCGCCGAGCTCCAGCGCTATCTGCTGTCGCGTCCCGACGTAGCGCAATTCAGATTTCGCGGGCCCTTCGCGATGGTCGAGCGCAGGGACCTGGAAATTCCCGTTGATTCCGATCTGACGGTGAAAGCGGACTTATACCTGTGTGCCGCAGCCGGCAAGGCGCCTCTGGTCATCGTGTTGCACGGTAACAACAATTCCAAGGAGGACCATGCCTTCCAGGCGATGCACTTGGCCTCCTGGGGCATGCATGGCCTTGCCCTCGACTTGCCCAAACGCGGCCCGTGGATCGGAAACGGCAGAATCCTTGCCAAGCTCGTCGACACCATTCATCGAACGCCGCAGTTCGTCGACCGGCGCATAGACGGCGACAAGATCATTCTCGTCGGCCATTCATTCGGCGCCACCGCCGTCGCCACCGCTTTGGGGGAAGGCGCCCCTGCGCTGGGCGGTGTCTTACTCGATCCCACCGCGATCGGTCGGGGTTTGTCGGAATCGCTAAAGCGGATCGCCGTTCCAGTGATGGTGATCGGCGCGGACGAGGACATACGGCCAGCCCGCAACCGCGGGCCATTCTTCCGCTTTATTCCGCGCACCGTCGGAGAGATCTCGATACGGGATACGGTTCACGAAGATGCACAGTATCCGAACCAGTCCACGCTGCGGACGTTCGAGGACGACCCCGACGACACGGAGGAGGCGCAGATTGCTTTCGTCAGCGCGCTCACCGCCTCCGCTTTTGGCCTTGCCGCCACCGGCGACATCGACTATGCCTGGAACAGCTTTGAAGACGCTTTCAAGAAGGGCATTTTTTTCAACGCGAGGAGGAAGTAGCCGTCATGCGGACAGTCAATTCGTTGGTGCCACGATGGCAGACCGCGGCAGCACGTCTGGCCCTTGTGATGGTCATCATCCAGGCGCTGGGGCTGCGGCCTGGCTGGTCGCAGGAACTCGTTCAACCGCGGATCAACGAGGAATTCCTCGAGCAGGAAAAAATTTACCGCAGCCGGGGCGCCGATGGTCGCAGGGTCTACACCACCGACCGGGGGCTCTCGCGCTATGCGGAGCTTCTTTCCTCGGGCTTCTGCGACACTCTCGGTAGCCTGGGCAGCTCGGACCGATGGCTCGATATCGGAGCGGGGCAAGGGGAGGCCATCCTGGATTACTACCTACCCGAAGACGCCGCGGCTGAAAGGTGCCGCGGGTCCGGCTCGAGCGCGAGTGCGGTCGCGATCTCCATCGAAGACCGCCGGACCGAGGATTGGAAACAACAGGCCGCTCGTTTCGGTGATGACCGTATACGTTATCTTTTCGGCAAGCGCCTGCGGCAATATTCGATCGAGGAGCTTGGAAAATTCCAGATCATCACCGACGTGTACGGCGGCTTCACCTATACAGAGGACTTGTCCCAGTTCGTCGACAAGGTGCTGAAGTTGCTGGAAGTCGGCGGTAGCTTCTACACGCTGGCGACCGGGGTGCACTTAGAGGATGGCAAGGATAAACTCGGCACCTTGTATCTGACCGAGCTGGAGGATCCATTCGGCCGCGAGGTGAAAGTGTGCTCGTGGTTGAAGAAGATCTCCTGCGTGCAAGTCACCTGCGATTCGAAGAGCGATTTAAAACGGCCTACCCAGCTGATAAAAATCCGGAAGGTTTGCGGCGACACCTCGGTCCCGCGCATGAAGCTAGTGGAGTTCGAGGCCGGCTATCCTCCCGGGCGGTGTTTCCAATTAGACCCGTAGTCCGATGGAACCGATTCCGGCCTCGTCAAACAGGTTCAAAGACAAAGGTTAAGCGGAAGGATGAAAACGGAAATTTCTGCTTTCAGCTTTCATAATTCATCCTTTCTGATAAGCAGCCTGCTGCTGGCCATCCTTTATTTACTCGGCACCGCTAGTTTTGCCGCAGCAAACACTTTTGATGATGCTCTCGCCGTATACGAGCGCGGTGACTATGTTCAGGCCATGAAACTGTTTCGCCAGCTTGCCGAGACCGGGCATCAATGGGCGCAGCGCAGAGTAGGTTTGATGTACGCGGAGGGAAAAGGCGTGCCGCAGGATTATCAGGAGGCTGTAAAGTGGTATAGCCTCGCCGCGGCGCAGGGAAATGTGCCGGCGCAGTATAGTCTGGGTCTGGCGTATGAGAAAGGCCAAGGCGTGCCGCAGGATTATCAGGAAGCGATAAAGTGGTATCGCATCGCGGCGACGCGGGAAGACGAGTGGGCGCAGACGAGGCTGGGTTCGATCTACGCAGAGGGGAAAGGCGTGCCGCAGGACTATCAGGAAGCTGTGAAGTGGTACAGCCTCGCGGCAGCGCAGGGATACGCACCGGCAGAGTACAGTCTGGGTCTGGCGTATGAAAAGGGCCAAGGCGTGCCGCAGGATTATCGGGAAGCCATGAAGTGGTATCGCTCGGCGGCGGCACACGGAAACGAATCGGCGCAGGTCAATCTCGGTATGATGTATACCAAGGGGAGAGGTGTAGGGCAGGACTTGGTGCGCGCGCATATGTGGTTTAACCTCGCTGCCGCAGCATCGACCGGCAATTCTCGAGATACGGCGACAGAGAATCGGGAGAGAATTGCGGCAAAAATGACAGCCGAGCAGATTGGAAGCGCGCAGGAGATGGCACGACGCTGTCAGGAGTCCAAGCTTAAGAACTGTGACTGAGGCACAATCCGATGCCGCACCAGCGGCGATGCGGCGCTTCATAGGTTTACTAGTTCAAACGTTCAACGTAACTACGCTACGTTCCGACCATTCAGGCGATTCAATCGCCTTCACGCTCGTTGACGCCGTTAGAAATCAAGACGGATCGCAAAAACTAGACATCGCGTTTTCTGTTGCCTGTTCGGCGAAGAAACGTTCGGACTGTCACTGTTAACGCCAATGGGTCGAAGACAAAAGTCGGTCCAGGAAGGGGTCAGCTCTTGCCGTGCCAAATTGATCGTTTCATTTGCTCGATATGCCGCGCGAAGCTGGAGCGAAATGCTTATTGACACCTCCGGACGTGCTCGGCTATTTCTGGCGCAGTGACAGAGTTTGCCGGTTGAAGCGAGGAAAATGTAATGGCTTTGAGTCGTGAAGAGAACGAAATGCTAACCCGTGTCGGCAAGGGCACGCCCGGTGGTGAGATGTTACGGCGCTACTGGCATCCGGTCGGTTTCACTAATGAATTGAAAAATCGTCCGGTGAAAAGGCGGTTGCTTGGGGAAGACCTCGTGCTATTTCGCGATGACCAACGGCGCGCCGGTCTGCTTGGATTGTACTGCACGCATCGCGGTACCTCGCTGGAGTTCGGTCATGTGGAAGACGGCGGCCTGCGCTGTTGTTATCACGGTTGGCTTTATGATGTTTCCGGGAAAATCTTAGAAACCCCCGGCGAGCCCACGGACAGCACGTTTTACCAGCGGGTTCGTCACCCCGCCTACAAAGTGCAGGAGCTTGCCGGGATCATTTTCGCCTATCTCGGACCCGAGCCGGCGCCGCTGTTGCCGCGCTACGATGTTCTTGTGCGCGACGATGGCGTGCGCTCGCTCAGCGCTAGAATCGTCCATTGCAATTTCTTGCAGATGGTCGAGAACAGCGTGGATCAGCATCACTTCAAATGGCTGCACCGCACGCCTAAAACCCGCTTCTGGAAGGATGAAAAATTGACCTCGGATCCCACCGAGTTCGGCATCCGCGATACCTTCACCCGCCGCGTCGGCGATGAGTATTTCCGCACGATCAGTTTGTTCTTGATGCCGAATATGAACAAGGTCGGCTACCATCTGCCGGAGGATCATCCGGCCGCTTTTGCCGCGACCCACGAAGGTTACGAAGCGCTGCGCTGGCGCGTGCCCATCGACGACACCAATACCATGCATTTTACCCTTTACTTCTCGCCGATCATTGATGGCACCGCGGCGAAGATACCGCCTGATCAGTCGGACAAAGGGCTTCTCGACAGCGTCCATGGCAAGTACCGCTGGGACGAGGAGACCGGCTGGATCGCGCGCGGCGACCAGGACCGCTGCGCCCAGGAGAGCCAAGGCGCGATTTTTGATCGTACACAAGAGCATCTCGGTCTGTCGGATGAAGGCGTCATCTTGCTGCGCAAAATGTTCAAGCAGTCCATCGAGGCGGTGCAACGCGGCGAAGACCCGGTTGGAATTATTCGCGATCCGGCCAAAAACGAAATTCTCCGCTGGACTCCAGCAGAGTTTAGAGTGGATCCGGAAAGTGAGAGCGCCGGTGGATAAACATCAAAGAAAATCTCAAACAAACCGGAAAAGAACTAACCGAAAAATACACAACGGGCTCGTTTGGAATTTTCTTGGTTTTCATCACTCGAGCTTGTTTCGAACTTCGGATTTCGCATTTCGAATGAATAGCCGGCGCTATCTGGGATATCTTTCGTTCTCAATCCTTTTCCTCTTCACCGCTGCGCCCTGTTTTACTGCTGAGTCCTTGGACTCATTGATCGCCGGGGCCAAGAAAGAAGCTGAACTAACCTTCGTTGCCGGGGCCCAGACTTTCGGCGGGAGAAAAGGTCTGGGCGATCTCGAGGCCGCCTTCAATAAGCGATTCGGCTTGACGACACGCATCAACTTTGCGGCCGGCCCCGACATGAACGCCCGGGCGGCGCGCCACATCACGGAAATTAAGTCCGGACGCCAAGCGTCGTCGGATATTTTTCTTGGCTCGCAGTCGCATCAGGCGCTGATGCACGTGGAAAACGCCCTTGAGAAAGTGAATTATGCGGGGCTCTTTCCCTGGGTGACCAAAGAAATGGAAATCTATCCCAACCAAGCGGTGCTCGTTTACACCTCGCCTAATGGCATCGTTTACAACGCGAACTTGATTGCCAAAGACAAGGCGCCGAAAAACTATCTGGACCTCGTGGATCCGCGGTTGAGTCCCTCGTGGGCGGGGAAGCTGGCGATCCCCCCGTACGTTGCATGGTTGGCCGAACTATCGCTCAACTGGGGCCCGGAAAAAGTTAAGGACTTCGCACGCAAACTCGTGGCGATCAGCGGTGGTCGGCTGCGCTACAGCGAAGAGGAGCGGATCGTCAGCGGCGAGTTTCCCGTCATGGCGAATCTCGGCGATGCGCTGGGCGCCATGTGGACCTGGCAAGCTAAAGGCGCGCCGATCATCGCAGTTCCCGGGACGTCGCCGATCAATACCGATTATTTTCAGCTTAGCGTCCCGAAGAATGTCGCCCATCCGAATTTAGCCAAGCTTTTCGTCGCGTTCATGGCAACCAAAGAGGCGCAAGCGATCATCCAGAAACACGAGTCGCGCAGCTCACACCTCGTAGAGGGAACCATGATGCAAAAATACCTAAAGGAGAATCGCATCCAGGTGCAAGAGCCAAAGGAATCGATTGCTTACTACCTCAAGGGTGAAACCGACGACGGGTTACAGTTCAAGGCTGAGTTGGCAAAGATTTTAAAGCAATAGCAGGCTCGTGAAAAATGCTCATTTGCTACGTTGCTCTCATAGATTCGTGTTCGTGCTCGTTCGGAATTCACGATCACGTTTCACGGACATGATCACGGCGGCTAGGCCTCTGAACATTATTGAGCAGCCTATGACTCAAGCAGAAACTTGAGACTAGCAACGAGATACTTCGAGGAGCCAAATGTTGTCCAGGGAAGAAAATGAAACGTTGACACGCGTGGGGCGGGGCACGCCGGCCGGCGAGATGCTGCGGCGCTACTGGTGGCCTGTGGGATTTTCAGAGTTGGTCACTGGAAAAAGCCAACCAACGAGAGTGCGCCTGCTTGGCGAGGACCTGGTGCTCTTCCGCGACGGCGCTGGAAACCTTGGGTTACTGGCACTCCACTGCTCCCACCGCGGCACGTCTTTGGAGTTTGGTCGCGTCGAGGATGCCGGAATTCGCTGCTGCTACCACGGCTGGCTCTATGACACTGTTGGAAAATGCCTGGAACAGCCCGCAGAACCCGCTGACAGCAGCTTTAGAAACCGCGTGCAGCATCCAGCTTACCGGGCTCAGGAGATTGGCGGATTTATATTTGCTTACATAGGTCCAGAGCCGGCGCCGTTATTGCCCAATTACGATCTCTTCCTGCGCCAAGATGGCGAGCGCCACGTCGGCGCGGGCCATGATTATTGCAACTGGCTCCAGCGCGCCGAAAACTCTGTGGACCAGACGCATCTCGTTGCCTTGCATGCGCCCGAGTATCCGCATATGGCCCTGAAGCGGCCGGTGATCGGCTGGGAACGGAAGGCGTACGGCGCGAAAATTTCCATGCATGTTCCGGGTGTGACGAAGCCGAAATTTTCCCATTGGATTTTTCCTTCGCATACGCGGCATACCACCGCGCGGATCGGGCGGATTCCGGATCATGCGCTCCGTTTTCGCGTTCCGGTGGACGACACCAATACAAAAACCTTCTGGTTGCGCTTTTATCCGTACGCTGAGAGCGACAAGGGCAAGCCGCTGGCTCTCAAAACCGTTGGATTTGAAGACGATCAGCCGGGCATTTACAAGCGGGTCGATGACGGCTGGTGGGGGATCGCTTCGAGCGATCAAGATCGGGTGGCGCAGGAGAGCCAGGGACCCATCTATGACCGGACCAAAGAGCATCTGGGCGCAGCGGATGAAGGTGTGATTCTACTGCGCGCGATGATCAAAGAATCTATCGATGCTGCGGTTAACGGCAAAGACCCGATATGGATCCTGAGAGATGCGGCCGAAAATCAAAACATCGGTTTCGATGCGAGCATGCAGGAGATCGGGCCCCTGGCTTAAGATCGACCGGTTCAAAACGTGCAAAATGTTTAAGCCGTTCAAAATGAGAAAGGATGAAATATGAAAGCTGGAGCTAGAAATGTCCGTTTTCATCCTTCCGTTTCGTCCTTGTTTCTTCGCTCGCCTCGGAGCTGAACATTATTGAGCACCCTGTGGGGCTAAAACTGAGCATCAAAACTCGAAACCAAGATTAGAAACTCCGGAGGGTTAATTAAGTGCTGACCAAAGAAGAAAATGAACTCATGACCCGCGTTGGGCCCGGCACGCCGGCCGGCGAGATGTTGAGACGTTACTGGTGGCCGGTCGCGTTCACGGAAGTTGTGCGCACGGAAGCACGGCCTACCAAAGTGAAACTGTTGGACGAAGAGTTTGTCTTGTTTCGCGATGGCAGCGGTCAGCTCGGCCTGCTCGAGCTTCATTGTTCGCATCGCGGTACTTCGCTTGAGTTTGGCAGGGTCGAAAAGAATGGAATCCGCTGCTGCTACCATGGCTGGCTTTATGACCGCGCCGGCAAATGCCTGGAGCAGCCGGCCGAGCCGGAAGGGAGCACCTTCAAAGACCGCATTCAGCATCCGGCGTTTCATGCTCAGGACGCCGGTGGTCTCGTCTTCGCCTATGTCGGTCCGGAGCCTGAGCCATTACTGCCCAGTTACGATTTGCTGGTGCGCGAAGACGGGTGCCGGGTGGTCGGCGGCGGCGAGGAGTTTTGCAACTGGCTGCAGCGCGCGGAGAATTCCTCCGACGGCGCGCATTCCATCGCTTTGCATGCAGCCGGCTATCCCAATATGGCGATGAAGCGGCCGACGATGAAGTGGGAACCCACCGCGTTAGGCATCAAGGAAACCACCTGGGTCGAAGGGGTGACAAAGCCGCGGATTTCTCATTTTGTATTCCCGTCTCATGTGCGTCACTCGGCGGCGCGCATCGG
>Ga0307416_100001459_pt1 | contig 12877 bp, 10 predicted proteins | sample DK1Cmetagenome_2_FD_203821 | JGI IMG/M metagenome (GOLD analysis project Ga0307416, IMG submission 203821) | Maize rhizosphere microbial communities from greenhouse at UC Davis, California, United States - DK15-C-3 | ecosystem: Host-associated > Plants > Roots > Rhizosphere > Soil | place...
CCAACCAAGGCCAAGCGAGAACTAGCCTGGAGCCCGAGAGTTGGCTTTCGGGAGCTGGTCGCCATGATGGTCGACGCTGATCTCGAGCGGCTCCGCGGGCGAAGATGAGACCCCCTCAGCAATGAGGGTTTTGGTTACGGGTGCGGATGGGTTCGTTGGACGCCATGTGGTGCGCCGGCTGGTCGAGACCGGCCACGAGGTGGTCGCGGCCTGCCGGCCATCCGGTCAGCTGCAGAGCTGGCCGGCAGGGCGGTGGAAAGATGCGGTTCGGGTAGTTCCATTCGAGCTCGCGGATTCGGCGGGAGTGCGCCCAGCGCTGCAGGAGGCTCCGAGCGCGGTCATTCATCTTGCCGCCGTGGCCTCAGTGAGGGAGGCCCGGGAAGATCCCGGCCGGGCGTGGGAGATCAATGCCGCCGGCACTGCCCGGCTGATGGAGGGCCTGATTTCAGCACGCGACCGGGATGGCTCGGATCCAGTGGTGCTCGTCATCTCGAGCGCGGAGGTGTACGGCAGCGGACCAGCCTCGCCCAGAGTTGAGACCGATCCACTCCGTCCCCGGTCGCCGTATGCCGCGAGCAAGGCCGGGACCGAAATCGCGGCCCTGGAGGCCTGGCGTCGCAGCACGCTCAAGGTGATCGTCGCCCGGCCATTCACCCACACCGGGCCGGATCAGCGTCCACCCTACGTGGTGCCTGCCTTTGTGCAGCGCCTCCTCGCGGCCAAAGCCGGAGGCCCGCGGCAGGTGCCCACCGGGAATCTTCAGCCGGTGCGCGACCTGGTCGATGTTCGGGACGTGGTCGAGGCGTATCTCGGTTTGCTGGCCTCCGGGGTTCCAGGCGAGACGTACAACGTCGCCCGGGGCGAAGGCATTACGCTGGACGACCTCTTCCGCCGCATCGCGCTGCTCGTGCAGGTAGACGCAGAGCCGGTTCCCGATGCCTCGCTGCTTCGGGCAGGAGACATCCCCTATCTTGTCGGCGACGCAACCAAGCTGCGTGCGGCAACCGGCTGGTCGCCAACCATCACGCTGGACCAGACTCTGCGGGACATGGTGGATGCCCAAGCGCACTGATCTCTCGACCATTCTGCTCATCGGCTCGGGTCCGATTGTCATCGGGCAGGGCGCCGAGTTCGATTACTCCGGTACTCAGGCGGTCCGCGCGCTCAAAGAAGAAGGCTACCGGGTGGTCCTGGTGAACTCGAATCCGGCCACCATCATGACTGACCCGGAGCTGGCCGACCGCACCTACATCGAGCCGGTCACTCCGGAGTGGGTGGCCAGGGTAATCGAACGGGAGCGGCCTCAGGCACTCCTGCCGACGATGGGTGGGCAGACTGCGCTGAACGTCGCCATGGCTCTGCAGCGGAATGGGGTTCTCCAGCAGTTCGGAGTCGAGTTGATCGGCGCCAACGAGCGCGCAATCCGGCTGGCCGAGGATCGGGAGGAATTCGCGCTCGCCATGCAACGGATCGGACTGGCTACGCCGGAAGGCCGGACCGTGCACAACGTGGAGCAAGCTCTCGACGCCGTTGAGGCGACCGGCTACCCGGCCATTCTGCGCCCGTCCTTTACGCTGGGCGGCTCCGGCGGCGGCATCGCTTACAACCGCGAGGAGTTCGAGGCCCTGATCCGACGGGGGTTGGAGCTCTCACCGGTCGGCTCGGTCTTGGTGGAGCGGAGCATCATCGGCTGGAAGGAATTCGAGCTCGAGGTCATGCGAGACGGTGCGGACAACGTCGTCATCGTATGCTCCATCGAAAACCTCGACCCCATGGGCGTGCATACCGGGGACTCTATCACGGTGGCGCCGGCCATGACCCTGACTGACCGCGAGTATCAGACGATGCGTGACTCGGCTATCCGCATCATTCGGGAGATCGGGGTGGCCGCAGGTGGGTGCAACATTCAGTTTGCGGTCAGCCCCACCACTGGCGAACAGCTCGTCATCGAGATGAACCCGAGAGTGTCTCGCTCGTCCGCGCTCGCCTCCAAGGCCACGGGATTTCCCATCGCGCGGATCGGAACCAAGGTTGCGGTGGGATACCGGCTGGACGAGCTGCCCAACGACATCACCCGCACCACGCCGGCTTCGTTCGAGCCGGTGCTCGATTACGTCGTGGTAAAAATTCCCCGCTTTGCCTTCGAGAAGTTCCCTGCCGCGGATCCCGTGCTGACCACGCAGATGAAATCCGTGGGTGAGGTGATGGCCATCGGCCGCACCTTCAAGGAAGCCTTCCAGAAAGGGCTCCGGGGTCTGGAAGTAGACCGGACCGGCTGGGTGGTCGGCAGCGATCCGGCGGACGACCGGCTGCAGGACACCAGCAGGGAAGCCGTGCTGGCCGCAGTTCGGACCCCAACCCCGGAACGCATCTTTCAGCTCAAGTACGCGCTTCAGCTCGGGATACCGGTGGAAACGCTGGCGGAGAGCACCGGAATCGATCCCTGGTTTCTCTATCAGCTGGCGGAGCTCCTGGCTGGGGAAGAGGAGTGGCGCAGCAGCGGGGCTACGAGCACCCGGGGCCGGGGGCCAGATGAGGAGCAGGAGCGAGCACGGCGCCGGCAGCTGCTCAAGATGAAGCGGCTCGGCTTCTCCGACCGGCAGCTCGCGGATCTGCGGGGCACCACGGAGGCGTCGATTCGGGCCGAGCGCCACCGGCTCGGTGTCCGGCCGGCGTACAAGATGGTGGACACGTGTGCCGGGGAATTCCCCTCCTCCACGCCATACCTGTACTCATCCTACGATGAAGAGAACGAAGCCCGGACCAGTGGGGAGCGGACCATCGTCATACTCGGGAGTGGCCCTAACCGGATCGGGCAGGGTGTCGAGTTCGACTATTGCTGCGTCCGGGCGGCCATGGCCTTTCGGGAAATGGGTTATCGGACCGTGATGGTCAACTCGAATCCCGAGACCGTCTCCACCGATTTCGACATTTCTGATGCGCTTTATTTCGAGCCACTCACTCTGGAAGACGTGCTCGAGGTGGTCGCGGTGGAGCAGCCGATAGGCGTGGTGGTTCAGCTCGGCGGCCAGACACCGCTGCGGCTGGCCCGGGCCCTGGAGGCTGCGGGTGTGCCGATTCTCGGCACCTCTCCCGAGGCGATCGACCTGGCTGAAGACCGGGGGCGGTTCGAGGCCATCACCCGGGAGCTGGGAGTGGCGCAGCCGCCCAGTGGCATGGCTCACTCGGTGGAAGAGGCCGTAGCTGTTGCGGCGCGAGTGGGCTATCCCGTGCTGGTCCGCCCCTCGTATGTGCTGGGCGGAAGGGCCATGGAGATCGTCTATGATGACGCTTCCCTCCGGAACTATTTCAGTCGGGCCGCGCGGGTATCGCCGGAGCACCCCGTACTCATCGATAGCTTTCTGGAGGACGCCTTCGAAGCCGACGTCGATGCGATTGCGGATGGAACCCGCTGCGTCATCGGTGGAGTCATGCAGCACATCGAAGATGCCGGAATCCATTCCGGCGACTCCGCCTGCGTGCTGCCTCCCTATCTGATCACCGAGACTCAGGTGGAGGAGATGCGACGCCACACCAGGGCCTTTGCCGAGCGCCTAGGGGTCGTCGGCCTCCTCAATGTTCAATACGCGATCAAGAGCGACATCGTGTACGTCCTCGAGGTCAATCCGCGCGGATCGCGCACCGTCCCGTTCGTCTCCAAGACCACCGGGGTTCCACTCGCGAGCCTGGCCGCGGCCGTGATGGTGGGCAGGACGCTGGAAGACCTGGGGCTGCATGACGATGTGCTGCAGCCCTACGTCGCGGTCAAGGAGGCGGTCTTTCCCTTCAGCAAGCTCCAGGGCGTCGATCTGATCCTGGGACCCGAAATGCGCTCTACCGGCGAAGTCATGGGCATCGCGGATTCCTTCGGGATGGCGTTCGCCAAGGCGCAGATTTCGGCTGACGGGGCCTTGCCACTCGAAGGGTCTGTGTTCGTCACGGTCAACGATCATGACAAGGCAAGCGTGGTTCCCATCGCGCGGCGATTCCATGCGCTGGGCTTCCGGGTACTGGGAACCGAAGGCACGGCCCGGTATCTCCGCGCCCGCGGCATCCCGACCGAGCGGGTACTCAAGGTGTACGAAGGCCGGCCCAACGCAATCGACCTGCTGGTTTCCGGGCAAATTCACCTATTGATCAACACGCCACTCGGCAAGCTGACGCAGCAGGACGATTATGCCATTCGCCGGGCCGCGCTGCAGCACCGGGTGCCGTACACTACGACTCTGTCGGCTGCCTCGGCCGCTTGCGATGCCATCATCGCACTGAGAAGCCGAGCGGGCGAGGTGCGGCCACTGCAGGAGTGGCATGCGCTTGCCCGGGAGATGTCCCCGGAATGGACCGGATGAGCGCCCGAGAGGCGAGCTTCATTGCCGCTCTGCGCGACCGAGTGGGCGGTACGGTGCGGGAGGCGGAGCCGGTCGCCCGCTACTCGACCTACCGCATTGGTGGGCCAGCCACGGTGCTGCTCCCCAAGACCGCCGAGGATGTGGCGACGGCCCTCCGCTTGGCCACTGATTCCGGTGTACCATGGTTCGCGATTGGACTCGGCTCCAACATTCTGCTGCCTGATGAAGGTTTGGATGCCCTGGTCATCCGGCTGGGCAAAGGCCTGGACCGGGTAGAGCGCGAGGGGGAGTGTTGGAGTATCGGGGCTGGTCTGCCGGCGCCGCTGGCCGCCCGCCGCACCGCCGAGGCCGGATTTGCCGGGCTGCACATCTTCGTGGGTGTCCCTGGCACGGTCGGTGGAGGCGTGCATATGAACGCGGGCTGCCACGGCGGTGATTGGTCGGAGGTGGTCCAGCGCGTCACGGTAGTGGATGGTGCAGGGAGAGATATGGTGCTCAGTCGAGCGAACGTCCCGTTCAGCTATCGCCGGAGCGGCCTGGATGGCAGGATCGTCCTGGAGACGACAGTCCGCCTTCGGCCGGAGGAGCCCGCCCGGCTGGAGGAGGCAGTGGCCGAGATGTTCGAGTGGCGACAGCGGGGTACACCGTTCAACCAGCCGTGCTGCGGCAGCGTTTTCAAAAACCCGTCGGGGCCCAGCTGGAAGCGGGAGGATGGGCCCAAGACGGCAGGCCAGCTGGTGGAGGCAGCCGGGCTCAAGGGTTTCTCGATCGGTGGAGCCCAAGTCTCCCCAATGCACGCCAACTATTTCGTGAATACTGGAGGCGGAACTGCGGCGGATGTTCGCAGGCTCATCGCGCATGTCCAGCAGGTCGTGGAGCAACGCTTTGGTGTGAGACTGGAGCCGGAAGTCAAGCTGATCGGCAGTCGGGGCGAATACCTGAACAGTGAAAGGTGAATAGAAAACGGCCGCGACGATCCCCGCTCACTGTTTACCGTTCACAGTTCACTGTTCACACTTTTTAGGATAGTCATGGCCGACTACTTCGCCCACGAATCCTCCTACATCGATGAGGGCGCCCAGATCGGAACCGGCACCAAGATCTGGCATTTCAGCCACGTCATGCCCGGCGCCATCATCGGTGAGCGGTGCAACCTGGGTCAGAACGTGGTTGTCATGCCGGGCACCCGGCTGGGGGACAATGTGAAGGTGCAGAACAACGTCTCCATCTATGAGGGGGTGGTACTGGAGGATGACGTCTTCTGTGGTCCCAGCTGCGTCTTTACTAACGTGGTAAACCCCCGAAGCCACGTCTCGCGAAAATCGGAGTACCAGCGGACCGTGGTGCGCCGGGGTGCATCGATTGGCGCCAACGCCACGATTCTGTGCGGCATTACCCTGGGCGAGTACAGCTTTATCGGAGCCGGGGCCGTGGTCAGGAGTGATGTGCCGGACTTTGCTCTCATGGTCGGCGTGCCGGCCCGGCGAGTGGGTTGGATGTGCCGCTGCGGCGTGCGAGTACAGCCTCGGGATGGGCGGGCTATCTGTGCCGCGTGTGGCACGCGCTACAGTGAAATCGAGGGGACTCTGCGGCTGATTGACCCTCCCGAAGCACCCGGCTAACTTCTCTGGTTACCGATGGTTCCGCGATATTGCGCGCGCCCGGGCTCGGCCGGATCGGCCGGAGCATCGGGCGCTTCCACATGATCGCTCCAGCCCGAGCTGGGTGGAGCAAAGGCACAGGACACGAGTGAGCGTACCGCTGCTGGATCTGGTGGCGCAGTATCGGGAGATTAAGGAGGACGTGCTTGCCGCCATGATGGAGGTGATTGAGCGTCAGACCTTCATCATGGGTCCGGAGGTAGGCCGACTGGAGAGTGAGATCGCCCGGCTCTCCCATACCAAGCACGGGATTGCCTGTGCCAGCGGCACGGACGCACTGCTGCTCCCGCTCAAGGCACTCGACCTCCGCCCAGGCGATGAGGTGATCACCACGCCGTTTACGTTCTTCGCCACCGCCGGCACCGTCCACAACGCCGGTGGTACCCCGGTCTTTGTCGATATCGACCCGGCCACCATGAACATCGAGCCGGAGGCCGTCGAGGCGGCGATCACTCCGCGAACCCGCGCCATCATCATCGTCCATCTCTTCGGCCAGATGGCGCCGATGGAAAAAATCATGGCCATCGCCGCCCGGCACGGGCTTCCGGTTATCGAAGATGGAGCCCAGAGCATCGGAGCCCGCCGCAAGGTCGACGGTGAGTGGCGAATGTCTGGTGAGATGGGTACCGCGGGCACCCTTTCGTTCTTCCCCACCAAGAATCTGGGCGCTTGGGGAGACGGGGGTCTGATCGTGACCCAGGACGATGAGCTGGCCGAGCGCCTGCGTCGTCTTCGGCTGCACGGGGGTGCCCGGCAATACCTGCACGATGAAGTTGGGACCAACAGCCGTCTCGATACCCTGCAAGCGGCGGTTCTGCTGGCCAAGTTGCCGTACCTGGATCGGTGGAACCAGGCCCGGAAGCGGAACGCCGCTCGATATACCGCCGCCTTCACCGGTCATCCCGCGGTGTGCCCGCCGGCCACAGATCCTGCGAACGATCACATTTTCCATCAGTACACCGTGCGCGTGCCTCAGCGTGACGAGCTGCAGGGGCATCTCAAAGCCCACGGTATCGGCCACTCGGTCTACTACCCCCTCGCGCTGCATCTGCAGCCCTGCTTTGCCCACCTGGGGTACCGGCGGGGCAGCCTTCCGGCCGCCGAGGCCGCTATGGACTCGGTCATTTCTCTCCCGATCTACCCGGAGCTGACTGCACAGCAGCAGGACCAGGTCATTGCGGCGGTGAAATCATTTTACGCGTGAGATGAGACCGTGAGCATCGCGCAGGACCTGATCGGCAAAGCGGAGCGACGCCAGATTCTTTTCGGCATCGTGGGGCTGGGCTACGTCGGGCTGCCTCTGGCCGTGGAGCTGGCGCAGGCCGGCTACCGCGTGCTTGGATTCGACGTGAACCCCGATGTGGTCGACGGCCTGAACGCTGGCCGTTCACACGTCAAGGATGTAACCGATCAGCAACTGCGGGCGCAGTGCGAGCGGTTTACCGCTACGACGGACATGGCACGACTGTCCGAGCCGGATGCCATCTCCATCTGCGTGCCTACCCCGCTCTCCAAGTTCAAGGACCCTGACGTCAGCTATATCGTGGCGGCGACGGACTCCGTGAAAAAGCGGCTGCGCCGAGGCCAGGCCATCATTCTCGAAAGCACGACCTATCCGGGGACCACTCGCGAGATCATGCTCCCGGCGCTGGAGAGTACCGGGCTGGCGGTGGGGCACGACTTCTTTCTGGCGTTCAGCCCCGAGCGGGTGGATCCCGGCAACTCCCACTATGGCACCCGTAACACACCCAAGGTGGTCGGAGGCATCACCGAGGACTGCTGCAGGGTTGCCGTGGCCCTGTACCAGCCTGCGATCGACACCCTGGTCCCCGTGTCCACCACCGAGGCCGCCGAACTGGTCAAGCTCTTGGAGAACACGTTCCGGAGCGTCAACATCGGTCTGGTCAATGAGATGGCCATCGTCTGCGACAAGCTGGGGGTAGACGTCTGGGAGGTAATCGAGGCTGCCTCCACCAAGCCCTTCGGGTTCATGAAGTTTCTTCCTGGCCCGGGCCTGGGCGGGCACTGCATTCCCATCGATCCCCACTATCTCGCCTGGAAAATGCGTGGGCTCAACTACAAGACCCGGTTCATCGATCTCGCCGGCGAGCTCAACACCGAAATGCCCGAATTTTGGGTGCGGAAGCTTTCCGAGGCCCTGAACGGACAGGGGAAGGCCGTGCGGGGCGCATCGGTTCTGGTGCTGGGCGTCGCCTACAAGCGTGACATCGACGATATCCGGGAAAGCCCCGCGCTCGACATCATCCGGCTCCTCAAGGGCCAAGGAGCCCAGGTGACCTATTCCGACCCGCATGTTCCCCGGTTTCGGGAAGACGGGACCGAGTTTCGCTCTGTGGAGCTGACCCCGGAGACCGTGGCTGCGGCGGATTGCGTCATGATTGTCACCGACCACACCTCGGTGGATTACCGGATGATTAAACGTCAGGCCAAGCTCGTCGTCGATACCCGGAACGCACTGCCGAAAGAGATCTGATATGCATGTAGCGGTGATCGGAAGCGGCTATGTCGGACTGGTGGCCGGCGCCTGTCTGGCAGAGACCGGGAACGATGTCACCTGTGTGGACGTGGACGGAGAGAAGGTCGCCCGCCTCCAGCGCAACGAGATCCCGATCTACGAGCCGGGTCTCGAGCCGATGGTCAAGCGCAACCAGGATGAAGGCCGCCTGACCTTCACTACGGATCTGGGGGCGGCGGTGCGCAGCTCACGAGTGATCTTGATAGCCGTGGGAACGCCCCCCGGGGAAGACGGATCGGCCGACTTGAGACACGTGCTTGCGGTTGCCCATGCGGTCGGTCGCCACATGAACGAGCCAAAGGTCGTGGTGACCAAGTCCACGGTCCCGGTCGGCACGGCAGAGAAGGTGCGTGCGGCAGTCCGGTCTGAAACCGACATTCCGTTTTCCGTCTGTTCTAACCCGGAATTCCTGAAGGAAGGCGCGGCAATCGAGGACTTCATGAAGCCCGACCGGGTGGTGATCGGGGTCGACAACGACGAGGCCAAGGAGATCATGGGGGAGCTATACGCCCCGTTTACCCGGCAAGGCGGCAACCGGATCCTGTTCATGGATATCGCCTCAGCGGAGGTCACCAAATACGCGGCGAATGCCATGCTGGCCACCCGGATCTCGTTCATGAACCAGATGGCGCTGTTTTGCGAGCTGGTAGGGGCGGACGTGAATCACGTGAGGCTCGGCATCGGTTCCGACCAGCGGATCGGGCGGGCGTTTCTCTACCCCGGCCCGGGTTACGGCGGATCGTGCTTTCCCAAAGATGTCAAAGCGCTGATCCGAACGTCAGACGATCTCGGCCTTTCGCTCGACGTGCTGAAGGCCGTCGAGCAGGTTAACGAGTGCCAGAAGCAGATCGTGCTCCAGAAGACGCTCCGCTATCTGGGTCAGGATCTGAGCGGGAAGAGCGTCGGGATCTGGGGTCTCGCGTTCAAGGCCGAGACCGATGACATGCGTGAGAGCCCGGCTATTCCCGTGATCGAAGGCCTGCTCGGCGCCGGCGCCCGGGTGCAGACCCATGATCCCAAGGCCACCGATTCGGCCCGGATGATTTTCGGAGACCGGCTGATGTACGCCGCCGATCCGTACAGCGCGGCGCACGGAGTCGACGCGCTCCTGGTCATGACGGAGTGGCTGGTGTACCGCAACCCCGACTTCGACCGGGTAAGGAAGCTGGTGCGGAGGCCTCTGCTGATCGACGGCCGGAACCTGTACGATCCGGACCGGATGGCAACACTCGGCTTCGAGTACCATGGGATCGGCCGGGGCCGCAGGTGAGTCGGATCCTCGTCACTGGAGCGGCGGGGTTCATTGGATCGCATGTCGTAGAGGCACTGGCAGGGCAGGGCGACGAAGTGGTCGGGATAGACAACTTCGATCCGTTTTATCCCCGGGAAATGAAGGAACGCAACCTGACCGAGATCAGCCGGCCGGCGGGGTTCACCTTCCGCGAATTGGATGTCCTCGATGTGCCCGCAGTCCGGTCGCTGCTCACTCCCGATACCGTCATCGTCCATCTCGCGGCCAAAGCCGGGGTCCGGCCCTCACTGGCCGATCCGGTCGGGTACGCGCGGGCGAACGTAACCGGGACAGCTGCGGTGGCTGAAGCGGCGCGCCAGGCAGGCGTGTCCCGCTTCGTGTTCGGCTCATCCTCCTCGGTGTATGGCGACAGCACGCCGGTGCCGTTCCGGGAGGATGCAGTCGCCGTGGTGCCGGTCTCTCCCTACGCCGCCACGAAACGCGCCGGCGAGCTTTTTCTGGGTTCCGTGGCGCCGATCTACGGGTTTCAGACGGCCTCCCTCCGATTTTTTACCGTGTACGGACCCCGCCAGCGACCCGACCTGGCAATCCATGCCTTCGCCCGGAAGATGGTGGAGGGACGCACCATCACCCTCTTCGGCGATGGCACTCAGGCCCGCGATTACACGTACTGTGACGACATTGTTGCCGGAGTACTTTCGGCCATCACCTGGACCGCCACGGCTCCGGTTGGGGTGGAGACCTTCAATCTTGGAGGGAGCCGTGCGGTCCCCACCGAGGCCATGGTGGCAGAAATCGCGGGTGCACTGGGAGTAAAGCCGAAGCTCGAGTGGGGCCCCATGCAGCCGGGCGATGTGCAACAGACCGCGGCCGATCTGACGAAGTCGTCCGCCACGCTTGGGTATCAGCCGAAAACCGGGTTCTCCGAGGGAATTCACCGCTTCGTTCAGTGGTTTCGGGAGGCGTATGACCGGGCAGACTGAGCTCCTGTTGGCGCGAGCCCGGGAGCGTTTTGTGGTGCAGGATTACTACGGGACCGTTCACTTGCTTGAAACGGTGGTCGATTCCGGGCGTGCGTTTGCCGACGTGCATCACCTGCTCGGCGTGTCGCTCTCGCTGCTGGGCCAGACGGACCGGGCGCTGCGCGAGCTGGAGCGGGCGCTCGAGCTGAATCCCCGGTATGTGGAGGCTCTTATTCACCGAGGACTGGTGCTCAACGAGCTTGGCCGGACCGACGAAGCCGAGGACGCGTTCACCCGGGCCGCCTCCAACCTGGATCATCAGACCGTCGACGGACTGCCCACACCGGTGGCCGCCCAGCTGGCCAACCGACATGCGGATCTGGCGGAGACGTACGCTGGTGCCGGTGCGCTTGGCCGAGCTATCGAGCAGTACGAGCGTGCCCTCGAGCTGGGCCCCGCCTTTCATGATTTGCGGTACCGTATGGCCCGACTGCTCCTCGAGGCTGGCCGCCCACTGGACGCCCGGGACGCTCTGGAAGAAGTGGTCGAGGCGCGCCCGAGCTTTGTTGATGCGCGGGCGGCGCTGGGACTGGCCCATTTTCTTTCCGGCGATGCAGACGGAGCTCAGGAGGCATGGCAGGAATGTCTGTCGCAGCGACCGGAGAATGCGAGAGTGGAAGCCTACCTCTCCATGCTCACCCGAGCCGGTTAGTGACGACTGGATCGCTGATCCGAACCGTCATCATGGTTCTGGCTGCCGGCCTGTGGAGCTGCGGCCAGGCGGGCGATTATGAGCGCCGGGGAGACCAGGCGTACGGCGACGGCAACTACAGCGTGGCGCTCACTGAGTATCGCACCGCGGTGGCGGCAGATCCGGATGCCCGGATCTGGGCTAAGATTGGAGCTGCGGCGCTTCGAACCGGCAACCTCGACGCCGCCTCGGACGCGTACCTCCGCCTCGCGGCAGAAGATCCCACCCGGGCGGAAGAGGCCGCCGAAGGGCTGGAAGGGGTGGCCCGCGCGGCCGAACGCAGCCGTGATGCCAAGCACCTGGAGTCCGCTGTGATCGGGCTTGGGATGATCGCGCCGAATCGCTCGATCGGACGCTACGCGCTTGCCGTGGTGCGTCAGCCGGGAGCCCAGGCCAACGATCTGGTGGCGGTGCTGCCTGCCGCGATTGCGGCGGCCCCCGATGCGGAGGCGGTGGACTCGCTGCTGGGAGTCTATGCCACTGCCTTACGGGAAACCTCGGGCTGTGACCAGGCGATCGGGGTATTTCAAGCCACGCTCCGGCGCACTCGCTCGAACGGATTGCGCACCCGGGCCGAAGACGGCGTGGCTGGATGCTCCCTGGCACTGGGACTCCGCGCCGAAGCGGCGGGAGAGACCAACGATGCCGTGCTCTGGTTTGCCGCAGCCATCCGGGTCGACTCCAGTACTCCAGTGGGCCGCCGTGCGCTGGTGGGCTACGGGGACGCACGTATTCGTCAGGGCGATACCGCGGCGGCTGCTCAAGCCTATCAGGCCGTAGCCGATGACGCGGTGCAGAGTGATTCCACCATGCAAATGGCGCGGGATCGCCTGGAAGAGATACGGGCCCGCTCCAACCTCGACCCGCCGGGGACTATCCTTCGATGAAACGGGCTTTGCTCCTGGGAACGGTCACGCTGATCATGGGCTGCGGTGGAGGCCGAGCTCGCGGCGGAGGCACCGCGGCCCCTGCTCCAGTCTCGGCGACCAGCGCGAGCGCCGCCACGATCGATTCGTTGTGGCGGGACTCCGAGCAAGCGGTTCGGCACGGCAAGTGGAGTGATGCAGAAAAGTCGCTCGATCGTGCCCTGCTGGAATTCTCCCCCGGCGATCCGCGCGTGGCCCGGGCTCATTTCTACCTGGGCGAGGCCCTCTTCGCCCAGAACCGCCAGCTCGAGTCGGCCCGCGAATTCCGCAAGGCCTCGGACGAGACACCCAATGACCCCATTGCTCCCGAAGCCCTCCTTCGGCTCGGTGACGTCTATGCGGACCTCTGGCGCCGACCGGAGCTGGATCCGACCTACGGGCAGACCGCGCTCGCGACCTATCAGGAGCTGTTGAACCGCTACCCCGGCAGCAACGCAGCG
>Ga0307416_100001461_pt1 | contig 12865 bp, 10 predicted proteins | sample DK1Cmetagenome_2_FD_203821 | JGI IMG/M metagenome (GOLD analysis project Ga0307416, IMG submission 203821) | Maize rhizosphere microbial communities from greenhouse at UC Davis, California, United States - DK15-C-3 | ecosystem: Host-associated > Plants > Roots > Rhizosphere > Soil | place...
GCAGGGCCGGCTGGACTGGTCGCGGGTCAGTGTGGACACCATGAGCGTGCGGGCCAGGCGTGGGGGGACCAGGTGGGCGCACATCCCGTCGATCGTGGCAAGCCTGGGAGCAAGCTGCAGCTGGTCTGCGACGGTGGTGGGCTGCCGCTGACCGCGGTGGTGACCGCCGCCACGTGGCCGACACCACCATGTTCCAGGCGGTCCTGGATGACGTTCCACCGATCCGTGCGCCGTCGGGCCGTCGGCGCACCCGACCGGGCAAGGTCCACGCCGACAAGGCATACGACAGCGGCGCGAACCGAGCGTACCTGCGGCGTCGTGGGATCCGGCCGCGGATCGCCCGGCGTGGGGTGGAGTCGTCGGTCCGGCTTGGGCGCCACCGCTGGAGAATCCAGCGGGCGTTGTCATGGCTGAGCTGCTTCAGGCGCCTGCAGGTGCGGTGGGATCGCGACTCGGGCCGGTGGTTTGCGTTGGTGCTGGTGGCCTGTGCGGTCGTCTGCTTCAACCGGCTCTAACCAGCCACGAGAGCGCTAGGACGTCATCTGTCACGCTCACTCGCCGATCGCTCTCCGGCCGCTCGGACGTCGGCAGCATCAGCCTCAGTGCGTGCTGCTTGAACCGGAGGCTCGCCGTCGCCGCTGGGTGCGGGGCGGCACCGGTGTGCGGTCGGGGTGCTCGCCGGGAGTCGGTGTCGGTAGCTGGGCCATGATCTCGAGGCCGCGGTCGTTCTTCCCGTCGGGCGAGAGGTCGTCCCATTCCTCGATCTCCGCGAGGGTGCGCTCGGCCCAGCCGTCGACGGTGGTGAGCAGGCTGATGAAGAAGTCGACGGCCAGGGCGCGGAGGTAGACCTGATCCTGCAGCGCCGCCCGGCCGTCCAGGAACTCCTGCTTGACGGCGCCGCCGAAGGCCAGCATCTCCTGGGCGTCGTCGCGGACCTGCTCCAAGGTGGTGATGATCTGCTCTTTGGTGCCCAGCGGCGCGATGAACAGTCGGATCATGGCCTCGAAGTCCATCGCGAACGGGGACACCGGGGTGTCGAGCCACTCGCGCAGCACCTGCCGACCTGTTTCGGTGATCGAGTACACCGTTCGTGGCCGTTTCCCGACGTACTCGCGCTTGGCCGCGACCAGCCCCCTGGCGTCCAGCCGCTTGACCTCGCGGTAGATGGCGCTCTCGGCCCGTGGCCACACGTAGCGGAAGTAGCGGACCCGCTGGCGGGCCAGCTCATAGGTGGACCACGAGCGCACGGCGAGCTGGGCCAGGACGGCGTACGAGGTCGTCGTCAGCGTTGGCGAAGAGTTGGACATGGCCCTTGACATACTCCAAACGCAAGCATACGGTTACTGGCGTTTAGAGTATATCGGTGAGCTGGGGTCGGGGACAACCAACCGGCTCAGAGGAGGCCCGGTCATGACCACCACCGGCACCATCGAGATCGCCGGCCTCGACGGCGGTCGTATCAAGCTGACATCGGAGCAGCTGGAGGACCTGGACTCGCGGGTCCAGGGCCGGCTGCTGGTGGCCGGCGACCAGGGTTGGAACGAGGCCGTTGCGATCTGGAACGGCATGGCGGCCAAGACCCCCGCCCTCGTCCTCCAGCCGACCTCGGCCCACGACGTCGCCGCTGCGGTCAGCTTCGCCCGCGAGCACGGGCTGCTGGTCAGCATCAAGGGCGGGGGCCACAACATCGCCGGGACCTCGATCGCCGAGGATGGCCTGGTCCTCGACATGTCGGGCATGCGTGAGGTCGCCGTCGACCCCGACGCCAAGGTCGTGCACGTGGGGCCTGGGTGTCGGCTCGGGGAGGTCGACCAGGCCACCCAGGCCCAGGGGCTGGCCACCGTGCTCGGGTTCGTGTCCGAGACCGGCGTGGCCGGCCTGACCCTGGGGGGCGGCTGGGGGTATCTGGCCCGCCGCTTTGGCTGGACGGTCGACAACCTGGCCGAGGTCGAGGTCGTCGGTGCCGACGGCCGCATCCGCACCGCCAACCGCGACGAGCACCCCGAGCTGTTCTGGGCGCTGCGGGGTGGTGGCGGCAACTTCGGGGTGGTCACCCGCTTCAGCTTCCGCCTGCACGAGGTCGGCCCGACCATCACCGGTGGACTGATCGTCTGGAGCGCGGAGCGGGCCGCCGAGGTGCTGGCCGCCTACCGTGACCTCACCGAACAGGCGCCGCGGGAGTTGACGGCCGCGACGATCGTGCGCCTGGCGCCGCCGGCCCCGTTCCTGCCCCAGGTCTGGCACGGCAAGCCCATCGTCGGGATCCAGGTGTGCCACAGCGGCGCCAACGCCGAGGCCGACCTGGCCGCGGTTCGCGCCCTCGGGAACCCGATCGTGGACCTGGTCGGCCCGAAGCCGTATGCCGTCCTGCAGTCGATGCTGAATGCCATGGAGCCCAAGTGGCTGCACCGCTACTGGAAGACCTGGTTCCTGCCCGGCCTGTCGAGCGAGTTCCTGGACGCCTTCCGCACCAGTGCGCTGAAGGTGACCTCGCCGCTGTCCCAGTCGATCATCTTCCACCTCGCCGGGGCGCTGAATGACCGCGAGGGCGACGACGGGGCGGTCGGCAACCGCGACGCCCACTACATCGGCGGGTTCGCCGGTACCTGGCCACCCGGCGCGCCCGCCGATCCGCATGTCGCCTGGGCCCGGGACGGGTGGGAGCGGACCCGGCCGTTCTCCACCGGCGGGACCTACATCAACTTCCTGTTGGCCGAGGACGACACCGGCCGGACCGCCGCCGCCTACGGCAACAACTACCAGCGCCTCCAAACCGTGAAGGCCATCTACGACCCGGACAACCTGTTCCGCATCAACCGCAACATCCCCCCAGCGGGCATTGAGAGCAGTGGATGAGCAGCTGGAAGCCCGGTCCTTTCTTGCGACTGGTGGGCGCTGGTACGGGCAAGCCAGACCAGACTGGCTCCGAACCAGCCGAGAGGATCGAAACGTCGTCTAAGGATCGGCCCTGATAGGGGACGGCGTGGCTGGGGTAGCTGGAGTGGTCCGGAGGGATAGGCGCTGGCCCAGACCCCGTCGGTTCTGTCCCTCCGGACAGCCTGATGGGTGTGGTTTGGCTTGGGGCGGCGGGTGAGGCCGGTTCTCGGGTGACCGTGGTGTCGTTGCCTGGCCGGAGGGCGGCCTCCGGCCGCCCGCAGGCCGGCCTTGAGGAGAGAAGAGAAAGTTGTAACCACCGGGGAACCATTCAGCAGATTGCCTTGATCTCAATCGGGGAACCATTCAGCAGATTGCCTTGATCTCAATGCCCAGCTGCCAGGGCCCCAACGCTGGAACTTCGGCGACCTTCTCTGAAGATGCTCCCAGGATGGCTGGTGGCTGATGGGCTGCGATACATGGGGGTTCCCGCCCGCCTGAACGCATCGGCTCCAGTGGCATATCGACGGCACTGCTATGGCCAGCGCCGCTTTGGTGGCCGTTGCCTGCTCAGCGCCTGCCCGATGATCGCCGCCTTCTCCTCCTGGCTAAGCTCGCGCTTGGCCGGCCTGCGCTTCGGGACCATCGGCAACATGCCTGGCCGGCGGGCCGGCCTGGCTGTGTAGGTTGCGTCCGATGGTGACAGTGGTGAGGGAGCGGCCGGGTCGTGACTGCGCCCCTGGGCAGCGTGATGCGCTTGCAGTGCCCGCAGAGCGCTCTCCAGGGTCTGGATCGTGTGGGCCCGATCGGCGGCCAGGTCCTCGGCGGCTCGACGACGGATCCGCTCAAGCTCCAAGGCGTGCTCGAGTTCTCGAACCCGGTCATCACCAGGCTGGCTGGCCGTTCGGCCACTCGAGGGCTGGTTCTTCAGTTCCTGGCCGGGTATGGGGGCCTGGCCTGACCGTAGCCGGGCTGCGACCAGGTCCTGGGTCGGGATTCGCCAGAGCCCACGCTGACCGGGGATGGGGCTTGGCTGCTGGTGGGCGCCTGGGAAGCGCCCGGCGGCGAGATAGCGGCGGATCGTCGAGACCGAGACCCCGCACGTCCGAGCCGCCTCAGCGATCGTCAGGCTCGGCCCTGACCACAGATCATGCTCCGAGCCGGGATGCTGTCCGGGCGGCTCTCGCTCGGGGCGGTCACCGCCGTCCCTGCGATCTGGAACCGGCTCCCTGCTGCGCATGACCGAAGTTTGTCACGGTCTGTCAGGTCACGCCGCCCGGCGCCCCGGCGTTGTTGGTCACATGTAGCCGTCCTTGCTGACGGCCATGCCTCGGGCATGGTAAGCGGGCGGGGCCAAGGGCAATCTGCCGCCCGGGGGAGCATCCCCGGGCGGCTTGCCCGGCCCGGGGCCGTCGGCGTCGCAGGCGGCGCACGCCCCACCATGGCGCCGGCGGCCAGCAGCCGCGCTGGTTCCCGTCAGCCTTCGGCGCCGCCCCCTCGTTTCGGCGTGATCGGTCTAGACGGCCCGAGGGGGCGGCTTGTGGGTATCCTCTACGGCCACCGAGCGCCCGCAGGTGGGAGCTATGCGGCTGATGGCGGGGTCAGCCTCATGCCCAAGGAGGACGTTACCCGTCGCCGGCACGTGCTGCTGGTCGACGTCATCCAGGCGGCCGGCGAAGTAAGCCGCCTTGTCCATGAAGCCCGTGACCTGAACCTGCCCATCGAGCCGGGCGTTCGCAATAGTCGGGACACGCTCGTGCGCGGGGCGGTCTTACTCAACGAAGTCACCCCTTAACCGTCCCGCGTGCCCTGGCACGCTGGTTGCTTCGGTCGTTCCCGGGTCTATTGGCCGAGGGCGACCTGCCGTGCGGCGACCCGTTGGACCGCCTGCCGGATGGTGGCGGCAGCGGTCGACTCCGGGACCACGAAGTCGAAGGTGCAGTTCACCCGGACGGGCGCGCTCACCACCCCGGCCGTTGAGTTGCGGATGGTGAGCCGAAGGTGGAACGGGGTCGGCTGGCGGGTGGTGATCTGGAAGGGCGCCTGCGGCCCGGACGACGGGAAGGCCCCGCCACACTGGGCGAACATGGCGTTGGCGCCGGTCGGGTCGAAGGCGAGGTCGACCACGCCGCTGGCGCTAGGGTCGACGCCGAAGTTGTCGACGAACACGACATCGACGGTCGCCTGCTGGGCCTCGGCCCGAGGCAGGACCACGACGGCCACGGCGGCCGCTAGGCTCAGGGTGAGCAGCGCAGCTAGCGCTACCGGAAGTCGCCTCATAGGGCGTTCATGCCTCCTTCAGGGCGGGACAGGACGGGGAGGAAGCTTACGAAAAGCTCAGCCGCTGGAAACCAATACGGCATTGCCACAGCCAGTCAGACCGAGGAGCCTGCTGAAGATGCCTGGTCTGTCACAGCGGCAGTTTCTGTGGCAGCGCCCTGCTCGATAACCTGCCGGAACTCTTGAACTCTCCTCTCCCTTAGCTCCTCTTCTTCTCTTCATGGAACGGCGCAGCCACGCGAGGCGTGATCATCTCCCACGAAGGTGCAGAAAGCGAACGGTAGAAAGTGGTTCGTCTCGTTCTGCGCCACTAGCGCTTTTCTCCTCGCCGTGACGGCCAAGGGCAAGCTGCGGTTTGCCGCCTACGATGGCCACCTGAACGGCCCAGTGTTCATCGACTTCTGTCGTCGGCTGCTGCATGACAATCCTGGTCCGGTCGGATCGGCCGCGCCGGCGTGACCGGCCCAGAGGATCGCAAAGCCAAGGCGCTGGCTGCCCTGCACCGGCTGCAACGGCTCCCACACTTGATGCGGAGCCCGCTCCCGCCCGATGTGATCCGCTCCACGCTGTTCCTCATCGGTCCCTAGAAGGTGACAGGGCCCGGCCCTTTGACCGTCATGGTCCGATAGGTTCAAAGCGCTGGGGATCCGGGCCGTTGTCTTCGACCTTCGGCGGGAGGAGACTACTTGTGCGCTTCTGGCGTATTGGTCCTGAAGGGCAGGGGAGGCGACCGAGACCCTGACCAGGTGGCCTGGGGATGGATGCAGCGACCCAGGCACACTCTTCTGGTCGCCATACCTCTCGGAGGAGGGATGTGGTCGACGGCGGCGGGGGGGCTGCGGGGAGGTTACGCGACGAGCTTGAGCAGCTCCGTCGCGACCTTGCCGAAGTCAGGGACCAGCAGGCGGCGACGAGCGGGGTGCTTGCCACCCTTGGTCGCTCCGCCTCGAATCTCGACGCCGTGCTTGAGACGGTCGTGGACAGCGCTCGGCGCCTCTGCCGAGCCGATGTTGCGCTGATCTTCCTGCTCGAGGGTGCCGCCTACCGGCTGGCATTCTTCTCCGGCGTCCTGACCGAGGAGAACCGCGCCTACCTCAAGCAGCATCCCCTTGCCCAGGATCGCGGCACGCTCGCGGGCCGGGTTGGCCTGGAGCGCCGGCCCCAACAGATCGCCGACGTCCTTGCCGATCCCGAGTACGGCCGACCCGACATCCAGCGCCACGGCGGATACCGGACAACGATGGGCGTCCCCATGCTGCTCGACGGCGAGGTTGTCGGCGTCCTGGTCGTCTGGCGCACCAAGGTCGACCCGTTCAGCGAGCGGGCCATCGAGCTCCTGACTACCTTTGCCGCCCAGGCGGCCATCGCCATCCGCATCGTGGACCTCTTCCAGACCTTGGAGGCGCGCACCGCTGAGCTCGGGCGCAAGGTGGACCAGCTCGAGGCGCTCAGCGCCGTCGGTCAGGCGGTCAGCTCGAGTCTGGATCTGGACGAGGTGCTGACCACGATCGTCACCCACGCCGTAAGGCTCTCAGACACCGACGGCGGCTCCGCGCTCGAGTTCGACCCCTCGACCCAGGAGTTCCGCGTACGGACCGCCTACGGCATGAGCGACGAGCAGTTGGAGGCGCTGCGGAGGGTCCGCATCGGGCTGCGCGGGACCTTGGTCGGCCGGGCCGCGACCCGAGGCAAACCCGAAAGCGTCGCCGATCTGTTAACCGCACCCGATGACCCCCACCTGCGGCGCCTCCGCGAGGCCGGGTGGCGCTCGCTGGTCGTCGTCCCCATGCTCCACGAGAGCGGGATTGTGGGTGCGCTGGTCGTGCGCCGCCGGACGCCGGGCGACTTCCCGGAGGAGACCTGCGACCTCTTGGAGGCCTTCGCCAGCCAGTCGGCGCTGGCCATCATTCATGCGCGCCTGTTCCGGGAGCTTGAGTCAAAGACCGCGGAGCTGGAGGTGGCCAGCCGGCACAAGTCGGAGTTCCTCGCGAGCATGTCCCATGAGCTGAGGACGCCGCTCAACGCCGTCATCGGGTTCTCCGAGGTGCTGCTCGAGCGAATGTTCGGCGAGTTGAACGATCGCCAGGAGGAATACCTCCGTGATATCTGGAGCTCCGGGAAGCATCTGCTTGAGTTGCTCAATGAGATCCTCGACCTGTCCAAGGTCGAGGCGGGTCACATGATCCTTGAGTCAGCGGAGTTCTCCCTCCAGGAGGCGCTCGAGCACAGCCTCGCCCTGGTCCGTGAGCGCGCGAACCGACACGGCATCGCGCTTCATCTGGATGTTGCGCCCGGCGTCGGGCAGGTGCAGGCGGATGAGCTGCGGGTCAAGCAGGTGATCGTCAACCTACTGTCGAACGCGGTGAAGTTCACGCCCGACGGGGGACGCGTCGACGTGCGCGCGCGGGCGGACCCGAGCGAGGTGCTGGTGACCGTCTCCGACACCGGGGTCGGAGTGGCGGCCGAGGACCGGGAGCGGATCTTCGATGCCTTCCAGCAGGGCGGCCGCACGGCGCCCTCGACCGAGGGCACTGGTCTCGGGCTCACCCTGTCCAAGCGGATCGTCGAGTTGCACGGTGGCCGGATCTGGGTCGACAGCGAGGTCGGGGTGGGTAGCACCTTCGGATTTGCCATCCCTGCGGGCGCGCCGGTAACGGCCACGGATGCCGGTGCGGCTGGCTCGGAGAGCTCGGGCGGGGGACGGACTGTGGTGGTCATCGACGACGACCGCCGCTCGGTGGACCTGCTGACGGTCCACTTGGAGGCCGTCGGGCTGCGGGTGGTCAGCGCCCGTGACGGTGAGCGCGGGATCGAGTTGATCAAGCGCCTGCAGCCCGCCACCGTTGTCCTGGACATCCTGCTGCCGGGGCTGGATGGCTGGCAGGTCCTGGAGTCCCTGAAAGCCGATCCGGTGACGGCCCCCATCCCGGTGATCGTCGTATCGATCCTCGACGAACGGGCCAGGGGGCTCGCCCTTGGCGCAACCGAGTACCTCGTCAAGCCGGTGTCACGCGAGATGGTCCTGGAGGCCCTCGTCCGCTGCGAAGCGGAGGCAGCATGGCCGACCAGCTGATCCTCATCATCGAGGACAATGAGCGGAACCTGAAGCTCGTCCGCGATGTATTGCAGTTCAACGGATTCCGGACGGCCGAGGCACGCACCGCCGAGGAGGGCCTCGCCCTCGCCCGTTCGCGCGCGCCCGATCTGGTGCTGCTGGACCTCCAGCTCCCCGGTATCGACGGCATGGAGGCCTTCCAGAAGCTGCGGGAGAGCCCCCCGACCGCCGCCACTCCCGTCGTCGCCGTCACCGCGTTCGCGATGAAGGACGATCGCGAGCGTGTCCTCCGGGCCGGCTTCAACGGCTACTTGGAGAAGCCCATTAGCGTGCGCGAGCTCCCTCAGCAGGTGCGCGCATTCCTGACCGGTGTGGAGCCGAATGATGACCGATGAACCCCTCGTTCTTGCCGTCGACGACCTGGCGACCAACATCCGCCTCCTTGACGCCGTCCTCAGCCCGCGCGGCTACAAGGTGATCTCGGCCGGATCCGGGCCAGAGGCACTGCAGCGGGTTAAGGACCACCACCCCGACCTGGTCCTGCTCGACATCGTCATGCCAGAGATGGACGGCTACGAGGTATGCCGCCGCCTGCGGGAAGACCCAGCCACGGCGTTCCTGCCCGTGGTCATGATCACCGCCAGCGGCGACCAGGAGAAGCTCCGGGCGGTCGAGGCCGGCGCCGACGACTTCGTGACCAAGCCCTTCGACCAGGCCGAGCTGCTGGCAAGGGTGCGATCGTTGGTGCGCATCAAGCGCTACCACGACACGATCGAAGGGCAGGCCGCCGAGCTGGCCGAGTGGAACCGCACGCTGGAGCAGCGTGTCCAGCAGCAGGTGGAGCAGCTCGAGCGCATGGGCCGGCTGCGCCGGTTCCTCTCACCGCAGCTGGCCGACCTCGTTGTCTCCTCCGGAGATGAGTCCTTCCTGGAGAGCCACCGGCGGGAGATCACCGTGGTCTTCTGCGATCTCCGCGGGTTCACGGCCTTCGCCGAGATGTCCGAGCCCGAGGAGGTAATGGGGGTGCTCGGCGACTACTACGCCGCGCTCGGCGACCTTGTCTCACGCTTCGAGGGGACGCTCGAGCGGTTCACGGGTGACGGACTCATGGCCTTCTTCAACGACCCCCTGCCATGCGAGGACGCGCCGCTGCGCGCGGTCCGGATGGCGGTCGCGATGCGCAGTCGGGTCCAGGTGCTCGCCCAGGACTGGATCCGCCATGGGTACGACCTGGCACTCGGCGTCGGCCTCGCCCAGGGCTACGCCACCCTAGGGCAGATCGGCTTCGAGGGACGGTCGGACTACACCGCCGTCGGCAGCGTCCCCAACCTAGCGGCACGGCTGTGCGCCGCGGCTCACCCGTGGCAGGTCCTGGTCAGCCAGCGGGTCCACGCCGCGGTGGAGGAGTTCGTGACCAGCGAGCCGGTGGGCGAGCTGACCCTTCGCGGGTTCTCCCGTCCCGTGGTCACCTTCAACGTGCGTGGGCTCGACGCGGCGAGGATCAGGTCGTGACGAGCACCACCGGCCCGCGGACGCTGGCGGAGCTGACCCCGGACGAGCGTTCCCAGCGGTTCGCCCAGCTCCAGACGAGGATGCCCGAGGTCTGGCAGGCGATGCGCCTCAACGAGCAGGGCGAGTCGGTCGTGGTGGTGCCGTCGGTGACCCTTGACCGCGTCGGCGAGTACAGCGGGTCGCTCATGCAGGCCTACGAGGAGCGGTTCCTGTTCCTGCTACTCCTGCTGCGCGAGCCGCGGCTGCGGATGGTGTACGTGACCTCGACGCCGATCGCGTCGTCGATCATCGAGTACTACCTGGCGCTGCTGCCGGCCGTCATCCCCAGCCACGCTCGCGCCCGGCTCTCCCTGGTGGCGGTGCAGGACGGGTCACCGCGGCCGCTCACAGCGAAGCTGCTTGAACGGCCCCGCCTGGTCGAGCATATCCGCTCGTTGATTCCGGACCGGCGCCGATCTCACCTCATCCCGTACAACACCACGCCGCTCGAACGGGACCTCGCGCTTGCCCTGGGGATCCCCATGTACGGCGCCGACCCGGACCTGTTTCGTCTCGGGACGAAGAGTGGTTGCCGGCGGATCTTCGCCGAGGAGGGCGTGCGCCACCCGATCGGCTTCGAGGACCTGCACGGCGTCGACGAGGTGGTCGACGGCCTCGCTCGGCTCCGGACCGCCAGCGCCGGGGCTGACGAGGCGCTTGTCAAGCTCAACGAGGGCGTCTCTGGCGAGGGCAACGCGCTCGTCGATCTTCGCGGACTGCCGCCCCCGGGCTCGGCGAATGAGCTGTCGGAGCTGCGCCAGCGTGTCCGGGCCATGCGGTTCGAGCTCCCCGACACGCCGTTCGACGGCTATGTCGCCAAGCTCGCTGAACGCGGGGGCATCGTCGAGGAGCGGATCACCGGCATCGAGCTCCGTAGCCCCAGCGTGCAGCTGCGGGTAACGCCCCTGGGGGAGGTTGAGCTCCTTTCAACCCATGACCAGCTCCTGGGTGGTCCAAGCGGGCAGAGCTACCTGGGCTGCCGGTTCCCGGCGGATTTCGCCTACGCCCGGGCCATCAGCGCGGATGCGAGCATCATCGGCAGGCGGCTCGCCCGCGAGGGCGTGCTGGGCCGGTTCGCCATCGACTTCGTGGTGGTGCGCGATACCACCGGAGCCTGGACGCCGTACGCCATTGAGCTGAACCTCCGCAAGGGCGGGACGACTCACCCATTTCTGACGCTGCAGTTCCTCACCGACGGACACTACGACGCTGCTACGGCGCTGTTCGTCACCCCCGAGGGCAGGGAGAAGCATCTCGTTGCCACCGACCATCTTGAGGACCCGTTGCTACGCGGCCTCCGCCACGACGACCTGTTCGACATCGTCGCCTGCCACGGCCTCCACTTCGACCAGGCCCGTCAGGCCGGCGTGGTCTTCCACATGATCAGCTGCCTGAGCGAGCACGGCCGCGTGGGCCTAACCGCCGTCGGCGACACTCCAACCCAGGCCGAGGGGACCTACCGCCGAGCGGAGCGAATCCTGCTCGAGGAGGCTAGGTCGGCGCTTGTGGAGCCTGGCCTTGTTGAGTGAGTAGTGGGTCTTTGAGGGCGCGACGCAACGTGTGGGGATTCGATTCACTGACCCAAACGGGTATCAGGTTAGGTGCTCTCATCCGGTCTACGGCCCCTCAAGGGTCCTATGAGGGCGGTGCTCGGCCTGCCGGCCAACCCGACACAGCGGCCTGAATCAGCTCACGCTGGCCTTTGTCGCCGCGATTCGAGGGTCGACATGTGACTGATCTCCGCTCGGAAGCTCAAGGAGAAGGTGGGGATCCCCCCGAAGCTTGGGAATGCGCTGGGCGACTGGGAGTACCGGGCAGCACACATTCCAGGACGATGAGATTATCTCCACTGCTCGAACCCCCCTGTAGGGCCAGCGTTGCGCTGTACCAGCTTCCTGGAGCGGAACGGCTACCGGAACCTTCGGCGCTTCGCTGGCAGCCCGGAGGAGGAGCAGGCAGGTATCCGCCGGAAGGGAGGATGGTGGACGCTCCGGGCGACCATCCCGGGCCTGAGCAGGTTGGCCGACGCGCTGCCTGGCCACCCGTTGAGGTGCCGCTCGGCGCTCAGGGTAGCTCGTACCCGATGCTGGTGAGCGTCGCGGGCGCCTGACCATGGAGGACACATGGCCGCGGCCGGGTATTGTTCGCCGGCGGGAGAGCGGTCCGAAGGGAGGTGACATGGTCCCCGTACTGGTGGCGCTTGGGTCATTCGTCACCACCCTGGCCGGTGGGTTCGCGGCCTTGCGGTTCCGCGACTACCGGCACCTCATCCTCGGGCTCGCCGCCGGGCTCATGCTCGGTGTGGTCGCCTTCGACCTGGTGCCCGAAGCGCTCAGTCAGCAACCCGGCGAGCTGTTCGGCGTTCAATTAGCCCTGCTCGCAGCCGTCGTCGGCTTTCTGACATTGCACGTCGTTGAGCGCTCGGTGGCCATCCACCGCGCGCACGAGGCTGAGTACGCGGGCCACCTGCACGCCCCGGGTGTCGGCCTCTTTGCCGGGTCCGCCCTGGTCGGGCATAGCGTGATGGACGGCTTCGCCATCGGGGCCGCGTTCCAGGCCGGCAGCACCGTCGGGGTGGTCGTGTCGATCGCCGTGCTCAGCCACGACTTCGCCGACGGGTTCAACACCTACACCATCACCTCGCTGTACGGGAACGACCGCCGGCGCGCCCTCACCCTCCTCGTCGCCGACGCCCTCGCCCCCGTCATGGGTGCCGCCAGCACGCTCCTGTTCACCATCCCGCATCAGCTCCTCGGGCTGTACCTCGGGTTCTTTGCGGGCGTGGTCCTCTACCTGGCAACCTCCGACATCCTCCCCGAGGCCCACGCGCATCATCCAAGCCGCCTCACCCTTCTGTGCACGATCCTCGGCGTCGGCTTCATGTGGCTGGTCATCGGCCTCGCCGGCTGAGCAAGGGTCGCAAGGTCCTGCTGACACGCGACCACGACGCCCACGACCCGAAGACCGCCAGCAGGCGTCCCGGCCGACGGATACGACGCGACGGTCGGCTACCGCCGCTTCGCGCAGCGCCTGCCGCCGGTGGGCAAGACCCGGCTCGCACAGGATGCCTGGCTGCGGTGCCCCGCAATGGCCGGGTAGTCGGCG